>Ga0066793_10000770_pt1 | contig 13328 bp, 8 predicted proteins | sample PersoiDNA2013189_FD_83876 | JGI IMG/M metagenome (GOLD analysis project Ga0066793, IMG submission 83876) | Permafrost soil microbial communities from the Arctic, to analyse light accelerated degradation of dissolved organic matter (DOM) -... | ecosystem: Environmental > Terrestrial > Soil >...
ACGTCGAGAACCTCCACCTGATCGCCACCGGAAAGGCCCCGGGCCACACAGAGGTCGAGCATGCGACCTCGGCCAGCGCGCACAGCCACAAGTAGCGTCGGCCAGGAGGAGGAGACATGAAACTCGTCGTCACGCTCCTGTGTGGGATCACTGCTCTGCTGCCGGCGGGCCAGGCATCGGCCTGCCAGGACGTGGTTCCGGCTCGGCCCGCCGCGCCCGTTCACCTGCGCCTCGATGAGGCGGTGGTCGCGGCGCTGGCGAATGCGCCCGCCCTCGCCGCAACCGCCGCCCAGGAGCAGGCGGCCCGATGGAAGGAGCGGGCGATCGCCCGCAGCCGCTGGGGCCAGGTGGACGGCGTCGCGCTCTACTCGCGCTACCAGGACGACCAGCTCCTCCGCCCGATGGCCATCGAGCTGTTCGGGCGGCGTGGTTTTGCCGCGCTGCCCTGGGATCGCGATCAGTTTCACTATGGTCTGACCTTCCAGGTACCGCTCTATCTTGGCGGACGGCTCTCGGCCGCCGTGGACGTCGCCCGGCTCCAGGCGGATCAGGCAGCGCTGCTCCTCGAAGGCTCTCGATGGGAGATGCGGGCGAACGTCACCTCTCTCTACACGGCCGCCCAGGCCCTCGAGGCCGTCATGCGCGCGCTCGACCAGAACCTCGCTGCGCTCGACGCCACCAGACTCAAGGTGGTCCTGATGGTCGACCAGGGCAGGCGCCCGGGTCTCGATCTGCTGAAGCTGGATGACGAGATTGAGGACGCGCGAGCCCGTCGCGCGGGGCTGGCAGCGGACAACGCCCGAGTGCGCAGCCTGCTGCTCGCTCTGGCCGGCCGTGACCCGTGGCTCACGCTCGAGGTCGATTCCCTGCCGTCCGGCGAGCCACACCTCACCCTCGGCCACACCGACCTGGCCGGCCTTGTGCGGGAGAGCTCGCCGATCCGCCGTGCGGAAACCGCCACCGCGCAGGCCGGGGCCGGTGTCAAGGTGGCGGGCGCGGCGATGCATCCGACGGTGAGTGCACGCGCCAACGTCATGCAGAACTACGGCCTGTCGCTGGGCGACCAGCTCGGGACCTGGGACATCTCGGTGGCGCTCACCGTTCCGCTGTTCAACGGGGGCGCCCGATCCGCAGAGCTCGCGAGCGCTCGAGAGGCCGAGCGCGCGGCCAGCCAGGCGGCGTTGAAGGTTCGTCTCGACCGCGAGGCGCAGCTGGTCGATGCCCTCGCGCGCTTTGAGGCGAGCCGCCAGGCCGTCGTCGCCGCCCGCGCGCGGATTGCGTCAGCCGCCGAAGCGGCGCGCATCGAGCAGATCAGATACGACACCGGCGCGGGTACCGTCGAAGACCTGTTGCGGGCCCGTGCCCGCGAATTGGCGGCGGCGAGCGCCATGGCGCAGGCGCAGGGCGACCAGTTCGCCACCGCCGCCCGGATTAACGCGGTTGTGGAAAAGGAGGTGGTGCAATGAAGGCGACGCGCATCGGTGGAGCAGTCTTGTCCGTGCTCGTCATCGCGGGCCTCGTCGCAGTGCGGGCGCAGCGGGCGCAGGAGAAGGCGCACGCGCCGACGCTCGCACCCGCGCCCGTGGCCGTGGCTGTCGCTCGTGTGCGGACCGGCCAGTTGCAGGAGGCCCGTCGTTTCCTGGGCGAGGTGGCCGCGATCGACGAGTCGCCGCTCGCCGCCCGAATCGTGGCGCAGGTCGTGCGCGTCACCGTGCGCGAAGGTGATCGCGTACGTCGAGGCCAGGTCATGGTCGAGTTGGACTCTCGTGAGCTGGAAGACGCGGTCGCCGCTGCGGAAGCGGGCGTCGCCGCGGCACACGAAGGCGTCGCCGCTGCCGAGCAGGGATACGCGACCGAGCGCGACGCCACGGCCCGCGACCAGGTGCTTCTGAACGCGCGCGCCATTGCGCGCGAGCAGTGGGAGCGTTCCCAGGCCAGCCTGGCCACGTCCCGGGCACGGTTGGAGGCGGCTCGAGCGCAGCTCACAACCGGGAGCCGTGGGCTCGACTCGGCGCGGACGCGACGCGGCTATGCCGTCATCCAGGCGCCGTTCGACGCCGTGGTGTCGGCCCGGCACGTCAGTCCGGGCGATCTTGCCGCGCCCGGCAAGGCGCTCATCACGGTGGTCGGCACGGGCGGGCTCAGCGTGCGCGTGAAGGTTCCGGCTGAGAGTGTCGCGGCGATCGCGGTCGGAGCGACGATCCGCGTCGAGACGGCCGGCGGGTGGCAGCCGGTCCACGTGTCGCGCGTTTTTCCGGCGATGGACGCGTCGCGCCTGGCGACGTTCGAAGCCGACCTCCCCGGATCGAACCTGGTGCCGGGATCGACGGTCTCGGTGGAGGTGCCCCTTTCCGCGGTGGCCGGCCTGCTCGTTCCGGCCGACGCGGTTCTCGAGAGCGAGAAGGCCCAGGTTGTCTTCGTCATCGCTGGGGGAAAGGCCCGCATGGTGGCGGTTCGCCGAGTGGCTCACGACGAGGGCGGCGATGCGGTGGTGACGGGTGCGTTGCACGAGGGCGACCTGGTGGTCGTCGGCCGCCCTTCGCGGCTCATGATGCTGACCGACGGCGCGGCGGTGCAGATCGGGGAATAGGCCCCGATCGCTGAATTCGACTCCGAGAGGCTTCCCATGTCACTGGTCGCCCGCTACATCAATCGTCCGCACCTGCTGACGTCCCTCGTGCTCCTGGCCGCCGTCGTCGGGCTGGGCGGCTATTGGCAGATGCCGGTCAACCTGTTTCCCGACTCCGAGCGGCCACAGATCGCCGTTGTCACTGTCGTGCCGGGGGCGTCGGCCGAGGATGTGGAAGCCGAGGTCAGCCGGCTTATCGAGAAGGAACTGTCCACGATCGAGCAGGTGCGCCGGGTCACGTCGGTGAGCAAGGACGAAGCCTCGACCGTCACAGCCGAGTTCGAGTATGCCAAGGGGCTCGACTCAGCAGCCACGGACGTCGGCAACGCGCTGCAGAAGGTCAAGGCGGCGTTGCCCGAGACGGCGCGCGCGCCGGTGCTCTTCAAGCTCTCGTCGGCCACGCCGGCTGTTGTCACGCTGGCGCTGCGCCCGAAAGCAGGCTCGCCCCTCGACCTGGCGATGGTGCGGGAGCTCGCCGACAACGCGATCAAGGAGCGGCTGTTGCAGCTACCGGAGGTGGCGAACGCGGAGGTCTTCGGTGCCCACAACCCGATCATCCGGGTGGCGCTTGATCGCGATCGACTCGAGCGCTACCGCCTGACCCCGCTGGATGTGCGCCAAGCACTCGTCGCCTTCAACGCCAACCAGCCACTCGGCCTCCTCACGGCGTCCGACAGCCAGTTCCTGCTCAAGCGCTCCGGCCAGCTCCGGAGCACGCAGGAAGTCGGGCTGATTCCGATTGGCCAGCGCCCGGGCGGGACCATTCATCTCGGCGATGTGGCGGACATCCGAGTCGGCACTCAGGACGCGCAGAGCGCCTACCACGCCAACGGTCAGCCGGCCATCGCGATCAACCTGCAGCGGAGTCCGGCGGGCAACGCCCTGCGCACGATCGGGGACGTGGCCGGCCTGCTGCCCGAGCTCGAGCGATCGTATCCCGGGATCGAGTTCTCGATCCCGGACAGCCAAAGCGAGCTGATCCAGCGGGCGGTCGGCAACATGCTCGACGCGCTGCGGGACGCGGTCATCATGACAGTCCTCGTGATCTTCCTGTTTCTGGCGGACTGGCGGGGCATGACGCTCGCGGCGGTCTCGATCCCGTTCACTTACCTTCTCACGTTCGCGGGCATGTGGCTCGGAGGCTACGAGTTCAACATGGTCACGCTCACCGCCATCATCGTGGCCGTCGGCATGCTCCTCGACGATGCCATTGTCGTGCTCGAGAACATCGAGCGGCACTACCATGAGGCCGGGCGTGACGCGAAGGACGCCGTGGTGGGCGGGACCGAAGAGGTGATGGTCGCGATCTTCTCCGGGACGTACGCCACCGTCATGGTGCTCCTCCCCATTATCTTCATCGGCGGCTACGTGCAAACGGTCATGCGGCCGCTGGCCGTCACGCTTTCGATCGCGCTCGTGGCCTCCTACGTCGTCTCGGTGACGGTGATTCCACTGCTTGCGCCGGTCCTGCTGCGGCGCCGCGCCGGTGCGGCGCGGAACCGGTTCGAGCGGGTGGTGTCGCTCTTCGACGAGCGCGTCATCAGCCCGATCCGCGATTTCTATGTCCGACTCACCGCCGTCGCGCTTCGTCACCGTGGGCTAGTCATTGTCGCCGGCCTCGTCCTGTTCGCCGTCTCAGCGCGCCAGATGCCCCTCATCGGCCGCGATTTGATGCCGCCGATGGACTCGGGGATCATCAAGGTCGTGTTCGAGGCCGACTCGAATAGCTCGCTCGCCGCGGCAGAGCGAACGCTGTCCCGTCTCGAACAGGTCATCCGCGGGCGACCTGAGGTCACCTCGGTGTCGTCGGTGATTGGCTCGGAGCCCGCGGTGATCTCGTTCGGGGGAGGCCGGCTGCCACAGCAGGGCGTGCTCACCGTGCATCTGGTGGACCGGTTCCACCGCAAGGCGTCGATCTGGGAGGTCGAAGACGAACTGCGCGCGAAGATGCAAGGGATCCCGGGCCTCGAGGCGGTGGACGTCTACGATTTCGGCGCCACGCCGCTCTCGACAATTCGGGCCCCTGTCGATGTGATGATCTCCGGGCCGGACATGGGGACGCTCGATCGGCTCGGGGCCGAGGTGGAGCGCCGTTTGCGCGCCCGCGTCCGGGGACTCACCTCGGTCAGCCGCTCGTGGCGTCTCGACAGCCGTGAGACGCGGTTCTCGGCGGATCCGGAGAAGCTGGCGCTCTACGGGCTGTCGCCCGCGGTGCTGAGCGCGCAGTTGCAGGGCGCGCTCCGCGGCGTTCCGGGCTCGACCTATCGCGTCGCGAACGAGGACGGGCTCCCTATCTGGGTGCAGCTGGCGTCGGGCGACCGCCAAAGTACGGACCAGCTGGAGAGCTACCCCGTGAACACGTCACGTGGGACTGTTCCGCTCAGCGCGTTAGGAGTCTTCGCGCGCCAGCCGGCCGCCGCGCTGATCACCCGACAGGGCCTCGAGCGCACCATTGATGTCCAGGCGTACCGCGGCAGGCGTCCCATCTCGCACCTGCAGGAAGACGTAGAGGCGGCACTGGATGGCCTCGTGCTGCCGCCCGGCTATCGTCTCGGCCACGAAGGGGAGATCAAGCAGATGGACGAGTCGTTCCAGCGCCTGGCCATGGCCCTCGCGCTGGGGCTCGTGCTGCTGTACTTCTCGCTGGTGCCCGCTTTCAAGTCATGGTTGCACCCGCTCACGATCATGTCGGCGATCCCGCTGGCGCTCATCGGGGCGGCGTGGAGCATGCTCGCGGCCGGGAAGCACAGCTGCATGCCGGCCTTCATGGGCCTCATCCTGTTGGCGGGAATCGTCGTCAAGAACTCGATCCTGCTCATCGACTTCATCGCCGTCGCCCGCGAGCGGGGTGACTCCACCTTCGACGCCCTCGTCGGCGCGGTGCGCGTCCGCACGCGGCCGATCCTGATGACGGCCGTCGGCACGTCGGTCGGCATGATCCCAATCGCCGCCGAGTGGGCCATCGGGCTCGAACGGCTCTCCCCACTCGCGATCATCGCCATCGGCGGGTTGATGGTCTCGACGTTTCTGACCATGGTCTACGTGCCTGTGGTGTACTCGCTCTTCGAGGACGGGGAGGCAGCGGTGCGCCGGCTGCTCGAGCACAAGGCCGCGGCGGTGGAGGAGAGCGTATAGCTCATCGGAATCGGACGATGACGCCGATCAGAGGTTCGGGATTTCTGGTAGGGGCAGGGAATTGTAGCCGCAACTCGGGGCATCGAGGATCCACGTGCCCGCCCCGACGGGACTTCTGCGCGGCGCGCGAGTATGATCACCGTCGGCCAGGCCGTCGCTGACCCGGCCCGGACCTTCAGGCGCTGCTCCTGGCAGCGGCGCCGGGAGATTGGCTCCGCCCATCGCGAGTTTGGCCGGGTTCCTACACGGAGGATCGAATGAGAAGAACCGTCACGCGCCTTCCACTCCTGATTGCGCTCCTGGGGATGGTGCTCGCCGCCTCCAGTGTTCCGACGATCCATGCGCAGGGGCAGATCACCTCGCCGGAGAAGTTCTTCGGGTTCCGGATGGGGGCCGATCGCAAGATGGCCCGCTGGGACAAGCTCGTCGAGTACTACCAGCTGCTGGAGAAGCAAGGCGCAGGCAAGCTGAAGGTCGTCACCATGGGGCCGACCGAGATGGGCAACCCGTTCCTGCTGCTCATCATCACCTCTCCGGCCAACCACAAGAACCTCGAGCAGCTCCGCCAGAACAACCTGAAGCTGAGCGATCCGCGCGGCATTCCCGAGGCCGAGATCAAGACGCTCGCGGCGGCGAGCAAGCCCTTCGTCTGCATGACCATGAGCATGCACGCCACGGAGATTGGCGGTGCGCAGATGTCCCCCGAGCTCGTCTACGACCTGCTGACCCGCCAGGACGCGGAGGCCCAGCGAATCCTCGACAACGTCGTCTTCCTTCTGGTTCCGTCCTTCAATCCCGATGGCCAGATCATGGTGACCGACTGGTACAACAAGTACCTGGGCACGGAGTACGAAGGGTCCAATCCGCCGTGGCTCTACAACAAATACATCGGCCACGACAACAACCGCGACGCCCTGACGATGAACATGAAGGAGTCGCAGTACGTCGGCAGGCTGCTGTTCACGGAGTGGAAGCCGGCCGCGTACTTCGATTTCCATCATATGGGCGGCTACGGCGCGCGCATCTTCTTTCCGCCCTACGCGGAGCCGGTGCGTCCTCTCGCCGACCCGCTCGTCTGGCGCGAGGCGGCCTGGTACGGCGGCGAGATGGCGAACAAGGCGGAGGAGGCAGCCCTGTCCGGCGTGATGAACAACGGGCAGTACTCGGGGTGGGGCCATTTCGGCTTCCACTGGATCACGCCCTTCCACAACATCGCGGGAATGCTGACCGAATCGGCGAGCGCGCGGCTGGCCACGCCGCTCTACATCGATCCGAGTCAGCTGACCGGCGCCGCGCGCAACCTGCAGCGTCCGACAGAGGAGCAGATGAACTTCCCGAACCCCTGGCCCGGCGGATGGTGGACCCTCCGGGGGATCGTCGACCGGCAGAAGGTCGGCGCCTGGGGGCTGCTCGACTGCGTCGCGCGCAACGCCGAGACGATCGTCTGGGACACGTACCTGAAGGCGAGTCGTCAGACCGATCGGGGCGCAAAGGGCAGGCCGGCGGCGTATGCCATCTCCGCCACCCAGCACGACCCGCTCACGCGCACCAAGCTGATCAACGCGCTGCTGGCCCAGGGGATCGAGGTGATGCAGTCGGCCAGGGGGTTCACGACGTCCGACGGCGCGATCTACCCGCCGGGATCGTTCTACGTGACGCTGGCGCAGCCGAAGATGGGCCTCATCCGCTACCTGCTCGGCGAGACGCACTACCCGGACAACGAATGGACCCGGCAGGCGGACGGCACGCCGATCCGTCCGTACGACATGGCGCAGGACGTACTCTCCGACTTCATGGGCATCAAGGTCGATCCGCTCGACGAAGCGGTCAAGGGCGACTTCGCGAGGGTGACCGCGCCGATCGTCCCGGCCGGCAAGGTGGCGAAGGGCCTGGCCGGGTACGTGATCGACGGCCGGTCGAACGACGCGTTCAAGGCGATGAACCTGCTCTTTGACAAGAACGTGCCGGTCAGGCGCGTCGATGCGACGGGCGACGGCGTGCGCGCCGGCGACTTCGTCGTGCCGGCCTCGGCGCCGGAGGGGGTGCTCGCCGAGATCGCGAAGACGATCGGTACGGACTTCAACCCGTTGAAAGCGGAACCCAAGCCGGCCCACGATCTGAAGCGGATGCGGATCGGCATGTACCAGCGTTATCGCGGCGGAAACATGGACGAGGGCTGGACCCGCTGGGTCTTCGAACAGTTCGCGTTCCAGTTCAAGAACGTCTACGACGCCGAGATCAAGAAGGGGAATCTCAACCTCAGCTACGACGTGTTCATCTTCGCCGACGACTCGACGGGCACGATCACGGGCGAGCCGACGGCGCGGCGCGGCGGCGGCGGCGAATTCGGCGCCCGCCGCTTCGACGGGGTGCCCGACACGACACCGCCCGAGTACCGAAGCGGCATCGGTAACGATGGCGTCAACGCGATCAAGGACTTCGCGCAGAAGGGCGGGACCCTGGTGACGCTGGGCGGGGCAACGGACTTTGCCATCACGAAGCTCGGACTGCCCGTGCGCAACGTCGTCGATGGGCTCAGCGCCAAGGAGTTCTTCTGCCCGGGCTCGACCCTGCGCGTGAAGATCGACAACGGGCACCCCCTGGCCTACGGCATGCCGTCTGAAGGTCTGGTGCTCTTCCATTACAGCCCCGCCTTCGACGTCGTCGCGACGGAGTTCAACGACCGCAACGACATCGTCGTCCGCTACGCCGACCGCAACGTGGAGCGGAGTGGGTGGCTGAACGGCGAGAAGTACATCGCCGGCAAGACGGCGATGGCGTCGATCGGCTATGGGCTGGGAAAGGTCGTCCTGATCGGGTTCCGGACGCAGAACCGCGCCCAGACCCTCGGCACCTACAAGTTCCTGTTCAACGCGCTCGTGACCCCGCCAGCAAAGGCCGCGTCGCGCGCGGGCAGCTGAGGGCCGGTAAAGACGGCTTCCGGCTGGCGCAGGCGGCGGCCTGTGCCGGCCGGTTCACTGTGGCCTGGGCAAGCAGCAGGCCGAGCTGATCGGAGAGCGTGGGTCCGGATGACTCACGCAGCGCGAGGGTGATCGCTACCGCGGACCATCCCCGAGGCTGGCCGGCGCCGCCGGCGATCGACAGGATTCGTCGCGGCGGAGGTGGCGCTCGCGCTCGTCCTCCTGTCGGGCGCCGGTCTGCTGATTCGCAGCCTGCACGCCCTCGTCACCGACGAAACCGGATTCGTCTCGCGTCACATCCTGACCTTCAGTCTCACGTCCGGCTTGTTGCGACGACCACAGGACGTCGCCGAACGCCAGGCCATGGATCTTCGCCGGGACGCGTCGACGCGCCGGATCCTGGACGAGATCCAGACGCTTCCCGGCGTCGAGGCCGCCGCCGTTGCCTTTCGCTGTCGTTCGGACGCGGGTTCTCGGGCGATCGCTTCGAGGTGGAGGGGCGGCCGATTCCCCCCGGCGCCTCGTCCCCGGAGGCGCTGGTGCGACAGGTGAGCCCCGGCTACGGCCGGGCGCTCGGCATGCGTCTCGTGCGCGGACGCTGGTTCACCGCCACCGATGATGAGTTCGTCGGGGTCGTGAACGAGACGATGGCGCGCGGGTGGTTGCGTGGGGAGGACGCGGTGGGGAAGCGTTTCCGCCTGGGCACGTCTGCGGACCCGTCGCCTTGGTACACCGTCCTCGCCGTGGCTGTTCGGGGTTTCGCCCACCGACCCGCTCACCTTCGCGAGCGTTGCCGCACTGCTCGCGTTCGTCGCCCTGGCGGCGTGCGTGGTCCCGGCCTGGCACGCCACCCGAGTCAATCCAGTCGTCGCGCTGCGCTGCGAGTAGCCCCCGCGCGGCTGAATCTCTTCCCGCAGCGGTTCGACTCGAGCCGGGTTCAGAGGCATACTCATCGGGTGAGCGTTTCCAGCACGCACGACAAGGCTCTGCGCATCAACATCGACGCCGCGCGCTACGGGACCTTCGCGGAGATCGGCGCCGGCCAGGAGGTGGCGCGCTGGTTCTTCCACGTGGGCGGGGCCGCCGGGACGGTGGCCAAGACCATGTCCGCGTACGACATGACCGTCTCCGATGCTGTGTACGGCCCGATCAAGCGCTACGTGAGCCGGCAGCGCCTGCAGTCCATGCTCGATCACGAGTGGGACCTGCTCCTGGAGCGGCTGGACGCGACGCGCGGCGCGTCCACGCAGTTCTTCGTCTTCGCCGACACCGTCGCGGCGAAGAGCTTCTCGCGAAACGAGGAAGGCCACGGCTGGCTGGGGATCCGCTTCCAGGCCGCGCCGCGCGCCGCCGCCTCGGAGATCATCCTCCACGCGCGCATGTGGGACCTGGAGAACGCCCGACAGCAGGCGGCGCTCGGCGTCCTCGGCGTGAACCTCCTCCACGCCGCGTTCTACGACCACGAATGCCCCGAGGCGCTCATCGGCTCGCTGATGGACGGCCTCACCCGGGACCGCATGGAAGTGGACATGATCAAGCTCGCCGGGCCGGCCTTCGAGGACGTCGACAACCGGCTCATGAGCCTGCAGCTCGTGGAGCAGCGCCTCACGCACGCGGTCCTCTTCTCACCCAACGGGGAAGTGCTGGAGCCGGCCGAACTGCTCTACCACGCGCCCGTCCTCCTCGAGCGCGGGAGCTTTCGCCCGGTCACGAAGGTGACCCAGGAGATGCTCACCCGCGCGCTGGAGCGCATGCGCGGGGAGTCGGACATGCGCGGACGCGAGCCCGTCGTGCTCATGGAGATGACGCTGCGCAATCTCCAGTCCCTCGGCGAGAAGGTGGCGCACGCCGACTTCCTGGAACGCGTGGACGTCCTCCGGGTGCTGGGCAGGACCGTGATGGTGACCAACTACTCGCGGTTCCACAACGTCACCACCTACCTGCGCCGCTACACTCCCGAGCGCATCGGTATGGTGGTGGGGATTCCCACCCTGGCGCAGATTCTCGACGAGAAACACTATGGCGACCTCGAGGGAGGGGTGCTGGAGGCGCTCGGCCGGCTGCTGGCAGGTCCGGTGACGCTCTACGTCTACCCGTGGCGTCACACGGCCACGGGAGAAATAGTCACCGCGGAGAACTTCGCGGTTCCGGCGAAGCGTGCCCACCTGTATGCCTACCTGCGGGAGAACCTCTTCGTCGAGTCGATCGAGGCCCCGGCCGACCCACACCTGTCCGTCATGCCCCACGACGTCCTCGCCTTGATCCAGGCACACGACCCGGCGTGGGAAGGCCTGGTGCCTCCCGAGGTGGTCGGGGTGATCAAGGCGAGCCGGCTCTTCGGGTACGCGCCGGAGGCCCTGGCAGATAGCGCCCCCAATCCGGGCGAGCAGTTGGATTAGTCTCAATACGTCAATCCGGCGGGCGATGTGCGGCTGGCGCCCTGCGGGCGTGCTGGCGAGAACACCGACGCATGAGTGGGTCTTCACGCCACCTGCAACGGCGCACGGGCGTGCTCCCGTTCAAGCCCCGCAACGGCTTGCGTGGAGGGATCGATAGAAGCTGCTCAGAAGATTGAGATCTTATGCGACAGGTCCCCAGTAGTCGATGTGCGGACACGGGGGTACCCGACGAGGAACCCCGTCGCAACGTGGATCACGTCGGCGCCGTTCTTTTTCATCTCTTCGGGGGCGTATTCGATATTCCCGCCCGGGCAGCCTCCGCAGTTGGTATAGCCGACCAGTTCGGCCTTCCGATTCGTGAACGCGCGCCACGAGGGCGAACCCGTCCGGGGTGAATTCTGCGAGCAGGATTCGGCCTGACGGCTCGAGGACGCGTCGCATCTCCGAGAAGACCGCCGGGCCGTCGGCGAGGTGGTGCAGCGCGTCGAGTGTGGCGACGGCGCCAAACGTGCCGTCGGGAAAGGGCAGCGTCTGCGCGTCGAGGGGCAGGAACGTAATGCGCTGCGAGAGGCCCTCGTGATCCGCGTTGAGCTTTCCAACGCGCTGTTCTTCCTCGTTCACGTCGATGCTGACGACCGAGGCTCCCCGGCGGGCGAGCTCGATGGCGAGTAACCCCTGGCCGGTGCCAACGTCGAGGACCGTTCCCTCGAACAGTTCGAGCCGATCGACGGCGTAGCAGACGGCCGCGGGGCGATCGTAGCCGAAGGACTTGTAGACCTCGATGCGCTGGAGGTGCCGTTCTCGCGCTTGCTGGCTCGTGTCGGACACGGGGTCTCTCCGTTAGGCGCTCTTGCCGTCGAGCGCCGTCATCAGCTCGGAAATCAACGCCGCCTCGGGGACCGCGCCTTCGACGTGAATGGTCTCGTTGATGATCGTCCGCGGGACGCCATGGACGCGGTACTTGTTCGCCAGGTGTGGGAACTCGGTGGCTTCGACCATGTCCGCCGTCACCAGGTCGCTCGCCATGGCGAGCTTGTGCGCGAGCACCACGGCGCGCGGGCAATAAGGGCACGTTGGGGTCACGAACACCTGGATGTGCACCGGTTGAGTCAGGCGGCCCAAGGCCTTCAGCGTATCCTGGCTAAGCGCGGGGTCGCCGGCGCCCAGCATCCGCAGGTCCTCAATCAGCGTGCTGAACTCATACCCGGCCGGAACGCCGTAGAGCCGGATCCCGTAGTCCTTTGGCGGATCGCCGTCGGCGAGGAGCACCAGCGCCGGGATTTTGTCCACCCCGTACGACTTGGCCAGCGCTTCGTCGCCCTGGAAGTCACGTACGTCGAGCGTGATCTTGTCCGACAGGAGAGCCACTTCCTGCGCGAGTTCGCGAGTCTCCTCGCAGTGGTCGCATTCGAGCGCCCCGCCCACGCCCTGCGTGAACATGACAATTCGGACCGGGTGCTGCATGTCGGCCAAGACCGCCCGAACCTGCTTGCGAACTTTCTCGTCCATCAAACGCATGATGCCCTCCTGGCTCAGAGACTCGCGCACGGACCCAAAGGTGACGGCGTGATGAACCGACGACGAGGCTGCTCCAGCCGCGACGCGGTGCACCGTCGACGCCGACCTCAATTCATCAGCAGAAGCGGCAGGCCGACCCTCAGTGCTGATAATGTCCGTGGTGCGCGGCGCACGCCTCGTCCTGGCCGACCGGCTGCAGGCTGCCGTCCCTGAACGCGGCGATGGTTTCCGCGACGGTCGGGTGAACGGCTCGGTACACGGTGATGCCCGCGGCCTGCAATTTCATCAGCGCACCCATCCCGATCCCGCCCACGATGATGCCGTCCACCGTCTCGCCCGCCAGCGCGGCGAGCGGCTGACACATACCGTGCGCGTGGTGCTCGTTGTGGTTGCCGAGGACGCGGCAGGTGCCGGAGTCCGTGTCGACGATCATGAATGCGGGTGCGGAGCCGAAGTGGTCCGAGACACGGCTGTCGAGGCCACGATCTTCCAGAACGGGAATACAGATCTGCATGACGGCGTTCTCCTTGGGTCAACGGGGGCGGTGTGTGTTCTCAACCGGGTGTGTGTTCTCAACCGACGGCGTGCTGCGGCAGCCGCATGATGGCCCCGGGTGCGCGCAGTCCTTGCCGCACGTCGTGCGCCGGACGGGGCAGTGGCACGTTCGACCGTGGCGGCGCGCGCCATCGTGGACGGGACATTCGGCAGGAGGAGGCGTCTCCTCGA
>Ga0066793_10000771_pt1 | contig 13327 bp, 8 predicted proteins | sample PersoiDNA2013189_FD_83876 | JGI IMG/M metagenome (GOLD analysis project Ga0066793, IMG submission 83876) | Permafrost soil microbial communities from the Arctic, to analyse light accelerated degradation of dissolved organic matter (DOM) -... | ecosystem: Environmental > Terrestrial > Soil >...
AACCTACGGCGTGCCGGTGTTAGAAATCGTCGAAGGCATCAAGCACGGCGTGCGCAAAATCAATATCGACACCGACCTGCGCATGGCGTCGAGCGGGGCGGTGCGTCGTTACCTGGCACAGAATCCCAAGGACTTCGATCCGCGCAAGTTCCTGGCGGCCTCGACCAAGGCGATGAAAGACATCTGCAAGGCGCGCTATGAAGCATTCGGCTGTGCCGGCCAGGCCGGCAAGATCAAGCCGATCTCGCTGGACGCGATGGCGATCCGGTATGCCAAGGGTGAGTTGAAGGCCGTCGTGAAGTAAGGCCAGCAACATTGCAGCAAATAAAAAAACGACCTTCGGGTCGTTTTTTTATTGTCGGCCAGAAAGACAGTTGTCCTCCGTTATGAGGACAGTGCAGTCTTCAGGCATCATTGCTGTGATCTAAAGTCAATCCCCATTTCAAGCAACACCCCCACATAACTCAAGATGGAGAATTGAGGGGGGTTTGTTTGCTTTGAATAGTGCCATGGATGATTATCGTGACGTGGCGATGGCCGCAGGTCCCGCTCCGGCGGTGAAGTCGAATCCCGTACAGGCCGATGGAGGACTACTACAATTAATCGGGCTTAGCACGCCATTACTGACGCTAAACACCGAGATGTTGTTGGAACCCAAATTAGCGACGTAAGCGTAACTCCCGGTGCTGTCCAAAGTGATCGAAATGGGGCTTGTTCCCGCAGCGACACTGCCAATCCCAGTAGTAGTTAGGATACCGGCAGTAGAGCCAGTGCCAATACTGTAAGCCCAAACTTGAGCACTATTTGTGGAGTTGGTGGCCACTACATAGGCATAGGTTCCGGTCGGGTCCACCACAATCGAGTGGGGGCCAGGCCCGGTTGCAACAGACCCGGTAACAAATGGGCTCAACGTGCCGTTGCCAGTGATGTTGTAACCCCAAATATCATTGGATCCCTGATTGGCCACATAAAGATAAGCTGCTGCCGGGTCCGGGTCAATGGCGATCGAGTAAGGGTTCGTTCCAGTGGCTAAGCTGTTAATTAACGCCAGAGCCCCGGTGGTTAGGTTGATACCATAGGCCGAGACCGTGTTCGATAGTGCATTGGCCACATAGAGGTACGCACCCGACGCGGTGACGGCCAGAGATTGGGGTCCGTTTTGAGTGGCAATGGTCGGCTGATTCCCCGCGGCCTGATCGGCATCGATTGAGGCGAGAGCGCCTGTGAGCGGATCAATGCTGTAGGCGGAGATACTTCCGGCGCTTGCTCCGGAGCCGTAGTTCGCCACGTAGACAAATTTACCCGAGGGGTGGACCACAACCGCATGCGGTGTCGATCCGGTGGCAATACTGCTCTGGTTACCCGGCGTTCCTGCATCGACATCAGGGAGCGTGGCCAATACTCCGCTTGCAATACTGAATCCGGAAAGGCTGTTGGATGCTGAATTCGCCACGTACGCAAATGTTCCGGCATCGATGGCGATCGCGGAAGGGTGACCTTCGGTGGTGGTGGTTGCCAAGGTTTGAGAAGAAAGAACCCCGCTGACTGAGTTGTAGGTGGAAATCCCGCCCGCACCCGAAGAACCCGAGTTTACGGCATACACATAAGGATCGGCCGACGAGGCTAAAGCAGGTGCACAGCTTATCGGCACACTGACCGGGGTCGAGAACATCTGTCCCGACGATGGATTTCCCACGGAGCAGAGTAGGTTGCGCGGCTGCGTTAGAATGGTAATGTTGTAAGTGTCACTCGTGATCAGAGGCGTATTGAACGTGAAGTATGCGGTGGAGGCTGGGGCTGGGGCAACCAACACATTGTCGCCTCCATTGTTTTGCAACACCAAACCGGTTCCCGTCAATCCAGTGATGGTTCCACCGACCGTATAGGCATTGTTGCAGGTGACATTGGCATTCGTTACATTGGCGGCAATCGCAGCGGAGGGGTTGGCCACCGTGCATTTTTGCGTGGGGCTCGTGGGGTAAGTCAAGACGGTGACGTTATAACTTTTCCCTTGGGTGATCGGGGTTGCGAAGGTGTAACTGGCCACTCCGGAGGCGATTGTCAGATCATCCCCGCCATTGTCGCGAATCATCAGTCCGGTGCCCTGGACTCCAGAAACGGCTCCACCAACAGTATAGGATGGAATGGGGGCAGGGCTATTCGACGGCGAGGATCCACCACCGCAGGCGGACAGGGCGAGCAACACGATTAGGGTGGTATAAAAAACCCCCTGCAAAAGATTTGTCAAATTGAAACGCATAAAGATCACCTCGTTGAATTTTATTGCAATAGTGTGGACCAATTCGCTAATTTTTGATTACATTTTCCAGCTTCACCCTTCAGGCAACAGGATACCGTAAGACACAACCAAGTAAAAACGGTAACAAGACATTATTATGGTTGCTTAGGTTGTCCTGTTTAGATGGGCCCCATATTTAATCACAGTTCAGGTGAATCGCTTCCTCGGCATCCGCGATGTTACGATTCAATGTGAGCACATCCATATCCGGCGTTTCATTGTTGGTATGAGTCGGCACCGTGGCGTGCTTTCCGCGCAAGGTGGCCAGCTGACTATATGAAGCCGCACAATTCTGAGCTTTGATCCGGGCCTGATCCGCCACGCTGTATCGCTTACGGTAGGTCAGGGTAGTTGCCGGAGCAGACTGTAATTGAAGCGTCTTGGACTTTACGGTTCGTGGTGCCACGTCGGAATAGTGGACTCGCCCTTGGGCATCAGTCCACTTGATCAAACTGGCCTGGACGGGAATGCTCGCGAATACGAGAAGAGCAGCGAGCCCCCAAGTGCTTTTGTGTAATTTCATCGTTATCCTCATTCTTTCTGGTCTTGCCATTATTTCTTTACCCTAATTAAGCTCACGCCAAGACACCCGGCGAGTGTTACCTCCACCGCCCCCGATCGGAACGTTAGCCACCACCGTATTTCCTGTTCCCATCCGGATCAGCGCAATCACAGCGCCACTCGGAAGCTCAACATAGATCGGGCGTGTAGCCATGGAATTTCCCAAGCTGCCCCCGCTGATGTAAACAGTGGACTTTACGCCAAATATATTGGTGGTGGTAACCGCGGCGGTACTGACTGCACCGCCTGTCCTGTAGTCAAAGGATAAATCGTAGCTGCTCCCCCCGATGGTACAGGCGCTTCCCGATGCGTCCGGGATGTTGGTGGTGTAGTTGAGCGTCGCCAACTGTAAAGCTGGATCCGTGTTATCACGCTGCGAACTCACCGGAAGATCCACATACCAGCCGTGATTGCCTGGAATACTGGCTGGTTTGTTGGTGGTCAGGAAGACACTCTGCCCCACCGAGCACAAAGTGGCTGGAGCTCCGGCTGGACAAGTTGACAGTGTCAAGGTCTGATTCACAAACGTCGAATCCAAACGCGGATTGGCATAGATCGGGGTCAGAGGGCTGGCCATCACCGTCAATGGATCATATATGCCATAAAGCGTCTGCAAGTTCGGGGACAACTGATCAATCGCATTCAGATCTGACGTTCCCAGATAACGACCGGTACCGAAGTACACGACATTAGAGGTTCCGACTATTCCCACTGCAGGTTTTACCGTAATCGGCTGTACGGCACCGGAAGGACCCACCGCATTTGCTAAAAGCTGAGCCGAATACCCAGCGCCCAGTGTGTTGTTGACATCAAAACGCCACAGATCACCCAATAAATCTCCGCCGTAAACTTGCAAAATGGTATTGTTGGTTAGTGGATCCACCACTTCAGCCGTGATGCGTGTCAGGCCGCTGGGGGAACCTGTACTCCCGACACCGGTACTGATAATCCCCGTTCCGTTTACAGCAGTATCCAAGACCCCCGTGTAAGCTTTCAGGGCGTAAAGCCGTCCAACTCCGTCCCCCGGAGACACATTGTTGTAGCCGGAGGTGACGAGAACCACCCAATCTCCATTGGCCAGCTTGGAAATTACCGGGTTACCGAACGTCTCCCCCATATTGGAATCGGTGAACTCCCACAAAGCCTTGGGTGCGGCCGGATTGGTAATGTCCAAAGCGTAGTAACCCCGGCCGCCGGTATTCAAACCAGCGACCATAATCGTCTTCCACACCGCCGTGGAGGCGCTGGAACATCCTGAAACGCACACATCCCCTACGGTTGGCGTTCCATCCGTGAAATAGCGATGCAGGATTTTGTAATTCTTGTCAGCCAACAGAAACAGGTTGGGCTGGACCATTTTGGGGATATAAGCAAATGCCTCTGACCCTCCGGTGACTGCCGTCCCGCCACTGGCTATATCGTTGCCGGTTGCCGGATCCATGTTTCCGTTCGCTGAATAAAAACCGTGCAACATCCCATCGTTGGCGGCCACATAAACAATTCCTTGTCGGGTAACCTGGTTGGAAGCGAAAGCCGCGTACCCAAAGTCGGAATAACCGAAATGGCTGGACTTTACATATACCGCCTCGGAATCCACGATATCCCCCAGCACATGAGTTCGGTTACGGAAATACTTGGAGGTGCTTGGGGTATTTCCCTCTTCGTTGCTGCGGTCACCGTCCAGGAAATCGACCAAGTTAGAACCCGAAGCTCCCGTGATGGCGACCGTGTTGCTGGTATCCAATGAGCCAAAGGTCAACAACGAGGTATAGGCGGTCGTCACCTGGTACCAAGTGTTTCCGGTCGGATTGCGGTAAATCATCCCCGGGCTGTAGGCAAACGTGGGCTGCCAAGTGGGCAAGCATGGAGCCGCGCCGTTACACAACTGGGTCAAAGAACTAATGGCAGGCTGCGTGAATTGCGCCTGTTCGGTTGGAGTTAGACTACCCCAGGTAAATGGTTTCAGATTATTACCAGAAGCATTCGAGGCATCCCAAGTATAGACATTGCGGGACGCCCAAGTGGTAGCATCGAGCAAATCACGGGCGGACCAATCTATCACCGGAACGGTTTGTCCTGTTAGCGGGTCAATCTGGGTAATGGGTGCGCCGGTGGTCAGATTCAATTGTTGACGAACCAGGTCTCCCGTCCAGTCGATGGAGACAAAATCGGAGCTAAACAGGAAGTTGTCCCCTGAGGTGATGTTCGGGTTGCTGGTAGTTGCGGCCGCTGAGGTTCCGGTGCGGGCGGTGACCGCTGCCAGTGCATTGGTCAATCCGGAAGCCAGGGCAGTCGGGTCAGTGGCGCTGTAATAACTTCCGCGACCGTCGACAGCAGCGTGCCAAAGGTCGTCAATGTTTGCCGGAGGTCCTGAAGAATCGGGCGTAGGCCAGGTGCACAGGCCTGAAAATGATTGCCATGGGCAAACCGTGGCTGAATTTCCCGGGGTGGTCGTGTGATTGATGTCGAAGTAGTCCCCGCTGGAATCGCTCGCATAGGTGGGCGAGAATACCATCTGGCCTCGTGCGCCCAATCCCAGCGTGAACGTCACCATATGCTGCCAGTTGGCGGCATCATCCCCAGATTTGGGCACATTGTTGTAGGGGTCGGGAGACGCTGTTGAGCACAGTGTTTCACCATTTCCTGAACCGCTCAGGCAATTCCCCAACGTCGAGGTGCGCAAATCGGTTACATAATAATATTCAGCAACGTCCGCGAGAGTGTTGGAAACGCCTCCGGTGGTAAACTGGGTACACTGTGTGGCCGTGGTTACCGTCCAGGTACCCGCACCAGAACTGGCGTTGGCCACGCAGGACGTGGAGGTGGTGGCGGTTGCCCAGGCGTATTGACAGTTGGTCGTAGCGCTGGGCGTGCAACTTCCTCCCGCAACAACGTTGGCCCAGGCTGAAGGTGTTCCACTCACCGGACAGGTGCTTGGAACTTTTCCGCTCGCATCGGCGACATTCGCGGCAGTGGCGTTGAAGGGCGTACAGGTCGGCGGATTGGTGGTGACATAGGCTGCCGTCCCCGCCGCCCCGATCGAGCATTGCTGGTTGGGCTGGCTGCCGTTACACGTCCCGCCTGCGCCGACCGCAACGGGAGTGGACCAGGACCCGCTGGTCACGCAAGAGGTGGCCACATTCCCGCTGCTATTCGCGGTATTCGCCACACCAGGCGTGTATAACGCGGAGCAGGAAGGGGGGTAAACCGTCGTATAGGTCAAAGGCCCCACGGCGCCAATCGAACACGCCACATTGGGCAATGCGGGATTGCAGGTATTCCCTGCCCCTATGGCGGTTGCCGGACCATAGGATGCCGCGGTAGAACAGCCGGTCACCATTTGGCCTGAAGCGTTGGCAGACATATTCCAGGTGCTGGTCCCCGCATTCCAGGTGGCAGCGGAAACCGTACAGGTGGGCGGATACGTTCCTACATAAGACGTGGCGGCACTGCTGGCTACCCCGGCACAATATAGATGGGGGTTGCTGGCATTCGAGCCGTAGTTGCAGCTGCCCCCCGCAGGAACCGGTGTCATCGGCGAAGACATTGCCTGAGGTCCGCCTGAGCCAACCGGGCAGGCGGTGACCACGTTTCCGGATGCGTCGGCAGTACTCGTCCCGGACAGGTTAGCGGTCACGCTACAGCTCGGGGTCGGATAATTGGTCACATAAGAGGTGGTGGTGGCACCAACCGAACAAATGGCGTTCGCAGAAGCAGTGCAGGTTCCACCCGCGCCCACATTGACCGGAGGGGTCCATCCCGTTCCCTGAGTGCACACCACCACATTTCGGCTATTGTCAGTCGTTGTCGTTCCGGGGTTATTGTAGGTGGAAGTGCAGGTAGAGAATCCGGTCGTTGGACCCGACTGAATAGAGCCCAGGCTGCAGTATGCATTTGACCCATAAGCGCCGCCACTGGTGATGCAGTTGTAGGTCGAGTTCCTGCTGGCGTTACCGGTACTGCCACCCGACGAGTTCGACACTAAAAGCCGATACGTGGTGCTGGTCCAATCGAGCGTGCTGATCATCAGCGGCGCCGTGGTCTGCTTTTGATCAGTCCACATTCCCAGAGTCTGGGTAGAGACCTGGAAATTGGTACTCCATTGCAACGGGGCGGAAGTGGTTTGTATATTCGTGGAACGTTTCAACGTCGCCGAAGTTTGTTTTTGTGTGGTTTGCCACTGCAGAGTGCCGGTTTGCACGGAGTAACTGGTGAGCGACCCGTCGTTTTGCTTGGAGGTGGGCGGCTCGGTTCCATCCTGCTGGCCAACGGCCGTCGTTGAGGGACCTGCCGTCAACGTTTGATTGGTCTGATCGTTCCAGAATCCATCTGTGGAGAGGATAGTGAAGTTCTGTTGGCAAGAATATTGAATCGGGTCAACAACGGTTACCCCATTTAGAGTGGTGATGCTGTGGGCATACAGCAATCCCACGTTAGATAAGGCTTGTAATAACGGGGTGCTGTTGCCCGCCGTTGTGCCATACAAGGTCGTGAAAAAACTGGTTTTCTGGGTCGGGGTGAAATCGCTGATATTGACCAGCTTGTTTCCCCCATTGTTGTTCATGGTGGCAAAACCCACGCGATAATTCGAGTTCAGGCGATTAAACGCCAAACCGGAAGAACTCTTCATCATCAGGATGCGGGTTCGATAGAAGCTATACCAGTTGGCGAAATTGGTTGACTCATCGGTGTTGCCCGGGCCGCTACCCGCAAAAGGCGTCGGCGTTATAGTCAATGTCCCCGTCTGCGTCACCACCGGTAACAAACTGATTACTCCAGCCGCTACACTTTGAGGGGCACTGATAGTCACCGTGCTCCCACTGGAAACCGCACTATAGCCGGAGACAGTACAGCTTCCGGTTGCAACAGAAGTGCAGTTGTTGATATTGGTGGCAATGCTGGCAGCGACAGATGTAGTGGTGATGCTGGCGGTCGATGCTGTGCTGAGTATTTTCTGGCCATTGACCGTAATGCTGGAAGCAATGGACGTGCCGGAACCTCCAACCGTCAGGGTGGCGAACGTACCCACATTGACCTGGACAAACACCCCGTTGCCCGGGGCTGACCCAATCGTGCTGTTGCATTCCTGGTAAAAAGTTGAGGACGAGGTATAAAAGTTCTTCTGCTTTTCAGTGGTTTGCGTTCCCGTATAAACGTAGTAATAGGCAGGCCCCCCACCGGTGGTGGTGGGAGATGTATCCGTGTTTTGACCCAAGCCAAAATTATGTGTCAGGTTGATCGTACTCGTGGTCGTTGTCCCAAAACCATCAATGGGCGCAGCGGTCATTGACGACCGCGGATAATTTCCGATGGTAAAGGTACCACCTGTCGTAGTGCTGGTTCCCGGCACATTCAGAGTGGCTTGGGTGCTGCTTTGTACGGACACCACCAAGGCACCCGGTGAGATTCCTGTTCCGGAAATGGTCTGACCCACCTGAACGCTGGAGTTGGCATTGTATGAAATGGAAGTCGACCCTAATGTCGTTGCACCGCCCGTCAAAGTGGTGGGCGTGGGCAGATTAGGGGGAGTGTACTGAATGGAGGGATTGTAAAACACCCCATTGCATTGAGCACTTGCATAACCATACTTGCTGGTGGAAAAGTAAGGACTATTGCCGTTATCGGGCATGTAATCCCACGCCATACTTCCCGAATCATCCATCATCAACATGACATTGGGCTTGACTTGAACAACTCCACCGACCACCAAAGGGGATGAAGCCAAATCCGTCAGGGCAGCGTGGGCCAGAGGAGTTTGCAACAGCAACAAACCAAGGAGTATCCCTAAGATCGGCATTATTTTAAATGGTGATGTATTTTTGATGTATCTCATGACTATTCCTTTATGAAAGCGAAAAGTGTTGTGCTTGATTTAGTCTATTACGGTACTGTTTTATAGTATTAATGATATTGCCTATAAATCCTTATTCAGAGTCTCTAGCGCTTGGTAGAAGTAACACATTCAAATGCAAGCCCCTTTAGACCAATGACTACATAGTAAAGACCGCTGATTGAAAAATTTGTAAAATCCTCACCATCCAAACTCCATAAAGGCTTTTATAAAGACACGATAGTCTGGATGTAACTGAGCGTGTTCCGGGGGCCGTCAATGCGGATTGTAATTCGATAATACACTTGGCTGACCGAGTTCAATCCCTGGGATCCCGCGGTCTGGTCACTTCCCGTCGTTACCTGGTACGAAGATTTGGAACAATTGCTTCCTACTGCCAGCGGATCCTGGGCTAACTGGCACAATCGATCGATGGTGTAAGAAGAGGTGTATCCGGCGTAGTTTTGTGCCATCACCACCACCCCCCGAGGAACAGCAACTGAAGTCCACCACTGATTCCAGGATTTACCAGGACTGGGATCCTGAAGGGTGGCGCTATACCCATTGGAGGGGTCGCTGGTCCACAAGACGTTTGTTCCGTTGTTTTTTTCCAGAAAAGCAATGGCCGCTTCTGTTCCATCATCCCCGGAATGGGTGGCCATCTGACGCAATGCCAAATTGCCAGCAATCAAATTGGTCGTATCTGCGGAGCGCAACAGGGTAATAGCCGCGAGCATCATGACGGCAAGCATGATCAGTGTGATCATCAGGGCTACCCCTGTTTGATGCTTGAATCCAATCAATCCATTAAAATTGACAGGTCCCGATCCTTTGGCGGAACGCCAAGGAGAACCAGGGGCAGGGGAATGTGGATAGTTGTGGGTTAACATCCCGAGGGCGCCCCTTTCATTACCATATTCCGCAAGGGAATCGTCGTTTGGAAGACTTTATAGCGGTAATTGGCCCAACTGGTTCCACTCAATAAGGAAGCATTCGTACCGGTTAGATCGATCGGATCAGCCACATTCCCAGGGGGAAATCCGGCAGGAGCGACAACGCTTCCAAACCAAACTGGAGGGGTGGGGGTAACAGACAACTTGTTGGGCTGCGTATTACGTGCAACCAAAGCTAAACGCACCGACTCGATCCTGGCCCACTCACACCCAGCGGTGGCGGCCGGGGTGACATTATCGAAAAGATTTACAATGCCATTCATCGGGGAGGGGTTGACGGTAGAATCATCACGCCCGTACTGGGCCTTCATGGAGACGATGTTATTCCCGATGGACATCCAAACTGCGGTGTTGGTGACCATGGTAGGGTCGCCACAGGTATTAACGACATAATCACACATCGTCAAGTTACCATTTCGGATGGCGTAAGCCGCGACATGATACATATTTCCGTTTACGTTATTCCCGAGATTGAACAAGGTTCCCACGTTGGTTGACTTCGCAAAATTCGCAGCTGCTTGACCATTGGCCGTAATCACCGTAGTGGAATTAACCCCTACGACGGTATCCACCGCAAGGGAACAGGGAGAGGGGCGGGGGAAAGGAGTGGCGATCACGAGATCGTTCACTGTGAACGACGAGGGAGTGGCCACATCCCAATTGGTGGCCGTAGTCATCCCGACCGGGCCTGCCGTGGTGATCAAATGCCCATCGGTTTGACCGGTCGGGTTTCCGTAAAAAGCCAACAACGTATCCGTGTTTGCATCGCCAGCCGGAACCACGGCAGATGAGGGGTTGATCACCACCGGGGCGAGCAGGGGTAGAGTCACTCCGGTGCGCAGGATAAGCGAGCACCCCATCAACGCCGGGGTAGTGATTCCATAGCCCGCCTGTTCAATGTCGCGCTGCATCATGAACAAAGACACTGCGCCATTGTTTTGCGCATCGCCCGCTCCGGTCGTGGTGCGCTTTTGATTCTCAAAATTGGAATAGACGTTCATCATAACGACCACACCAATCAGGGCAATCACCATTCCCACCATGATCTCGATCAGAGTAAAGCCAGATTGCGGCTTTACATGTTGAAGGGAAGGTATATTAGTCATCATGATTTTCGATTGTAGTAATGAAAATTATTGGGAAATTCTTGCCTCAGAGAGTAGCTGGTGAGGAACTTTGTCGTTTGGAGCATTCCAGGAAATCTGCACCGTCACCAATGTGCTGGGGATCACGGTCAACGTGTCTGTGGTCACGGCGACGACCGGAGGAATGTTGCCGGGAAGCACGCCCGATACATCGGCTGCCCAGGCCTGGTAACCCGCTCCTCCGGAACCGGCAGACCCGTTATAATTCGACACTAGCGTTGCCGAGGTGCGGTCGCTGGACCACATCCTTGCAAACAGTTCGCTGGACAGTTGACTTGCATCGGCGCGATATTTGGCATCGCCTGAATTTTTAATGGCGGTTGCTTGCAATCCAACAATGCCCAAAATGCCGATGGAAAAGATAAGAATGGCGATCAACGCTTCAAGGAGGACGATCCCTTGTTGGCCTTCTTTCAGGCGTCCTTGCAACACAGATGGCGAAGCCGGTCTGTTTTGGCGGAACTTTGAGGTGGACGATTTATTAAAAAGGCACATGTTCATCATTCCTAAAACTAGCATCCTTGAGGGTCAGGAAGTTGAAGGGCAGGATCGCATGCGCGAATTTGTCCTGCAGAAGAGACTACAACCCGCAAACAATGTAATTTTCCTGCAGGTGCGCACAGACCTGACAATGGATTGGTAATATTGATGCTAATCAACGCCCCGGGATTTGGGGTGACCTGACCCAAACTGTTAAAGACTATAGATGCCTGAGTTGATGCGACTTGTGCGCCACCTCCTCCTTCACTTCCGGAGTGGTTTTGGATCGTGCTCCAACCAGCAACGATGGCGCCGCAAGAAGTTGTCGAGGCAACTGCCGAGGTGGCCAACGCACTCCAGGTGGAATCAGCTCCGCACAAGTTAAAAGTGGCTTGACCGTTGATGCGCACGGCTGTTGCACGGGTTAACTGCAGGCCGTTAGTGATGGAATCGGAGGCCGAACGGATCTGGGCGTTTTGAATCCAGTTGCGGTAACTGGGAATGGAGGCAATGGCAAGCAGGAGGACTATGGTGACCGCAATCATGAGCTCAATCAGTGTCATCCCCCGATTCAGTTTTTTGTTCTTCCGGTTCCGATTGAAATTATTGCGGTGTAAATTTGCATGCCCCTCTAATAGATGGTGCGAGCAAAAAGGATAGGTTTGTGCGCGCAATCCGGTTCGGCAGCACCCGCTCAGTGCACTGCCCACAATGAAATGACGAACAATTAACATTGCCCCCCCGAGCGGGTTACCCAGCAAAGGCTGTTTACTGCGTTCCATCCACTATTGACATTGGAACCAGCCGGGATACTGATCGACGTGCCTTTGGTGTTGTTCTGATCCAATGTATAGGTAAATCCGGCCATGCTTTGATTGGTTCCGTTTCCTCCGGTCGCCAAAATTGCGTAGGTATTTGCAGTAACACCCTGACAAGAAAAAGTAAAATACTTGCTCGTGGTGGTATCTGTATAGCATGGGGCTGCCCCCTGAGTATCAGACCCTACATAGGTGTGGTTGTCCTGCCAAAATTGCTCCAGCTGAATGCGTTTATTGGCCAATGCTGAGATGGCATCAGGTACCTTGCTGCGCGTTACATAATCTCCATACATGGGCAGGGCAATAGCGGCCAAAATCCCAATAATGGTGACTACGATCATCAGTTCGATCAGAGTAAAGCCATTTGCAAATTTCATGATTTATTCCCTTTCATGGAATTGATGCGGATAGTAAGACCGTAATTTCAAGTAATCCATATCTGTCTGACCATAGGTGCAAAAATCAGGATGAACGGCAAAATTTGTGTGCTGTTTTCAATTTGCTTACCCAAAATTTAGGTAACCACCTCCGCAGGTTTCTGTGTAGCCTGTTGCATATATGCTATTAAATAGCCGTGGAAGGCAAGGCTGAAAACCGGTAAAATCCGCCTTCTGAAAAATTTATAAAATCTGGGGAGCAATCATGAGCAAGAGTCTGGTCCAATTCATCATCGAAGAACAGCGCGCGATACCGGGAAAGGCCAGTGGCGATTTCACCGGCCTGATCAGCGACGTGATCATCGCCTGCAAGCAGATCGCGCACGACGTGAACAAGGGTGCGCTGATCGGCGTGCTGGGCAGCGCGGGCAGCGAGAACGTGCAGGGCGAGACGCAAAAGAAGCTGGACATCATCACCAACGAGGTGTTCATCAAGTCCACCGAATGGGGCGGGCATCTGGCGGCGATGGCTTCGGAAGAGATGGACGACGTCTATCCCATTCCGGCCAAGTACCCCAAGGGCAAATATCTGCTGGTGTTCGATCCGCTGGACGGGTCGTCCAACATCGACGTGAACATTTCCGTCGGGACGATATTCTCGATCCTGCGCGCGCCCAAAGGCGTGGAGAACCCGGCCGCGGCGGACTTCCTGCAACCCGGCACGACGCAGGTTTGCGCCGGTTACGCGCTGTACGGCCCGGCGACCATGCTGGTGATCACCACCGGCCACGGCGTGAACGGCTTCACGCTGGACAGCGACATCGGCGAATTCATGCTGACCCATCCGAACATGACGATTCCTGC
>Ga0066793_10000772_pt1 | contig 13327 bp, 13 predicted proteins | sample PersoiDNA2013189_FD_83876 | JGI IMG/M metagenome (GOLD analysis project Ga0066793, IMG submission 83876) | Permafrost soil microbial communities from the Arctic, to analyse light accelerated degradation of dissolved organic matter (DOM) -... | ecosystem: Environmental > Terrestrial > Soil >...
GATCAAAGCGCAGCAGAAGCAGATACAGCCCGGATAGCAGCCGGACACGCTGCAAGCCGGTCATTACTGGTTCTTTCCTGATGTGGCTAGCGGCTGAGAGCCGCTCCGGTCGCGCCTTGTCGGCGGAACCGTGCACGCCGGCTGATTTTGCGGTGCGGTGAGGGCTGCGAGGTGGCGCTGAATCGCCTCGGCGACTGCTTCGTACTGCTGCGCGAGTTCACGGTCGCGTGCATGGCTGCGGCACGAGCTGCTGTCGTCGCAGGCCGGGCAGCACTCCGGCGGGCGGCGGACGCCGATCGCATCAAGGAACGCGGCCATGATGGCGGGCGCCTGAGCCATCAGCAGATCCACCGCGCTGCGCACGGTCTTCCAGTAACAGTCGCCCATGACAGCGCCGCAATGGGAGCACCGCGTGTGCACCTGGCCGCAGGGCTCAGGGCAGATTCCGCGGGGGAACCAGTTTTTATGTGAATCGCGGCCGCACGCATCGCAGCGTGTCAGCGGTGTCCGGGGCTGGGCGAGGCACTGGCTGATCTCGGCTGCGAGCAGGCGGGCGAACAGGTCCTGGTGCTCGCCGCGGAGCTGGGTGATAGCCAGGTCGTAGGCGCACTGGTCATTCATGCGTGGCCGCATCTGCCCGAACAGGTCGCGGTAGGCGGGGGCGAGGAGATCCGCCAGCGCCCCGCTGGCTTTCTGCCATGCCTTGCCGCGGCACGATCTTCGGCGTATGGATCTCGGTGAAGCCGAGGGCGTCCAGTGAGGCCCGGAACCCGGCGACGCTCGCCGCGGAGATCTCGAACGGGGCACGCAGCCGCGGGTGACGCGGTGTCGTGGGTGCGTTGTCCAGGATGACTGGCAGGGCCGCCGTGACCGCGGGCCGGTAGAGGTCGAAGGGCGGCGGCGCGGCAGGCCCGGACAGCGGGGTGACTGCTGGCCCGGTGATCTCGGCCCCGCCAGGTGCTTGGGCGCTGGCGGCGACCATCCCGCTGACCTCGATCACGGTCTCCTCGGGCGGCGCGGCCGGATCGTCAGCGGCCAGGACAGCCTGGGCCAGGCCCGTGCGGTCCCGGATGATCAGAAACGTCACAGACTTGAGCTGGCGCTTACGGTGCAGCCAGCCGGCGATCGTCACAGGCTCGCCGATGTGCGAGGGCAGGTCGGCCGCCAGGATGCGGGAGATCATCACACTCCTCGTCGGGATGCGCGATCCCTTGGGAGTGCGGGCGAGAAGGGTAACTCGCGGTGCCACCGCACTTTCACCGCCGTAGGTGAGCTACGGCCGCCTCGTTTGGCCCGGTCACGGGGGCTGGCCGGCGGGGCATCGGGTCCGCCGGCGAGCGCGGCCGTTCCTCCCCGCACTCGAGAGGGTCTTCACCGCGAGGGCGCGAGGCCGCCTTCCCAGCTTCCGGCGGCTCTCTCCGCTCGCGCGATCCCGGGCTACTTGTCCTCCGTCAGCGCGTTGTCCCAGGATATCCGCGTTCCCATGGTGGGGCATACAACACTTCCGGGGTGGCGAAACGGCTGTGGTAACGAGGCAGGGCCGCCATATCGCGTGAAAGATCCGAGAGCCTACTTCAAGTGAACCGTGTTTGAGCACAAATGCCGAGTATGACCCTGGCTGCCGTGCTGCCGCCTGGAGATAGACTTAGCTTCGCGTCACAAGCGTTACCGGTTCGGATTTTTGCCCCCACAGATCTCATGTCACCGTCAGCGAAATCTGGCGGAGCCTGCGGATGGATATTGCTTGGGGGTGCGCCCGCGTGGAGCCGGAAAGCCGTGTGGGAACCATATGGGCGCGCCGGCGGATAATCGCTCTTGCCACCGCGGCCATCACGTTGTTCTCGCTGTATGCGTTCCTGGTGCAGACGAGAAGCAACGCCCAGTGGGATCGCGGCAGTGGTGCGGTAGGCGCACTGTTCGTCCGTGCGCTCGGCCTCACTGTGGCCGCCCCGTTCTGCACGGCCAGCATCGTGCCAAGTCCTCAAGGGGACCTGCTGATCACGGCAGCCCACTGCCTGGGCAAGGTCCCGGTAACTGACATAACGTTCGCGCCCTTCTACCACGCCGGGATCAGCCCATTCGGTGACTGGAAAGTGACCGGTCAGGTGTTCGCGCCCCGCTGGTATCCTGGCGGCGACCCTAACTCGGATTTCGCATTCCTGACCGTGAATGGAGATGTGCAAGCGCGAGCTGGTGCCGAGCAGATAGGACTCAGCTTGCCCTTTCCCGCGAGTGTGACCGTAGAAGGGTACTCGGTGGCTGGCGGCCTGAAGGTTTGTACCGGGAAGCCAACCACAATAGAGGTAGAACATCAGCAGCAGCTCAAGTTCAGCTGCAGCGGCTTCCTGAACGGCTCCAGCGGTGGCCCGTTCCTAACAGGCGTCAGCAAGAAATCAGGCTTGGGCACAATCGTTGGCGTCGTCGGAGGCTACCAGCAAGGTGGTAACAGTCCAGACGTCTCATATTCATCTCCATTGAGCAGTGCCGTCATGTCACTCTATAAGAAGCTTATTGGGTAACTTCCTGACTGCTCCGGGTACGGACGGGCGGGGCCGCGGAGGCTCGGGGGAGTGCGTAGGGTCGTAAGGGTGTACTTGCCACGTCATTTCACGGCCGCCGACGCTGCGGAGGTCGAAGCCTTCGTTGACGCCGTGGGCGCGGCCGACCTCGTCACATTCGACGGGAGCAAGCCGGTCGCCAGCCTGATCCCGGTGATCTGGGACCGGGAGGCGGGGCGCCGCGGGCGACTGCTCGGCCACCTGGCGCTCGCCAATCCGCAATGGAAGTCCGTCTCGGCCGGCGCCGTTGCCCTGGCGATCGTGCACGGGCCGCAGGCCTACGTGTCGCCGTCCTGGTATCCGAGCACGGCGCGGCACGGCAAGATGGTGCCCACCTGGAACTACGTCTCGGTGCACTTCACCGGCCCGCTCACCGTGCACCGTGATCCGGAGTGGCTGCGTGACCTGGTCACCCGGCTGACCCGCCGCTACGAGGACTCCCGGCCGCGGCCATGGGCCGTGGCGGACGCCCCGCCCGAGTTCATTGACGGGCAACTGCGCGCAATCGTCGGCGTCGAGCTCACTATCTCCACGGTGGAGGCGAAGTACAAGCTGAGCCAGAACCGCAACGCCGACGACCAGGCCGGGGCGCTGGAAGGCCTCCGCGGCGAGCCCGGCCCCGGCCCCGCCGCGATCGCCGGCCTGATGGCTGATCGCATGACCGACGTGGCCGAGAGGTCCTGACGGAGTCGGCCTGGTCCGTCGCCGGGCGCCCGGGCTACCAGCGCTCGTGCACCAGCGTGCGGATGCGCCGGTCGTACAGATCCTCGATCGCGCCGAGCTCGGCGTCGGTAAGCGGCGGCAGCGCGGCGGCGGCCGCGTTCTGCCGGGCCTGATCCGGGCTGCGCGCACCCGGGATCACCGTGGTGGCGCCGGGCTGCTGGATGACCCAGCGCAGCGCGGCCTGGGCGGTGCTGGCGCCGGCCGGCGCGATAGCGGCGAACTCCTGCGCCGCGTCCACCCCGGTGTCGTAGTCCACGCCAGAGAACGTCTCGCCGGCGTCGAACGCCTCGCCATGCCGGTTGTAGGAGCGATGGTCGTCGGCACCGAACGTCGAGCTGTGCGTGTACTTGCCGGACAGCAGCCCGGAGGCCAGCGGAACCCGCGCGATGATCGCGACCCCGGCGGCCTGCGCCGCGGGCAGCACTTTCTCCAGCGGCTTGCGCCGGAACGCGTTGAGGATGATCTGCACGCTGGCGGTTCCCGGCCGGGCGATCGCGGCCAGCGCCTCGTCACAGGTCTCGACGCTCACCCCGTAGGCGGCGACGCGCTGCTCGGCGACCAGCGTGTCCAGGGCGTCGTAGACGGCATCGGCGGAGTACACCGGGGTGGGCGGGCAGTGCAGCTGGACCAGGTCGAGCACGTCCACGCCGAGGTTGGCCCGGGACCGGTCCGTCCAGGCGCGGAAGTTGCCCAGCGTGTAGAGCGCCGGGTCCTGGGTGACCCGGCGGCCCATCTTGGTGGCGACCATGACGGGGACGCTGGCATTGCTGGCCAGGAACTGGCCGATCAGCTGTTCGCTGCGGCCGTCGCCGTAGACGTCGGCGGTGTCGAAAAAGGTGACCCCTGACTCCGCCGCCGCGCCCAGCACCGCCAGCGCGTCCTTCTCATCCACCTGGCCCCAGTCGGCGCCAAGCTGCCAGGTGCCCAGCCCGATCACCGACATCGCCCGGCCGACCCGGCCCGCGGTCCGTTGCTCCATGAGCGGCGATTCTAGTGGTCCGGGTTCAGCCCCGCCGACGCCGCGGCCGAGTGCGCGGCCTCTTCGTGCGCCGCGCACTCGCCGGGGTCGCCGGCCGCCAGGATCGCGGTGCTGATCGTGGCCAGCTGGCTGACCTGCTCGGGGGTGAGCGCGTCGAAGAGCGAGCGGCGGACCTGCTCGACGTGGCCGGGCGCGGCCTCGCTGAGCGCCGCGAAGCCGGCCTCGGTGAGCTCGGCGATCTGCCCCCGCCGGTCGGTCGGGCAGTCTACCCGGCGGACCCACCCGCGTTCTTCCAGCCGCGCGACCGCATGCGACACCCGGCTTTTGCTGGAGGCCGACGCCTCCGCCAGCTGGCTCATCCGCAACGAACGGCCTGGTGTCTCTGAGAGCCGCACCAGGATCTCGTAGTAGGCGTGCGGCATTCCGCCCTCGTGCTGCAGTTGTGCGTCCACGGCACCGAAGAGCTGTTGGCAGGCTTCGAGGAAGGCGCGCCAGGCGGCTTGCTCCTCGGCGGTCAGCCAGCGTGGTGGGGACGTATTCACGTTCACAGCATACCCGGAATAGTTGAGCGCTTAACCATGTTAGGCTGAACATAAGCATTCGTTGAGAACTCAAATATGAACGACGGGAGTATCACTATGACGACAAGCGCAGGCACCACCACCGTCCCTGGCTATGTAGCTGGCACCTGGGACATCGATCCGGTCCACTCCGAGGTCGGCTTCGCGGTCCGGCACATGATGGTCAGCAAGGTCCGCGGCAAGTTCAAGACGTTCTCCGGTCAGATCGTCACCGGCGAGAACCCGCTGGAGTCCTCGGTGACCGCTGAAATCGATCTCGCCTCCATCGAGACCGGTGCCCAGCAGCGCGATGACCACATCCGGTCGGCCGACTTCTTCGAGGTCGAGACGTACCCCACCATGACCTACCGCTCCACGGGCATCCGTACCGACGGGGGCGACTACATCGTGGACGGCGACCTCACGCTCAAGGGCGTGACCAAGCAGGTCCCCCTGACGCTCGAGCTCAACGGCTTCGGCCCGGACCCGTACGGCGGCACCCGGGCCGGTTTCACCGCGACCGCGGAGATCAACCGGCGCGACTTCGGCGTGAACTTCAGCGCCCCCATGCAGAACGGCGGCGCGGTGGTGGCTGACAAGATCACCATTCACCTGGAGATCGAGGCCGTCCTCAAGGCCTGAGCCACCAGGCAGCGGGCGGGCGCGGGAGGCAAAGGCCTCCCGCGCCCGCTCTGCGAGTACCCGGGCTATCCGTGCCCGGGCCTGGACATCGTGCCACGATAGGGCTGGGCGCCGCACGCAACGATCTTCCAGGAGTGGACATGAAGGTTCTGGTCTTCGGCGCGGCAGGCAACATAGGCAGCGCGATCACCGCGGAACTGCTGTCCCGCGGGCACGCGGTGACCGCGGCTAGCCGAAGCGGCGCTCAGGCCGAGGGACTTGGTGTCCCGGTCGTGGCGGCCGATGCGGCCGACCCGGAGGCGGTGGCGCGCCTGGCCGCCGATCATGACGCTGTCGTCGCCGCCATCGGCCCGAAGCCCGGCGCCGCGGTCCCCGCGGGCGCGTTCAGCGGCCCGGCGCACGGTCTCATCGAAGGACTGCGCAAGGCGGGCGTCCGGCGCCTCCTGGTGCTCGGCGGTGCGGGCAGCCTTGAGGTGGCGCCGGGTCAGCGGGTCGTCGACGCCCCGGACTTCCCTGACGCGTGGAAGCCGAACGCGCTCGGCCAGGCGGAGGCGCTTGACATCTACCGCACCGTTGGCGACCTGGACTGGACCTACGTCAGCCCGGCAGCGATCATCCAGCCAGGTGAGCGCACGGGGACATTCCGGATCGGCGGGGACCAGCTTCTGGTCGACGCCGCGGGGGAGAGCCGGATCAGCATCCCCGACTACGCCGCCGGGCTGGTGGACGAGCTTGAGAACGGCGACGCGATCCGCCGCCGGATCACCGTGGCGTACTGACCCGCGACGGGCACCGATTCCGAGGAGGCGCGAGGAATGAAAGCCGCTGTCTACGACCGTTACGGCTCAGCCAGCGAGGTGCTGCGGGTCGTGGAGGTGGAGCGGCCGGAGCCTGGGCCCGGTGAAGTCCGGGTCAAGGTGCACGTCTCAGCGGTCAACCCGACGGACTACAAGTCTCGCGGCGGGGCCACGCCGCGCCCCATCGACGGTTTCCAGATTCCGCACCACGACGGAGCCGGGGTGATTGACGCCGTCGGCCCGGGCGTGAGCCAGGGCCGGATCGGCGAGCGGGTGTGGGTCTGGCTGGCCGCGGCCGGGCGCCGCTGGGGTACCGCGGCCGAGTGGACGGTGGTACCCGAGCGGCAGGCGGTTCCGCTGCCCGACGGCATCTCCTTCGAGCTCGGGGCCAGCCTCGGGGTTCCGGCCGTGACCGCGCACCGCTGCCTGCTGGCTGACGGGCCGGTGACCGGGCAGACAGTGCTCGTCGCAGGTGGTGCGGGGGCGGTCGGGCACTTCGCCATCCAGCTCGCCGCCTGGGCCGGGGCCAAGCAGGTCATCGCGACCGTCAGCGGCCCGGCCAAGGCGGAACTGGCCAGGCAGGCGGGTGCTGGTCATGTTGTCATCTACTCCGAGCCCGACGCCGCCAGCCAGATCCAGTCGGTCAGTAAGCACATCGACCGGGTGGTCGAGGTGGCTCTCGGTGCCAACCTGCAACTCGACCTGGCCGTGTCCCGGCCGGACACGGTCATCGTCACGTACGCCGCCGAGCAGCGCGATCCCACGCTGCCGGTACGTGCCTGCATGTCCGCGAACGTGGTGCTGCGGTTCGTGCTGCTGTACGCGGTCCCCGGGCCCGCCATCGACCAGGCGGTCACCGACATTACCGCCGCGCTCTCCGCTGGGGCGCTCACCGAGCTGCCATCCCATCGCTTCCCGCTCGACGACATCGTCGCGGCGCACGAGGCGGCAGAGGCCGGCGTGGTCGGCAAGGTACTCGTGCTGCCTGCCTGACCGTGCTGCCTGCCTGACCGTGCTGCCTGCCTGACCGTGCTGCCTGCCTGACCGGCGGCCGCCACCAGCCGTGGCAACTAGTAACTGATATGTTACTGAGTGTATAAGCCATGGCTCCGATATGCGATATGAGGGAATCCCTGGTTAAGTCGCGTCCGCGTCAGGCCTTCGAGGCCAGGCGGCCGGGTACGTCACCGGTCGCCGTAGTGGAGTTCGCGTTCGACCGGGCGCGCGATGACCCGAGGTTCGAGAGCCTGCCCGCCGTGCTCGAACAGTTCGCCGGCGCCTTCGGCGGCCGGGCCGCGCTGGCCCTGCGGCCACGGCCGGGGGAGCCGCCGGGCGTCATCGCTGCCTATCCGCCCGGGGCGGCCGACCCGGCCCTGCTCGCGCAGATCGGCGTGCTGGTCCGCGAGCATCCCGAGGTCACCGTGGACGGCGGTTGCCTCCGCGGGCCGCTGGCATCTGCCGCCCCCCGCGGCGGGCGCTGGCGGCGGTGGGATGGCAAGGACCGCAGCGCGGGGACGGAGAGCGTGCTAGTGGCGGTCGCGCAGCCAGCCACCGGGCGCCTGCCGTGTGCGCTCGTCCTCGTCGGCGACAGCGGGCTTTGGACGGCCGAGACCCAGGCCACGGCGCGGACGCTGGCCGGGCTCATCGCGGCGCAGTACCGCCGTGCCTCCGACATAGTGGAACTCGCCGAACGCGAGGAGATCACCCGGGCTGTGGTCGAGGCGTCGCCGGACGCGGTCGTCATAGCGGACGCGGCGCGGCACATCGTGATGTTCAATGCGGCGGCGGAGAGGCTGCTCGGCAGGCCGCGCTCGGAGGCGATCGGCCAGGACCTGCGCTCGGTGCTCATCCCGGTGCGGGATCATGCGCGGTTCATGGCGAGCACCGAACTGTTCCTGCGGACCGGTGAGGTGGGCGAGTTCACGGGGCCGATGCAGCTGCCCGTGCTTATCGCTGACGGCAGCGAACTGACCGTGGAGCTGACTCCGCTGTCGGTCACGGCCGGCGACCAGACGTACTTCTGCTGTTTCCTGCGTGATCTCGGTGAGCTCGACCACGCCAGCGCCGCGCTGGCTGCTAGCCAGGCGCGATTCCAGCTGCTGTCGGAGCTGGCCCCGCTGGGTATCGCCCGGACTGACCGCGGCGGCGTGTGCACCTTCGTCAACGAGCTGTGGTGCGTGCTGGGCGGCGGGTCGGCAGGCGAATTCACCGGCGCCCCCTGGACGCAGGTGCTGCACCCCGATGACGCCGGGAAGGTGGCGCAGGAATGGGCACGGGCCAGGGCCGCGGGCGCTGAGCTGCGTACTGACTGCCGCCTTCGGCCTAACGGGGGCCCGCAGCTCTGGGTACACGCAGCCGTCGCCGCACTACCGGAGGACGACGATCAGCCAGCAGGATTCCTGGTGGCGCTGACCAACGTGTCGGCCCGCAAACGGGCGGAGGAGGCCAGCAGCCGGCTGCTGGCTGCCGAGCGGTCCGCGCGCCGCAGCCTCGCGGACCAGACCGAGCGGCTCAACAGCCTGATCGCAGCCGCGATTCCCGGTGTGCTCGTCATCGACGAGAACGATGTCATCGTGCAGCTCAACCAGGTCTACGCCGACCTGCTCGGCCTGCAGGAGCCCCTTGACCAGCTCATCGGCGCCCATGTGGAGCGGCTTATGGGGCGTCTCGAGCAGACATTTGCCGATCCGGCCGATTTCATGGCCCGGATGATCAAGTATCGCGTGGCCCGGCGGCGTGTCGTGGGGGAGCAACTCGCCTGCGCCGACGGCCGCGTCATCGAATGCGACTACTGGCCGGTATTCGTCAACCGGCTGTACCGGGGCGATCTGTGGCTGCTCTGGGATGTGTCCGAGCGCGTGGCACCCGAAGAGCAAAGCGAGCGTCGGCTTGAGGCCGAGCTTGCCTTCCGCCGGGTCGCCGAGCAGGCGCGGCTCCGGCTTTCCGACGGCAACGACAGGCCGCGGGAGACGGACGAGTTCAGGACGCGGTTCCTGGCCGCCGTGTCGGATGAGCTGCGCGGCCCGCTGAGCTCGATCGTGTCCAAGATCGAGGCCGGGGCGATGCCGCTCGAACTGGCCGACACGGCGATCGGCGATGTCGTGGCGGACGCGGCGCGCGTCGCCGCCCCGGCCGCCGCTGAGCGGGATGTCGCGCTCGAACGGCTGGTACTGGGCGGCCCGCCGGTGCACGGCGACCGGCTGCGGCTGCAGCAGGTGGTCGAGGCCCTGATCTCCAACTCGGTCAAGTTCACCGGTTCCGGCGGGAGGGTCACGGTAACCGCGACGTACCGGGACAATGAGTGGCAGATAGACGTGGCGGATTCTGGGATGGGTATCCCGGCCGACGAACTGGGCCAGATCTTCGACCCGTTCTTCCGTGCCTCAAACGCCAGGACCGCGGGCGTCCCCGGGTCGGGTCTCGGCCTGGCCATCGTCAAGGCGGTCACCGAGTTGCATGGCGGGCGCGTTGCGGTGGCGAGCACCCCGGGCAGCGGAACGACTGTCAGCGTGTATCTCCCGGTACCGCCGTGACGGGCCGGACCGGCCTCTCCCGCAGGCGTCAACCGGGCCGTGGGATCCACCGCGATATGACGCTCATTAGCTGCAATCACATATTGTAGCTAACAGATCGCTTAGCGCAATCGAAAAGCGTCATTCCGCGCGTGTTCGGTGGAACTGGAAGTGGGCGCATGACCAGCAGCGAACATGATGGACCGCCGGGACGGATCCTCGTGGTCGAAGACGATCTCGTAACGGCCCGCTTCCTGACCCACATCCTGGGCGGGCGCGGCGGCTTCGATGTCACGCACACGGCCGACCCGGTCATCGCGCTCAATCGCGCCAGTACGGAGACCTGGGACCTGGTCCTCACCGACGTGGAGATGCCGGGCATGACCGGCCTCGAACTGCTTGAGGCGCTGCGGCGAGTGGCGCCGGGCCTTCCTATCGCCGTCATGACCGCGCACGCGACGCTCGACTACGCCGTCGGCGCGCTGCGCAACGCCGCCGACGAGTTCCTGCAGAAACCGGTGAAACCGGATCGCCTGCTCGCCGCCGCCGCCGGGCTGGTGGCCAAGGGACGCGCCACCCGGCTGGCCAACCGGCAGAGCGTGCTCGCCATAGGCGCCCACCCCCACGACATCGAGATCGGCGCGGCCGGGACGCTGCTCGCCCATCGCGCCATGGGGCACGAAGTCTCGATCCTGACCCTGAGCCGCGGCGCCCGCGGCGGAACCGAGGCCGCCAGGGCGGGCGAATCCGAGTTGGCGGCCCGGGTGCTCGGCGCCACCCTGTACCTCGATGACCTGCAGGACACCAGCATCTCGGAGAGCGACCCGACGATCAGCGTCATCAGCCGTGTCGTCGAGTCCGTACGGCCGACCGCGATCTACACGCATTCGTTTCACGACGTCCACCAGGACCACCGCAACACCTATCGCGCCGCCATGGTGGCGGTGCGCAACATAGGCCGCGTCTACTGTTTCCAGTCCCCGTCGGCCACCGTCGACTTCCGGCCCACCCGCTTCGTGAACATCGACGACCACCTGGCGCGCAAGCTCAAAGCGATCGACGCCTTCGCCTCCCAGGTCGAGGTGCGGGCCTCCCTGGAGCCGGACCTTATCCAGTCGACCGCACGCTACTGGTCTCGCTACGCCGGCGGCCGTTACGCCGAGGCGTTCGAAGTGGTCCGCGATTCGGCGGACCGCCAGCCGCTCAGCGTCCCCAGTGGGACATGGATGGCCACGCCTGCCAATGGAGCCGACGCGGGGTCACGCGAAACCACAGCAACCGCGCATGCGGACGCAACTCCGGAGGTACACCGTGTCACATCGTGATGTTCCCGAGCGGCGGGTGCGGGTCCTGGTGACCGGCGCGGGGGGCCCGGCCGCGGTGTCCGTCATGAAGTCCCTCCGGCACGACCCGACGGTGGAACTCATCGCCGCCGACATGGACCCCTGGGCCGGCGGGCTTTACCTCGTGCCCGCAGACGCCCGGACCTTGATCCCGGCGGGCCTGGACCCGGGCTTCGCCGGGACCACGCTGGCCCGCTGCGTGGCGATGGGGGTGAACATCGTCATCCCCACGGTCGATGCCGAACTACGCCCGCTGAACGAGGCCCGTGCGGAGTACGCCCAGGCCGGGATCGACCTGCTGCTCGCGCCCGGGCCAGCGCTGGATGTCACGCTCGACAAGCTCGCCCTGGCCCGGCGCTGCGCCGGGAAGGTCCGGGTGCCCCGCACCGAATGCTTCGACGAGGCCATCGACCCCGCGTCGTGGATCTACCCGGTGATCGTCAAGCCGCGGACCGGCAGTGGCTCGCGGGACATCTCCGTCGTGCCGTCCAGCCAGGCACTCACAGCCATGGACGCATCCGCGGACTTCATCGTGCAGGAGTACCTCCCCGGCGACGAATACTCGATCGACGTGCTCGCCGATGCCAGCGGGCACGTCGTCGCGTCGGTGCCGCGAGAGCGGACCCGGGTGGACTCCGGCGTCTCGGTGGCCGGCCGCATCCAGGCGGGCTTGGACATTCGCGATATAGGTCAGGCCGGCCACCCCGCGCTGCTGGAGGTGAACCCCCGAGTCCCCGGAGCGCTGCCGCTGACGGTGGCGAGCGGTGTCGACATGCCCCGGATGGCCCTGGACTCGCTGCGCGGCAGGCCGCTGCCTGAGCATGCCGACTTCCGTGAGGTAGCCATGGTCCGCTACCTCGAGGAACGCTTCATCGAGCTGAGTGAAGTCCAGAAGCTGGCGGCGTGAACGCCGCGCTGCGGCTGGATGAGGACTACCACGTTCATTCCACGTTCTCCGATGACGCGGTGAGCACGCTGGCCGAGAACCTGGCGGCCGCCCGTGAGCGCGGGTTGCGCACGCTCTGCCTGGCCGATCACGTCCGCCGCGGCACGCCATGGGTGCCGGAGTTCCTGGCCGCCGTGCGTGCGTTGCGGCCGGTGCCCGGACTTGAGGTGCTGGCCGGGGTGGAAGCCAAGATCCTGGACCGGGCCGGGCGGCTGGACCTGCCCGGCGGCACCGGCGGGGCAGATATCGTTCTGATCGCTGATCATCAGTTTCCATCCGACTTCGGGCCGGTCCACCCCCGCGAGATGGGCCGCGCGATCGCGAGCGGTGAGGTAACCGAGGCGGAGGTGATCGAGTGCCTGATCGAGGCGACGGCCGGCGCCATGCAGGTGGCCGGGCGGTCCCAGCTTGCCCACCTGTTCAGCATCCTGCCCAAGATGGGAATTGATGAGTCCGCCGTCCCCGACCAGGCGATCGGCCACCTCGCGCGGCAGGCTGTCACGGCCGGCGCACAGCTGGAAGTGAACGAGAAGTGGGCCTGCCCGTCAGCCCGGACGGTCCAGGCGTTCGCGGACGCCGGGGTACCGCTGGTGGCGAGCACGGACAGCCACGACTGCCGCTATATCGGCGTCTACACCTCGGTCCGGCGCATTACCGATGGCGCCTTCCCCGACCTGGTGCCGTGATGCCCCAGGTCCTGATGGCATTCAAATGGCTGCTTACGGCGTTCGTGCTGCTCGGAGTGATTCCGCTGCTGGTGGCGGACTACCAGTTCCTGCTCGTCGGCCTGCACTTCCGCAAGCTGCACTACGCGAAGTGCCGGCCGTGGTTCCCGCGCACCGCCATCCTGATCCCGGCGTGGAACGAGGCGGCGGTCATCGCGGGGTCGATCGACCGCCTCATGCTGCTCGACTACCCGCGCGAGTCGCTGCGGATCTTCGTCGTGGACGACGCGAGCACCGATGCCACGCCGCAGGTCGTCCAAGCGAAGGCCGCCGAGTATCCGGGGACCGTCGTCCACCTCCGCCGGGAAAGGGGCGGGGAGGGCAAGGCCGCGACCCTGAACCACGGCCTGGCCGTGATCCTCGCCGACGACTGGATGCAGGCGATCCTGATCATGGACGCGGACGTCATCTACGCGGCCAGTGCGCTCCGCCGGATGGCCCGGCACCTGGCCGATCCCGAGGTCGGCTCGGTGACGGGCTACATCAAGGAAGGCAGCCGGCCCGGCACCTACCTGACCAGGTTCATCGGCTACGAGTACATC
>Ga0066793_10000773_pt1 | contig 13326 bp, 9 predicted proteins | sample PersoiDNA2013189_FD_83876 | JGI IMG/M metagenome (GOLD analysis project Ga0066793, IMG submission 83876) | Permafrost soil microbial communities from the Arctic, to analyse light accelerated degradation of dissolved organic matter (DOM) -... | ecosystem: Environmental > Terrestrial > Soil >...
ACTGATTGGTGGTTGTGGCAACCCAGGTGTCCGAGCCGGCCGCGCTCCCCGTGTATGTGAACGTCGCGACACCCGAGATGTCGGTGACGGCCTGGCCGGTCAGTCCCTTGTCGGGGCCGTCCACGGCCGTAAAGTGGATGGTCACGTTCGGCAGCGGCTGGTTGTTGGCGTCCGTCAAGGTCGCCGTCAGGGTGTAGGGCTGGCCGATCGCGCCGTTGCCCTGGATGGGTGTGAGCAGGAATCCGCCGTTGGCGCCGATCCCGACGGTGCCGATGAGCCGCCATTCGAGCGACTCGTTACCCCGGCAGGCAAGGTCGTAGCCTCCGGTGTCGAGGATGTGTCCCGTGTCGTAGTAGTCGGTCGAGACTCCTCCGACGCTGACGGTGATCTTGGGGACACGCGGGTCGCCCGCCTGCAGAGTCCCGCCGCAGGCGACGATCGGGAAGTCGCTCGTGTCGAAGTTGAACATCTGGGTCTGCGTGAGGATGACCGTCGAGCGCGACGGGATCGTGAAGCTGCCCCAGAGGCTGAAGGCCGGCCCCGGCCGGCCGAGGTTGACCGTGACCTGATCGACGTTGACGGGGCTGTCGGTGTTGTTGTCCAGACGCAGGGCGCCGGCGTCGTAGACGGGCCCATTCCCGAGGAAGACCACGTTCGCGTCGCCGGCCCACGGCACCGGAAAGGAGGCGCTCGCCCGCAGGTTGTCGGCGTAGCCGACGTAGACGGAGAGGGCTACGGGGTTTAACCGCAGCGTCCCGACGTCGTGGGCCTGACCGGCGGCGAGCGTGAAGGCGTTGGTGACCAACGTCTGGAAACCGTTTGCGGAGATCGTCAGGGTGTAGGTCCCCGCCCCCTGGGACAGAGTGAAGTGGCCGGCGCCATCGGTCGTCGTCGCGTTGAGCGTGCCCGTGATCCCGACACTCGCGCCCGAAAGCGGAGCACCGGTTGCCCCGCTGACAATCGTGCCGGTCACGATGCCGGCTTCGGCGAGTGCGACCGTGCCGGTCGAGTAGCTAGCTCCCGGGGCAAGCGTCACCGACGTGTTTGTCTGGCTCGTTTAGCCGGTTTGCGCAAACGAGATCGAATAGTTCCCGGCCGGGACCGAGAGCGTGAAGTTGCCCGAGGCGTCGGTCGTCGCCGTGTACGGGCCTCCCGGGCCGGTCATCGGGGCGAGGGCCTCGGTCCGGGTGACCACTGTCGGGATGGGTCCACCGGGAACCGCCGTCGCTGTGACCAGGACGCCGGGGAGGGCGGCGCTGGTCGTCCCGTCGATGACGTGGCCGGTGACCGTGGCCGGGTTGGCCGCGAGCGTCACCGTTCCCAGCGAATAGATCGCTCCGGCGGCGAGTGCGAAGGGTGGGGTCGACTGCGTGGCGTAGCCGGCCTTGCCGATCGTCACCGAGTAGGTCCCCGGCGGCTCGGAGATCGAGAAATTGCCGGAGGAATCCGTCGAGACCGTCTGGTTGACCGGGAGGATCGTCACCGTCGCGCCTTGGACAGTCCCGCCGCCGTCGGAGCTGACGACGGAGCCCGTGATCGTGCCGGGGGCCACCTGTAAGGCAATCGTTCCGGCGGAAAATGTCGCGCCGGGCGAAAGCGTGAAGGAGGGAGACGTGAAGGGCAGGAATCCGGGCGCCGAGACCGCGAGCATATAGGTGCCGGCCGCCTGGGTCAGGGTGAAGTTGCCGGAGGCATCCGTCGCCGTCGCCGACGGAGAGCCGGTGATCCGCACTTCGGCGTTTGCAATCGGGGCGTTGGTCGAGGCATTGACGACCGTGCCCGTGATCGTCCCGAACTGTGCCGCGACAGTCGTCGCGACCCGGAGCCCCCGGCCGTCGTAGCTGTAGGCGAGGCCGTCGCCCGAGGCGAGGAAGTTTCGGGGGGAGTAGACGTAGGCCGCCGTCCCCACCGCGATCTCGTTTCCGGCCGGGTCGTAGGACACGGCGCGGGTGTTGCCGTCCTCGGTCACGGCGGCGAGCTTCGGAAGCGTTCCGCTGTAGGCAAACGTCGCGGTCCTCGCGGAGCCGAGGCCAAGCGTTTTCATGTTGCCCATCGGATCGTAGGTATAGCTGCCCGCACCCCAGAGCGAGTAGCCGGTCGATGCGCCCGTGAGGCGGTTCAGGTCGTCGTAGGCGAAGTCCCGGTTGAACGTGATGTCCTTTTCGTCATGGATCTGGATGATGTTTCCGAGCGCGTCCTCGGCGTAGGTGTAGTCGGCGATCGTTCCGGTGGCGCTCGCGAGCTTGTTCTCCGTCGGACGATAGCGTTGGTCATAGGTCATCGTCTTGACCGTCCCGTTGCCGAAGGTCAGGGAGGTCTCGGGCCCGAACGGCAGATACGACGCCGTGGAGACGAAGACCGTCGAGCTCGACTGAGCCGAGACGGGCCGGTCCGCAAAATCGAACGTGTTGCTGACGGAATGGCCCGAAGGATAGGTGACCTGGTCGCGGTTGCCGTTGGCGTCGTAGTGGTAGCCGCTCGTGTACCCGTTGCCGAGGATCGACCGGTTCTCGCCCTTGAGGAGTCCGCGCCTCTCGTAGGTGTAGCTCGTCGACCCGGAGGGATCGGTCATCTGGGCGAGGCGCCCCTTGCCGTAGTTGCCCGAGCCGAACGCATCGTAGGTGTACTGGACGCCCTCAGTCGACGCTGACAGCGCCGAGCTGCTTGTCAGAATCCGGTTGTCGGCGTCGAAGGTCTTCGTCGTTGCCGCGCCGCGCGCGTCGGTCGTCGAGACGAGGTTGCCGGCCGGGTCGTATTGGTAGACCGTCGTCCCGGTGACCGGAGAGTCCTGCTGGGCGAGTCGCCGGAAGTCGTCGTAGAAGTAGCGCGTCGTATTTCCGTTGGGGTCGGTCACGGTCGCGAGGTTGTCCATAACGTCGTAGGTGTAGCGGGTGATGGCCTGGCCGCTCGGAGTGCCGGCAAGCGTCTGAGTGACGCTGGTCAAGCGATGGAGGGCGTCGTAGGCATAGACCGTGTTCGGCGTGCTGTGGTTCTCGTCCTTGACGGAAGTGAGCAGGCCGTCTCCGTCGTAGGCGTTCTGGACGTTGGCCCCCGCCGGCACGGGGTGGTTGATCTGGACGAGCCGGTTGTGGCTGTCGTAGACATAGCCTTCCTGCCGGGCGGTCGTCCAGGCGGCGCAGGGCGCCGCCGCCGCGCCGCAGGACTGGTCCTCCTCGGCGATCTTGTCGCCGATCGCGTTCAACGTGAGGTGTCGGCGCTCGTACTGCTTGCCCGTCGAGTCGAGGCGGACCGTGTCGGTCAAACGGTTGGTACCATCCTCGTACGCGTAGGAGAGGCCGTTCGACCTCGGGAGTGTCGTCTTCGACAGGCGGTCCCGACCGTCAAACGTATAGCCCGTGACGTAGTCGCTCGACTCGCTCGGGTCGCCGGAGACGGCCTTCAACGTGCTCGTGGCAACTCGGCCCTTCGCGTCCGTCTGGATCTGCGTGACGACGCCGTTGGCGTCGGTAACGGTCCGGGCCGTCCCGAAGATGTCGTAGTTATCGTAGGTCGTCGCCAGGCCAACCGGATCGGTCACCTGCTTCAAGCGCCCCCGGCGGTTGGCGGTTGAGTCGTTGTCCGGATAGTAGACCCGGGTCGTCGTCTGGTTGACGTCCGTCCGGGGGCCGACCGTCGTGAGCAACCGGTGGCGCGCGTCGAAGGTCGAAGTCGACGTGTAGGTCGTCGGCGAGCCGTCGGACGAGGAGAGGTAGCCCGACTCCTGACGGGTCAGAGTCGTCTCGGACGCGCCCGAGCTGTTCCACGAAAGCGTCGTCACCTTTTGCGCGTTCGACTTGGCGGCGGAGGGCTCGGTGACCTGCGTCCGGAAGCTCGGCCAGGGCGCGTAGTCATAGCGATACGTGGTCGTCCGGGCGAGCGAGGTCCCTTGCGCTTCGGTGCGGGAGGTGACGTTGCCGTTGGCGTCGTAGGTGAAGATTGTCGTGTGGCCGTTGGCATCGGCCATCAAGGAAACGTGGTTGCTCGAGTCGAACTGGAAGGTGTAGCTGTCGCTTCCGCCTCCGCAGGTGGCGCAGTCGCCGTCGATCCGGTCGGGCAGGAACTGGCCGCCCGTGTAGTGCATGGTGAAGACCGACTGCTGGGAGGTCGAGCCATCGATCGCGTGGGTCACCCTGTTCTGGCCCGCCGTCGGGGTGTCGTACTCGACGGTGACCTGACTCCTGCCGCCTTCCGAGACGGAGGTAACGCCCCGGTCCTGGGCGTCGTAGCTGTGGCCCTCGAGCTCGATTCCAGACTCATCCTGGACACCGGTCAGGAGCCGGGCGACGCCGTGGCTGTCCGGCTGGTAGGTGTATGCCCGCCAAGGGGTGATCCCGGTGTGAAGCGGGTCGAAGATCGCGGCGAGCGTTGAACCCGCGTAGGCGAGCTTCCAGGTCTGGCCGTCGGGGAGGGCGATCTGGGTGAGCTGGCCGTTGGCGTAGGAGAGCACGATCTGCCTTCCCATGCTGTCCGTGACATTCGAGAGGTTGCCGTTCCCGTCGTATGTTCCGGCGATCGCGTTGGCCCACCGGTCGGTCGTCGAGAGCCAGCGACCGGTCGCGGAGTCGAACGCGGTCACCGTGCCGTCGAGGTCGGTCAGCAAGTACCGGTTGGTCGCGGAGTCGAGGGTTACCGTTCCGCGAAGGACGGCCGGGCTTGCGGCATTCCACACGCCTACCCCCGCGGACTGGTACTCCTCTTCGAGACCTTCTCCCGTCATCCGGTAGAGCGTCGCTCCGGTCGCGTCGGTCGGCACGAGCGGCTGGGAGAACGTGTGCGTCCAGCCAGCACCCACGGGCGAGGAAACGAGCGCCGGGAAAAGCGGTTCGCTGCTGTGGTAGGTCAGGCCGAAGGAGAGCGGGAGAGGCGACTGGCCGACCGAAGAGAGCGGCTCGGCATAGGAGACGTCGCCTGAGCCCAGGTGGACCGGTGTCCCGGGACTGGTGTTCGGGCCTCCCTGGTCGCACGTGGGGCAGGGGTTGCGATCCTTGCAGTCGCCGGTCAAGGGCGCGCTGTTGGTCGCGATCTTGAACGGGTACGGGCCGCCCCCCGCGCAGACGTATTCGATCCGGGTCGACCAGGTCGACGTCGAGCCGCAGGGGATGTCGATGCCGGTGTCCCACGTGCCGTACTCGAAGAAGATGAAGCCGACGCTCCAGATATTCCCCCCCGAGTCCTCGAGGATCAGGTTGTCGGAGATGGCGAGCGGATCGTTGGTGCAGGTGAAGCCCGGAGGCCAGTCTCCCGGCTGCTGGCAGTAGTAGTTGGGGGCGTCGTAGTCGATCAGGATGCGTGTGCCGCGCGTGTAGACGCGCACCGTCGGGTTGGCTCCCGAGCAGGATACCTCGTACTGGCCGCCGCAGTACGGCGGCTGGTCGTTGGTCAGCTGGCCGTGACTCGTGGTCTCCGGGCTGATGAGAGCCCGCCGCCACTGGACGGTGTGAATGCCGCCCGGATCGGTCCAGATCGCCGGCCCGTCGACGCCGGGGAAACACTGGCTCGGCTGCTCCGGCGGATTGCAACCGCCCGTCAGAGGCGTGCAGTTGGTCTGGCCGAAACACAGGCTCGTTCCGATGACGGAGAGCAGCGATACGGTTTGGAGGAGCCGGCGAAAAGCGGATGTCATGTAAGTGTCCTTCAATTCAAAAGAGCGGAGTCATCTCCGTGTTGCGTGTCGGAATCACTGTTCGTCATGGCAAATCCGCGCGACGGTATAGGAACCGATGAAGCAACGCAAGGGCTCTCTTCATCCTCTTCACTATCGCGCGAAGGGGAAAACCTGACAGGCGATCCTCAATCTCTAGCAAACGATGACGCTTGACGCACGCCAGGCCGCGGATACTTTCCGTGCACGTGCCCGAGCGGAGAACGTGACCACTGCCGATCTCCAGCCCGACAGCCTGGCAGCCCAGAAGGAAATCCTGCGTCGGTTCGCCGGCGATCTGGGCTAGCCCGTTGCCTTCACGGAACGCGGCATCGGAGTTTTCTCCCGCCGTCCGAACCCCGTCGGCCGCGTGCAGCCCTTCGTCAGGCAGGCCGGTTGGTCGTCGCCCTCCTTTGGCCACCAGAAGATCGCCCGGCAGTCGGCGCAGAACCACTGCGTGTGCGTCTGCCAGCGGGGGGGTCGTCTCGAGTCATCGCGAAGAAATTCTAACTGGCGATGTCCCATTTCGCCTTCTCGCCCGATAGGAAGAGTGAACACGAACAGTGGGGAGGGGGAAGGAGTGCGTTGCTTCACATAAATATCTCTAAAGACACGCTTTAACTAAACTGTTGTCTTGACATTCGCACTTGAATGGCGGTAGAAGTTTAGGAGGAAAGGCAAGAGATCCAGCCCGCCAAGGAGCAACATCTACGAACTTAGTCACCGAGAAGGGAGCGTAGCAGTATGAAGAAATCGTTAGCCCTGGTTTCAGCTCTCGTCGTCTTCGTTATCTTTAGCGGGCTTGGCGCGGCGCAGCAGGAGACGAGCCGGCCGCAATCGAAGTCCGGCGTGGTGCGGCAGCACCCTACCGAAACGCCGGGTGCTTCGCCTGACGTGACATCAACCACAATCGCTGCCGCGCAAATTGCGCGCGTGGAGGCGGACCCGGCCTTCAAAGCGGCCCTGGCACTCCTGGAGGAGCAAGGCGAGGTGGCGAACCTCAGCAGCGGCAAGGTTCTGCGGTCGAGGAGTCAACCTGCCATCACGGTGTATTCATTCGACGTCACCATGCGTGGCTCCGGTGAGGCTGGTGAATACGCAACGCTCGTGTACGCGGAACAGACTGGTCAGCCAACATTCGTGTACTTCGATGGCAACCGTACGATCAGCCGGGAAGTCGTAGCGCCACAGCCGAGTCAAGCTGCTCGCGGCTGCTTCTCCACACACTGGGGACGGTGGCAGGTAACCGCCACCTTTTGTAACTATAACTTTTGGTGCATATTCAAGGGACAGCAGGCGCTGTATTTGACTGAAACAAGGCAGAAGACTTGCCCGAATCGCACTGTGCAGACCCAGACTCGTACAGTGAAGGTCCACTGTGGTTGCTAAGAGTCACACAACGGTGTGGTCATCGATGAGCTCGATGGCGTTGACAGCCGCACACTAGGTTCCGACGTAGACTTGGATTCAAAGTGTGACTGCGGAGGTGACGTATGACGTTTGGCAATCAGCGCCTTATTTCGGTTTGTGCCGTCGTTGTGAGCCTCATGGCCTGTAAGGGCGGACGGGGTCCGGAGGTAGGCCTGAATAACAATGCGTCCCGTCTCGCTATCTTCAACTTAACCCCAGACGACCTGTTGCAGACGTGCGGTACGCCGACCCGCGACGTGACGGGACGGCTCGTAAGCGATGACGGGATTCGTGATATCCGCTACCTGGGGTCGTCGGGCCGCGCGATCGACTTCCGGTTCGTTCGTGATACCAGCCCCGAATCAGGATGGAGCGGCATGGGCGCGTGGACGAACGAAGCCGAGCCTGATGGCTTGGGAGAGCTCCTCGATGACGTGGACGCTGTCCAAGACCTGCCGTGCGTGGGGGCGACTCGCGCTGCGGGTGCCGCATCTGAACTCGTTAGGGCAATCCTCGATCGGCGCAGCTCGTCGCCGACAGTACTGCCGATCGCGTTCCTGCTCGCATGGCAGGCTCCTGGCGATCCAGCACGTCTTCAGGTGCCCAGGATCGACCCAGTCCCCACGCCGATCACTCCGATGCCGGCTCCCTTACCTCTACCAACCACGTTACCGCGACTGCCGACCCCGCTTACGACTCCTGCATTGCCGTATCCGACCCCAGCTCCTCAGTTCCGGTTACCACCTCCAACGCTGAGACCTCCCCAACCAGAGCCGGAGCCACCACCACCGCCGCCGGGACCACCTCCCGCACCGACGACGCCGGCAGCCGTTGTTCCCTGTGTAGGGTTCACATACGCTACCAACCAAGCATGCGAGCTGGTTGATTCGGCCACCTTCGTTCGAGACCTCAGTGACGCTCTTCACGCGCCGAACCTGATGAGCAAGATCGACGAGCTCGTCACACAACTGACCGGGCGGGACTTCCACATCATCCAGATGCCCGCGCTGGCAGTAGACCGCGCGGAGGCAGTCAAAGCGATCTTCCAACTTGAGGTGCAGACCGTCAATACGATGGCCGCGCGCTTGAAGGCGGACGTCGCCTCGCTGATGCCCTTTCGATGGGATTCCCAGGAGGACAAAGCGCGAAAGCTCGATCTCGTGCGCAGCGATGAGAGCGAACGCCGCACGACGTGGCACGATGCAACGGAGGAGTCGCGCCCGTCGCACAGCATGAGCAGTGCTGACGAGAGTGGCCATGACAGCCGCGTCCATATGAACGACAATAACGCCCTGCGGCAGGCGGTCCACATCGACCTGACGAAATCCTGGGGCAGCTCTTAGAGGTAGCGGGGGTTATGCGTATCAGTGCTTGCCAGGCGGCCCAGTGGGAAGGTAAACTGGATGACCATGGTACTTAGCCCTCGCCATGCCACTCCGGCCTGGCCTATAAAGCTGGTGGTCGAAGGAGGAGCACGTCCTAGAGTCCATCTCATAAACGGTAAGACAATTAGAAACGCTGAGACGAGAAGACACCTCCAAACGAGATGCGGCGAGTGTGAGTTGTTTGGCGGCGAGAGAGCGGTACATAGGATTTAGATGAGTCACGAGAATCCTCCGGAACATGGCTGGGTGGAAGAAGTCTTCGAAACAGCTCTCTTTAGCTGCCGATTCCTCGTGCTGATTCCCGTAATCGGCATCCTCGCTGCGAGTATTGTGATGTTTTTCAAGGGCTGTATAGAGGTAGTTCAGGGCATTCGCGCATTTCAGATTGGCCTCATCAGTTTCCGCCCGACGCCGCTTGATGACAAGAATGTCATTCTGTCATTCATTCCAGCCGTAGATAACTATCTATTCGCGACGATCTTGCTCATAATTTCGATGGGATTATACGAGCTATTTATTAGCGAGATCGATCCGAGGTCGAGGAAGGAGAAAACTCGGCCAACGTGGTTGCGGGTCAACGACCTTGACGATCTGACATCCCGAATCGGCGAAGTCGTAATCATGATTTTGATTGTGAACTTTTTCAAGCTCTCCTTCAGCATGACCTACGAACGCCCGGTCGATCTCCTGATACTCGGTGGCGGAGTCCTGCTGATCTCGGGATCACTCGTGGTCGCACACCACGTTTCAGCTAGACGGTCCAGAGTAGGCGGAAAACCCGGTGTTCCCGGCGCCTGAGCCGCTTTCGGTTCTGGGAAGTCAACCGGCCACCAGATGAGCTGGCGGCAGGCGTCGCAGAAGAATTGGCGGTGGGTCTGCCAGCGGGGGTCGTCGCGGGAGGTCATGGCGGAAGTCTACAGCTCCCCGCCGTTCAACGAGCAGCCGGAAGTTTCTGCGGCTGGATAGCGTGGACGTGGGCTGCGATGTTTGTTTCTCGCGCCAGTTGAATCGCCAACAGAAACCAGTTCGAGATGGTCTGTAAGTTCTTGTCGCGTTTCAGGCCGTCAGCGATGTCCAGCGCGAAGCGCTCCATCACGGATTCAAGAGCTCGAGCGCCCTTTTCCACGACCATTCCCATCGCCCGAGGCCTCAAAATCGGACATCGCCGAGGAAGTCCTTTCTGCTAAGCCGGTTGGCCCCGTTCGCTTGCGGAGGGTTGCACTGCGCTCTGTCCGGACTGGGGGATCTCGGCGGATCGGCGTGTCCCAGAAGAGTAGGTCAAACCAGGAGTGGAGGTTATGCTCATTTTCGAAAAATCAGCAGCCGCCGTGTCTGCTATTCGCAATTCACGCGATGGGACGGCTAGAGGAGGAAGAATTCCGATGAAGTCAGCGACGTTGCCTTGCTCTATGTCAGATTCCGAGGTGATCTCCCGACTGCGTTTCCTGGCACGACCGACCCTCCACTCATGGGCAGTAGCCGCGGTGCTGGTTCTACTCAGCGTTACCCGATTCGCGGCTGGCCAGTCATGGCATGCACCGATCCGTGAAATCGCACATCCCGGCTTGCCTGACATTTCGGTGGCGTCATTTGACGCTGGGGGTCCAGTAATCTACTTCAACCCCGACCGGGTGCGTCAAGTTGGACCCGCGCTCGCCACTTTTTTTCGAGCCCACGAGTACGGCCATATCGAGCTTGGTCATATTCATGCAGCCGACCTGGGCGGGAATCCATTTAGCAGGGCATGGCTTCGGCAGGGGCGCGAACTCGAGGCAGATTGCTACGCGGCCCAGACTCTTCAACCGTCGTACCCCGAGGCGCTCGACGCAGCAGTTCATTTCTTCCGAGACATCGCGCCCGGACAAGTCGATGCTCTTCACCCGCCTGGCCGTGTTCGCGCTGCCAAAATCGCAGCGTGTCGACAAGAAGGTGGTTCGGATGAAGAGGCGACAGAGAAAGAATCGACCACTCTTCGATTTGGCTCCTGGAAGAGTTCCTCGGGTGGATGGGCGGAGCTGACCGTAAACATTGACGGCAACGAGCAAGGTGAAATGTCGAACGAATTTGGAGCAGATCACCTCGACATCGAGGTTGCTCCGGGAAAGCATACCTTTGAGCTTACCGATATCCGGCTTTTCGGCCGCCGCGGCGAATCCTTGGGTGGTGGTGGCAGCTGTCGAAGCGTCCTCACGGTGCGTGCCGGGCGTTCTGCGTACGAGTTAGAGCTCCAGATTCCCGCGCCGGGCGAACTCCGCTGCAGGATAAGGTAGTTTTGGTGCCGCGATGGAATCTTCGGGCGGTGTTCCCGGACACTCGTTCGGGGGGTCTCTGCAAAGTCCACGTGGAGCTCGTTTCGAGGATGAACCGGATCGATCGCCTTCTCAAGGCAAGGGCCGGGAGCGCCCCACCGGGCCGAGGAGTGTCGGCGGGGGCAGCGACGTTGGAAACATGAGTGATCCCCTCTATCCCCCGCGCCTTGCAGGAGATTACCTGCGAGCGTTGGAGCTTCATGCCGATCTCCTCCGCAGAATAATCACACGGGGATGGGAAGACCTCGTGGCGATCGCGAACGCTGAACCGTCGCCGGCGAAGGACGTTTTGCTCCCTCTGTATCGGCATCTACTCGAATGCGCCGATGGCGTGTGCATCATGGTCGCTCAAGGCCAGGCCGAAGCGATTCAGCCCGTTCTAAGGAGCGCCGTCGAGGCGGAATGGGCAATCGAATACATCCTCAGCGCCGACTCAGAGCGAAGAGCTCGGCAATACCGGGCCAACGATCTTATTCAGCGGCGCAATGCTTTGCGCAAAATATCGACGGGTGCGCCCACAGCTGCAACGGACGAGCGGCTCAGTCGAGTCGAAAGCCTTCTCGACCACGAGCCGATGTTGTCCGTCGTCACCGAATGGGAAGCGCAGCCGCGTCGACGACCGAACTGGTACTCGCTCTTCAAAGGACCGCAAAACCTACGGGAACTCGCGGAAGCACTGGGGAGGGCAGAATGGTACAACAACCTCTACTCTCCGCTTTCCCGATTCGCTCATGCCACGGGCTCTCTCGATGCCACAAGCGTTGATGCCGACGGAACCGGCCACCTCCTTGGACCGCGTAGCCCCGATCACATTCAGGAACTGGCGAGTCTAGCCATGAGCATAGCGCTGGCTGCAGCGAACAAGATGATTCGACGTTTCGCACCTGACCGTCACGTGGAATTTCAGGAGTGGTACAGACCCATCCGCGAAATGAGGGATGCGTTCGCCAAGCGACCGCCGATCGTGCTTCCCGAATAGTTTTTACTTATGCCCCACATAGTCCGCTTCTCAGGGCACCTCTATTGGCCGTTGACCGCCGACCACCTTCCCCCACCACCGATCCGAGGTCATCTCGAACGGGCTCAGTAGAGCACGCAACTGCGCACCTGGACGCGAGTTGCTATAGCCCCCGGTGGCCCACGACGCGGTCTTGGTCCAACCCATCGAGTCGGCCACGCCGAGCGCCTCCGGGTAGGTGAGTGCGAAGGTCACCGCGGATTTCGGGTCGGCGAGATTCCAGACGTAAGCCAGAATCAGATCCGAGATCTTGGTGTATTTCTGGAAAAGGCTGAACGCCTGGGTGCTCGCCGCCTTCATCTGAATGGGCTTCGCCACGAAATTCTTGACCTGCTTTCCAAGATCAGCGTAGGCGATGAGGTCGATGCCTCGATCTCGCGCCGGCCACGCCACTTCGAGGCCAGCACGTAGCAATTCATCGGCGAGCCGATGACGGCCGAGAAGTTCAGTGACCTGGGTGTCCACGGCCAGCATCGGTGCCGGATCCGCCCGGCCGCCACTGCCCCGCGAGGTACTTCCGAGCGAGGTCTTCGAGGCCGTTTCGATCCGCGTGATGGAGCGTGAGCTTGCATCCATCCTTCAGCCGCCGATAGCTGGCGCGTTCGGTTCGTCCCTGCCGAAGATTGATTCCGGCCTTCCGGACCTCGTACGCGACGATATCGGCTGCCTGGAGGGGAACGGCGCGTTCGTCTTTCGCCCCCAGGAATTCAACTGTTCCGAACCGAGACCGCAGAGACGCGTAGTCCGAATCCTCCCTCATGCTTTCGTACTGATCGCGGGCTCCCTTACGTAGCTCTCTTTGGCCCCCGCAAATGAAATCGACGATTGGTTCATCGAAAGCCTGAGCTTTCCTGAGCAGTGCCGTCATGACGTCGCCGACGCAGGCAGAGTACGGTTGTGCAAGGAGTTCCTGAAACCTGCCAGCCCGATTCTCCGGTCCGTCGCGGATGATCGAGCACGCTACCATCCCGGCCACGGTCTCGTTGAGTAGATCGATGAGGCCAGCCTGCAGGCCGGCGCGCTGCGATCGGTCGAGATGGCGAAACGGGCCGCGTCCCTCTTCGAAGAGCCGCATGTGGATCGATTCCACACCCGCGTTTCGTAGAAGCGCCTTCCAACGATCTGAGAAGACTTCCCAGTCGCCGCTGGGCGCAAGCAAGCCCGCCACCGCAACGATAGGGGAGGAATGATCAATTCCGCTCTCGTCAAGAAAGGCGACAAGTCGGGTCAAGGCGGCGCCTCCACCAATCATTCTAGGCCGATCGGATCGCCGTGGCGAATCTGAGGGGAGTTAGGAGGGAATCGGGATCGTTTAAATCAGCCCGCGCTCCCGCATCGAGACGGCCGACTCGTGGCCGATCACGAGGCCATCAAGCAGCGGGATTCCGACGATCTCGCCGGCGCGCTTGAGCCGCCGGGTCGATTCGACATCCTCGGCGCTCGGGCTGGGGTCGCCGCTCGGGTGGTTGTGCGCAAAAATGATCCGGGCGGCACCCAGCGCCAGCGCGTCGCGGAAGATCACCTCCGGCGCCATGACCGATCGATCACCCGATCCGGTGTGAC
>Ga0066793_10000776_pt1 | contig 13304 bp, 12 predicted proteins | sample PersoiDNA2013189_FD_83876 | JGI IMG/M metagenome (GOLD analysis project Ga0066793, IMG submission 83876) | Permafrost soil microbial communities from the Arctic, to analyse light accelerated degradation of dissolved organic matter (DOM) -... | ecosystem: Environmental > Terrestrial > Soil >...
AGATCAGTACCGACAAACGCGCATGGAGCCATGCGTTTTCCTGCCCATCTGATCCCGGATTTGTGGGCTATGCGGACTTCCCCGGACAAATGTCACTGGGGCGCGGCTGGATTCCTTAAGGTTAGCCGACGATCCGGGAGTTGTGGCTGTCAAGTTCTTCGTTGGATGGACCCGCCGAGAACGCGCGGACTCATTCTCGGCGTTGCGTCACCGCAAACGCATGATTTCGATGTGTTCCGCGGGAAGTGCGGTCGAACGTCCGATAGTTACCGACTACAGCCATCGCCTCTGGGTCAGTCTCACCTTATCAATGGATACGCACAGTTCGTCGGCGACCAACTGGGTCTGCACAGTGAACATGCCTTGCCCGAAATCACATTTTCCGGTGTATGCAGTCACCGAACCGTCAGACGCTACCGCAAGCCACGAGTCCAGTTTCTCCGGATCAACGTGCGACCGATGCGTGTCGAAGGGTCCCTGCGCCACGGCGAACGGCTCTAGGAACGATGCCGCGCTGAAGGAAACTACCAGCGCGCCAGAAACCTTGACAAAGTCGCGACGTGAGATTTCTTTCTTCATGCGCGCCCCCTCTGGTAGCGCTGGATGGCGCGCATCATCCGTGTATGCGCAAAACACCGGCACAACACATTCGACATGGCGTCGCGAATCTGCTCGTCTGAGGCTTTCGGATGTCCATCCAGCAGAGCCTTCGCCGTAAGCATCACGCCGCTGAGGCAGAAGCCGCATTGGGCCGCCCCCTCATCGATAAACGCCTGCTGAATCGCGTGTGGTTTTTCCGGAGTTCCCAAACCCTCCAGCGTCGTAACCTCCTGCTGTTGTACGGCGCTGACTGGCATCACGCAGGAGCGCACTGCTTACCCTCCTATGAGGACCGTGCAGGCTCCGCACTGCGCCAGGCCACAGCCGAACTTGGGCCCTCGCAATTGCAGTTCGTCGCTGAGTACATACAGCAGCGGAGTCTCGGGATCGACGTCCACGGTGCGAACATGACCGTTTACCTTCAGAGAAATGGCAGCCATCATCTCACCCCAACATCTCAGATGACAAAAGAGTACAACAGTTTCCTTCCGCTAACCGGGTATGGTGCGTAGGCTCGGCGTTCATGGCTTCTACACGGCGGAACAGAGCGGGTGACGAGTGACGGGCTAAACGGAAGTTATGCCTGCGGACGTACTCTCAACGACGTGGTCCAAAAGTCGGCTTGTGGTCCGTGGGTCGGATTCAGCAACTGAATGTTGAATCTCTCCGAAGCCCGTTTAGCGGTACGAATACCGAAGAAAGCCAATTTCTGTGTTGCCTGTCGTACGACCGGGATCGTCAGTCAAGATTAACTGCTGGGGCCCGCTGAAACGTTTAACCGCCAAACACCACTATGATGAAAGGAGGCAAACCAATGCCCTGGCGCGATAAATGGAACAGATTACGAACCAGCAGACATGATGATTCGAGACCAGGGCGAGGGTTCCGGCAGTTTGCCGCCTTCTTATTGATAGGGTTGGCGTGCGCCGCAGTCCCCAGCCTTTCTGGCGCGAGCGATACCGCGGTCCCGTGCCCAGCCCGGGCTGACGCAGTGATCGCGAATACCAGTCGCGTCGTTTCCTCGAGACATTCTTTGGTCGATTCGTACAACTCGACGCTCGGTCCCTACGGAGGCGCCAACATCGGGAACCACGGAAACGTCCGCGCTGCGACCGTGGTCCTCAAGCGAGGCGTCATCAAGGGTTCCTTGATCGAACATTCCCCCGCGGGGCTGCCTGATATAGCCATGTCGCCGATCGCGATCCCGCTCCCTCTGGGGGCGAAGGTTCCTGGCCGATTGCATCTCGACCGGAAGAACCAAAGCATTACTCTGCATCCCGGAGACTATATCGCTGCCGGCATCGATTTGGATTGGCCTGCGGAGATTCGTGTTTCTCCACTAGGATATGTTCGAATTTTCGTGACCGGGAGCCTCAGCATCGGTGGCGCAGTGAATCTTCACGGAAGAACGCAGGATCTGCAGTTCATCGTCACGGACGCCCGCGAGGTCCATATCCAACGAAAGGGCTCGCTCACCGGCCTGCTGTATGCACTGAAGTCTGAAGTCGAGATCAACTCGACTGTATTCGGCGCCGTTGTGGGTGCGAAGGTCAAGCTGGGATCCCATGCCGCCATCCACTACGATGACAACCTGGCGTGCCCAACGGTGCCTCCGCCGACTTCGCCCGCCATACCGCCCCCACCGCTGCCTCCGCCGCCTCCGCCGGTTGTGGGCTGCTATGTGAACACTCGCAACGGATGGCAGAGCACTCCTTGCGCGCCCCAGGCCTTTATCGACGCCAACTTCCCGCATCCCGATGTGCAGCTTACTGTGACGTCGCCCAACACGACTCCAGTCGTATTCGGTCAAATCGATGTCACCGTTCCACAGGTGTCGACGATCACCGATGTCCTAGGCGGCAGCTCCACTGCAAACCGGTGGAGCTTTCAAAACAACACGAACGCATTTGCCGTGCCGACCGGGCATTCCAACTCCGGCCACACCGCGGCAGTTCAGTTCGCCATTCAGTCCAATGGAACCACGAGCGCGATCTGCATTTGGAACGTGGATGTGACCTCGCAATCGTATCCAAACAAATGCGTCGTACCGAGCCCGCAACAACGATCGGGAGGGCTCCAGGCGTTCGACTACAGCAACATTGCCGGATATGCGAATTCGAACGGTACGCTCACCATCGTCGCGGAACTGAGTTGGGTACCGAGCGGTCAACCGAATCAATATTCCGTGGTCGCCAACGATGCCAACGGGCTGGCGGGCAATTGGACCGCCGTAAGTGGAGCCTTGCTGGGATTTGCGAACGGGTCGCAGGCTCAGCTCACCAACGCCGAAGTGGTGACACAGGTTCTCGCGACGACATGCACGGGCGATACCCAGGCAGGCAGCCCGATCTGCGCGCCGCCCACGCTTCAGCCGAATGGCACGGTCTTCGTTGGCGGGACGGGCACGGTCGAGACCAACAACTTGACGGCCGTGGGGGTTCCTACACTGAACTATTTGAACCCAGACTTGGAAGTGTCGAACATCACTGCGACAACCTCTGGAGGTTGCCTGGGGCCGAGTCAAGCCTATGTGAAGGACAGTCCCCAGGACTTCGGTGCGACGCCGTCGACATTGGGTAACCAGGTCTTTTGGGAGAGTCCGGATCTTTTCGTGGTACCCCGTGGTACGCCGGTCGACGTGAACGCCGTTTCGACTGAGACGACGGTCACTCCAGGAGGCCTCTACGACGCCTATGTCCGAGTCCACAACGACCTCGGCTGCAGCGATGTGACCGGTGCCAAGACCCTCGTCTATCTTGCCGATCCATCGGCTCTGTCCGTCCAATGGGGTTCCATCACGAGCAACAATTATGTCGGCAACAATTTGAGTTCCACCGGCGTTACTGTGCCCGCGGGAGGCCAGGCTCTCATCGGACCTCTGCCGTTCACGGCGCCATCAACCGGAATCGGCAATGGTCATAAGTGCATGCTCGCGGCCATCGAAGCCGACGGCGAGCCGGCGCCGGTGAATAACACGGACGCTCCAGATTCGAATCAGGTGGCGCAGCGCAATCTCGAATTCCTCAGCCCCTGCGTGTTTCCGCTCGCCAACGGGACCTCGTCGGACGGTAACGTTCAGATCACGCTTACGGTGACTCCGACCTCGAACACGCCACCTTCCCTGACGGGATTCCCCGACGTAGAAATGACGTTTGACGACGCGGATTCCAGTTGGTTCAACGTCTGGAACGGTCAGACTGGCAACGGCTCGACTTTCGCGGTCACGCACAACAACAGCACGAACTCGACCACAGTGCGTCTCGGAGCCTTCAGTGTGGCCCTCAATCAGGTTCTTCTCAAGGCCAGCCAGACTCGTAACGCGACTGGCAACATCAATCCCACCAGCGGGACGTTGACGCTTCAGTTGGGAGCAACGCTGACTGACTTGAGCGGACACGTGCTGGTGACCAATGGCGGTTCGTGCACGGCAACGGCGGTGATCATTCAATAAGCCATCGCGCACAACACACCTCTGGTTTGGCGAAAGACCCCAAAAATAGGTTGCCGCGTCCAATCCCCTGGGTTAAGCGTCGTCGCGCGGCTCCCCTTCGCTACTCCTTGACTGTCTTCGCAGCCGTGATGCTCGACGGTCCGACGAGCGCGAGCTCTCATAACGCAGTGGAGTCAACGCCGCCCTCGTTTGTTTGCGGTAACGCCTCATTGCGCCAACCATCCTTCGGGGGATCGCTCCCGACAAGTCGGCTTCGGGGCCGTTGCCACGTATCAGGTGACTTCCAGTCCGAGGTTGTCGTTCACGGCTTGGCCGAGTTTCTGCTTGCAGCCGAGATACCTCTCGGTTGTTTGAACCGATGCGTGTCCAAGTAGAAACTGAATTTGCTCAAGTTCTCCGCCTGCGAGATGGCATAGCCGAGCACAGGTGCGACGCAAGTCGTGAGGAGCCAGATTCTTGATGTCAGCACGTTTGGCAGCCGCTTTCACCACGTGCCAAATGGCCTTCGGCGTGATTCCATCGCCCCAGATCTTATCTAGTCGACTTACTCGACGAAAGATCGCCCCGCCGTTGATGCCCGCCGCCGTGATCCACTCATCGACGGCGCGTTTCGCCCACACTGGAACTGGAACGGTACGGATGTGCTTTCCTTTGCCAATCAGGTCAGCAATCACGCAGCGCTCCTCGCGGACCTGGAAATCTCCCGTTCCGAGTCCAACTAGTTCACCCCTTCGCAGGCCGCATCCAATGTGCAGCGCAAGAATCGCCCGATCACGTTTGCCTCGGGGGCTGTCTGACGGTGGTTGGCCGAACAAGGTCCTGGACTGATCGACGGTCAACCAGTTGCCAATCCGAACGCCGAGACGCTTTGCGCCTTTGACGCGGCGGATTCCGGCGGCCAGTTCAGGGCTCAGAAGGCCAGTATCGGAGGCTTCATAGGCGAGGCGTCTCACGGCGGCTAAGCGCACATTGATCGTGGAGGGCGCGAGGTCCTTCTGTTCGAGAAAGAACCGGTAGCGAAGGACGACAGTTCGGTTAAAGGCCAGACGCGGGTCGGAACAATACCACCCGATGAATTCGTCGATGGCGTGACCGTATGATTCTTGCGAACTGGCGGCTGCGAGCGAGTGAAGAACTGCATTCTTCGACTGCTCCAAGTCGGCTAGTCGAAGCATTGTTTTTGTCTTGGAGCGTTTCGATGTCTTCCGATGTGCCATACTGGCGGCCTCCCACGCCGCGATCAGTACGGTCGTTTACTTGGAGGCTCATGGTCTCGAACCCCGTTTATCGGGACCTAATACTTGGACCACGTAGGGACTGGACACGGAACTTCTCGATGGATCGTTTCATACGTGCGGTCAAAGTCGTTGTGGCCTATTAGCAAAATCTTGTTAATGTCGGATCGCGCTTCAAGGGGCTCCCGATGCGACAGACTCCAAAGAACGATTCGTCACAACAGACCTTCTCGGGTGTAGGATGTCGTCGATGCCGTGGGCGGACCGATACCGTGAAATTGATGGGAAGCTTGATAGCCTCGCACAAAAAGTTGAGGCAATCAACTCCCGTTACATTATTACCGCACTGGGAAAGCTAAAGCAATGTGAACATGAGCGTAAGCAAACCGATAAGGATACAGCTGTCCTGGACTTTGAACTTACGGCCGAGGTTCAAAATACGCCACTTTTTGTTTACGTGCAAACAGCTATCCATTCAGCTACTGGCACTGGCATTGGTATTGAGCAGGCACAAGAATTCGTGAGAGCCCTTGCCTCCATGAACCGAGGCATTCTCTCAATTCTTCGCATTCAACAAAAATCTCAATCTATTGGCGCGGTGATCGAACGTAAGTACGCATATTTGTTTGGGTGGTTCACCTTTTATGTGGCGATCCTCATCAACCTTGGTCTTGGACTCTACCCTGTATGGCACGACTGGAGATCAGAGGGAGTTGAGCACGATCCCCACGAAGTGACTGGTCCTCTGGCCCCTAATGTTCCGCCAAAGCTCGCGATATTTCCGATCAGATTTCCTTTAAACGCTAAGGGCGAGTCAGATCAATGGACGGCAGGAATTAAGCTTGGCGAGCCTGAGGTGAGGTCGCTTGGCTTCCTGATAAGAAGCCTTCGCGGATGCTCCGATATTGCAGGACAGACGTTAATTCGCTTGCGAGTTGTCGGCTTCGCCAGTTCAGCAGAATTTCGGATTCGGGGACGATCTATCGCGGATTCTTCCCGGCTTAATCTTGAGGCGGCTAACCGTCGCGCGAGCGAGGTCGCATCGCTGTTGGAAACATTGAGAGATAAGAATGGTCTGACCGCTCATGTTGCGATCGAGACACATTGGTGGAAAACGTTTGAAGAGATGGCAAGTCACCGGATCTTTAACGACCATCCGATAAATTCGGCGGATCAACGCGACCAGGAAGTGTTTAATCGAGTGGTTGAGATTGAAATGACCGACGCGGGTGCATGTGAATTACGGACGCGCAGAGAAAAATAGCTCACGACAGCCTACGTCTGCGCCTCCTCCAACGCCACCAGAGCAAGAACATGGCACATCGAGGATCTGATCTAATCCTTGACCTTCGCAAAATCCAAGTCCTCTGAAGTCGGCTTCCGGGAAGTTGGAAATTGCGTTGGCGCTGGGCGCCGACGGCGGGCGAGTCACGTCGACTCGTGAGCTACGTTGCGGGGAGCACGCCTGGGCAGGCGCAGCCGACACACGCTCCCGCCGAATCTTCATAGCTGAGAACCACTCGTCTACTGCGCTGGTTGGTTGCTCGTGGACGTTTGATTCAGCTCTTGCTGGAGCTGCAATAGTTGACGGAGTTGCTCAGCATTGGCTGAGTTGGATGTTGGAACACTCCGCGCACTTGGTTGCAGGGAACCCTGATTAGGCTTGGGTGTCTGCTCCAGGACCACGTAGATGGGAGTATCCGCCGAAATCGTCACCACGATGTGCTGGGTGATCGCTAATCGGGACACCTCCTCATCTCCAGCCTCGCCAACATTGTTGCTGACGCGCTCCCGCATTAGGTCCGACTCGCTCAGCGGCTGGTTCAGACCGCCTTGTCCCACCAACATCGCGCCAGCTTGGCCGATTCCTGACAGCGATCTGACCAGGACGTTCTTTCCCGTGTTCTTCCCCTCAACTTTTCCTTTGAGCGGCCGCAAGTCCAAACCCGTGGCGGCGGCCTCGATGGGAACGACTGCACCATCCGGCATCAGCAGAGAATCGAACTGGATGTCAACGTAACCTGAACGATCTCCGTTCCGGATGTGGCCAACCGCTTTTGCTCCTGCAGGGACGATAATTTCTCCGTCCCGCTCATAGTTGTACTCGATCACCGCCAGGACCGGCGTTCGCACGGCCGTGCTGGCTGCTGATTCCAGACGTGCATGCAATCGCGTACCCGTGGCCAGACCCAATCCCAGTTCCGATGCTGGATCATTGCGTATTTCGCGGGCCTGAGCACTGGCCGAGTGGGCAGAGACGTTTCGCACGTAGATCAGCGAAGACTTCTCCATGGCCTCGCGCTCTGCTTTACCCAAGTCTGGAGTCTCGGCGCCGGCGCCCGAGCCTGGCTGATACGGCGGCGCTTGCCAGCGCTGCTGGTCTCCGAAAGGCGGTATCGATCCCAAAGTTCCCGCTCCGCCCGCCACCGTCGTCCCCGCCGGCTTGGTCGCAGTTCGCTGTAGATCTCGTTCGTTTAAGAAGCCTTCGTGAGTTTCTTTTGTGACGGGCCGGCCAGAATCGGTGATCGGAAATAGGCTCTTGTCGTTGCTCGCGGTGCCGCTCTCCGATGCCAAGTCTTCATTAGCAGTGGCACCGCGATTCTTCGCTTTCTGTGGCGCGCCTCGATGAGGCATAGACGTAGCAACGAAGATCAGCAGCGCGATGACGATCGCTCCCGCCCCGATGATTACAAAGCGGTTCTGTTGGATCTGCTGCCTGGCTCTCTGTTTTGCTCTTGTTGCGAGCCCAGGCAGTGGCGCGGTTGCGTCCGCAGGGAGTGGCTCGTTGTTTCGAGCCTCATTTTCCGCTGGCTCCTGAATGACTGCAGCGTTGCCGTTGTCGCTGTGTCCGTTTGGATGAATCACTTTGCACCTCCCGAGACCGGAGCCACAAACGCAATCGGTGCCATGACCGGACGGTCGACCTCTTCCGCTTGGGCGACCGCCAGCAATAGCCGTTCCCTCGATTCCTTGAAGACAGGCCGCTCGAACACAACGATGCCATCGGCCCTGGCGCCCGGCGCGAGTCTCCGTGACGTTATCCAGTAGTCCTTGATCGGGACCGGCTCGGCCTTGATCGCCTTTCGATGCTTGTCTTTCGATGTCCCTGCAAGCTGTATTTGCGGCGGCAGTAATTCAATGGTTCGTGCAGAGGAGTTGAGAACGGCGAACGGCACGGCCATCTGTTGCTCTTTCTCTATCGCCTGTCCTACCGCAACCTGCAGTTGCTTGCCTGCCCAATGTGGATTCTCAATCCGTTCCGCCCTGAGCAAATCCTGCTCTTGTCTGCCAGGCTTCTCTGGGGCAGTGCTGGTTGGCTGATTTTCTGTAGCAACGTTGTTTGTTTCGCCAACCACAAACGCGGGATGAGTCGACGCAATCAGAAAGCTGCGCGGGCGCTCACCGTTGGGGACATAGTCCACGGGCTCACTGCGATCTGACTTGCCTTGGCTCACCAAGCTCAGCGAGATCTCATGGCCTCCTCTGGTCGTAATCAGAGCGTTGGTTTGCGCAGGTTTTGCGCTGGTTGCTTTGAAAAACACCAATTGCGGCTCGGCTTCGGAGTGGTCGGCCTTAAAAGCACCCGGATCGCCCAGTACGACCGAGCTCACCTCCTCCAGCACCCGCACCGAACTGACGTATCCTGGCCGCAAGTGCAAGACCACAACTTGTTCCGGGTCAACATTCAGGCTCACGATTCGCGCCTGCGGAAGATCGGCTTGCGCTGAAGCTATATGCAGCAGCAGGAGACCGGCCGTTGTCAGATGCACCAAACTCAAACAAATTTTCATCTCACATCTCTTTCCGAACTGGTGTTCGTAGTTCTAGGTTTAATTCCGGCTTGGCGGAGGTAAGTTGTTCTAATTCTTGCCACGTAGGCAATTACGTCAGGATTTCGATAGCCGAGGTCTCGTCTGCCGATCACGTCTTCGCCGGCATAATAGGCGGCAGCCACTAGCCTGAAATCATTGTGAAACTGTTGCATCAGCCATGCGAGGTAGCGCACGCCCCCGGAAACGTTCTGATCGACACTGCACCGGTCTCTTACCCCGAGTCGCTGAGCGGTTAGGGGCATTAACTGCATTAGTCCTGCAGCGCCTTTGGGAGAGACCGCGCATGCTTGCCAGTGCGACTCGCGTTCGACAATGGCGCGTACCAGCGCGACGGGCACCCGATAATGTTGGGCGTAGGCTACGACGTAGTATTCGGCTTCGAGCCGTGCCTGTGGTTTGGGGGATTGCGCCCAGCAGATCGAGATTGCAGAAAGCACTTGCGCCAAGATGAGTGCTGGCTTCATGCCGCGCTCCTTCGCAGAGCCTCGGCGCTGTACTGCTGCGCGTCATAGATCAAACTGGCAAACCCATCCCGCAAGAGCAGCTTGCGTCGATCGGCCTCGGTTTTAGCCAGCAAGGGCAGGAGAATGTCTCTCATTTCCGCCGTAATTTGTTCAGTTCCGAGAACTTTGAGCGCCTGCGCGAGATCGAGAATCTCTGCGACAGAGGGTGGTTTCTCCATGCTCCAGCCACGCAAAGCCTTGGCGAGTCCCGCCATACCGGCATGGAATTCGTGGCTTGAATCCGGCGTCCTCAGTGCCACAATCTCTGCTTCTCGCTCCGCGGTGGGGTGTTCAACACGGAGATAGAAGCTGCGACGACGCAGGGGATCGCCGATGCGCCTCTCTTCATTCGGGCGGGAATTCGTGGTGTTGCCGTTTTTCTTCTTGTCCCGGCTGTCATAGTAGTACGTCGCTTCGATGAGAGCGTCGTACTGTTGCCGGCTGAACGGCAGGGTTTGTTCCTGGTGCGGCGTAACGTTCTTAATTCTCTTGGCGGGATTCTCCGTGATCCACCCTTGCTCCATGCAGAACCGGAAAAACGTGCGTAGACGCTGGTGCTGGTTATGGCGGGTCGTGGGAGCACCTGTCCAGGAATGGATCCAGGACCGTAACGTCGGAACATCGAGCTGAGACAGGAGCAAAATGGCAGGCTCTTGGGTCGCGCACCAAGTCAACAGACGGCTCAACGTGAGGTTGTACTTAGCACGGGTAGCCTCCTCGCGATTCAGACGTGCCACTTCCTTGAAGAACTGTTCTACTGCAAGAGCGATCTCCACCTGTCCTTTGCGTACGTTTATTCTGGCCTCAAGCTGACGCTGCAACCGCTTGGTGGGGTCGAAAGAATCCCGGAGTTCACGCGCTTTTTGTTCCGCCCTTTCCCAACTTCGTGTCTTCGCGCTTGTCAGCTTGCACTTGCCGTCGCGGTACACGTACAACCACTTCACGCAATTGCACCGGGCCCAATCCGGCCTGTCTCGCTTTGGGCAAGTGCGCTTGTGGCGGGTGTAGACCTTGACGGTCTCGACTGTGCGGCTGACAAGCGCTCCCACAACGCCAGCCTGGCTGGTGTCTTCAGACTCACCGGTGCTTTCGAGCTCAACCATGTTCTGAAATCCTTCCCGCGAATTTTGCGCAATCTAGCATCGGTCTCAAATCCGCACAAATGGCCCGTCTAGAAAGGCGAAAAACGCCTAAAGAGGCAAATCTTTATATACAAATTTTTTACACTTGGCTAATGCCGGGAAGGAAAGACTCTCAGAATCAAATACTTAAGGTTGGTTGCGGGGGGTGGATTTGAACCACCGACCTTTGGGTTATGAGCCCAACGAGCTACCAGACTGCTCCACCCCGCAGAAAAATCATAACAGTGTGGTGAAGCGGGGTCAAACGGGGCGCAGGGGTGACGGCAAGCTGCTTGTGTAAATGCGGAGAGGGTGCGGTTTTTCCAGTCCAGGTTGAATCTCTGGAAAATGGAGTAGATGATTCGGTCCACGCTTTCTACGTTCACAAAGCACACATGGGCCGGTCCGGCGTCGCACGGTGACTGGTCTTCCTGGGCGGGTCCGCTTGAATTCTTGAGGTCTCATGCACCTCTTGAATTCCAAGCGGACCCGTTCCCGGCGCTTCTCCGCCTTGCTTGCACGCTTGATCAGCGGCTCAGCTTCTTGCGCTCGCAGGCATCTACGATCTTCTTGGGATCGATGGCATCCCGGTCAATCTGCTCTTCCAGAATTTTTCCGTCTTTGCCTATCAGGAAGTTGATGCGGCGCGCCGCTTTGTATTTGTCGACGTAGACGCCGTACTGGCGGGTGACGTCTCCACCCCAGTCACTCAGAAGCGGGAAGGTGACGCCAATTTGGTCGGCGAAGGCTTTATTGGCGAAGGGGCTGTCCATGCTCACACCCAGGACCTGGGTGTCGGCGGCTTCCAGCTTCTTAAGATTCTGCTGGAAGGCCTTCATTTGCGCAGTTCAACCCCCGGTGAAAGCAAAGATGTAGAAGGCGAGGACGACGTTGCTTTTGCCGCGATACTGGCTTAGGGAAACGTCTTTCTCGTCGCTGCCGTCGAAGTATTGCAATTTGAAGTCGGGAGCGACGTCGCCGACTTTCAGTTTCATGGGCGGCTCGGGCTTGTTGCCCTGAGCTTTGATCTGCGGGCAGACAATCGCAGCGGTGAGCAGCCAGACCCCCAACATTGTCGAAACACCCCTTCGTTTCATGGAAGCTCCTTCGGAAAGATTTCTTAAGCGTACCCTGCGGCTGGGAGCGCGGTCAAAGCGCCAAAAATGCTTTCCACGCGCAGCGATGCCTAGGCACTTCTGCGGACTTTGTACAATGACTGCGTACAATGACTGCGAGACCTTGATCGGATCGGATGAGCCTTCAGACTCTAAACGACATTTTGTTGGCGGTCTGCAGCAACCGCCGCGACCGCGTCATGCTGCAAAGACAGGTCCTGGGCTGGGTGCCGATCTCTTCCACGGAGATTTACCGCGGCGTGGTGGGTGTGGCTCGCGCGCTTGAATCCTGGGGTGTTCGCAAAGGCGATCGCGTCGCCATCCTCAGCGAAAATCGCCCGGAGTGGACGATCACCGATTTCGCGGCGCTTGCCCTGGGCGCGGTCACGGTTCCGATTTATTCCACCCAGACAACGGAGCAGACTGCGTTCCTCCTCAACGATTCCGGGGCGCGCGTCATCGCGGTATCCACGAAGAACCAGTTGGAAAAGGTGCTGACCATCCAGCGACACACGCCGGTGGAACGGATCCTGGTGATGGACGCGGTCGAAACTGCGCACGCGGTCCACATGCAGGGACTGATGCTGCGCGGGCCGACCGAATTCGATCCGGAATTCGATGCCCGCTCGCGGTCCGTTGGGCCCGACGACCTGGCAACAATTATTTACACCTCAGGCACGACGGGAACTCCGAAGGGAGCGATGCTGACCCACGGGAACATGGCGTCGAATGTCGCGTGTTCGCTGGATGGATTCGGCCTCGGGACAAAACAAGAGGTGAGCATATCGTTTCTGCCACTTTCCCATGTGACGGCGCGGCACGTAGACTTCGCGTTGCTGTACCGCGGGGTGGTGCTGGCGTATTGTCCTGACATTGCCCAACTGGCGCAGGCTTTGGCGGAAGTGCGACCCGACATCTTTGTTGGTGTGCCGCGGGTGTACGAGAAGATTCGCCAGCAGGTGATCCTCAAGGCTACGGGCTTTCCGAAAAGCACGGTCTATCGCTGGGCGCTTTCGGTAGGACGCGCTCACCGCGCCGAGACTCTGGCCGGAACTCAGCCGGCGGCGCTCTCCTGGAAAATCGCGGACCGGCTAGTCTTTTCCAGAGTGCGCGCGGGAATGGGTGGAAAGGCGGAGGAGTTCATTTCCGGCGGCGCGCCGCTGGGCCTGGAATTGGCGGAGTGGTATGCCGATATCGGCATTCCCATCCACGAGGGGTACGGGCTGACGGAAACTTCACCGGTGATCGCGGTGAACACGCCCGGAGCCCTCAAACTGGGAACTGTCGGCAAGCCGCTGGCGAACGTCGAAGTGCGGATTGCCGACGACGGCGAACTGCTGGTGCGCAGTCCCTCGGTATTCAAGGGCTATTGGAATCGTCCGGAGGAAACGCGCGACGCGTTTGTGGATGGCTGGTTCAAGACCGGCGACATCGGGCACCTCGACA
>Ga0066793_10000777_pt1 | contig 13302 bp, 12 predicted proteins | sample PersoiDNA2013189_FD_83876 | JGI IMG/M metagenome (GOLD analysis project Ga0066793, IMG submission 83876) | Permafrost soil microbial communities from the Arctic, to analyse light accelerated degradation of dissolved organic matter (DOM) -... | ecosystem: Environmental > Terrestrial > Soil >...
ACATACCCCGCGCCGATGACCGCGACCCTGGACAAAGCGGGCCGATTATCTCAATACAGAACCTAAGGTCGCCAATAGGCCGGATTCATTCCGGCCGTCACTTATGCCCCATCAAAGCGCCTCCAGGCAATGTGCCACATGGAGGTTTCCTTTGGGGTCCCCGCGACGAAGGCGCGGGAGGGCCTCCTCACCCGCGCTTTCTCAGTCCCGAACCCGAGTGCCTCCTGGCCACGCTCTCGTATGCCTCGATCGTCTGGCGGGCGGTCTTTCGCCAGCTGAAAGCTCGCGCGCGCTCGAGGCCGGCTCGCCGCGCCTGGTCGGGCTTTGCGCACAGGGCTGCCGCGACCCGTCCCAGAGCCTCTGCATCACCGTCGTCCACCAGCTGGCCGGCCGCGTCCACGACCTCGGGCAAGCTCGAGTTTCGGTACGCGGCGACCGGGCACCCGCACGCCATCGCCTCCAGGCACGGCAAGCCGAAACCCTCGTACCGGCTGGGGAATACAAGGCACCCCGCCGCGGTGTACAGATCGGCCAGCTCCAGCTTGTCGACACGGCCGACGGTGGTGGCGCCAGGCATGGCTGTGGGGGCTTGGCGGCCGGGAACCCCGGCAAGCACCAGCTGCAGCCCCAGCAGCGATGCGTTGGCCACCGACCAGGCGCGAAGCAAGCCAGCAGGGTCCTTCCTGGCATCGAGGGCGCCGACAAACAGCAGGTAGCCGGCCTTGATCCCGAAACGCTCGGCGACGCGGGCGGCGGCGCCCGGCCTCGGTTGAAAGACCGGATCTGCCGCCTCGTAGACGACCCTGACTTGCTTGGGATCGACCGACGCATAGCGCTCGGCATCGCGCGCGGTCGCCTGCGAGACCGCCAGGACAGCATCCGCTCGCTTCAACAGGCGCTTGCCGAGCCAGAAACGAAGCCGCTCCCCACGCATCCGCGGCCCTCCCCACGCCCAGGGAATGAGGTCGTGCAGGGTGACGACCAGTGCGCAGGGCGACCGGCCCGGCAGCCGCAGGTCGATGGCGTGATAGATGTCGGGTTTGATGCGCTGCAGGTCGGCGCCCAGCGCGACCGCCTCTTCGTAACCGGAGAGCTGGCCGTGATACCGGCGCCGCGACCCCGCAAGCCGGTAGCCGCCGGGAGGCAGCTCCGGGTCGGGGAGGTCGGCGTCGAGCAGCAGGGTCAGCCTCGAGTCGAAGCCCTCGGCGACCAGGGCGCCCAGCAACCCAGCCGCGTAGGTTCCGACCCCGCGGGTGGCGCTCGGGCCCTGGAGGGGCCGCATGTCGAGGAGAACCGCGCCGCCTTTGCCGCGTGCGGAGCCGGCTCCCGGCGCACCCCCTCCTTCTTCTTTGCTCAAAGCTGGGATGGGGCCACCAACGAGCCATCATAATTTGGCGGCCATGGACCACCTTGACGTCGTCGTCGTCGGCGGTTGCGGCCACGTCGGCCTACCACTTGCCCTGTCGCTTGCCGACAGCGGCTATCGGGTCGGCATAGACGACATCGATGCCGCCAAGGTTGAGCAGGTTCGATCGGGTAACGTGCCGTTCCTCGAAAACGGCGCCGAAGAGCTTCTGCGCAAGCTGCTGCCAACCGGCCGGCTCGTGCTCGCGGCCGACCCCGGGCTCCTCTCCCGGACCGACACAGTGATCCTGGTGATCGGCACGCCGATCGACGAGTTCATGAACCCGTCGGTGCGCGTGTTCGACAAGGTGCTGGACGACCTGATGCCCCACCTCCGGGACGGCTGTCTCGTGGTGCTGCGCTCGACCGTCTTTCCGGGCACCACTGAAACCGTGGAGCGGCGGCTTAGGGCGGCGGGCCTCGACCTCGAGGTCGTCTTCTGCCCCGAGCGCATTGCCGAAGGCCACGCGCTCGAGGAGATGCGCAGCCTTCCGCAGCTGATCGGCGCCACCTCGGACCGCGGGTTCGAGAAGGCGAGCCGGCTGTTCGAGCCTTTGGGCGTGAGCGTCGTGCGGACCACGCCGCTCGAGGCGGAGCTGGCGAAGCTGCTCACCAACACCTGGCGATATATGAAGTTCGCGATCGCCAACCAGTTCTTTCAGATTGCGCACCGCTCGGGTGTCGACTACAACAACGTGCTGGACGCCATACGCAGGGATTACCCGCGCGCAGCCGACCTTCCGGGACCTGGGTTCGCAGCCGGACCGTGTCTCTTGAAGGACACCATGCAGCTCTCAGCCTTCACCCCCGACCACTTTCCGATGGGCCAGGCGGCCATGCAGATCAACGAGGGACTGCCCAACTACATAGTGGATACGATCAACTCGCGCCATCCGCTCGCCGGCCGGACCGTCGGTATCCTCGGCATGGCTTTCAAAGGTGAGTCGGACGACCCGCGCGCCTCGCTGAGCTACAAGCTGCGGAAGCTGGCCGCTTTCAAAGGCGCACAGGTCCTGTGCACCGACCCGTTCATCAACGACCCCTCATTCGTGCCGGTGGAGAAGGTGCTCGCGGACTCCGACATCCTCATTGTCGCCGCTCCACACAAGGCGTACAAAAAGCTGCAGCTCAAAGGGCGCGACGTCATCGACATCTGGGGAATCACCGGGCCTATCCGGTTATGAGAGAAGACCCAGATGGTCTTCTCTCATCGGCAGGCGCTTCGCGCCCGCCTGCTCTTAATCCGGCTATTGGATGGGATCTTCTAAGAGTTACTCCACGCCACGCGAGGAGCCTGAAGATACAAAGTCATGGCCGGGGAGACCCCGGCCATCCCTGCCACGCTAGCGACATTCGGCTGCCTGGTCGCTCTGCTAGAGAGAGGCTTTGAAGGCTCTCGTCACCGGCGCGGCCGGGTTCATCGGCGGTTATCTCGTCGCCGAGCTCCTCGAGGCCGGCTATGAGGTGATCGGCGTCGACAACTACAGCAAGTACGGGCCTGTCAAGCGCTCCTACGACAGCAACCCGCACTACGAGCTCGTCGAAGGCGACGCAAAGAACATCGAGCTGCTGACCGAGCGCGCGATGGGCTGCGACCACCTGGTTGCGGGCGCGGCAATGATCGGCGGCATCTCCTATTTCCACGAGTTCGCCTATGACCTGCTGGCTGAGAACGAGAGGATCAGCGCTGCAACATTCGATGCGGCGATCAGCGCGAGCCGCGGCGGCCGGCTGCGCAAGATCACTGTGATCTCGAGCAGCATGGTCTACGAATCGGCCGACATTTTTCCAAGCCCGGAAGGTGCTGAGCTCAGCAGCCCTCCGCCCCGATCGACCTACGGATTCCAAAAGCTGGCGACTGAATATTTCGCGCGCGGCGCGCACGAGCAGTACAAGCTGCCGTACACGATCGTGAGGCCGTTCAACTGCGTCGGCGTCGGCGAAAGGCGCGCCTTGCGCGACCACGAGGTCATGAGCGGCAACGTCAAGCTGGCGATGAGCCATGTCGTCCCCGACCTCTGTCAGAAGGTGATCAAAGGCCAGGACCCGCTTCACATACTTGGCGACGGCAGCCAGATCCGTCACTACACATACGGGGGCGACCTGGCGCACGGCATCCGCCTCGCGATGGAATCCGAAAAGGCACTGAACGAATCCTTCAACCTGTCGACTGCGAAATCGACGACCGTACGTGAGCTGGCGGAGCTGATCTGGCTGAAGGTGCATGGCCCCCAGCGTCCGCTCGATCTCATCTCGGATCCGCCCTACGAGCACGACGTGCAGAGGCGTGTCCCCGATGTCAGGAAGGCACGCGAGGTGCTCGGTTTCGAGGCCATCACGTCCCTGGACCAGATGCTCGACGAAGTCATCCCCTGGGTGCGGGACGAGATCGCGGCAGGTCGCATCTGAACGCCGGCGCCGCGACGCCGGCCCTCAGCATCGTGGTCCCCGTCTACAACGAAGGCGAGAACGTGGTGCCGACTCTTCGCGGCATCGTCGAGCGATCGCGAACTCGACCACTCGAGGTGCTCGTGGTTTACGACTTCGAGGAAGACACGACGGTGCCTGTCGTCAAGCGCCTGCAGGCTGAAATCCCTGAGCTCCAGCTGCACCGAAACAGGATTGGACGCGGCGTTTTGAATGCGATCAAGTCCGGGCTGGTGGCGGCGCGCGCGCCTTTTGTCCTGGTCACGATGGGTGATGGTTCCGACGACGCCGGCGATATCGACTCGATGTATGAGCTCGCCCGAGGCGGCGCTGACGTCGTAGCGGGATCGCGCTACATGCGCGGCGGGCACCAGCTCGGCGGACCGCTGCTCAAGCGGACGATGTCACGCACCGCCGGCCTCTCGTTGCACTGGCTTGCGGGCATCCCGCTCCACGACGCCACCAGCAACTTCCGGCTGTACTCAAAGCGCTTGCTCGACAAAGTGACCATCGAATCCACCGGCGGCTTCGAGCTGGGCATCGAGCTGACGGTGAAAGCGCATCTCCTGGGCATGCGCGTCGCCGAGGTGCCGACCACGTGGCGAGACCGGACCGCTGGACAGAGCCGATTTCAGCTGTGGCAGTGGCTCCCGCGATATATGAAGTGGTACTGGCGCGGTATCGGAGGACGTTTTGGCGCATTTAAGTAGGATGGAGCCCTTGAGGCGCATGCTCTGTTCCATCGGGCTCGCCGCGATCTTGCTTTTCCACTCAGCGATCGCGTTTGCGGCGCCGACTCCATCGCCCGGACTTGATGGGATCCTGTTGAAGCCGCTCGCCACCGGTTACAAAGAGGCACTGAAATCAGGGCCTGGAATTCTCGAGGGTCAGTTCGATTCCGCAAAATATGCGGAGATAGTCACCGCCTCCGACGTTGCGCCGACCAAGCAAGCGTTGGATCGTAACGGCTTCCTGTCCGGATACGGGCGCACGTGGACGTCAACTGGAACCGCACACTTCTTGATTACGGCCGTATTTGCGTTCAGCGGGGCGAAGGGGGCGAAGGCATGGCTGCGGCAGTCAGAGGCCGCCGACAAAGCGGACCCGAACTACTCACAGGCCTTGACGATCTCCGGCATTGATACGTACTACGGAGCGAGGCTCATCGACAAGGTCCACAAGGTCTATGCCGACGCCTTTGTTTTCGCCAAAGGCAATGACGTGGTGCTCATCACCTACGTGTCAGGCAAGAACGACCTCGGCACGATCGCAGCGACCCAGGCCAGGAAGCAGTTCGATTCCACGCCCGCGTACACCATCCCGCCGGACCAGTGGCCGGAGTCCAAGGTGGTCTCGAGCTCGCCGTTCAGCGGCCTGAAGACCATCGGCCTCGTCATTGGCGCGCTCATGCTCCTCGGCCTGCTGGGAGCCGGGGGATTCATCCTTTGGTCTAGACGCCGGCCGGCGCTCCAGGCGATTCCGGCCCAGGACCCTCCCGGGTTTGTATCCGGGACCTCGATCACGGCTCCGCAAGGGGCCGCGACTCCGCCTGCGGTCGCACTTCCCATGGCAGTCGCAGTTGCCGGCGCGCCAGCGCCTCCAATTCAGGAAGGCCCGTTCGTGATGTCAGAGGACCGCCTCTCCTGGTGGGATGGAGCTGCCTGGAGGAACGCCGAGCACGAAGTCCCACCGGCGGCGCAGCGCTCTGAGGACGGGAATTTCTGGTGGGACGGCGAAGCCTGGAAGCCCATGCCCCCGAGCCTGTTCGAAGGCTGAGCGCACTTCTCTGGCGTGGCAGGGTTGGCCGGGGTTTCCCCGGCCATGACTCTGTTCCCCTCAACTCCAAAACGTCGCCGGGAGAACCTAGTCCTGAATTAGTCCCATCGATATACCGGAAGGAGAGCAACCGCGCGCGAAGCGCCTGGCGATGAGAGGAAACCACCGGGGGTTTCCTCTCATATTTTCGGCTTGTAGTTTTTCTTGTAGTACTCCCAGTACTCGCCCGACTTCAATGGCCGCCACCACTCCTGGTGTTCTCGATACCAGTTGGCCGTTTTCAGCAGGCCGTCGCGAAAATCCACCACGGGCTCCCAACCGAGTTCGGTGATGCGCGTCACGTCGACGGCGTACCTGTAATCGTGGCCGGGGCGGTCGGCAACGTACTCGATGAGGCTCCGTGGCTTGGCCAGGATGTCGAGGACTGCGTCGGCGACCTGCTTGCCGCTCGTCTCACGGCCGGTGCCGATGTTGTAGACGCCGCTCGACAGAGGCGCTTCGTGCAGAACCAGGTCGATCGCGCGACAGTGATCCTCCACGTAGACGTAGTCCCGCACCGCCGCGCCCTCACCGTACAGAGGCAATGCGAGGTCGTCGATGGCGTTGGTGACAAGAACCGGGATCAGCTTCTCGGGGTACTGATACGGCCCGTACGTGTTGGAGCCGCGGGTTACCAGCAACGGGAGGCCGAAGCTCACCGCGTATGCGTGCGCGATGTGCTCGCCTCCCGCCTTCGAGGCCGAGTACGGGCTGCGCGGGCGAAATGGATCGCTCTCCTTTGAGCGGCCGTCCATGACCTCGCCATACACCTCGTCAGTGCTTACAAGCAGGAACACCTCATGGCGAAACTCGCGTGCGGCCTCGCACAGCACTGCCGTCCCGCGGACGTCGGTCTCGATGAAGGTGAACGGGTCCATGAGAGATCGATCGACATGCGTCTCAGCGGCAAAGTTGACTATGCCGTCGACCTCTTTTGCCAGCTTCTTGACGACCTTGTCATCGCATATGTCGCCGTGCACGAAGCGATAGCCAGGCTGTCCCTCGAACTCCGCCAGGTTGGCGAGGTTGCCCGCGTACGTGAGCTTGTCCAGGACCGTTATCTCGACCTCCGGCCTGGTGGCGCGCAGGAGGCGCACGAAGTTGGAGCCGATGAAGCCGGCGGCCCCCGCGACGAGGAGGCGCCTCGGCGCGCGAAGGCTCATTTGATGGCGGGGCCCGTGGTCCAGTCGTAACCGATCGAGGGGTCGTCGTGCGGAATCCGGCCTTCGTCCGCGGGGTCGTAAACGCTGGAGGTGACGTACAGCATGTGGCTCAGCTCCAGCGCGCGGCAGCCGTGGGCCACCCCAGGGGGGATCTTGAGGCAGGTCGCATGCAGGTCGCCCATCAGCAGCTCCATCAGCTGGCCTTTGGTCGGCGATCCCTCCCGCGTGTCGTAAAGCGCGACCTTGAGAGAACCGATCACATACCACCAGTCGGTCTGCTTCTGATGTATGTGCCACGCCTTGGTGGCGCCCGGATACATCAGCGAATGGCTCCATTGTCCGAAGTGGTCGAAGAACCCGTCCGACTCGCGAATCACCTCGCGAAAGAATCCCCGCTCGTCGGCGTGCGTGACGAGCTCCTTGATGACAACCCCGTCGATCACCAACCCCAAGTCATTTCTCCCGGTTCACCCCGTTGACCCGCACAAAATCCTGCACCTGGTAATACGCCTGCATCGACTCGCCTGCGTCCCCCCAGAAGCCTTCGACTATGTCGTATTCGATCAGGTCGTGGTCGAGATACCAGTTGTTCACATCGGTGATCTCGAGCTCGCCGCGGCCCGATGGCTTCAGCTCGCCGAGCACGCGCCACACGGTCTCGTCATAGAAATAGACACCCGTGACCGCGAACTCGCTCGGCGGCTCGTCGGGCTTTTCGACTATGTGCTCGATGCGGCGCGCGCCGTTCAGGTGGGCGACTCCGAGGTGACGCAGGTGCTCCCTGTCGGTCTCGTGAGTGAGAACCACCCGAGCTCCGTGGGGCTGTTTCGCGAATGCGTCGACACAGGATTTCAGCGACCACTCGAAGATGTTGTCGCCGAGCATCACCATCACCCGGTCGCGATCGACGAACCTCTCGGCGAGGCTCAATGCCTCGGCGATGCCACCCGGCTTTTCCTGGTACGCGTAGAACAGGCGGTCGATGCCGAACTCGTGGCCATTGCCAAGCAGCCGCAGGAACTCGCCGGCGTGCGTGCCACCGGTGACCAGCATCATCTCCGACACCCCCGCCCTGACCATGGCTTCGATCGCGTAGCTGATCATCGGCCGGTCGTAAAGGGGAAGCAGGTGCTTGTTGGTGATCAGCGTGAGGGGATGCAGCCGGCTGCCGGTTCCGCCTGCGAGGATTACACCTTTCACTGCCTTGCGGATTCTACTGGTGGTCCTGGATCGGGAACCGCGACCCTATGCTTGGCCGCATGGTTGGACCAGAAGGCGGACCACCGCCGCCGGCGCCCCTGACACGGTTCTCGGCTGACGGCTTCTGGTGGTGGGATGGAGCCGAATGGAAGCCGGCCCTGTCACCCGATGGGCTCTGGCGATGGACTGACAGCGGGTGGATGCCCGCGAGGCCTGTCTCGAGTGGCGGTGGCTCCGGCTCGGCAGTCGGGCTCACGATCGGCCTGGTGGCCGCGTTTGTTGGCGTGGTGGTGCTGGTGGCTGTCGTGGTGGCTGCGATCCTGTACACGATGGGCGACCAGATCTCAAATGTCTTCTCCAACGTCGCCGCCGCTCTGAGCTCTCCTTAGGACGGCCATGCGGCCGGAGTGCCGGCCGAGAGATTTGGAGATCCAGGTGGTCCGAGACGAAGGCAGGGGTGGACCGACTAGGAGCGCATCGCGAGATGCGTGACGACGGCGGGACGGGCCCCCTAACGCACGTATCGGGCCGCATGGGCTCCAAAGATCCGGTCGCCATCTCCGGCTGCATGGCCTACGGCACAAGGAGCGCACCAAACGTAAGTAAGCCACAAGTTGTTGTGGCAGACTGGCCGGGACACTCAGATGCCTCGACCCGAGAATTGGCCGCGCACCATCCTCCACGTTGACCTCGACGCCTTCTATACCTCCGTCCACCAGCGAGACGACATCAAGCTCCGCGGTATCCCAGTGGCGGTGGCTGGACGCTCGCGCCGGGCAGTGGTGATGGGCGCTTCGTATGAGGCTCGCGCGTTCGGCGTGCGCTCGGCGATGCCGCTCCACCAGGCTTTGGCGCTGTGCCCCCAGCTCATGGTGGTCAATCCCGACGGCGCCCGTTACCGGGAGGCGAGCCGGCTCGTCCATCAGATATTTCGCCGGTTCACCTCGCCGGAGCTGGTCGAGGGCGTGGCGCTCGATGAGGCCTACCTCGACGTGACAGCACGGACCCGCCATGGCACCTCGACGCCAGACGAGGTCGCGCGGCGTATCAAGTTCCAGATCCACACCGAGGTCGGCCTGACCGCATCGGTGGGCGCCGCGACCTCAAAGCTGGTGGCCAAGGTCGCGAGTGGCACTCGAAAACCGGACGGGCTGGTTCTCGTGCTACCGGGCACCGAGGCCGATTTCCTCGCCGCCCTCCCGATCGGCGCCATCACCGGCCTGGGCCCAAAGACCGAGGAGCGGCTCCATGCCATGGGCGTGCGCACGGTCGGCGAGCTTGCCACCTACGAGACGCAGCGCCTGGTCCAGGCGCTGGGGGTCGGCGGGGCGGTTCTGCAGAGGCTTGCCCAGGGTCGCGACCGGGCGCCGGTTGACGGCAGCAAGCCGGCGAAGACGATCTCGGCCGAGATCACATTCGAGCGGGACGTCAGCGATCGAGAGGAGCTGGACAAGGCGCTGCGCGAGCTCACCAATCGCGTGGTCGAGCGGCTGATTGCCGACGGCGTGCGCGCCCGGACGATCTACGTGAAGCTCAAGCTGCCGGACTTCCGTCTGGTGAGCCGCCAGGTGAGCCGGACGAGCCCGACCGACGACGTCGAGACGATCTTCCGGGCCGCCCGCTCGGCGCTGGAGAAGTCCCACGTCGAGTCGCGGGCGGTGCGCCTGATTGGGGTTGGGCTGTCGGGCCTCGAGCACCCGGAGCCCGACCTGCAGATGACCCTGTTCGATTAGCCGCCGTCCGGTCGACCACGGGCCGAGGGAGCACCGCAAGGATCTCACCGACTGTCGTCCAGCCGAAGGTTTCGCGTGCTCGAGCGACCAGGGCGCGAAAAACCATGGCGGTCGCGCGCGCGTCATCCAACGCGGCGTGTGCCGGGGTGACGTCGAGCTCGAGGACCTCCACCAGCCGAGCCAGGCCGGGGGTCTGGCCTTTGGGCAGCTCCAGCACCAGCCGTGCGAGAGCCGACGTGTCGATGATCGGGTGCTGCAGCGGGCTTTCCAATCCCCGGCCGACCAGCCAGGTGTCGAAGGCATCGTGGCTGTGCTCGACCAACACGGCGCCCTGGGCAAAACGAAGGAACGCCCTGCGGGCGTCACGAAATTCTGGTGCCCCGATCAACATCGACCGATCGATGTGGTGGCGCTTCTTCGCGTAGGGATTGATCGGCGCGCGGCAGTCGACAAGCGTGTCGAAAAAAGAAAGTGGGCCTGACAGCTTGAATCGTTCCGCGCCAAGCTCGAGTACCAGAAAAGGCGCGTTGCCGGTCGTTTCGACGTCGATGGCGACGAACTGGGCCTCGTCCAGCATCGTCTGAGGGCCGATCTCGGGAGCATCGACTGCGATCTCTTCCCACGGCACGGGCTCGGTGGCGCCGCGAGGTTTCAAGAAGACGGGCTTCATGCCTGCCGCCTCAGGGCCGACCGCAGAAAGTCGATCTCCTCACGGGTGAGAGCCCTCAACAGGATCGCGGCAGCGGCATACACGGCGACCCCAAGCAAAACGACCAGCAGTACCGCGTCTCCACTGACCGTGCGAAGCGGATACACGACGACGCCCATCACGGCGCCGGCGAGGATCGGTCGCCATGACGCCGATGGCAGATGCAGCTTGCCGAGATGCTTAACTGTCAACCACCAACCCACGCCGACAAGGACGATCTCGGTGACGACTGTCGTCCAGCATGCCGCGATGTAACCGAATGGCGGAATCAGGATGAGGTTGAGCAGAACGTTGACCACCAGGCTTACTCCCGCAGCCTTCGCATAGGACGCCTGGCGGTCGAGGACCGTCAACGCACCGATGAAAGCGTTGTTCACGAAGGCGAAGACGTAGGCGAGGGCCAGGATCTGCAGAGCGGGGACCGATTCGCGATAAAAGCTCGACCACAGGCCTGCCAGCGGGTAGGCCAGCACGACCACGCCGATGGACAGGGGCCAGCCCACCATCAGGAGCGCCTTGAAGAACATCGCGACAGCGGTTCTCAAGCGGTCCAATGAGGCTCGCTGGTAGACCGCGAGGGCGGGCAGCACGACTCCGAGCATGCTGATCGGGACGAACAGCAAAGCCTCGAACGGCTTGTACGCGAACGAGTACCAACCGACCTCTGCGCTGGTGCGGAAGAGCTTGAGGATCGGGACGTCGATCTTCCAGTACAGGGTGGTGAGCACAAACGTGACGGCGAACGGGAGGCCCATCCAGAACCACGGCTTGAGGAGCGATGTCTCAAAGCGCCACCGAAAATGGGCGATTTTCAGCACGCGCAGCAGGACCGCGAAGAACACGCAGTCGAACGCGTACATCGCGACGTAGGCCCACAGGAAGTAGGCGATCCCCTGATGGGTGAAGACCCCGACCAGCGTGAGACCGAGCAGCAGCAGGCTTTCGAGAACGATCGCGATGGCTTCGAAGCTGAGGCGCTGCAGCGCGTAGAGCGTGTAGCGCAAGAGGTTGGCGTAGGAGGTCACGACCATCAGCACGTAGCCGGGGATCAGCAGATTGCTGAGACCCAGGAAATACAGCGCGATCGCGAGCACCGGCAGGGCAATCAGGGCAAGGATCAGGCGCGCGCTCAGCAGGTTCTGGAGGTAACGCTCGATCTCAGACGGCCGCCTCGCGCCCTCGCGCTGATAGAGGACGTTGAACCCAAGGTCGACGAACACCGGGGCGACCAGGGCCGTCACCGTCACCACCGTGTTGAAATCGCCGAATCGCGAGGGGAGCAAGTACCCGGCTGTTGCGAACACCGTCACCAGGGCGATCAGTCGCGAAACGACTCGCGCGCCAAGGATCAGGACCGTGTTGCGGAGCGCCCGTGAACCAAGGCCGGCAGTGGTGGCTTGAGAGACGGGTGGTGAGGCGTCGTGCTCTGGCAACTGGCTGCATGGTACCGCTAGAGTTCGGGGTCACATGGCGGATCGGATGAGGATCTTGAGCGGCATGCGGCCCACCGGGAGGTTCCACCTGGGCAACTACCTGGGCGCCGCCAAGAACTGGGTCAACCTGCAAAACGAGTACGAGTGTTTCTACTTTGTGGCCGATTACCACGCGCTGACGACGGAGCCGGACGGTCACACGGTCGAAAGTAAGATTTACGACCTCACGGCCGACCTCATCGCGGTTGGGCTCGACCCCAAGCGGAGCGTCATCTACCAGCAGTCAAGAGTTCCAGAGGTGGCAGAGCTCGCTTTACTGCTGTCGATGGTCACTCCGCTCAGCTGGCTGTTGCGGACGCCGACCTTTAAAGAGATGGTCAAGAAGCATCCCGACAACGTGAACCTGGGCCTCCTCTCCTACCCGGTGCTCCAGGGCGCCGACATCGTCATCGTCAAAGGCGGCGGGGTTCCGGTTGGCAAGGACCAACTCCCTCACCTCGAGCTGATCCGCGAAGTGGTTCGCAAATTCAACCGCACGTATGCCCCGGTGTTTCCCGAGCCCAGGGCGCTGATGACCGAGTCTCCGCTCATTCTCGGCACCGATGGCAAGCAGCGCATGTCGAAAACGGTGGGCAACATCATCGGGGTCACCGACGACCCCGCCGTGCTACGCAAGCAGGTGCAGAGCATGGTCACCGATGTGAAGCGCATTTACATGACACAGCCCGGCCACCCGCGCACCTGCAACGTGTGCGCCTTCTACAAGTTGTTCTTCGACGATTGGCAGCACTACTGGGACCTGTGCCGCAAGGCTCAGATCGGCTGCGGTGAAAAGAAGAAGCTCCTGGCCGAGAGGATGATCGAGGTCTTCAAGCCATTTCGAGAGAAGCGAGCCACCCTGACGCCGGAGATCGTCGCGGCCATCCTCGATGAGGGAAGCGAGAAGGCACGTGAGGTTGCCCGGCAGACGATGGTGGAGGTGCGCCAGGCGATCGGCCTACCCCCCTCGCAAGCTAGCGTCCCGGCCCGTTAGAATTCGGGCCGGATGGCAGATTCGCCGGCGCAGCCGCGATTCACCCGCCGAACATTCCTCGGCTGGTGGATGGCCAGTCTATTGACCGCAACCGTCGTCACCGGCCTGGCCCCCATCCTCGTCTTCCTCTGGCCGGCGCCCCCCAAGGGGCAGAAGAAGACGGCCTTGACGGTCTCGATCGGCAAGCCGTTGGACCAGCTCGCTGACGGAGACGCGATCAAGTTCGACGCCCCGACCAGCCCCAACTCGGCGTTCATCATGGCCGACGGCGGCGGCGACAACGGCCCCGGCGAGCTGGCTTTCAGCGGCTTCGTCGTCAAGAACCAGGGCAAGGTCGACGTGTTCGCGATCAACTGCTCGCACCTGGGCTGCTCGATCGCCCTCA
>Ga0066793_10000779_pt1 | contig 13291 bp, 11 predicted proteins | sample PersoiDNA2013189_FD_83876 | JGI IMG/M metagenome (GOLD analysis project Ga0066793, IMG submission 83876) | Permafrost soil microbial communities from the Arctic, to analyse light accelerated degradation of dissolved organic matter (DOM) -... | ecosystem: Environmental > Terrestrial > Soil >...
AATACATACACCGCACGTATCCCGGCATTCCCGTAATCCTCGATGCCAAGCGCGGCGACGTCGGCAGCACCGCCGAGAAATACGCTATCGAGGCCTTCGAGCGCTACGGCGCCGATGCGGTCACGGTCAATCCCTATTTGGGCGGTGATTCGCTCGAGCCGTTTCTGCGTTATGCGGACAAAGGCGTCATTGTCCTGTGCCGGACCTCCAATGCCGGAGCGCGCGATCTGCAGGACCTCGACGTCGGCGGCAAAAAGCTCTTCATGGCCGTCGCCGAGCTTGTCGCCACGCGCTGGAACGGCAACGGCAACTGCCTGCTCCTGATGGGTGCGACGTACCCGCAAGAACTCGCGCAGGTTCGCGCCATCAGCGGCAACATGCCGTTCCTCGTGCCCGGCGTCGGTGCGCAAGGCGCGGACATCCGCGAGGTCGTTAAGAACGGACAAAGCGCGCAAGGCACCGGACTCATCGTGAGCTCATCGCGCGCGATAGTGCATGCCTCATGCGGCGTCGATTTCGCGACCGCTGCGCGCGCGGCGGCGGTTGCGCTGCGCGATGCGATCAATGCCGCCCGCATACGGGGCCATGCTGCGTAGCGCACGACGCGCGGGCCTGCTTGCGCTTGCGGCCGCTGCGCTCTTCGCCTGCGCAAAGCCGCCCGATTTGGGCCGTGCGCACGGCGGCGGCGCTCACGGCGCAATCCTGCTGCGCGGCAACGGCACCGGGCCCGATTCCCTCGATCCGCAAAAAGCCCGAGTCAATGAGGCGCATACGATCCTGCGCGATCTCTATGAATGCTTAACCTCGCTTGACAAGACTGCCAGCGCCGCGCCGGGCGTCGCGACCCGCTGGGACACGAGTGCCGATGGGCGCACCTATACGTTCCATCTGCGCCCGGAAGCGCGCTGGTCAAACGGCGATCGCGTGGTTGCCGCGGATTTCCTCGGCGCATTGCGCCGCCTGGTGGATCCGGCCACCGCCTCGCAGTACGCCCAGGTGATTGACGTCGTCGTGAACGCGCACGCGATTATTGAAGGCAAGCAGCCGGTCGCGAGCCTCGGCGTTAGCGCTCCCGATGATGCCACGGTCGTCATACAGCTTGCGGGACCGGCGCCCTATCTGCCGGGATTGCTGTCGCACCCCAGCACCTGTCCGATCCATCGGGCAACCCTTGCGCGCTACGGCGCGGCCTTCACGCGTCCCGGCGTCATGGTGTCAAACGGCGCCTTCGTCTTGCAAGAATGGCTACCCGGCTCACACGTGCTTGCGATCCGCAACCGCCACTACTGGAACGATCGTGCGACGCATCTGGATGCCGTTAAGTATCTACAGATCCCGGATGAAAGCGCGGAGCTTACGCGCTACCGCGCCGGCGAGCTGCATATCACAGCGGCCGTGCCGCGAGGGGACTTTGACTGGATCAAGGCGCACCTGGCGAAAGAGCTGCACATCGCGCCGCAACTGAATACCTATTATTACGGCTTCAATCTGCACCGCGCCCCATTCAAAGACCATGCGGGCCTGCGGCGCGCGCTGTCGCTCGTTATCGACCGCGAGAAGCTCGCCGAACGCGTGCTGCGGGTGGGCGAGCTGCCCGCCTACGGCTGGGTGCCGCCGGGCATCCATGACTACACGCCGCAATCGTTTGACTATCGCAGCATGGCGCTCGGCGAGCGCGTGGGCGAAGCGCGCAAGCTGTACGCGGCGGCGGGATTTTCGCAGCAGCGGCCGCTGTCAATTGAGCTGCGCTACAACAGCGGCGAGATCCACACCAAGCTTGCGATCGCGGTCGCCTCGATGTGGAAAGAAGCACTGGGCGTTGACACGCAGCTCGTCGCAGTGGAGTTCAAGTCTCTCCTTGAGGACATCGACCAGGGCAATGTGCAGATATTTCGTTCGAGCTGGGTCGGCGACTACAACGACGCCTACACCTTTGCGCAATACCTGAAGAGTGATTTCGGCATCAACCTGCCGCACTACAAGAATCCCGAATATGACGCGCTCTTAGCACAGGCCGCGCAGGAGGTTGACGTTGGGCAGCGGCGCCGGCTCCTGGAACAGGCCGAACGTCTCATGCTTGCAGAGCATCCGCTCATTCCACTCTACTTCTATGTCAACAAGCATCTCGTGAAGCCTGCCGTCAGCGGCTGGTACGACAATGTGATGAATGTTGTCTACAGCAAGGATCTGGCGCTCGCCGCTGCCAACTAGCGAATCTGCAGCCAGCCCATGCTGGGCCGGAAATGCAGCAGCCGCGGCGCGCCCGCGGCGATGTCGGCGGAGATCTCCACAATATTGACGTCGGCGAGAAAGTGCCTCACCAGCGTCAACACTGAATCGCAGGCGCCGTCGCGTTCGGCGCCCGCGGGCAGGTGCGCGACAATTTTGGCCTGCAGGTTGCGCGCCGCGGGCGCGGTTTCGCGCAGGCTCTGCACGCAACGGTCAAGCAGCAGCAGTTCCGTTGCAAGTGTCGTGTCGGTGACGTCGACGGGTTTCGCGCCGCGCATGATGAAGCGCAGGTGCAGGAGCGCGCCCGCCTCGTGCACGGCGTCATAGATGCATACCGCGAGCGCCGACTGCAGGTCGACTGTGAAAACAGCATCGTCCGCGACGACTTCGAAGCGATCGGGCGGCACGTTGACTTGCCGGTGAGGCGTCTGCATGACTCGCTGTATACCGTCATGCGGCGGAGGAGGGGGCCTTCAGCTCTCCAAACTTTGAACTGCCGCACGCGCCGGCTGCTGTGAATGCGTACCCGTTCCGTGGACGCAAAATCGTATTATGACGGCGCTATGACGTGAGACACGGATGCAAAGTTCTAGGCAGGCGAACTAGAATGCCGTGCTCGGGCATTTGCATCCCGACAAAGGACCGCAAGCAGCATGAATGATTTTTATTCAATGCCTGTGCAAAGCATCGACGGCGCGCCGGATCTGCTCGGCGCGCTGCGCGGTTGGGTGGCACTGGCCGTCAATGTGGCGAGCCGCTGCGGCTACACGCCGCAGTACGCGGGCCTTGAACAATTGCATCGCGAGCTGCGCGCCGAGCGCTTTACGGTGGTCGGCTTTCCGTGCAATCAGTTCGGCAAGCAGGAACCGGGGGGCGAGGCTGAGATCATGCGCTTTTGCCAGGCGACCTACGATGTCAGTTTCCCGATGAGCGCCAAGCTTGAAGTGAACGGGCCGCAGCGTCACCCGCTGTATACGTTCCTGACCGCCGCCGAGAACGGCTTTCCGGGGGATATCGGCTGGAATTTCGAGAAATTTTTGATCGGTCGTGACGGCCGGGTAATGAAGCGCTACCCTTCGGATACCAAGCCCGAGGATAAGGGGCTAATGCAGGATATTGCGGACGCTCTCGACTGACGGGTCCGTAGAGGGGGGATTTCAATGCTGACAGTACGGCACTTGCTCCAGCAAAAAGATCGGGCGGTTCTCGCGGTCGCTCCAGATGATCCGGTGCTCGAGGCCATCCGGGCGATGGCGGAGCATCATGTCGGAGCGCTCCTCGTCATGCAGAACAACGAGCTCCTCGGGATCGTGTCCGAGCGCGACTACGCACGCAAAGTGATTCTGCTCGGACGCTCCTCCGCCGACACGACGGTGCGCGAGATCATGACTTCGCCTGTCGTCACGGTGTCGCCTTTGAGCACGCTCGACGAATGCATGCGCCTGGTAGCGGTACGCCGGGTACGCTATTTGCCGGTGGTTGAGAACGGCCGCACTGTTGGAGTGGTATCGATCGGCGATCTCGTCAAGGCCATTATCGAAGAACAACAACGCACGATCGAGCAGCTCGAAACCTATATTCATCATAGCTGATGGCGCTTCGCCGTCTCATCAGCGGCACGGTCTGGCTGTCGGTGGTGCTGTCGTGCGCGGCGGTTGCTGCCGCAACCGCCGATGAGGATCTTGCCGGCGCACCCGCCGCCAACAGCCACTGGCCGCGCCTGCTGGGCGAGCAATACACTTTCGTGCTGCAGAACCAGTCAACGCTGCACTCACCGTATGCGGGGCCTTTGAGCCTCGACCCCAAAGGTGATACGCAGCCGACGCACACGATCGGCTTTTATCTTGGCTGGGCGCTCACCGATTGGGCGCAGCTGTATGTCGACACCGAGAAGTTCATGGGCGCGGGCGTCAGCAGCGCGACCGGATTGGGGGGGCTTACCAACGGCGACGTGGTGCGCGAGGGCGCAAGTACTCTGCCGAAAAGATTCTACATCGCGCGCAGCTACCTGCGCTTCATGCTGCCGCTCGGACCGCGACTCGCGCAGGTCGCGGCCGCGCAGGATCAGATTGCGGGCACCGAGGCGCAAAGCCGTGTGGAGCTCAAAGTGGGTCGGCTCGCCCTGAATGACGACTTCGACAAGAACAGTTACGCCGGCGGCACGCGCACCGCGTTTATGAACTGGTCGCTGTGGGACGACACCGCCTGGGACTACGCGGCCGACACGCGCGGCTACACCGACGGCTTCATGCTGGCCTATATCAGCCCGCTGTGGTCCTTGAAGTACGGCATGTACCGCATGCCCACAAAGGCCAACGGTCAGGAGCTCGAAGCCTCTTTAGCGCGCGCCCGGGGCGACAATCTCGAGCTCACCGTCTCGCCATCGAAAGCGGCGCCGGTGGTGCGCCTCCTCGCCTACCGCAATACCGCGCGCATGGGCGATTACCGCGAAGCGCTCGCCATCGCGGCGGCGGCAGGCACGCCGCCCAATATCGTGGCGGACGATCGCGAGGGGCGCACAAAATATGGTTTCGGCATCAATGTCGAGCAGGCGCTCGCGGATGACGGCGCGAGCGGCGTCTTCCTCCGGCTCGGCTGGAACGATGGCAGGACGGAGAGCTTCGCGTTCTCAGAAGTGGATAGGCTGGCCAGTGTCGGCGCACAGCTCGCGGGCGTGCATTGGCGGCGCGCCGACGACTTATTTGGCGCAGCCGTGGCGCTCGATGGCCTGTCAGGCCCGCATCGCGACTATCTCGCCGCGGGTGGCGCGGGCTTTCTGTTGGGCGATGGACGCTTGAATTATTCACATGAAGAGATTCTTGAGCTCTATTACCGGCTGCAGTTGGCGTGGCAATGGGCGCGTGTGCAGCTCTCCCCGGATTTTCAGTACATCAAAAACCCCGGTTACAACGCGGCTCGCGGCCCGGTCGCATTCTGGGGCCTGCGGCTTCACATCGAGCATTGAGCGCGGCACGCACCTCTCGTGGCCGTAGCGGCGGTTACAGTGGTCAAAACGCGGCGCAACAAGCATGGCGCGCACTGGTTTTGTCGAACTGCCAGCATGAAATACGGCCGCGGCGGAATCTTTCCATTCTCGCGCTTGCGGCTGGCCACGCACCGATTTCGGCGCGAGCTATTTGTGCACTATGAGCGGCGACGTTGCTCTGGGTCTGCAGGCAGACAGCACCGAAGCAACGCCGTCGGTGGCCTGCACTCACGTATAAAAATATTGCTCGCGTGATAAGCGTTCCCCATCCGCAGATATCCTCGCCTACTTGCGCCAGAACATCGGCGTGAAGAGCACGAGGACGCTGAAGATCTCGAGGCGCCCGAGCAGCATCGCGCAGGTGCAGATCCAGGTCTGCAGATCGGAGAGACTCTGATAGGTCTTGAAAGGACCGACGACGCCCAGGCCCGGGCCGGTATTGTTGATGCAGGCGACCACGGCGCTGAAGGATGAATCAAAATCAAGACCGGTCAAGAGCAGCGCGAAGGTGAGCGACGCGACGGTCATGAAGTACAAAAAGATAAACGCTAGGATCGAGGCCGCGACGCGCTCCGAGACGGGCTTGCCGCCCACGCGCACCGGCGCGACCGCGCTCGGGTGCACCAGCAGCGTGAGCTCGCGTATCGCCTGCCGGCACAGCACTAGCGTACGGAACATTTTGATGCCGCCGCCGATTGAGCCGGTGCTGCATACAATGCAGGACAGAAATAGCATCCAGATCGGCGCGAACACCGGCCAGCGCGTGTAGTCCTGCGACACAAAGCCCGTCGTCGTCGCAAGCGAGACCACGTTGAATGCGGCGTGCCGGAGCGAGGTAAGAAAATCCGGATACACGCCCTTTGCGGTCAGCAGCAGCGCAATGCCGAGCACGCTTGCGGAAAGCAGCAGGACGATCGCCTTCGTTTCCGGATGCGTAAAGTACGGCTGCAAGGTGAGGCGCCGCAGGGCGGCGAAATGGCAGGCGAAGTTCAAGGAGGCGAGCAGCATGATGACGATCAGTACGAATTCAATCGATGCTGAATTGAAGAACGCAATGTTGGCATCGTGAGTGGAAAAACCGCCGAGCCCCACCGCCGAGAAGGCATGACAGATGGCGTCAAACCACGACATGCCGCAAAGTCGCAGCGCAATGATTCCTGCGATCGTCAGGAACGTGTAGGCGAACCACAGTGACTTTGCCGTCTGGAAGATGCGCGGCGCGAGCCGCTCCTCCTTCACCGGTCCCGGCGAGTCGGCCCTGTAGAGCTGCATGCCGCCGACGCCCAGGAGCGGCAGGATGGCGATCGCGAGCACGATGATGCCGAGGCCGCCGTACCAGTGCAGCGCGGCGCGCCACATATTGACTGCCGGCGGCAGGGTATCGAGTCCCTTAAAAATGGTAGCCCCGGTCGTCGTCAGGCCCGACATGGTCTCAAAGAAGGCGTCCGTGAAAGACAGGCCGGGCAGCACGAGGAGGAGCGGAATCGTTGCCGCCGCCGACATCAATATCCAGCCCAAGGTCACGAGCAGAAAGCCGTCGCTCGGTTTCAACTCGCGGGCGTGACGGCGCGTCGTTACCGCAAGCAGCATTCCCGCGCCTAAACTCACGAGCGCGGCAATGATGAATGAGCTCGCGGTGCCGCCACCCATCAGCCACGAGGTGATGATCGGCAGCACGAATGCCGCGCCGAATGCCGCGAGCATCAGACCCAGAACGTGTGCGACCCGCAGCACGCGTGCCTTGCCGCTAGCGGGCGGCGCCCAGGAAGAGCCGCTCGACCGCCTCGACGTGGCGGCGGTCGGAGAGGAACAGAATGACGTGATCATCGCACTGCACGACCGTGTCGTGGTGCGCCATGATGACCTGCCCGCCGCGCACGATCGCACCGATCGAGGCACCGTCCGGCAATTTGATTTCCTCAACGCGCTTGCCGACCACGCGCGAGCTTCTATCGTCGCCGTGCACGATGGCTTCGAGCGCTTCGGCCGCGCCGCGCCGCAATGAGTGCACGCGCACGACGTCGCCGCCACGCACGTGCGCGAGCAGCGAGCCGATGATGATCGTCTGCGGGGAGATGGCGATATCGATGCTGCCGCTCTCGATGAGCTCGGCATACGAGGGCTTATTGATGAGCGCCATGACCTTGCGCGCGCCCAGGCGCTTGGCGAGCATCGCCGAGAGAATATTCGCTTCCTCGGAATTGGTGAGCGCCGCGAACACATCCGTGCCGTCAATGTTCTCTTCGATGAGGAGCTCTTCATCGGCGGCATCGCCGTTCAGCACGATGGTGTTCTCGAGGAGCTCGGATATGCGCCGCGCGCGCTTGGGATCGCGCTCGATGAGCTTCACCTGGTTCTGCTTCTCGAGAGCCTTCGCCAGGCGAAAGCCGATGTTGCCGCCGCCCGCGATGACGACGCGCCTCAACGGGTGCTCTTCCTTGCGCATTTCGTTCATGACACGGCGGATATCGTCGCGGGCGGCGAGAAAGAACACCTCATCGCGGTCCTCGACGATCGTGTCGCCGCCTGGCGTGATGCTGCGCCCGGCGCGGTAGATCGCGACGATGCGCGCCTCGATATCGCGCACGTGCTCGCGCAGCGCACGCAGCTGCTGGCCGACAAGAAGCCCGCCCTCATGAGCGCGCACCGCGACCAGGCGCACCTTGCCATCGGCAAAATCGAGCACCTGCAGGGCGCCCGGGTAATGAATCAGGCGTTCGACATACTCGGTGACGAGCTGCTCAGGGCTGATGAAGACGTCGACCGGCAGTGCCTCTTCGCTGAAGAGCTCAGGGCGGCTGGTGTATTCGGCCGCGCGGATGCGCGCGATCTTGGTCGGCGTGCGATACAGGATGAAGGCGACTTCGCAGGCCATCATGTTGACCTCATCGCTGCTCGTGAGCGCGATCAGGATGTCAGCCTCGGCAGCCCCCGCCGCCTCGAGCACCGAAGGGTGGGAGGCATTGCCCGCCACCGTGCGAATATCCAAGCGGTCCTGCAGATCGCGCAGGATGTCCTCATCGAGATCGACGACCGTGACCTCGTTCGACTCCTCGCGCGACAGATGATAGGCGGCGGTGCGGCCCACTTGGCCCGCGCCCAGGATCACGATTTTCAATGCATCGGCTCCAGGTTCGCGTACTGGATCATGAGCCACTTCGTGCCCTGCTTCTCGAAGCTCACCTGCACGCGCGCGTGCGGGCCATTGCCCTCGACAGTGAGTATCACGCCTTCGCCGAACTTGCCGTGACGCACGCGCGCGCCCAAGCGCACGCCGGGTTGAGGCGGCTCTTCAGCGCGGAAGCGACCCACTGCGACCGGGCGCGACAGCTGCATTCGTGGCCGCACCTCTTCGAGCAGCTCCGGCGGCACTTCCTTGATGAAGCGCGACGGCTGCGCGTAGCTGTCGCTGCCGTGCAGGCGGCGCTGCTCGGCGCAGGTGAAATAAAGCTGCCGCATCGCACGCGTCATGCCGACGTAGCACAGGCGCCGCTCCTCCTCCAGGCTGTCAATGTCGGTGAGCGAGCGCTGGTGCGGGAAGAGCCCATCCTCCATGCCGCACAGGAAGACGACCGGAAACTCCAAGCCCTTCGCGGAGTGCAGGGTCATCATCTGCACGCAGTCCTCCCAGGCCTCCGCCTGGCCCTCGCCCGATTCGAGCACGGCGTGCGTGAGGAAGGATTGCAGCGGCGGCAACTCTTCAACCGTGCCGTCGGGCTCAAAGCCGCGCGCCGCGCTCACCAGCTCAAGAAGATTTTCGACGCGCGCTTCGCCGCGCTCGGCTTTCTCACGCTTGTGATGATCGAGAAGTCCGCTCGCCTGCAGCATCTGATCCACCTGCTCGTGCAGCGGCAGGCTTGCAAGCTCGCGCGCCATGCGCTCGATGAGCGCCATGAAGCCGTGCACAGCCGCGCCCGCCTTCGGCCCCAACGCGTGCGCCGCGCAGGCGGCTGCCGCTTCCCACAAGGAGGAGCTTTGTAGCTTCGCCTGCTCGCGGATGACGTCGAGACTCTTTGCGCCGATGCCGCGGCTCGGCAGGTTCACCACACGCTCGAAGGAGGAGTCGTCGCGGCGATTGGCGATGAGGCGCAGATAGGCGAGCGCATCCTTGATCTCGGCACGCTCGAAGAAGCGCAGGCCACCGTACACGCGGTACGGCATGCGCGCCGACAAGAGGGCTTCCTCAAATACACGCGACTGCGCGTTCGAGCGGTACAAAATTGCGACGTCGCGGCGCGCGCCGCCGGTGCGCTCCCAAGCGCGGATGCGCTGCACGACGAAGTGCGCCTCGTCGCGCTCATTGAAGGCGGCGTATAGATGGATCTTTTCGCCTTGCTCGCCGCTCGTCCACAGGTTCTTGCCGAGCCGGCCGGAATTGTGCGCGATGAGGGCGTTCGCAGCTTGCAGGATCGCGCCTGAAGAGCGGTAGTTCTGCTCCAGGCGATGCAAAGTCGCCGCGGGGAAGTCACGGCGGAAATGCTGCAGGTTCTCCACCTGCGCGCCGCGCCAGCGATAAATCGACTGATCGTCGTCGCCGACCGCGAATGGGGAGCCGTGCGCGCCCACGAGGAGTTTCATCCACCCGTACTGGATGGCGTTCGTGTCCTGGAACTCGTCGATGAGCACGTGGCGGAAGCGTCGCTGATAGTGCGCGAGCAGCTCCGGCTGAGCGCGCCACAGCTCGAAGGCGCGCAGCAGGAGCTCTGCGAAATCGACGACGCCCGCCTGCGCGCAGGCGGCCTCGTAGCTGGCATAGAGTTTGATGAGCTGGCGGCGGTTCAAGTCGCCCGCATCTTTAAGCTGAGCCGGGCGGCGGCCTTCGTCCTTGTTGGAATTGATGAACCATTGGATCTCGCGCGGCACCCAGCGGGTTTCATCCAGGTCCTGGGCTTTCAAAATCTTGCGGATGAGGCGCAGCTGATCCTCGGAGTCGAGGATCTGAAAGCCCTGCGGCAGATTGGCCTCGCGCCAGTGCAGGCGCAGGAGCCGATGTGCGATGCCATGAAACGTGCCGATCCACAGCGCGGAGCCGGGCATGCCGAGGAGCTGTGCGATGCGGCCACGCATCTCGCCTGCCGCCTTGTTCGTGAAGGTGACGGCGAGAATGCCCTGCGGGGATACGCCCTCGACCTGAATCAGCCACGCGATCCGGTGCGTGAGCACGCGGGTCTTGCCGCTGCCGGCGCCGGCGAGCACCAGTACCGGCCCGAGCGGGGCCGTGACCGCGGCGCGCTGTGCATCGTTGAGCGGATCGAGGAGGGCAGAGACATCCATGGGGGCCGCATTGTAGCTGCTTCGCTCGGATTTCAAGATCAGATGCGATCCTGGTCGCTGTCGGCGACGCCTTCCTCGGCGAAACGCAACAACGCGACGATCAGACTCAAGAGCACGGGCCCGAGCACGAGGCCGATGAGGCCAAAGGCCACGAGTCCGCCGATCACGCCGACGAACACCGTGAGTGTGGAGACGGCCGCATGCTGCTTGGTGAGATAGGGCCGCAGAACGTTGTCGAAGACACCGATTCCCAGGCTCCAGATCGCAAGGAACAGCGCCGCTGCCCAGCGGCCGTCAAATGCCAGCACCAGTACTGCTGGAATAAGTACGAAACCGGTGCCGGCGCCCGGCAGGAGCGCCGCAAGCGCAGCCAGCACGCCGAACACGACGGGCGATGGCAGGTGCACGATCGCAAAGCCGATGCCCACCAGCGCGCCCTGCGCAAGCGCCGTCAGCGAATGGCCATAGACCACCGCGCGCGTCACCTCGGCGAGGTACTGCTCAAGCCGCGCGCGCCGCTTCGGCTCCAGCGGTACGAGCCGCATGAGGTGGTTGAGCATGGAAGCCCCGTCGCGTAACAGATAAAAGAGCAGAAACACCATCAAGACGAAGCCGATGAGCGTGCCGAACACACCGATGGCCAGATCCCCGCCCAGCGTGGCGGCTGCCTTCAGGGCTGATTGCGCGCCATTCACGAGCCACTCCTGGACCTGCCCCGCCGTGCCCGACACGTCGGCATCGAGCCAGCGCAACACCGGACCGATCAGCGGGTAGGTATTGAGGTCCTGCCGGATCGTCGGAAACGACGGGAGGGAATGCGCGCGCAGGTAGCCGATGAGAATGCCGACCTGCTTTGCGAACACGAGCCCCAGAGCTGAGAGCGGCGCGATCAGGAGAAACGGCGTCAGGAGCGTGATGAGCCCCGCCGACCAACTGGCATGGCCGTGGAGTCGACGCGTCAGCCGCATGTGCACGGGCTGCAGGAAGAAAGCGAGAAATGCCGCCCAGCCAAGCGGCCCCCAGAACGGCTGCAGCATCCGATAGAGCGCGTAGCCCAGAATGACGATGCTGGCGATCGCAAAGGAGCGCCGGTAGAACGACGAATACATGGCCTAAGCAGCCGCCAGGCTCGGGTGGAGCGTGAGGGTACATCAGCGCCGCGCCGCCGTGTTTGCGAGAGTTGGCGCGGCGGCGCCGCGAGTGGATACTTCGGCGCTCTATCCACACGAAAGACCGCCGTGTTCACGCTCTACGACTATCTCGACTCCGGCAACGGTTACAAGATTCGCCTGCTGTGCGCGCTCGTGAACGAGCCGTACCGCTGGGTGGAAGTCGACATCCTGACGGGAGCGACGCGCACGCCCCAATTCCTCGCCAAGAATCCGAATGGGCGGATTCCGACATTGGAGCTTGATGACGGCAGCTTCCTCGCCGAGTCAAACGCGATCCTCTGGTATCTCGCGGAAGGTTCGCCGTTCATTCCCAATGAGCGCTTAAGCCGCGCCCGAGTGCTGCAGTGGATGTTCTTTGAGCAGTATAGCCACGAGCCGTACGTTGCGACGCCGCGCTTCATCAAGAAGCATTTTCCCGCCGACTCGCCCCGTCAGGCGGAATTGCCGAAACGCTTGCAGCAAGGGCGTGCGGCGCTTGCGATCATGGATGCGCATTTGAATAAAGAGGATTTCTTTGTTGCCGGCCGCTACACGATTGCCGACATTGCGCTCTACGCGTATACGCATGTTGCGGATGAAGGAGGTCTTGACCTTGCGCCGTATCCCAACGTGCGTACCTGGATTGCGCGCGTGGCATCGCAACCGCGGCATGTGCCACTCGAGCGCCGTCCTTAAGGAACTTACCAGCTGTTGCGAAGCTCCCGAAGCGCAAGAAAAACCGCGCGTGCGTCGGGCGCGGCGCCAAGGCCGGGAAAGCGCGCGCGCAGACGCGCAATGATCGTGGGCTCATCAAGACGCAAAAAAACATTGATCTGCTTTTCATCGCCGAGTGTTGTCACGATGGCGGCGGCCGGATCCTGATTGCGCGCGCCGAGAAGGAGCGCGGCCGCAGCGGCATTGTCGGGCTCGCGGTCGAGCGTGAACTCAAGATTGCGCACGAGGTACTCGTGGCCGGGGTACACACGGGTCGCGTCCGGCAACTGTGCAAGTCTTTGCGTGAACGTCTCGTACAAGAGCTCGGGTTGACCGCCGTTGTAGCAGTTGCCGGCACCGGCATTGAAAAGCGTGTCGCCCGAGAAGAGCGCAGGCACGCTGCCCTCAGCCAGAACGCAGATGTGCGTCATGGTGTGGCCCGGCGTGTCGAGACAGCGCAGCTCGACAGTGCGGCCGATGCGGATGCTGTCGCCTTCGGTGAGCCCGCGATCGACTCCGCCGATGCGCGTCGCCGCTTTCGCATGCGCAAGCACCCGTGCCTTCGTTGCCGCGACAAGGCCGGCATTGCCCCCGGTGTGATCGCGGTGCTCGTGGGTATTGAGGATCTGCCGGATCTGCCAACCTCGAGCTTGCGCCACGGCAAGGCAGCGCTGCCAATCAAGCGGATCCACCGCCAGCGCCTCGCCGGTCTCAGAGCAGGCGATGAGATAGTGGAAGTTGCGATACGCGTTCGCCGTCCAGATTTGTTCGATCAGCATGTTTTCTAATTCTACTGTGTGTGCGCCGTGGAAAGGCGCGATCTCCCAGTGGGATGTAGACCCACCCGGCAACGTTCGCTCCGGCCGGTAGTAATCGGAGCGGTCGTGGAGGTAACGAAGCGACCGAAGCCTTCGGTGTAGAAGGTCACGTAGGTGAC
>Ga0066793_10000780_pt1 | contig 13288 bp, 16 predicted proteins | sample PersoiDNA2013189_FD_83876 | JGI IMG/M metagenome (GOLD analysis project Ga0066793, IMG submission 83876) | Permafrost soil microbial communities from the Arctic, to analyse light accelerated degradation of dissolved organic matter (DOM) -... | ecosystem: Environmental > Terrestrial > Soil >...
CTCCTGCGAGATCGCGCGCCAGGAAGCGCCTGCAGCGCGAAGGGAGCTTATCCTTCCGGCGTCGACCACGGCTCTCGGGCGCCCGAGCCGCTTGCCCTTGGCACGGGCATTCCGCAGGCCGGCCCTCACTCGCTCCTGGATTAGCGACCGTTCAAACTCGGCCATGGCGCCGATGATCTGGAACATCAGCCGGCCCGAGGGCGTGCTGAGGTCGAGATTGTCCCGCAGGCTGACGAAGGCCACGCCTAGAGCCTCAAATTCAGCCAAGGCGTTAACGAGGTGCTTGAGGCTGCGAGCGAAGCGATCGAGCTTCCAGACGAGAACGGCATCGAACTTGCGCGCGCTCGCGTCCGCCATCAGTCGGTTTAAGGCCGGGCGGGATTCCTTCGAGCCGGATAGGCGGTCAACGTATTCGCCAACGATGGACAGGTCACGGCGCTTCGCGTATTCGCGAAGCTCGCGGAGCTGCATTTCGGGATCTTGCTGACCGTTCGAGGTTGAAACGCGGGCATAGAGCGCGACCCGGCCTTGAGCCGGAAGTGTGGTAGTTTCGTGGGCAGCCATTGGGAACCTCCTGTGTTCCTTGTGGTCAGGGCTGGGTGAGTGCTAGAACACTCGCTCAGCCCGTTTCAATGTCCTGATAATCTCATACGCAGCGCTGCGTGTCAAGAATTTTCTTGCCCAGCGCTCCGTATGGGTGTAAGAAGTACAGTTATGCCAAAGAAAGATTCTGCAGCGGTGAGACTCGGCAGGCGAGGGGGCAAAGCAACCGCGAAGAGACGGACTGCCGCAGAGCGATCGGCGGCCGCACGCAAGGCGGTTCAAGCCCGCTGGGCGAAAGTGCGGAAGCAGAAAGGCCGGCCGCCCGCATGAAAACGCTACTTACAGTGCTGCTTCTATCCGCTCTGTCCTTCGGCCAGGCAGCCTCGGCCCAAGATGCAGAGGCACTAGAGGCGCAGTACAAGACGTGCGCCAAGCACTACATCCCCGCCGACAAATGCACCCCGGAAATCTACCAGCAACTGAAGGCCAAGGACAATGCTCCGCTGGACCCGACCACTGCGACAGCATTGAAGGCTGTCAAAGAGTATCAACCAAGGCTGAAAAACCCGGAGAGCATGCAGGTTCACACCGCCTATGTCACCGACGAAGGCGCTGTTTGCCTAGAAATCGCCGGGCAAAACGCCATGGGAGGCATGACGGTTTCCCGCGTCGTGTGGATCACGCGCGACTGGAGGGGTCCGAAGAGAATGAGGGAGCATTGGCTGGACGAGGGCGGCTTTGGCGGCTTAGCCTCAGCCGATGTCCAGCGCAACACTGGCAGCGGCTACAGCGTTGATCGATGGGGCGGCCCATGCCAGAAAACGAAAGCCTTCGGTCGGCAAGGCGACATGCAGCCCGGAACGGATGTGACGGAGAAGGTCAATCAAGCATTGAAAGGCGAAAAGCAATGAACTCCCTGCCCGTGGCGCGCGTCCGGATCAGTGACCCTCCGTTCCAGAATCCCCCTGAAATCCGTGCCTCCAAGTGTTTCTTTCTAAAGCGTCGGGGGTGAGACTTTCAGGCGTTCGCTAAACACAAGATTGTGGAACGCTGGGCGTGGAGAAATTAGTTCTCCTAGGGATTCTAGGAGGCACGGCGCAAAACTAAAGGCCCGATTCGTGGTCGGGCCTAGAAAGGTACACGTACTTTGTCTCAGGGATATTATCCCACACTTCTGCGCCGGATCTGTACGGAAATCTGGCGTTTCGGGATAGCGCAAGTGATCGTGATAGTCCTCGCGATTGCCGCACTCGCCTTGCAGATTAGGTACGGCCTCGTTCGCGAGGGCGATTGGAGACCATCCGTGCTGGCAATATTGTGGCCCTACGTTGGCCTCATGGTCGCGTTCATCGCATATCAACTCCTGCGGGTTCCGAAATTGCTTTATACGGAACTCCAAATGGCCTCGCGCAGCACTGAGGAATCTTTACGCGCGATGGTTACTGAACGGGATAAGACCATACGCGAACGCACGCCAGCAGAACAGCACCACTACGACATGGCCAAGAAAACCCTAAAGCAGCTTGGCCCGTCCTGTGTTATCGCTCTTCGCCATCTGAAAACACACGGAAGGCTAACCTTCGGGACTTACGGTCCAGAGATTCCCATTGGAATAGGGAGGGATGATCTCCTGCGCATCTACAATGCATGCGTGGCGGCTGGGCTCGTGACCAGCCGCGATAATCCCAGCCAGGGGGAAAGAATGTTTGAAATTGCTCTCACAATGAACGCTGTTTTAGATGATTTGCTCTATGGGAACGACAGCCCTACTTCTGAGCTGCCGGGCGAGTAAAGGCTCGGCCCAAAAAGTCGGCCCCGCGCGGAGTCAACGCACGAGGCCAGGTACAGGAGACAACCTTTGAAACAGCAAAGCCAGAGTAGCACGAATCCCAGCAACACACCGCCAATTCTTGAGCAAACCTCTAAGTCTGTTCTATCCCGGATCACCACGGATGCACTGCTTACCCTTTATGAACGCTTCTCGGTGACCGAGATCGCTAACTTGCGTGGACCGAAGCTGAGTGCTACCGAAAAGAGGCGATTGAAACAAGCAATCTGGAGCAGACTCAAAAAAGCAGGATACAAAGCGCGGCCATCCGGTGAGGCTGTGCGGAAAGCTAAAATCGGCCGTCCGCGGAAGAAGCTGACCATGTCCACTCATCCAGGCGAAGCACCCGCCGATAAGTGGAAAATAGTAGAGCTGAAGGCTGCCGGGATGTCGAGTCCAGCTATCGCTCGGAACCTGGGGCGTTCTTGGCCTAGCATCTATTTGACTCTTCGGAAACTGGGGTTCCCCGACGGGAAGGGCGTGGGCTTTTTCTACAGTTTCGGGGAACTGTTTGACAGGTCCGCCCTCCAACATCTTCATGTCACCTCCGGCTTGAGCGTGACTGAGTTCGGGCAGCAGTTAGGGATACCCTTTGGGACAACCTGGGCACAGTTGAGGGAAAAGAAAGCAGGACAACTCCACTTCCAGACGGCTTGCAAAGCGAGCGAATGGCGGACTCGACTGTTCCAGCACCTGATGTCTGCTGCTATCCGACGCCCCAGGCAAGCTAGCGGCTACGGTCAAAATCGCGTCATCCTGACATTGTTCCCGAATCTGCGCGAGCGCTATGTCTTTCTCCTCGATGTGCTCGATCGACTAGGCGAAGTGCTGCGCCCTAATTCCACGTGGTGCAAGGATGATTTGCGGCAGTACCTATGCGCGGAGGCCATGCTGGAACACGCTGGGCAGACTCCAGGAACTCAGTTCATACGTTTTCTGCCCTGGGCGCCGGACCTTGTGCCGTTCCTGGCATCGAAGCTCGACCAACTGCGAAGCAACCAGCATGACAAATTGGCGCGGGAGGCGATGGCTGAATGGTTGCACACCACGGAACCGGTCATCGGGGATGTAGTTCATCACGGGGACAAAATCAAACCAATTGCGCCGCAAGAAATGCGCTGGCTGATCTTGAGCCGGGCCGAAGCCGCGCGCGACTTCGAGAAGTTGGCCAAAGCCGCGCGCGTCCTCGAGGACAATTGGCGCCCAGACGGTTGGAATGATGTTCCCGAGCAGACGAAGATGATCGGCGACAAACTCCTTTCCTCTCGGGGCATCAGCAACCCTGATCTCAAGAGATGGCTGCGCGACAACGGTCACAAATGCCCAAACGATAAAAGCATCCAGAGAATACGAACTCTCGTAAAACAGTCTCTCGGTCCAAGGGGTAAATCCGTCAACGGACAAACACCGGACAGGGTATCTAAAATCAACCGGACAGCCTAAAAAGTAAACCCCGCACTGGGCGCGGCTTTCCGCGCATCTATCCGGACAACTCCCAAGATATGCACAGATTTGTCCGGACAATGTCCGGACAGCCCACAAACCCTCACAAACTCTCAGGGTACTGTGGCGTCATGGTAAGGCGCACCACCACAGATCGCAGTCAGCGCTCCCGCATCTTGGGCTTGTTACTGAGCGCCAGGGGCTCAGAGGTTCCTCTGACTCGCATCCTGGATCTTAGAATTTCTCAGTTTGGCGCGAGACTATCGGAAATCCGGGGGCTCGGGTTTCGGATCGTAAATCGGATAGAGATAACCCCGGACGGCGAGAAACGGAGTTGGTATCGGCTGGTATCCGGCCCGAGCACACCGACGGCGGCGCCCCAGCCCGAATCAGAACCCCCCGAACAATCGAAACTCTTCGGCGACATCTCGCCAGATCGGAGTTACCAGGAATGAGCGGCCAGACCAACCTTTTCGCCGTCCGAGATCTGCGCCGCGTTGGTTACTTTACTGTCGATAACGAGATCATCGACGACCATGCTACTCACATCGGCGCCTATGGCGTAGCTGTGTACAACGTGATCTCGCGGCACGCAAGGAACGAATCACAAGTCAAACTCTCGGCTCGCGACATCGGAGCTACTCTTGGCATTTCCCATGACCGCGTAAGGAAGTCGCTCGCTGATCTGGTCACAAGGGGCCTCATCCACCATGAGATACCGACGCGGCCTGGACCCGGTTTGATTTCCACAATCCTACTCTTGAACGTGAAAACAACTGGACGCCACACGTCCAGTTCTGCCGTGGAACTGGACGCCACACGTCCACGCAATAAGGAAGTAAAACAAAAACTAGAAACAGAAACATCCCCTCTCCCTCTTTTGTTAGAAGGTTTTGCTCTTGAACTTCCGCGCGCGCGCGAAGCACGAGAAACATCAAACGATTTCCACGCGGCGCCGCCGCGGAAAGAGTACGACCCCGAGGTTGGCCTCGCCATTGATTGGCGTAAGTTGACCAATGCCAAAAAAGTAATCGAAATGAAGCTGGCGAATGGCTGGGGAGCCGACCTAAGCAGCGACGAAATCTTTAAGCACCAATGCGTTCTCGCGGAACAAAGCCTGAAGCGAGCGCGCGAGGTCGAGAAGTGGGCAATGGAATCGCCTGAGACTCAAGCACTGGGGGCGTCCGCATGATCGGGATAGGCCGACGGAAACAAATCGCGGAGCGGACATTCGGCGTCGGAGAAATACTGCGGAGCCGACTCGAAATTGAACGCAAGCTGGACCGGGCGGACCGGCTTCGCTCGCGCGCGAGGATCTACCCTAACCGCAGGTCGGTAAAACTGCATCGCCGCGCGGATTCGCTCACGTTTTTTGATATTCACGATCAAGAGGGTACGTCTCTTAGCTAATATGACACGGGTCAGTCAAATTTCGATGCGGGAAACGGTTGACACCCGTGCTACTGTTTCCGCCGAGGCAACTAACCCGGCGAGCCATCAAGGAGATGCGATGGCTCGAAAACGGTATCAGCGGGGCGCCCTGCGCAGAGAAGGCAAGCTCTGGGTTCTGCGATGGCGCGAGGACGTACTCAACGAAGCGGGCGCGGTTGTGAGGGTCGAGCGTCGGGCGCGAGTCGGCCCGGTGAAGGATCTGCCAACCAAGGCCCTAGCACGGCGTGTTGCAGATCGGATGATCGAACACGTCAACGAGCCCGATTACAGGCCGGGGATGGTGGTGACGGTGCAGCAATTCGCGGACATCTACGAGCGGGAAGCGGCGCCAAACTTCACACCTTCGGCAGAAAAGACGGTGCAGTCAGTGTCGCGAACCTGCATCCTTCCGACCATCGGCAAATACAGACTAGACGAAGTGAACGGCCGGGTGCCGCAGTTGATGATAAATGCCCTGCATCAGCGTGGCCTGGCCCACAAAACGATCAAAAATGCACTCTCACAACTCAGCGCCATGTTGAAAGCGGCGCGGGGCTGGGGCTACATCGCGTCCAAACTAGATTGGGAGACGCTTTTCATTCCGACCGAAGATGTCGAGAAGGAAGTGCGGTGTTTTACTCCCGACGAGGCTCAACGCATCATCGACCAAGCACTCGAGCCGTTTAACGTGTGCTTCTCGCTGATGGCCTATCTCGGACTACGCGCGGGCGAGGCGCTCGGACTGGTATGGGCGAATGTAGATTTTGGGAGCGCGGTCCTACAGGTGAGACAGAGCGCGTGGTGCGGGCGGATCAAGACGGTAAAGGCGAAAGCCAGCCGGCGCGATCTCCCGATCCCCGAGGCTCTGGCGTCAATGCTGGCGGACTACCGGGGCCGGTGGCGGCCGAACGATCAAGGCTTGCTCTTTGCCAATCGCAAGGGCGGCGCGTTCGGTGCTGATTACGTCCGGCGAAAGGTGCTGCATCCGATACGTGAGCGGCTGGGGATTCCCCGGGGCGCGTTCCATGCCTTCCGGCACGGGCACGCAACGATCATGTTTTCGGAAGGTGCGAACCCGAAAGTGGTTCAGGACAGTATGGGCCATGCCGACATCAAGACGACGATGCGGTACACCCATGCGATTTCGAACGATCGAAGGGAAGCCGTAGAACGCGCCACGCAAGTGTTTTTGCGGCGTTCTGCGGCGAACTTGGACCCTAAGTCGATGATAGTAAATTGAAGTCTGGCGGAGAGGGTGGGATTTGAACCCACGATACCCGTTAAGGTATGTCCGCTTTCGAGGCGGATCGTTTCAACCACTCACGCACCTCTCCGAACACCAGTTGTCAGTGGCCAGTTGTCAGTGGCCAGTAAAAGCTCTTAACCCGGTTGCCAGTTGCTGGTTTCTGGTCGCGAACCACGAGCAGCGAACGACCAGCGACCAACGACTAACGGCGCTTCCTGAAAAATTCTTGCACCATCTCCGCCGCACGTCCGGCCAGTACGCCGCCCCGGATGTCCATCTGATGATTCAGACTGGGGTGATTCACCACCTGCAGAATCGAATGGATGGCGCCTGCCTTCGGGTCGTCGGCACCGTACACCAGGCGGCGGACGCGGGCATGCACTGCCGCTCCCGCGCACATGGCGCACGGCTCAATTGTAGCAAACAGTTCGCAGTCCCCGAGTCGGTGGTTACCGAGGTTTCGTCCCGCCTCGCGCAGCGCCACGATTTCAGCATGAGCGGTTGGATCGGAGTCGGTGAAGTTGCGATTCCATCCTCGTCCAACCACGCGCCCTTCGCACACCACGACCGCTCCCACCGGCACTTCACCCGCTTCCAGTGCGCGCTGGGCGCAGCGGAGGGCTTCTTCCATCCAGAGTTCGTCGGACCGGAGTTCGTCGGAGCAAAGTTCGTCAGAGGAGAGCAGTTGTCCGTCACCAGTGGCGGGTTGCCAGAAGCTAGTTCTCAGTTCTCGGTTCCCAGATCAGAGTCCGGGCCTGCAGACTGACCAATCCATTCTAGTACCGCGACCGCGTTATGAGTCATACGGTGGAGGGACGGGCGTCTCGCCCGTCCAGCCGGGCGGGGACGCCCGGCTCTCCACCGGCAAGCTTGTGGGAGGCAGCGCCGAAAGTACCGCTAAGGTTTTTTCGGTACTGCCTCGGTTTCCAGTCTTCTGTGACTCATCTCACACCGGCCTGTTTCCCGTCAGTGTTATCCTAACCGGGTTATGGGAATCACCGAAATCTTCCGGAAAGTGTTTTTGGTGGACTTGGTCCAGGGGCTTGGCGTGACGTTCCGATATCAGGATCCCAAGGAAATCTATACCGAGCAGTATCCGCTGGAGCGGCCGCAGGTAGCCGAGCGCTACCGGGGCGCGCCGCGACTGAACGTCAACCCAGACACCGACGAGACTCTCTGCATTTCCTGTGATCTGTGCGCGCTGGCTTGTCCGGAAAACCTGATCGTTGTCACCAGCGAGCGCAACGAAAAGACCCGCCGCAAAGAGCTCACGAACTTTACCTACGACCTGAGCCGCTGCATGTTCTGCGGCCTGTGCGAAGATGCCTGCCCTACCGATGCGCTCGAACTCACCCAGGATTTCGAGCTCGCGAACTACACCCGCGAAGGCATGATCTGGGACCGCGAGACACTTGAGAAGGGTCCGCAACCCACCGTGTACAGAAAGTAGCAGCCCCTCCCCGAAGGCAGCCGATTCCCAGCTTCGTCCAGCTCCGCGGCGAAGCCTTTAATCCCCGGTGTGCTCCTCGACCGATCGGCGTGATGACAGCTTCAACAAAGCAAGTTTTAAGTTCGTCCTTATCCCTGAGCGTCGTTGCAGCGCCTTCCCAGGTACGTCTATACGGACATGGCCGGATAGAAGGTCCCCATCTGTTCTCTTACAAGATGTGTCTTGTCTTTAGGGTCTCAAGCCCGCTTGGGCGGAGCCGATATCTATGCACAGGTCGGGATGTGCGCGGCGCAACGGCATTTTTCTGGCGATCTGCAAGCCGTTCGCCGAACATTTCGGTGGAAGGGTATGGGTGTTTCAGGATGGCTGCGGTTCCGCTTTCAAGTTCACTTTGCCTGTCTGTCGTCACAATGAAGGGGGGAGCCGGGCGATGAAACAATTGCCTCAGGTCCTTCTCGTGGATGACAACCCGGCCGACGTTCTTCTAGCGCGGGAGGCGTTGGCCGGGGGCAGGCATCAAAGCCACATCAGCAATGTAGCGGACGGCGAGGAGGCCATGGCCTATCTGCATCGCGCAGGACAGTATGCGAATGCGGTTCGTCCCGACTTGGTGATCCTGGATCTGAATCTGCCCAAGAAAGACGGTCGAGCGGTGTTGGCGGAGGCCAAAGCCGACACGGATCTGCGCCCCATCCCAGTCGTGGTGTTCAGTACCTCGCGCTCGATGTTGGATATAGCGCGCAGTTACGAACTGGGCGCCAACTGCTATCTCAGCAAGCCCGGAAATCTGGATGATTATTTTTTGGCGGTGCAATCGATTGAAGAATTCTGGTTCGGCTCTGCGAGCCTGCCACGAGAGGAGAAATAAAAATAATGGAACACGAACCTGCGCATATTTTGTTGATTGAGGACAACCCCGGAGACGCGGACTTGGTACGCCTGCGCCTTGTGGAAAGTAAGTCCGAGGTCCATGTCAACTGCGTCCCCCGGCTCTCCGACGCTCTGGCGTGTCTAGACGCGGAAACACCCTCGCTGGTACTGCTCGACCTGAACCTCCCCGACAGCCATGGCGCAGAAACCTTTCGTCAGGTCCTGAAGAAGGCTCCGAATGTGCCGGTAGTAATCCTTTCGGGGCAGGACGATGAGGCGCTGGCGATCAAAGCCGTCCACCATGGGGTTCAGGACTACCTGCTCAAAGGCAACATCACGGGCAAACAACTGGGGCGTGCCCTCCGCTATGCGGTGGAACGGCAGGGACTGCTGCGCGCTCTGGATATCACCCGCAAACAGCAACTTGAATTCAAGAACCAGTTTCTGTCCCACGTTTCGCACGAATTGCGTACACCGCTGACCTGCATTCACCAGTACGTCACGCTCCTTTTGGACGGGTTGGCTGGTCCCATGGCGCCGGACCAAACTGACCACCTGAAGACCGTCCTCAAGAGTGTGAATCAGTTGCACGCCATGATCCGCGACCTGCTCGAAGCCACCCGCGCGGATAGCGGCAAGCTGCGCATCGAACCGCGCTGCATCGATATCGGCGAACTGGTTCAGCAGGCGGTCGCGATGATGCGGCCCAGCGCCACTGAAAAACACGTCGGCCTCGAAGTTGGATTGGACCAGACAATCCCCCTCGTCTATGCGGATCCCGACCGCACTCTCGAAGTCCTCGTCAACCTTATCGACAACGGAATCAAGTTCACCCCACCCGATGGGTCGGTGGTCGTGAAAGCCTCGCTGGTGGAGACCGACCCGACCGCTGTCTATCTCTCGGTCAGCGACAGCGGCCGTGGCATTCCTTCAGAGTCGCTTCCGCAGGTTTTTGAACGTCTCTTCCAGGACCCCAACGCGGTAGACGGTAACCGGACCGGCCTCGGTCTGGGGCTCTACATTGCCAAAGAAATCGTCACTCTCCACGGCGGGAGGATGTGGGTCGCAAGCCAACCCGGAAGCGGCAGCACGTTCTCATTCACCTTGCCGCTCTATTCCATGGCCAAGCTCCTGGCTCCGGTGATCGCTCCCCAGGGACGTTTGCGGGATTCCATTGTGCTGGTGCGCGTGGATCTGACCCCGCTGTCCAAATCACTACGCGGAAGCTGGAAAGAAACCTGCCAGCGGTGCCTGGAGCTCCTACGCCTGTGCATCTACGTGGATAAGGATCTGGTTCTTCCACCCATGGGAACCAGCGGCCCCGTCGAAACGCTTTTCGTGGTCGTCTCCACCGACATGGAGAGGGTCAGCATCATGATGGACCGCGTCCGCGACCAAGTCGGCGCACTGCCTCAGTTGAAGGCCAGCGGCACCCTGCGCCTGACGGCCGAGCCGGTTCCTGCCCCGCCCGCCGCCGACCCGAGGACCCTGGAACAGCAAATCTGGGGCGTTGCCGATTACGTCACCGGAGTCATTCAGCAAGGTCTTTGGAGCAGAAAAAATTTCACCGAAGAGGAGAACCACGAGAATGCGCACTGAGAATTACGCCGAGGAGCAGCCCATGAATCGAGCAAAGATTATGGTCGTGGATGACGATCCCGATCTCAGACAAGCCCTGAGTTTGCGTCTGCGGGCCAATAACTTCGATACCGTGAATGTTTGCGACGGTTATTCGGCCATCGCTATGGCTCAGAAGGAACACCCCCACCTGATCATCCTCGATCTCGGGCTGCCGGCGGGCGACGGATTTACTGTGCTGAAAAACTTGCAACAGTATCCGGCGCTTTCGGTCATCCCGGTGATCGTTCTTACGGCTCGCGATCCCGAGGCCAATGAAAAACGTACCCTCGAATCGGGCGCCATCGCCTTTTTTCAGAAGCCGGCCGACAACGAAGAGTTGCTGGGAGTGATTCGCGCCAGCCTGCAGGCTGGGTGGGGCTGGGGCGGAGGCTTGCCATCGTAGCGGTCCTAATCCTGAACGGTCCTGGTCACGGAAGGAGAGCGATATGTATTTAGACGGCCGGGGGGCGCTGGCCCGTTCCCGGGCGTACCACGTCCGCCGGCGGGAACCGCGCTATGTTTCCAGCATCCCAGTCACGTTGCAGCGCTTCTTGCGCTTCGGACCGTTCGTCACTCGGGGTGTGAGCCTCGATGTCAGTGTGCGAGGAATGTCGGCTCTGGTCTGTGGCGCGCCGCGGGTGGGCGAAACAGTGGTGATCGCGCTGCCATTGCCCGACTCTCCGGTCGAGATGCTGGCGACTGTCCGCCACAGCAGTGATGCTCGCTCTGGATTTGAGTTCTACCCTCTGTCTCCGATTGCCCAACAGGGGATTCAGGACTGGATACAGGAACTGCGCAAGCACGAAGAAAAGCTGTTCCCCTATCCGTACGCGTCTACGGCCAAGGCTGGCAGCGGCTAGAGCGGCGGCGAGATTGATGCTGACGATGTAGTCAGAACTCATTTTGCAATTTTGTAATCGGGTAATTTGGTAATCTGAAAAGCGTTTCGGGTTTCGCCTTCAGCCGGGATTTTGAATTACAAAATTACCCGATTACCAATTTACAAAATCCTATCACTCTGGCAGCAGCGGCAGTCCCTGAATATTCCAGGAAATGTGGTGGACGGCGCTGTTGGTGGCGAGGATGGCCGAGTTGCCCGGAGCGAAGGCCAGTCCAACCAGGCCCTGGCCGGAGACTTCGAGGTTGGCCTTGCCTTGGGGAGTGATTTTCACGATGCCGCGCTTTCCGGCGAGAGAAGCGGCGACATAGAGATTGCCCTCGACATCAAGAGCCAGGCCCTGCGGACGCCCCAGACCGCGGTAGAACACGGACACGGTTCCGTGTGGGTCGACTTTGTAGACGCAGTCGAAGCTGGAAGTGCTGGGGCCGGTGACGAACATATCGCCGTGGGGACCGAAGGCGATGTGATAGGCGGAAACGCTCGGCTCCAGCGTCGCGAAGACAAAAATCTGCCGGTCGCGAGCGATCTTGAAAATTGTTCCACTGCGGTCGCCGACGTAGAGGTTCTCCGCGGGATCGAAGGCAATTCCGGTCGCGACCCCCATCCCTTCAGCGTAGGACGACATGGTGCCGTTCGGCGCCACCTTGTACACCGCCTCGTCATGCCGTGAAGAAACGTACATCTGGCCTTCGCGGTCGAAGGCAATCGAGGTGGCGTTCATCATCTCGCTGAGAAACGGCTTAACGTTGTAGTTCGTGTCAATCTTGAAGATCGATACGGGAACTTTTTGGCCGCGCGATCCGGAGAAGGTCACATAGAGGTTGCCCTCGCGGTCGAGCGCGGGATTGGTAACCGGATGAAGGTTGTCGGCAACCGGGACTGCAACCTTAATGGAATGCGGATTGCTGACGTGCCCGTTGGCGCCCGCCCCGTTCGTAATCACTACGACCGGCCCCGACGCCGCTCCCTCGGGCACGCGGGCCACCAGGAAATCGTCGGAACTAATTAGCACAGAGCCTTCGATCTCGCCGAAGTGCACGCTCGGGCGACGCAACTCGGGCGGACGCAAGCCCTTTCCAATGATACGAACCTCGCCTCCGGGCAAAGCGAAACTTGGAGCGACCGCCTCGATGTGCGGCTTGCCGTTGACGTTCTTCTTTCCCAACAGGCGGTCAGAGATACTCATGAGTTTGTTCCGGCGGGAGCCAGCGCTACTTGGTTAGAAGTCCAAAGTGCAACAAGAGATGCATAACGACGAGCGCATAAAGTCCCGCTCCCAGGTCGTCCACCACAATGCCGGTGCCCTCGGGCAGCCGCTCCAGCCTCCGAATCGGAAACGGCTTCCAAATATCGAAGACACGAAAGAGTATAAGGCCCACGAGAAAGGTTTTCCATGCCAGCGGTACGGCGACGAGCGTAACCAGTTGCCCGGCAACTTCATCGATGACGACGAATTGCGGATCCTTCAAGCCGGATGCGCGCGCGACCCGGGTCGCGGCGGGAATCCCGATCAGGGTCACAACCGCGGCTGCGATGATCGTCGCCCAGGCGCGGCTCGCGACCGGGATGCGGGAACTTGCCAACGCCCACACGATAACCGTGGCTAACGATCCCCATGTGCCGGGACCGGGTTTGAGGCGTCCCGCGCCGAAGAAAGTCGCGACCAGCGTGGCCCACAGCGGAGCAGCCCACAGCGGAGCGCCGGGGTCGGTGGCGACTTCCGGCGGATGATTCATGAGTCTCCGTCCTGGTCGTCGAGGCTGTCTTCTCGGATCGCTTCGTCAGCGTCGGAAACCGGCGACGAAATCACGTACGCGCCGCTGGCCCACTTGCCGAGATCGATCAGGCGGCAGCGCTCGCTACAAAAAGGGAAGTCCGCGTCCGCGGCCTTTGCCGGCTTCTTGCAGATCGGGCAGCGGAGCTTGATGGGACGCTTGCGCGGCATAAGGGGATTGC
>Ga0066793_10000782_pt1 | contig 13285 bp, 11 predicted proteins | sample PersoiDNA2013189_FD_83876 | JGI IMG/M metagenome (GOLD analysis project Ga0066793, IMG submission 83876) | Permafrost soil microbial communities from the Arctic, to analyse light accelerated degradation of dissolved organic matter (DOM) -... | ecosystem: Environmental > Terrestrial > Soil >...
GAGATTTTGAGAAATGCTTGGAGCCGACAGCTGACCGCTGGACGCTCAAACAAAACCGGAGGTTGCGATGAAAGCACTGCTGGATTTATTTAAACAGGTAACGCCGGAAGAAGAGTTCGACGCGATCAAGATCGGGCTCGCCTCGCCCGAGAAGATTCGCTCGTGGTCGTACGGCGAAGTCAAGAAGCCGGAAACCATCAACTATCGCACTTTCAAGCCGGAGCGTGATGGCCTGTTTTGCGCCAAGATCTTCGGCCCAGTCAAGGACTACGAATGCTTGTGCGGAAAGTACAAGCGCCTGAAGCATCGCGGCGTGATCTGCGAGAAATGCGGCGTCGAGGTGACGCTGTCGAAAGTGCGCCGCGAGCGCATGGGGCACATCGAGCTGGCGAGCCCTGTCGCGCACATCTGGTTCCTGAAATCGTTGCCGTCCCGGCTTGGCATGGTGCTCGACATGACGCTGCGCGACATCGAGCGCGTGCTCTACTTCGAAGCTTATGTCGTGACCGATCCCGGCATGACGCCACTGCAGCGCTGCCAATTGCTGTCGGAAGACGATTACCTTGCCAAGGTCGAGGAATTCGGCGACGACTTCTCGGCGATCATGGGCGCCGAGGGCATCCGTGAGCTGCTGCGCGCGATCGACCTCAAACACGACGTTGAGACGCTGCACGCCGAACTCGCCGCGACCACGTCCGACACCAAGATCAAGAAGTTTGCCAAGCGCCTCAAGGTGCTCGAAGCCTTCAACAAGTCCGGCATCAAGCCGGAGTGGATGATCATGGAAGTGCTGCCGGTGCTGCCGCCGGAGCTGCGGCCGCTGGTACCGCTCGACGGCGGACGTTTCGCGACCTCGGACTTGAACGACCTGTATCGCCGCGTGATCAACCGCAATAACCGCCTCAAGCGTTTGTTGGAGCTCAAGGCACCCGAAATCATCGTGCGCAACGAAAAGCGCATGCTGCAGGAAGCGGTCGACTCGCTGCTCGACAACGGCCGTCGCGGCAAGGCAATGACCGGCGCCAACAAGCGCCCGCTGAAGTCGCTCGCCGACATGATCAAGGGCAAAGGCGGCCGCTTCCGTCAGAACCTGCTTGGCAAGCGCGTCGACTATTCCGGCCGCTCGGTGATCGTGGTCGGCCCGCAGCTGAAGCTCCATCAGTGCGGCCTGCCGAAGAAGATGGCGCTCGAACTCTTCAAGCCGTACATCTTCCACAAGCTGGAAGTGCTTGGGCTTGCTACCACCATCAAGGCCGCCAAACGTCTGGTCGAGCAGGAAGTCCCCGAAGTGTGGGACATCCTCGAGGACGTAATCCGCGAGCACCCGGTGATGCTGAACCGCGCGCCGACCTTGCACCGGCTCGGCATTCAGGCGTTCGAGCCGGTGCTGATCGAGGGCAAGGCGATCCAGCTGCATCCGCTGGTGTGCGCGGCGTTCAACGCCGACTTCGACGGCGACCAGATGGCGGTGCACGTACCGTTGTCGCTCGAGGCACAGATGGAAGCGCGCACGTTGATGCTGTCGTCGAACAATATCCTGTCGCCCGCCAACGGCGAGCCAATCATCGTGCCGTCGCAGGATATCGTGCTCGGCCTCTACTACATCACGCGCGAGAAAATGGGCGCGCGCGGCGAAGGCATGGCTTTCGTGAATATCGCGGAAGTATCGCGTGCTTATGAGACACGCCAGATCGAAGTCAACGCCAAGATCATGGTGCGCATCAAGGAATTTGAGGTCGATACCGCGGGCGAGAAGCGCGAGAAAGTGGCGCGTTATCAGACTACCGTTGGCCGCGCGCTGCTGTCGGAAATCCTGCCGGCAGGCCTGCCGTTCGAGCTCATCAACAAGCCGCTCAAGAAGAAAGAGATCTCGAAGCTGATCAACGGGTCGTTCCGCCGCTGCGGTCTGCGTGAGACGGTGATTTTCGCCGACAAGCTGATGTACAGCGGTTTCACCATGGCGACGCGCGCCGGCATTTCGATCGCAGTCGGCGACATGCTGGTGCCGCAGCAGAAGGACGAGATCATCTCCGCCGCCGAGAAAGAAGTGCAGGAAATCGAGGCGCAGTACACCTCAGGCCTCGTCACGCAGGGCGAGCGCTACAACAAGGTAGTCGACATCTGGGGCCGTGCCGGCGACGTCGTTGCGAAAGCGATGATGGATCAGCTCGGCACCGAAGAAGTCGCGGCGTGGGACTACAGGAAAAATGACTACCTGCCGCTCAATGACAAGAAAGGCAATGCGGTCACGCAGGAATCGTTCAACTCGATCTACATGATGGCCGATTCGGGTGCGCGCGGCTCCGCCGCCCAGATCCGGCAGCTCGCCGGCATGCGCGGCCTGATGGCGAAGCCCGATGGCTCGATTATCGAGACGCCGATCACTGCGAACTTCCGCGAAGGCCTCAACGTGCTGCAGTACTTCATTTCGACGCACGGCGCGCGCAAAGGTCTCGCCGACACCGCGCTGAAGACGGCGAACTCGGGGTATCTGACGCGCCGCCTGGTCGACGTTACACAAGACCTGGTGGTGACCGAGGTTGATTGCGGCACGACGCAAGGAGCGGTGATGAAGGCGCTGATCGAAGGCGGTGAGGTGGTCGAGTCGCTGCGCGAGCGCATCCTCGGCCGCGTTTGCACCACCGACATCATCAATCCGGAGAACGGCCAGGTCATGTCCCCGGCCAACACGCTGCTCGATGAAGACGCGGTGGAAGCGATCGAGTCGGTCGGCCTCGATGAGATCAAGGTGCGCACCCCGCTCACTTGCGAGACGCGCTACGGCCTGTGCGCGAACTGCTACGGCCGTGATCTCGGCCGTGGTTCGATCGTCAATGTCGGCGAAGCGGTCGGCGTGATCGCCGCACAATCGATCGGCGAACCGGGCACGCAACTCACGATGCGCACCTTCCACATCGGCGGCGCGGCATCGCGTACCGCGGTGGTAAGCCAGGTCGATAGCAAATCTGCCGGCGTGGTGGGCTACTCGGCGGGCATGCGCTACGTGACCAATGCGCGCAGCGAGCTGATAGCTATTTCGCGCAGCGGCGAAATACTGATACACGACGAGCACGGCCGCGAGCGCGAGCGCCACAAGGTGCCATATGGCGCGACGCTGCTGGCGCGCGACGGCGAGTCGGTGAAAGCCGGTCATGTGCTCGCGATGTGGGATCCGCACACGCGGCCGATCATCACCGAGTACGCGGGGCGTGTGCGCTTCGAGAACGTCGAGGACGGCGTCACCGTCGTCAAGCAGACCGATGAAGTGACTGGGCTGTCGACCCTCGTGGTGGTCGATCTCAAACGCCGTGGCACGGCGCAGGCCAAAGGACTGCGGCCGCAGGTCAAGCTGCTCGACGAGCGCGGTCAGGAGGTCAAGATCGCGGGTTCCGATCTGCCGGTCAACATTACGTTCCAGATCGGCTGCATTATCACGGTGAAAGACGGCCAGGAAGTATCGGTCGGTGAGGTGTTGGCGCGGATTCCGCAAGAGACCTCCAAGACCCGCGATATCACCGGCGGTCTGCCGCGGGTGGCGGAACTGTTCGAAGCTCGTTCGCCGAAGGACGCGGGACTGCTGGCGGAAGTCACCGGCACGGTGTCGTTCGGCAAGGATACCAAGGGCAAACAGCGCCTGGTGATTACCGATCTCGACAGCGTCGCGCACGAGTATCTGATCCCGAAGGACAAGCACGTGATGGCGCACGACGGCCAGGTGGTCAATCGCGGCGAAGTGATCGTCGATGGCCCGGCCGATCCGCACGATATTCTGCGCCTGCTGGGTGTCGAGGCGCTCGCGCGCTACATCAGCAACGAGGTGCAGGACGTCTACCGGCTGCAGGGCGTGAAGATCAACGACAAGCATATCGAAGTGATCGTGCGCCAGATGCTGCGCCGCGTGCAGATCGTGGATGCCGGCGACACCCGCTTCATCACGGGTGAGCAGCTTGAGCGCGCGGAAGTACTCGACGAGAACGATCGCGTGGCGGCCGATGGCAAGAAACCGGCAACCTACGATTACATGCTGCTCGGCATCACCAAGGCATCACTGTCGACCGACTCCTTCATTTCGGCAGCATCGTTCCAGGAAACTACCCGCGTGCTGACCGAGGCGGCGATCATGGGCAAGCGCGACGAGTTGCGTGGCTTGAAGGAAAACGTGATCGTCGGCCGCCTGATTCCAGCCGGCACGGGCATGGCGTATCACAACGCGCGCAAGCGCCAGATGACGGCCGGCGAGTTGCTGCCGACCGTGGAAACGCCTGCCGCAGAGGCGCCGCCAGCCGAAAACAGCGAGCAGGCGGCTTGACAAAGATGCTGTAACCCCATAAAATTTACAGTCTTTTTAGCTTGAAACCCAGCCCGAACCGGCTGGTCAGTTGATGAGTAATCCCACGCGGACGGGACGGCTTTCACGCCGTCCCCTCCTTTTTAGGGCGCAGGAAATCTGCGCAACCCGCGGGTTTTTTAACGGATTTTGAGCAAGGCGAGCCATGCCAACGATCAACCAGTTAGTGCGCAAACCGCGCGTCACCCGCCGCGTCAAGAGCAAGGTGCCGGCGCTGCGCAATTCGCCGCAAAAACGCGGTGTTTGCACCCGCGTCTACACCACGACGCCGAAGAAGCCGAACTCGGCGCTGCGCAAGGTCGCGCGCGTGCGGCTCACCAACGGCTTCGAGGTGACGAGCTACATCGGCGGCGAAGGCCATAACCTGCAGGAGCACTCGGTGGTGCTGATCCGCGGTGGCCGTGTCAAGGACCTGCCGGGCGTGCGCTATCACATCGTGCGCGGCAGCCTCGATACCGCCGGTGTCAAGGACCGCAAGCAGAGCCGCTCCAAGTACGGCGCCAAGCGTGCTAAAGCCGCTTAATTTTTTTAAAGGAGACTGAAGGCGCGCAAAGTGTATCCGGATGAGAGCTGTGGTTTTGCTCTTCACCCTTCACTCTTCACCCTTCACTGAATTCAGCCATGCCACGTCGCAGAGAAATCCCGAAACGCGAGATCCTGCCGGATCCGAAATATTCGAGTATTGACGTCGCCAAGTTCGTCAACGTATTGATGCAAGCCGGCAAGAAGTCGGTTGCTGAACGCATCATTTACGGTGCGCTCGAACAGATCAAGAAGAAGACCAGCAAGGATCCGCTCGAAGTATTCACCCAGGCGGTTAATAACGTGAAGCCAACGGTGGAAGTGAAAAGCCGCCGTGTCGGCGGCGCCAACTACCAGGTTCCGGTCGAAGTGCGCCCGGTGCGGCGCATCGCGCTCGCGATGCGCTGGCTGCGCGATGCAGCGCGCAGCCGCGGCGAGAAATCGATGGGCGCGCGGCTTGCCGGCGAAATCTCCGAGGCGGCGGAAGGCCGCGGCGGCGCGATGAAAAAGCGCGAGGAAGTGCATCGCATGGCGGAAGCCAACAAGGCGTTCTCCCATTACCGGTTCTAACGCAAATTTTGAATGGTTAATTTTGAATATTGATTGAGTGATGCGGACGTAGTCAGGTCTCCATTTCAAAACTCAACATTTAACACTCAACACTGGTTTAAAAAGTGCCACGCAAAACCCCAATCGAACGGTATCGTAATATCGGCATCAGTGCCCACATTGACGCCGGTAAGACCACGACCACCGAACGCATCCTGTTCTACACCGGCGTTTCGCACAAGATGGGCGAGGTGCATGACGGCACCGCGGTGATGGACTGGATGGAGCAGGAGCAGGAGCGCGGCATTACCATCACCTCCGCGGCAACCACGTGCTTCTGGAAAGGGATGGACAATAACTATCTCGAGCACCGCATCAACATCATTGATACGCCGGGGCACGTCGATTTCACGATCGAGGTTGAGCGCAGCCTGCGCGTGCTCGACGGCGCGTGCATGGTTTACTGCGCGGTCGGCGGCGTGCAGCCGCAGTCGGAGACGGTGTGGCGTCAGGCCGTCAAGTACCGCGTGCCGCGCCTCGCGTTCGTCAATAAGATGGACCGCCAGGGCGCGAATTTCTTCAAGGTCTATGACCAGATGAAAACGCGCCTCAAGGCGAATCCGGTGCCGATCCAGATCCCGATCGGCGCGGAAGAAAAATTCGAGGGCGTGATCGACCTGGTGCGCATGAAAGCGATCTACTGGGACGACTCGACCCAGGGCATGAAGTTCGAACTCAAGGATATCCCCGTCAACCTCAGGGATGAGGCGCAGAGGTGGCACGAAAAAATGATCGAGAGCGCGGCCGAGGCGAACGAGGAACTGATGAACAAATACCTCGAGTCGGGCGATCTGTCGGTCGAGGAAATCAAGCTCGGCCTGCGTACGCGCACGATCCACAACGAGATCGTGCCGATGCTGTGCGGCTCGGCGTTCAAGAACAAAGGCGTGCAGGCGATGCTGGACGCTGTGATCGACTATATGCCGGCGCCGATCGACATTCCGCCGGTTAAGGGCGAGCTTGAGAACGGCAAGGAAGGCGAGCGCCCGGCGAGCGACGACGCGCCGTTTGCCGGCCTCGCGTTCAAGATCGCGACCGACCCCTATGTCGGCCAGCTGATCTTCTTCCGCGTCTACTCCGGCGTGGTGACCTCGGGCGATACCATTTACAACCCGATCAAGAGCCGCAAGGAGCGCATCGGCCGCTTGTTGCAGATGCACGCCAACCATCGCGATGATATCAAGGAAGTGTACGCGGGCGACATCGCGGCTGCTGTTGGTCTCAGGGAAGCGACCACCGGCGACACGCTGTGCGACCCACAGCAGATCATCACGCTCGAGAAGATGATATTCCCCGAGCCGGTGATCCACGTCGCGGTCGAGCCGAAAACCAAAGCCGATCAGGAGAAGATGGGCATCGCGTTGAACCGTCTGGCGCAGGAAGACCCGTCGTTCCGCGTGCGTACCGATGAGGAGTCGGGTCAGACCATCATCTCCGGCATGGGCGAACTGCACCTCGAGATCATCGTTGACCGCATGAAGCGTGAATTTGGCGTCGAGGCCAACGTCGGCGCGCCGCAGGTTGCTTACCGCGAGACGATCAAGAAAGTCTGCGAAAAGGTCGAAGGCAAGTTCATCAAGCAGTCGGGCGGCCGCGGCCAGTATGGTCACGTCGTGCTCAGGGTCGAACCGCAGGCGCCAGGCAAGGGCTACGAATTTGTCGACGCGATCAAGGGCGGCTCGGTGCCGCGCGAATACATTCCGGCGGTCGAGAAAGGGCTGAAGGACACGCTGCCGACGGGCGTGCTCGCCGGCTGCCCGGTGGTCGACGTCAAGGTTACGCTGGTCGATGGTTCGTACCATGAGGTCGACTCGAATGAAAACGCGTTCAAGATGGCGGCTTCGATTGCGTTCAAGGAAGGCATGCGTCGCGCCAATCCGACGCTGCTCGAACCGATGATGGCGGTCGAAGTCGAGACCCCGGAAGATTTCATGGGCAACGTGGTGGGTGATCTGTCATCGCGCCGCGGCATGGTGCAGGGCATGGACGATGTTGGCGGCACCAAGGTGATCAAGGCCGAAGTGCCGCTGGCCGAAATGTTCGGCTACTCGACGACGATGCGTTCGCTATCGCAGGGCCGCGCCACATATACCATGGAATTCAAGCATTACGTCGAAGCACCGAAGAATGTCGCTGAAGCAATCATCAACAAGAAATAGAAACGTTGCTGTGCAAGGTTTCTAAATGTGAATTGCATTTCATATTTTTTGCAGATTGCAGAATCGGGCGGTGGAATTGATCGGACGGTCGTTGTTATTGCAAGGTTAGATTTACCGAGAACGGAGCAAAAAAAATGGCAAAGGCTAAATTTGAGCGCACCAAGCCGCACGTGAACGTGGGCACGATTGGGCACGTGGACCATGGCAAGACGACGCTGACGGCGGCGATGACGCTGGTGTTGAGCAAGAAGTATGGTGGGGAGGCCAAGGCCTACGACCAGATTGACGCGGCGCCGGAGGAGAAGGCGCGCGGGATCACGATCAACACGGCGCACGTGGAGTATATGACGGCCAATCGTCACTACGCGCACGTTGACTGCCCGGGGCATGCGGACTACATCAAGAACATGATCACGGGGGCGGCGCAGATGGACGGGGCGATTCTGGTGGTGTCGGCTGCCGACGGGCCGATGCCGCAAACCCGCGAGCACATCTTGTTGGCGCGCCAGGTGGGGGTGCCCTACATCGTGGTTTATCTGAACAAGGCCGACATGGTGGATGACCAGGAGCTCTTGGAGCTGGTCGAAGTGGAGGTGCGCGAGTTGCTTTCCAAGTACGAGTTTCCGGGCGAGCAGACCCCGATCATCATAGGCTCCGCGTTGAAAGCCATGGAGGGCGACAAATCCGAGATGGGCGAGGGCTCGATTCTGAAGCTTGCCGAGGCGCTTGATGCCTACATCCCGGTACCGAAGCGCGCGCTGGACGGGCCGTTTCTGATGCCGGTGGAAGACGTGTTTTCGATTTCGGGCCGTGGCACGGTGGTGACGGGGCGGATCGAGCGCGGCATTGTCAAGGTGGGCGATGACATTGAAGTGGTGGGGCTGAGGCCCACTCTGAAGACGGTGTGCACGGGGGTGGAGATGTTCAGGAAGCTTCTGGACCAGGGCCAGGCGGGGGATAACGTGGGGGTGCTTTTGAGGGGCACCAAGCGCGAAGAGGTTGAGCGCGGCCAGGTGCTGGCCAAACCCGCCTCGATTACCCCGCATACCAAGTTCACGGCCGAGATTTATGTGTTGTCCAAAGACGAAGGTGGGCGGCACACGCCGTTTTTCAACGGTTACCGGCCGCAGTTTTACTTCCGCACCACGGATGTCACCGGCTCGATTGAGATGCCGCAGGGCACGGAGATGGTGATGCCCGGGGACAACGTGTCGATCACGGTGCAACTGATCCAGCCGATTGCGATGGAAGAAGGATTGCGCTTCGCGATCCGCGAGGGCGGCAAGACGGTGGGCGCCGGCGTGGTGGCGAAAGTTATCGAGTGACGGGTGACTGGCAGGTCGAGCCACGAATCACGAGTCACGAATCACGGGGTTTAACAAAGGCCAGTAGCTCAATTGGCAGAGCGTCGGTCTCCAAAACCGAAGGTTGGGGGTTCGAGACCCTCCTGGCCTGCCAGGGTAGCAGTTGAGCGTTGGGAGTTGAGAGTTTGGTGTTGTTAGACAAGGGCGATTGTAGTGGGGGTGAGGTGTCTTCACGCTCAACCCTGAACTCTGAACCCTGAACGGAACAAATGGCAGACAAGATAAAGATTGCGGTAGCAGTGGCGTTGCTGGTGGCGGGTGTCGCTGCGTTCTATTACTGGTCGGAGAGTCTGACGATCATCCGCGTCGTGGCGGTGATCGGAGGCGCGGTGGCGGGTGCGGTGGTGTTCTTGACCACGGCGCCGGGCAAGGAATTTTTTGCGTTCTCGCAGGAATCGATCGACGAAACCAAGCGCGTAGTGTGGCCGACCCGCAAGGAGACGCTCCAGACCACTGGCGTGGTGTTCGCGTTCGTGGCCGTGATGGCGGTGTTTCTGTGGGTGGTTGATGCGGGATTGCTATGGGCGGTACGCCTAATGATGGGTCGGAGCGATTGATGAGCAAGAAATGGTACGTGGTGCATGCTTACTCCGGCTTTGAGAAAACTGTGCAGCGCACGCTGCTCGATCGCATCGCGCGCGCCGGCATGCAGGACAAGTTCGGCCAAATTCTGGTGCCGGTGGAAGAAGTCATCGAGATGAAAAGCGGTCAGAAAAACATTTCCGAGCGCAAATTCTTCCCGGGCTACGTGCTGGTCGAGATGGAAATGACGGACGACACCTGGCACCTGGTAAAGAGCACGCCGAAAGTGACGGGTTTTATTGGCGGCACCTCGACCAAGCCGACGCCGATTTCGGAGAAGGAAGTGCAGAACATCCTGCACCAGATCCAGGAAGGCGTCGAGAAGCCGCGGCCCAAGGTGCTGTTCGAAATCGGCGAGGCGGTGCGCGTCAAGGACGGGCCGTTCACCGACTTTCACGGCAACGTCGAGGACGTGAACTACGACAAGAGCAAGATCAGGGTGTCGGTTACGATCTTCGGGCGCTCGACTCCGGTCGAGCTTGATTTCGGGCAGGTGGAGAAGGCGTGAGGAGTTAGGCGTGAGGGGTGAGGGGTGAGGGGTGAGGCGTTTAGCCCCTGGCATGTTTTAAGGCGGTAGTTTGTTTTGATACGGGGAGGGTGGAACAGGCAGTTGCGGTGTTGAGCATGAGGTTTTTTTCGCCTCACGCCTTACGCCTCACCATCCGCTATCACCCACTTAAAGGAGCGTTATCGTGGCAAAAAAAGTCGTTGGCTTTATCAAGCTGCAGGTGCCCGCCGGAAAAGCCAATCCGAGCCCGCCGATCGGGCCGGCATTGGGCCAGCGTGGTCTCAACATCATGGAGTTCTGCAAGGCATTCAACGCGCGGACCCAGAAAATGGAAGCGGGCATGCCGTTGCCGGTGGTGGTAACGGCGTATGCCGACAAGAGCTTCACCTTTATTATCAAGACACCGCCAGCATCGGTGTTGATCAGGAAGGCGCTGAAGCTCGAGAAAGGCAGTCCGCGTCCGCATACCGACAAAGTCGGCAAGCTGACGCGCGCCCAGGCCGAGGAAATCGCCAAGATCAAAATGCCCGATCTGACCGCGGCTGATCTCGATGCGGCGGTGAAGACCATCGCCGGCAGCGCGCGCAGCATGGGCGTCGAAGTCGAGGGGACGTGACATGGCGCGCCTCTCGAAACGCTATAAAGCGATGGCCGGCAAGGCTGACCGCACCAGGCTTTACCCGTTGACCGACGCGATCACGATCGTCAAGGAAAACGCGACCGCCAAGTTCAACGAATCGATCGACGTCGCGATCAACCTCGGCATCGACGCCAAGAAGTCGGACCAGACCGTGCGCGGCTCGGTCGTGCTGCCGGCCGGCACCGGCAAGACCGTGCGCGTCGCGGTGTTCGCGCAGGGCGACAAGGTCAAAGCCGCACAGGACGCCGGCGCCGACATCGTGGGGCTCGACGATCTCGCGGCAGAGATCAAGGGCGGCAAGATGGATTTCGACGTCGTGATCGCCACACCCGACACCATGCGCGTGGTCGGCCAGCTTGGTCAGATCCTCGGGCCGCGCGGACTGATGCCGAACCCGAAAGTCGGCACCGTCACGCAGGACGTCGCTGCTGCGGTGAAAAACGCGAAAGCGGGCCAAGTGCAATACCGTGCCGACAAGACCGGCATCGTGCAGTGCACGATCGGCCGCGCGTCATTCACGGTGGATGCACTGGTCGAGAACTTGAAGGCGCTGCTCGATGCAGTGAACAAATCCAGGCCGTCGGGCATCAAAGGTATTTACCTGAAGAAGGTATCGGTGTCGAGCACGATGGGGATCGGCGTGCGCGTCGATCAGGGAAGTATGCAGGGTTAATGGTGAAGGCTTTGGGCTGCTGGTGATGTCTGCCGGCAGGTTGTCAAAGACCGTAGGGGTCGAGGGTGAAGGGTGAATGCGTGAAGGGTGAAGGGTAAAACCGGAACCCTAAGCATTGACCTGCAACCCGAGATTTAATCGGAGATGGCGCGACGGAGTAAAGCGGTTCAGAGCGAAGCGACCCTTCACTCTTCCCCCTTCACTCCTTCACGCGCAGCACCCTACGCAGACGGCGTGCCCCTATGAATCAGGTTGTTGCTAATGCCTGGAGCTAAGGTCGCCGTATTTTTGGTTTCAGGTTGAGGGTTTCAGGTTTCAAGTTGGTGTTCTAATTCGAAACCGGAAACCAGGAACTCGAAACTGTTTTTTTATAGGGGGTGGACCTTGGGTCTTAATATGGAAGAGAAGCAGGCGGCCGTGGCCGAAATCAGCGCAGAAGTTACGCAGGCGCAGGCCATTGTAGTCGCCGAATACCGCGGCCTTGAGGTCGCAGCAATGACCGATTTGCGCAAAAAAGCGCGCGGCTCGGGCATTTATCTGCGGGTCCTCAAAAATACGCTCGCGCGCCGCGCCGTCGCTGCAACGCCGTTTGCCGGACTGTCCGAAAAAATGGTCGGTCCGCTTGCCTATGGCATTTCGCGCGACCCGGTGAAGGTCGCGAAGGTACTGTACGAATTTGCCAGGGGCAACGATAAGTTCGTAATCAAAGCCGGCGCCATGCCGAATTTCGTCATGTCCCCGAAAGACGTGGCGAATCTCGCCATGCTGCCGAGCCGTGATGAGCTGATCGCCAAGCTGACGGCAACCATGCAGGCGCCGATTGCGAAGTTCGTGCGGACACTCAACGAAGTGCCCGCCAGGTTCGTGCGCACCGTCGCCGCCGTGCGTGACCAGAAACAACAGGCTGCATAACTACAGTGACGAGTGAGGCGTGAATGGCGAAGGGTAAACCCCGGTTGACCCCGCCTCACGCCTTACTCGTCACGCCTCACTTTACCTAGGAGATCATCATGGCATTAGCCGGAGCTGAAGTTCTTGAAGCAATTTCGAACATGACAGTGCTCGAGTTGTCGGGCCTGATCAAGGAGATGGAAGAAAAATTCGGCGTGTCCGCCGCGGCGGTCGCGGTCGCAGCGGCGGCACCCGCGGCGGGCGGCGCACCGGCTGCTGCAGCCGAAGAGCAGATTGAGTTCACTGTGATGCTGACCAACTTCGGCCCCAGCAAGGTCAACGTGATCAAGGTGGTGCGTGCGGTGACCGGCCTTGGCCTGAAAGAAGCCAAGGACCTGGTTGACGCCGCGCCGAAGGCGGTCAAGGAAGGTGTGTCGAAGACCGACGCCGAATCGATTCTGAAGCAGCTGGTCGATGCCGGCGGCCAGGCTGAAGTCAAGTAACAACGATTGCAGGCGATTCATGGCTGGCGGACGACCGCCAGCCTTTTCCTTTTTATCGACAGCTGACAGACCACAGCCGAAGGCATCGCCAGTGGTGCACTAGGTCGCGGTCCGTCTTTACTGTTGAGGAGCCCTAATGAGCTACTCTTTCACCGAAAAGAAGCGTATTCGTAAAAGCTTTGCCAAGCGCGCGAGCGTGCTGCCAGTGCCGTATTTGCTGGCCACGCAGCTCGACTCCTACGCGGCGTTCCTGCAGGCAAACACCGCGCCGGATGCGCGCAAGACCGAAGGCCTGCACGCGGCCTTCAAGAGCATTTTCCCGATCGAGAGCCATTCCAAGAATGCGCGTCTCGAGTTCGTGAGCTTCGAGCTCGGCGTGCCGCCGTTCGACGTCAAGGAATGCCAGCAGCGCGGCCTTACCTTCGCGGCGCCGCTGCGCGCCAAGGTGCGTCTCGCCATCATGGACAGGGAAGCCTCCAAGCCGAC
>Ga0066793_10000783_pt1 | contig 13272 bp, 10 predicted proteins | sample PersoiDNA2013189_FD_83876 | JGI IMG/M metagenome (GOLD analysis project Ga0066793, IMG submission 83876) | Permafrost soil microbial communities from the Arctic, to analyse light accelerated degradation of dissolved organic matter (DOM) -... | ecosystem: Environmental > Terrestrial > Soil >...
CCTCGTGCGCGATGCGCGTGATCGCGCGCTCGATCGCGACGGAGTCCATCACCTCGGCCTTGGTTCGGTATCCCATGGTCCCAGCCCTCGCCTGCCTTCCTCGACTTCGGAGCGGCCCCGAGATACGAAGACGCCTCCCTGCGTTTCGGCAAGAAGGCATCGAAAGAAGCTGGATATGCTCCCGCGCCCACCCCCTGTAGTGCCTCGGGGGTCTCGCGCGTTCTCTTCGGCGTCCTTGCCGGCCTCGCAGAACCGGGTTTAAAGGTCTGCCTCAGACTACGGTATGGGCGAAGGGGGCGCAAGCCGCTCCGCGCCTCCTTCGCCGCTCGCCACATGCGAAGGACGCCGGCCCGCCGACGGCGGTCTAGCTTGCCGTCGGCTTCTTGCGACCGTTCTCGAGCGGCAGCTTGATCATGAACGTGGTGCCGCGGCCGACCTCGGATTCGAAGGACACCGAGCCGCCGTGGTAGTCGACTATCTCGCGCACCACGGCGAGCCCTATCCCGAACCCGGATCGCGCGCGTTCCCGCGCGGCGTCGGAGCGCCAGAAGCGGGTGAACACGCGGTCCCGCTCCTCGGCCGAGATGCCGATGCCCGTGTCCGACACGGTCACGACAGCCTGCCCACGCTCCCGCCCCAGTCGAACCGTCACGCTGCCGCCCTCGGGGGTGTAGCGCGCGGCATTGCCCAGGAGGTTGGAGAACGCCTGCGCCAGGCGGTCGGCATCGCCACTCACCTTCACGCCGGTGGCGATGTCGTCCACCATCGTCAGCTCGAGCGACTCCATGAGTGCGCGGTGGGTGTCGACCGCCTGCGCGAGCGGCTCCGCGAGGTCCATCGGCTCCATGTGGAACGTCACAGAGCGGCGCTCGAGCCGGGAGAGTTCCAAGATCGAGTCCGCGAGTCGTGACAAGCGCATCGTCTCGTCGCGGACGATGCCGAGCTGGTGCTCGTCGGTCGGCAGCACGGCGTCCTGCATCGCCTCGACCTGCGCCTGGATGGCCATGAGCGGTGTGCGCAACTCGTGCGCGACGTCGGCCGTCAGGCGGCGTTCGAACTCCCGCTCCGCCTCGATCGAGTCCGCCATCTCGTCCAGTGTGCGGCCCAGCACGCCGACAGGGTCCTCGCCCGTCATGCCGGTCCGGGCACCCCGCTCCCCGGATCGCAGGGCGGCCGCCGTGCGCGTCACGAGGTCGATCGGCTTGGTGAACCGGCGCGAGTACAGCACGCCCGCGAAGGACGCCAGCAGCAACGCGAGGACGGCGGCGATGGCGAGGCCGTCGAAGGACGCCGCGCGGAACTCCAGGTCACGCTGGGTGAGCAGCCCGCCCGGCGCCAACGATGCGACCTTGATCGAGCCGACCGTGGATACGCCCACCACGACGGGGGCCTGGACCACCGGCTGCGGCATCGCGGAAGGCTTCTCCGTCGTGCCCTGCTGGCCGCCGATGGCGCCGGAGAGCCCGAGCGGACCGGCGTCGACCTGCAGGGATGCGCTGTCGATGAGCACCTTGCCGCTGCCATCAAGGATCTGGAGGCGCAGGTCGTTGGCAACAGCGAGGCGCGCGATCTGCGCGAGCGACGCCTCCTGCCAACCGCCGTAGTACGTGTACGAATCAGCGGTCACCGACGACAGGCTCACCGCCGAGGACTGCACGCCGGCCCGCACGTACCCCTCGAACAACCGCTGCCACGCGTAGGTGAGGATCGCCGCGGCCAGCAGGGCGGTGAACGCGGCGACCACGGCGAACGCCAAGCCGAGCTGGAACGCGAGCCCGCGACGCGCCATCAGCGCGCGGCCTCGGACTCGACCGGCTCGAACCGGTAGCCGACACCGGTCACGGTGTGTATGAAGCGCGGCTCGCGCGGGTCGTCGTCGAGCTTCGCGCGCAGGTTCTTCACGTGCGAGTCGATAGCCCGCTCATAGCCCTCGAAATCGTAGCCCAGCACCTTTTCCACGAGCTCCATCCGCGAGTAGACGCGTCCTGGGTAGCGGGACAGCGTGACCAGGAGCTTGAACTCGCTGGCTGTCAGCTCCACTTCCTGGCCATCCAACAGCACGCGGTGTGCCTTCAGGTCTATCTCGAGCCCGCCGAACACCAGCCGGTCGCGCTGCGGGTCGGAATCGGCGTGCGCGCGGCGCAGCAGCGCGCGCACCCGCGCGACGAGCTCGCGCGGGCTGAACGGCTTCACGAGGTAGTCATCGGCGCCCAGCTCGAGGCCCCTGATCCGCTCCTCTTCCGTCCCCTTCGCCGTGAGCATGATGATCGGCACGTCGGAGGTGTCGCGGAGCCTACGGCAGACCTCCTCGCCCGAGACCTTGGGAAGGTTGAGGTCGAGGACGACGAGATCGAAGCCGTGTCGCGCTGCGGCCTCGAGTGCGGCGGCGCCGTCAGCCACGGACGTCACCCAGTAGCCCTCGCGCTCCAGATACGCCTGGACGGCGTCGCGGATGACCTTGTCGTCCTCGACGAGCAGGACGCGTTGGGTGACCTGCCGGTCCACGGTGCTCACGGCGCCACCGGCAGCGAGAACGTGAAGGTCGAGCCCTCGTTCGGCGTGCTGTCCACGGTGAGCGTCCCTTTGTGCGCGGTCACGATCTGCTTCGCGAGGAACAGTCCGACCCCGACGCCGCCGAACGTCCGCGTGTCGGACATGTCGGCCTGCGTGAAGCGCTCGAAGATCTGCTCCACGTCCGCCGCGTCGATGCCGATGCCTTGGTCCGATACCGCAACGGAGACCCAGCCGCGGTCGACGCCTACGCGGACGGCGACCTCACCGCCGTCCGGAGAGTACTTGACCGCGTTCGAGACCAGCGAGCGGACGACCTTCGCGATGCGCTCCCGGTCCGCGGACACGGGCGGAAGACTCTCGGGCGTGTCGATGACGAGGGTGTGGACGGGGCCGAGCTCCACTTGGCGCGCCGCGTCGCCGGTCAGGGCGGCCAGGTCGACCGACGTGATATCCAGGCGCAGCGGTCCCGACTGGATCTGGGAGAGGTCGAGCAGATCGTCGATCAGCCCGCGCATCGTGTTGCCGCGCTCGCGGATCTTCGCGAGCATCTGAGCGAACAGCTCGGGCTTCTCGCGCAGGTCGATCTGTCCCATGAGGTCGGCATAGCCGATGATCGAGGTCAGCGGCGTGCGCAGCTCGTGGGAGACCATCGACAGGAAGGTCGCCTTCGTCGTCTCTATCCGGCGGGCCTCGGTGACGTCCGAGAACATGGCCACCAGGCCGCTGACCGCTCCGTCGGAGTCGTGAAGGGGCGCGGCGGACACGCGGATGTCGATCCGGCCGCCATCCTTGCGTTTCGCCGGTCGCTCCGTCACGTACCCGTCGTCGCCCGCGATGGCGCGCTTCGACCGGGCCTCGAAATCCTCGAGGAACTCGTCCTGCACAACGAGCCGGTAGTCGCCGCCGAGCATCTCCTCGGCGGTGTATCCGAACAGCGCCTCGGCCGCCGGGTTCCACAGTGTCGTCTTGTAGTCGAGGTCGAACGCGACGATCGCGACCGGCGAGGACTCTATGATGGCGCCGAGGACCTCGTTAGCGGCGCGGAGGTCGGCCTCGACCTTCTCCTTCTGCTCGATGTCGCTCGTGAGCTGCTCGATGAGAGTCTTCTTGACGTCGACCTCGTCGGACAGCACCTCGAGCGCCTGCTGGAGTCCCGCGTTGGCGGCGGCAAGCTCGGTCACCTTCTGCTCGAGCTTGGCGACGAGGCGCTCGTTGTACTCGCGCAGGACCGCCGTCTCCTCCGTGGTGACCGCGGCGCGCGGCGGGTTGGCCTTGTCGCGGTGCAGCCGCAGCTGCTCCTCGATCAGTGCGACCAGCACGTCGGGGTCCTGCGGCTTGATGAAGTACGCGTCGGCGCCCAGGTTGCCGGCGAACTGCTCGTCAGCCGGCTCCGTGTAGGTCGCCGAGTAGAACACGAACGGGATCTTGGACAACACGGGGTCGGACTTCCACTCCCGGCACAGCTGGTAGCCGTCCATGCGCGGCATCAGAACGTCGGTGACGATGATGTCGACCGGGCCGCGACGCGCCTTCTCCAGGGCGTCGATGCCGTCCTCGGCCTCGATCACCTCGTGGCCGTGGCCCTTGAGCAGCGTGGCGATGAGGTAGCGAGCATCCGCTTCGTCATCGACGACAAGGACCTTCATGCGGCCCGCCTCTCCCCGCATCCGCGGACCCTCACAGGTACTCTTCCATCTCCGCCACGAACGTCTCGGGATCGATCGGCTTGGCGATGTAGCCGTCACACCCCGCTTCGAGGATGCGCTCGCGGTCGCCCTTCATCGAGTAGGCGGTCAGCGCGATGACCGGGATCGACGCTCCGCCCTCCATCGCCTTGATGGACCGGGTGGCCTCGTAGCCGTTCATCTTCGGAAGGAGCATGTCCATGAGGACCAGGTCCGGCTTGGGGTCGGCCTCCTCAACCCAGGCGACAGCTTGCTCGCCGTCGCTCACAAGCTCCACCGCGTACCCGCTCTTCTCCAGGATGAACTGGATGAGGTAGGAGTTCTGAGCGTCGTCCTCGACGACAAGGATGCGCTTGCTCACGATGCTTCTCCTTCATCCGGGGAACCGGGTCGGCTCCCATTATGCCCGACCGTCGTTGTGAGGACACGTTCGACCTGACCGACGAGCGCCTCGCGCGACACGGGCTTGACGAGCTGCGCGTCCGACCCCTGCGAGTCGTACTCGTCCGGCGCGTACGCCGACACGCAGATGACCGGGATCGACGTGGTCATGGGGTCTGTCTTCAGGCGATGGAGGACCTGCTGCCCGCCCATCCCCGGCAGGGAGATGTCGAGCAGGATGACGTCCGGGCAGCGCTCGCGGGCGACCGCCAGCACCTCCGCGCCGTCCTCGACCTGCAGGATGTCGACCCCTTCGCGCTCGAGATACAACGTCATCAGCGCCAGGGCAGAGGGGTCGTCCTCCACGACCATCGCCAAGCGACCCCTCAGCTCGATGTCCCCTGCACGTGACAGGCCGCCACCGCTGGGGACGGTGGTCGGCACCGACAGGGTGAACGTCGATCCCTGGCCGGGCTCGCTGCTCACCGTGACGTCGCCGCCGAGGACACGCGCGAGGCGCCGGCTGATCGTGAGTCCCAGCCCCGATCCCTGCGACTTGTCGCCGGCAGCACGCGCGATCTGGTGGAACTCGTCGAAGATCTGAGCCTGTTCCTCAGCGGGGATCCCCATGCCGGTGTCAGTGATGGTGACGACGACCTCGTCGGGTCGCGCTTCGGTATGGACCGTGACGCCGCCCTCCTGTGTGAACTTGACCGCGTTGCCAGCCAGGTTGAGCAGGACCTGCTGGATCTTGCCCCGGTCCGACAGCACGGGCGCGGGTCCGTCCGGGTCCTCGAACGCCAGTCCCAGACCCTTCTCACGGGCGAGCGGAGCGAGCGTCTGTTCCACGGTCGACAGCGCGTCGCGCATGTCGAACGCCTCGACCTCGATTCGCGTCCGCCCGGCCTCGATCCGCGACAGGTCCAGGACGTCGTTGATCAGCGACAGGAGGTACCGGCCGGAGCGGTGGACCATCCCGAGCTGCTTGGCCTGCTCTTCGTTCAGCGAACCGGCCATGCCCTGAAGCATGATCCCAGTGAACCCGATGATGGAGTTCAGGGGCGTTCGCAACTCGTGGCTCATGTTCGCCAGGAACTGACTCTTCGCCTCTGTCGCCCGAACCAGCTCGGCGTTGGCGCGTTCAAGCTCCGTGGTGCGCTCCTTGACCAGGTCCTCGAGCCGCTCCCAGTACTCCTCCAGCTCGCCCTCGGTCGCCCTACGGTCGGTGATATCGATGACCGTGGCGATGCCGTAGCGCGGCGAACCGGCACCGTCGAAGACGATGGTGAGGTCGATGTCGACCGGGAACGTCGAACCGTCCTTGCGGACGTGGAGAGCTTCGTAGTGCACATGGCCGTTCCCGACCCCCTCGCGCCGCCGCTCGACGTGCTGGTCCCTCTCCTCCGGCGCGGTCATCGCCGCCAGGGGGGTGCCGATGATGTCATCGGGCGACGCGAACCCGTGCATCGACGCGAACGCCGGGTTGCACAGGCTGACGAGCGGGCTGCCGAACTCGCTGATCACAACGCCGACCCGCGTGTTCTCGAAGATCTCAGCCCAGCGGCGCAATCCGGTCTCGGCTTGGCGCCGCCCGCGCTCGCGCTCCTGGAACACCATCGCGAAAGCCACGTCGCTCGCCAGCCGCTCCAGGAGCTCGATCTCCAGCGGACCGAAGAAGTTGGGCTCGGGGGCGTAACTCGTGAACGCGCCCACAGCTGCGCCGTCGCGCAGCAGTGGGATCGCGATGTTGGCCTGGTACCCGCGCGCCAAGGCCCGCTCGCGCCAAGGTCCCATCATCGGGTCGCGGCGGATGTCGTTGCAGACGACGGTGCGCATCTCGCGGACCGCTGTTCCGGTGGGTCCCCGGCCCGACTCCTCGTCACGAGCGCTGACAGCCAGGCCGTCGAGGTAGCCCTCGATGGTGCCGGCCGAGGCCACCGGCTGGACGAGTTGCGTCTCGGGGTCCACGAGCCCCACCCACGCCATCAGGAACCCGCCCGTTTCGACGGCGATGCGACACACCTCCGGCAGCGGGTCGCGGCCCTCCGCGAGCCCGATTATGGCCTGGCTCGCCTCGCCGAGTGCGGCATAGAGCCGGTTCACATGCTCGAGGCGCCGTTCGGCCCGCACCGTCTCGGAGATGTCCGTGTAGGCGGCGAGTGCCCCCTGGCGTCCCTTCTCGTCCGTCTTGGGGACGGCGTTCATGGACAGCACCCGAGTGACGCCGTCGGCCGTCGTGACCTGCATGAGATAGCCGTGGACCGGCACGCCGGTGCGCGCCACGGTCATCCCGGGGAGCTCCGACCTCGGGATCGGGCTTCCTTCGAGGTCGCTGTAGGTCCATCCGATGTCCATGCCGTGCGTGCCGACCAGCTCCGCGGCGGACAGGCCGAAGGTCGACTGGACCTCGCGGTTGGCGTAGGTGACCATGCCCTCCGCGTCGATGAACATGATTGCCTGGGGAGCGCTCTCGAGGATCGAGGACACCTGCTCCTGCGCTTCGCGGATCCCCGCCGACAGCCTGTCGCTGAGGCGGCGGTCGCGCTCGAGCACGCCGAAGAGGATCGTCGCGGTCACCGCGACGAACAGCCAACCCTTGACAGTGCTCGCCACGGTCAGGGCCACCCGGTCGCTGAAGACCAGACCGGCCACATAGTCCGACAGCACGATCCACAGGCCGGCGGCCAGGGCGTAGACGCCCGCGGACCGCAGACTGCTCCAGCTGTCGCGCTTCACGCCCGCATCGCCTCCCCTGCGTCGCACGGAATCCGCTCTCGCTCATCATTCCCTGTACCGGCCTCGGGTCGCGAGGCCCGACTCGACGGGCGGTCGTGCCGGACACCTCGGCTACGGCTCCTCGGGCCCCGGGTGGTCCTCTGCGGGGCCCTCGCACTCCGGCAGCACCACAGGCACGCTCACGGTGAACGTCGCGCCGTGTCCCTCTTCGCTCTGCAGAGTGATGTCACCACCGAGGCCGCGCGCGAGACGCCGGCTGATCGCAAGGCCGAGCCCGGTTCCCTGCGCTTTGCCGGCGTCCGGACGCGCGACCTGGTGGAACTCGTCGAAGACCGCATCGTGGTCGGCGTCCGGTATCCCCGGTCCCTCGTCACTCGCGGTCGCCACGGTCCAGTACCGTGGGACCGTGATCGACTCCGAGCAGCGAGACGTGGCACTCAGACTCACGCCGTACACGAGCGCTCTCGGCAACGTCGTCTCCGCGCGCGTCGGCATCGTGACGGGGCTCCAGCAGTTCGTGGCCGTGACGCTCCCGTCCGGTCCGTCCACTGATTCCTTCCGGCCGTTCGCGGCCGGTCTCTACTCCGGTGCTCCCGGCGTGCGGGCGATCCAGGTCGCGCGCGGCGACATCATCGAGTTCATGCACCCCGTCACGGGCAACGAGGCTGCCATCGGCCTCTCCCTGCTCACGGACCCGCGAGCGGCAGTGCGGGCCAATGCGGCTCGAGACCATTACAGCACACCGAGGCGGCGCCGAACGCACCGCCCGACGAGAGCGGACTACAGACCGATCCGGGCCGCCACCTCGTCCCCGGCCGCGGTCCTTCCTGAGGTTCGGTCGGCGATGCTCAGCAACGCCGCGGCAAGGTCGGGCGGCAAAGGGTCGGTGAAGGCCAGCTGTTCGTTGGTGACCGGGTGCTCGAACGCTATGGAGTACGCATGAAGGAACTGTCGCGTCAGGCCGAGGTCCTCTCTGAGGCGCCTTCGCCCGTAGAGCGGGTCGCCGACGACAGGATGCTGGATGTATGCGACGTGCACGCGGATCTGGTGCGTGCGGCCCGTCTGCAGCTTGCACTCGATGAGGGTGTAGCCGTCGTCGAGGTGAGAGGCTTCGAAGCGCTCGAGCACTCGGAACGACGTGACCGCCAGCCTCGAGCCCGCCGCGCTGGTCACGCCCTGCCTCTGCCGGTCCTTCGGGTGCCGGCCGATCGGCGCGTCGATCAGTCCCGCATCGGGCACGATCGGCCCATGCACGAGCGCGATGTAGCGCCGGTCGACGAGCCGCTGCTTGATCATCTCCGAGAGGGCCGCCTGCGCAGTATCCGACTTCGCGACCATCATCAGACCGGAGGTGTCCTTGTCCAGTCGATGCACGATGCCCGGGCGCTCCTCCCCCGCCAACGTGCCGAGGTCGTCGCTGTGCGCGAGCAGCGCGTTGACGAGTGTGCCCGTCCAGTGCCCCTGAGACGGGTGGACGACCATGCCTGCCGCCTTCGACAGCACGATCATGTCGTCGTCCTCGAAGCGGATGTCGAGCGGGATCGCCTCGACCGCCAGCTCGGAGCGCTGCATGGGCGGGATCTCCACGGTTATGTGATCTCCTGAGCGGACCCTGTAGCGCTTGGTGACCGTCTGACCGTCGACGCGTACGCAGTTCTTCTCGAGGAGCTTCTGTGCGATGGCGCGGCTGGGCACCAACTCGACCTCGGACAGAAGCATGTCGATGCGGCTGCCGACCTCGTCACCGCGGACCGTGTGTGTGAGCGGACCGAGATCGGTCACAAGGGATCCGGTCCGGCACCGGCCTCGGGGAGACCGGGATCGCGAGTGGCGTCGTCGTCCTCGCGCGTCCCTCTCTCCCCTGCCGTATCGGACGGGCTGAACAGCAGCCACAGGACGAGCATCGTCACGCCGATGCTGATGGCCGAGTCCGCGGCATTGAACACGGGGACGTGGCGCACCTCGATGAAGTCCGTGACCTTCCCGAACGCGAGCCGGTCGATCAGGTTGCCGATCGCGCCGCCGCACACGAGACCGAGCGCGATGACCACGACGCTGCGTGTCGGACGCATCTTGAACATGTACAGCCCGATGCCGAGGATCACCAGGAATGACACCACGACGAACACGCCGCGATGCTCGGGGAATATCCCGAACGCCGCGCCGGGGTTGCGGACGTACGTGAACCTCAGCAGGTTACCGATGAGGCTGATCGACGTGCCGACGGGCCCCATCCATGCACGGACGGCGGCCTTGGTTACCTGGTCGATGATCAGCATGAACGTGAGGACGGTCGCGAAGACCGCATAGGGGCGTCGCGTCACCTAGCGGTTTTCTTCCTCTTCCTTGCACGAGATGCACAGGTCGACGGCCGGCATCGCTTTCAGCCGGTCGGCCCCGATCACCTCGCCGCAGCGTACGCACGTACCGAACTCGCCGGCTTCGATCCGGGCGAGCGCGCGGTCTATCTGCGCGAGCAGGTCGCGGGCGTTGTCCTCCAAGGACATGTCCAGTTCCTTGCCGAACGTCGCCGTGCCCTGGTCGGCCATGTGGTCGCGATAGTTGTTCTCACCACTGGTGTCGGCGAGATTCGTCGCGCTGTCCCGCTCGAGGTCCGATACCTCGTGCGCAAGCCTGGCGCGCTCCTCTTCGAGCCTCGCCTTGAGCTCGCTCGTTTCCTTGGCGTTCATAGCTATGGTCTCCACGTCTCTTGGGACTTGGGATTCATCGGATGCCGCGGACCCCCGGCGATTCGCCAGGGGTCTCCGCACCTTGGATTATACCACCGGGCGCCTAGATCGCCGCCACAACGCCGGCGCATCTGCCGCACAGCTCGGGGTGTTCCGCGTCACTTCCGACGTCGGTCCGCAGGTTCCAGCAGCGTGGGCACTTGGAGCCTTGCGCCGGCAGGACGTCGACCTTCAGCGCGTCGCTGCCGACGACGATCTCCGCCTGGGCAGTGATGAACAGGTCGGCGAGCCTCGGACGGCCGAGCAGCACTTTGGCGACCGACTCGGGCGCCGAGATGACGACCTTCGCCTCCTGGCTCTTGCCGATGGTCCCGGCGCCCCGGGCCTCCTCGAGCGCCTTGGTCACGACCTCCCGCACCTCGAGCACGATGCGGTAATCGTCACGCACACGGTCGGCGTCGGCGGGTACCTCGACCGTGGGCCAGCCCGCCAGCTGCACGGACATCGCGTCTCCACGGAGCGCGTCGGGCATCGACTGCCAGATCTCCTCGGACGTGAAGGTCAGCACGGGGGCGACGAGGCGAACCATCGTGGACAGCATGGCCGCGAGCACCGTCTGGGCGCTTCTACGCTCGAGCGACGTGGCGCCGTCGGCGTACAGCCGGTCCTTGAGCACGTCCAGGTAGAAGGAGCTCAAGTCCACGACGCAGTAGTCGTAGATGTGGCGGTAGACCATGTGGAAGCGCCACTCCTCGTACGCTTTCGTGACGCGCTCGACCAGGTCGGCGAGTGTGACCATCGCATAGCGGTCGAATTCGACCATGTCGTCGAACGCCACGGCCTTGGCCGGGTCCCAGTCGTAGAGGTTGCTCAAAAGGAACCGGAACGTGTTGCGGATCCTCCGGTACGCCTCGCTCGTCCGGTCGAGGATCTCGCTCGAGACCGAGATGTCCTGGCCGTAGTCGGCCGCGCACGCCCAGAGGCGCACGACGTCGGCGCCCGACTTGGCGACGACGTCGACCGGAGAGATGGTGTTGCCGAGCGACTTCGACATCTTGCGTCCGTCGCCGTCGACGATGAACCCGTGCGTCAGCACCGAGCGGAAGGGCGGCTCGTCGTAGGCACCCACGCTCGTGAGCAGGCCCGACTGGAACCAGCCGCGGTGCTGGTCGGAGCCCTCGAGGTACATCTCGGCGGGGCGGCGCAACTCGGGGCGCGCGTCCAGGACGCTCGTGTGCGACACGCCTGACTCCCACCACACGTCGAGGATGTCGTCCTCGGGCTTCAGGTCGGTCCCGCCGCAGCTCGGGCACGCGGTGCCCTCGGGCAGGTACTCCGACGGCTTCCGGATGAACCAAGAGTCGGCGCCTTCGACCTCCCAGAGCTTGATCACGGCATCGAACGTCTCGTCGGTGGCCACTGTCTCACCGCACCTGACGCAGCTGAACACCGGGATCGGCACGCCCCACGCGCGCTGGCGCGAGATGCACCAATCAGGGCGGTCGGCGACCATGGACGAGATGCGGTTGACGGACCAGCCGGGGATCCACTCGACCTTCGAGATCGCGTCCATCGCGCTCTCGCGGAGCGGGCGGACGCCTTCGGCGGCCTTGTCCATGGAGACGAACCACTGCTCGGTGGCGCGGAAGATGACCGGCTGCTTGCAGCGCCAGCAGTGCGGGTAGCTGTGGCTGATCTTGCCTGCCGCGACGAGAGTGCCCTTGTCGCGCAGCCACTCGACGATGACCGGGTTGGCGTCCCAGACGTTCAGACCCTCGAACGGGCCGCCGCCAGCGTCGAACGTGCCGTCGTCGCGGACCGGCATAGGCATGGGCAGCCCGAACTTCAGGCCAACGAGGTAGTCGTCCTCGCCGTGACCGGGAGCGGTGTGCACGGCTCCGGTACCCGTCGACAGCTCGACGTGGTCGCCGGTGATGATCACGCCGGTCATGCCGTCGTGGACCGGCTGCTTGTAGCGCAGTCCCGCGAGTTCCGACCCCTTCACCCGGTGCGGAAGGACCTCGAAGTCGGTCCAGCCGGCCTCCTTCGCCACCTGTTCCACGAGCTTCTCCGCCATCACGAGCACGTCGTCGCCGACACGCACGCCCACGTAGTCGGCGTCGGGGGCCAGCGTGACCGCGACGTTGGCCGGCAGCGTCCACGGAGTGGTCGTCCAGATGACCACGTGGACCTGACCCTGAGCCTCAGCCCACGCGGCAGGCTTGTCGGTGAACTCGAACTTGACGTAGATGCTGTCGGAGACCTCGTCGGAGTACTCGATCTCCGCCTCCGCGAGCGCGGTGTGACAGCGGATGCACCAGTGGATGGGCTTGCGGCCCTTGTAGATCATGCCGCGGTCGTACATCGCCTTGAAGATGCGGACGTTGCCCGCCTCGTAGGCGTGGTTGAGGGTCAGGTACGGGTCGTCGAAGTCGCCGCGGACCCCGAGCCGCTTGAACTCGTCCGCCTGGATCTTCACGAACTCCAAGGCCCACTCGCGGCACTTGGTGCGAAGATCGGCGCGCGAGATGGTCTTCATGGCTTGGGGCCCGAGATTCCTCTCGACCTGATGCTCGATCGGCTGGCCGTGGCAGTCCCACCCGGGAACGTAGGGTGACACGTAGCCGCGCATGGTCTTGTACTTGACGATGAGGTCTTTGAACACCTTGTTGAACGCGGTGCCCATGTGGATGTGCCCGTTGGCGTACGGAGGGCCGTCGTGCAGGATCCACAGCGGACCGCCCTCGTTGACCTCCAGAGAGCGCTTGTAGATGTCGAGCTCGTCCCAGAACGCAAGCCGCTCCGGCTCCCGCGTGGCGAGGCTCGCCTTCATGGGGAAGTCGGTCTTGGGCAGGTTCATCGTCGACTTGTAGTCCGGCTTGTCGGCCATCTCCGGTAGGTCCTCTCTCGTCGACTGCGCTGCCCGGGCACAGATGGCCCGGGCAAACGAAAAGCGCGCTCGTCCGCGTCTTCTTCCGCCGGGACGAAGCGCGCCACATGGGTCGCTCCGCGGTACCACCCTGCTTGCGCCCATCCGATCCACGAAGGGACGGCGCGCCACTTGGCTGCCCGGTAACGGGGGCTACCGCCGGAGCCTACTCGGCGTCCCATCTCGCAGGTGCGCCTTTCGAGCCGGGGCTGCTGAGGTGATGTTCGGTCGGGGTCCCATCCGCGCGGGCTCGCACTCTCCCCGCTCGCTGACTTCGGATGCGGCTTGGCCGCCTACTCGTCCTCGTCGTGGCCTTGTCGTTCGATGTGAAGGGCAC
>Ga0066793_10000784_pt1 | contig 13270 bp, 9 predicted proteins | sample PersoiDNA2013189_FD_83876 | JGI IMG/M metagenome (GOLD analysis project Ga0066793, IMG submission 83876) | Permafrost soil microbial communities from the Arctic, to analyse light accelerated degradation of dissolved organic matter (DOM) -... | ecosystem: Environmental > Terrestrial > Soil >...
CCGGTGTGCTGCTCGTCCGTGCGGATGACCCGGACCAGCTCAGGGCCCGCATCCAGGAGCAGGAGGCGCTGCCGCGGGGAGACGGCGCGAACGTCGGATGGCATGCCGGCCGCATGGGCTAGGGCGTGTCCCACGGGACGCGCCCCGGTGCGGGCGCGGTACTCGGGCCACTGGACGGGGTCACGCCGTCCCTGGTTGCTGGCAAACTGGGGGAATGTCCGCGACCCCGATAACCGAGCACGGCGAGCATGCCAGGCATGCCAGCACGGTCACTGGGACCTTCCGTGAACCGTGCGTCCTGCTCAAGCTCGGCGAGATCGTGCTCAAGGGCGGGAACCGGCACCAGTTCGAGCAGATGCTGCAGGCCAACATCCGCCGGGCGCTGAAGGAGACCGGCGTCGATATCCGGTTCTGGCAGCGCGACGGGGTTGTCGTGCTGCGGGTCGCCGCCGGCCCGTCGGGCAGCGGTGCCGCGCACGGCCCGGCCGCGGAGGCCGCGGCCGACAAGGTAGCCGAACGCGTGAAGGATGTCATGGGCATCGCGCGGGTGTGCCGGGCCGTCAGGGTAGCCAGGGACCCGGAGGCGGCCACGGCCGCCGCGATCGATCTGGTCGCCGGGAAGCAAGGCTCGTTCGCCGTCCGTGCGCACCGTCGTGACAAGCGCTTCCCGATGACCTCCGCCGAGCTCGCCGTGCTGATCGGCCGTCGCGTGCAGCAGGCCTACGGCTACCCGGTCCGCCTCAAGAACCCGGACACGACGATTTTCGTAGAGGTTGACCAGCAAGAGATCTTCGTCTACACCGATGGCATGCCCGGCCAGGGCGGCCTGCCGGTGAGCATGAGCGGCCGGGCCCTGGTCCTGATGTCCGGCGGGATCGATTCGCCGGTGGCCGCGTACCGGATGATGCGCCGCGGCCTGCGCTGCGACTTCCTGCACTTCTCCGGCATGCCATTGACCGGGCCGGAGTCGGTGTACAAGGCGTACGGGCTGATGCACCAGCTGGACAGGTTCCAGTGGGGGTCGCGGATGTTCGTGGTGGCGTTCGGGAAGACGCAGCAGCGCCTGGCTTCGTCGGGCGCGAGCAGGCTGCAGATCGTCGCGCAACGCCGGCTCATGCTCAAGACCGGCGAGGCGCTCGCCCGCCGCCTCGGCGCCGCGGCACTGGTCACCGGCGACTCGCTCGGGCAGGTGAGCAGCCAGACGCTGACCAACCTCACCGCGCTCGATGACGCGGTGAGCCTGCCTATCCTGCGTCCGCTGATCGGCTGCGACAAGGTGGAGATCATGGCGGAGGCCCGCCGGATCCGCACGCTTGCCCTCTCCGAACTACCCGACCAGGACTGCTGCACGCTGCTGACCCCGCGCCAGGTGGAGACCCGGGCGCGGATCGATGACCTGCACCGGATCGAGGCCCGGCTGGACGCTGGCGACCTGGCCGAGGAACTGGCCGCGGTGGCGCAGGAGTACCGGCCAGATCATCCCTGATTTTTCTCACCAACGAAACGTCGCAAGTGACTCGCCCAGACGCCGGCACTCCCCTCCGGGGTCGGGCGGCAAGGCGAGTCACCCGCGGCAGTCCTCGCTCAGCGGGCGCGGCCCATGGGCTCAGCTCGCAAGGCTCAGCTCGCAGGGCTCAGCTCATGGGACTGGCGTCCGTAACTCCGTTAGCCTACGACTGTTACGGGTGCCCCCCGGGCCGGTATGGCCGGCTGGGCCCGCGGGGGAGTGAGCGTCCGGCCCATCAGCGGTGACAGATTCGCGGCCACGCTGGCCAGTTCCCGGATGTCTGACTCGAGCAACGCCTGGTCCCCGTCGCACAGCGCCATCTTCGGCTCCGGGTGGACATCCACGATGATGCCGTCGGCGCCCACCGCGATGGCCGCGCGGGTGAGTGGCAGGACCAGGTCGCGCCGGCCGCCGGAGTGTGACGGGTCCACGATGACCGGCAGGTGTGACAGCCGCTGGGCCATCGGGACGGCACTGATGTCGAGGGTGTTGCGGGTGGCGGTCTCGAAGGTGCGGATACCGCGCTCGCAGAGCACGATGTCGAGGTTGCCGCGCTGGGCGATGTACTCGGCGGCCATCAGCCACTCCTTGATGGTGGCGCTCATGCCCCGTTTGAGCAGCACCGGCTTGGACGCCGCGCCAACCGCCTGCAGCAGCGCGAAGTTCTGCATGTTCCGGGTGCCGACCTGCAGCATGTCGGCGTAGGAAGCGACGAGGTCCACGCTGGCCGGGTCGATCACCTCGGTCACGACCGGGAGCCCGGTCTCGGCGCGCACGTCGGCGAGGATCTTCAGGCCGGCTTCGCCCAGGCCCTGGTATGCGTACGGCGAGGTGCGCGGCTTGAAGGCGCCTCCGCGCAGCAGGGACGCGCCGGCCGCCTTGGCCATCCGGGCGGCAGTCAGCGTCTGCTCCGGCGTCTCCACGGCGCACGGGCCGGCGATCACGGTGAGGGTATCCGGCCCGATCGGCACTCCGCCGACCATGACGACCGATCTGTCAGGGTGGTTCTCCCTGCTGACCAGCTTGTAAGGGACGGAGATCCGCACCACGTCCAGCACGCCGCTCCTACTGCGCAGGTTGAGCGGGCCGAACTCGTCCAGATCGCCGACGAGCCCGACGATGGTGCGCGAGATGCCACGGCTCACGAAGGCTTCCCCGCCAGCGGCACGCACTACGTCAACGATCGCGTCCACATCTGCCTGGGTGGCCTCCGGGGCCATCACCACGACCATGGTTTCCTCCTGTTGTCGTCCCTTATGAATGCTGTGTCGCCCCTCAACGAAAGGAGCCCCGGGCCTTGAAGGCCCGGGGCTCCTTGAGGTTCGGTTGCGTCAGCACACAGCTTTGCTGGCGACCGTCCGGGTGCCGGGCCGGTAGCCATACCAAAACTCGAATGCGTGCTGCATAACTCGGAGCCTAGCGCATGTCCGGCCGGGGCGCGCGGCCGCCCGCTCACCGCTCATGGGAAAGTGGTGCGGTGACAGGTCAGCCGCCCGCCAGCCAGGCAGCCGCGAAGTCGGCCCGGCTGCACCAGTCACCGGCCGGTGAATTGCCTCCCGGTCAGTACATCCCGCGGGTATGGCCGGTCCTGCACTACGGCCCGGTACCCCGGTTCCGCCCGGCAACTTGGGACTTCCGGGTCTGCGGTCGCACCGAGTCCGGGACCGAGCACCAGTGGGACTGGGCGGGACTAGCCGCGCTGCCGCGCTGCCAAGTGGTGGCGGACCTCCATTGTGTGACCAAATTCACTATCCCGCGTGTTGCCTGGGAGGGCATCGCCGCCACGGAGTGCTAAATGCGGCGCCTCCCGCAGCCGATGTGACTCACGTAATGGTATGGGCGGATTTCGGCTATAGCGCGAACGTGCGGATAGCCGATTTCGCGGCCGAGTCCACCCTGTTCGCCACGGCGAGTGACGGTGCCGATCTCACTCTCGAGCACGGGTATCCGCTCCGCCTGGTGGTGCCGCACATGTACGGCTGGAAGAGCGTTAAGTGGGTGCGGTCCGTGGAGTACCTGACGGCGGATCGCCGCGGCTTCTGGGAAGAACGGGGCTACCACAACATCGCGAACCCCTGGCACGAGCAGCGGTTCTCCTACCAGGAGCGGACCGGGGAGGGCCCGCCGCCCTGATCCTGGGCCGCTGGCCCCGGTGCCGTGAACGCTGGTGCGGTGAACGCCGGCGCCGGCGTCCGGGCGCCGCCTCGCCACTGCTCCCGTAGCCGGGTGAGGGCGGCCACGTCGGCGGCATGTGCCGCCCTGGGCCCGGGAGTCTCCAGGATGAATGGCACGTCCTGGACGGCCGGGTGCCTGAGCAGCGCGCCGAAGGCGGCGGTACCGATCTGGCCCGCGCCGATGTTCTCGTGCCGGTCCCGGCGGGAGCCGCAGCCGTCCTTGGAGTCGTTGGCGTGGATCACCGTCAGCCGCCCGCCGGCCGTCTCGAGGTCCGCCAGCAACCTGGCCGCACCGTCCGGGGCGGCCAGGTCGTGCCCGGCGGCGAAGGCGTGGCAGGTATCCAGGCACACGCCCGCCCGTGGGTGCCAGTCGAGGTTGTCCAGGTAAGGAGGCAGGTCGCCGATCGCTGCGCAGAGCATGCCACCCTGCCCGGCCATCGGCTCCAGCAGCAGGTCAGGGCCATTGTCGGCGATGCTCTCCAGCAGCGGGAGCAGGCATTCCCGCGCGTGGCGCATGGCCGTCTCCCGGTCTCCGTGCATGGTGGCCGACCCGGTGTGCACGACTACCCCCCTGGCGCCGATCTCGGTTCCGCGCCGCAGCGAATGGGCGAGCGACGCCACCGAGCGCTGCCGGACTACCGGGTCCGGTGAGCCGACGTTGATCAGGTAGGCAGCGTGCACGTACACCGGGAGGCCGGTGGCGGCCGCGTGCTCCCGCAGTGCCTCGTCCTGGCCGGCATCGCCTGCCGCCGGCGACCAGGCCCGCGGGTTGGACACGAACACCTGAATCGCCTCGGCGCCGATCGCGGCCGCGTAACGCAGGCCCTCGGCGGCCAGGCCGCCGGACACGGGCACGTGCGCGCCGATCCGTGGCCGGACCTCACGGGCCAGGCCGGCTGGCCCGGGCGGCCCGGCTGGCCCGGGCGAGTCCGCTGGCACGGGCAGGTCGGCTCGCACGGGCAGAAGCGTAGTCCGGTCTCCCAGGCTGATGATCCCGGATCCGGTCCCGTTCCTCTCGCGAGCGGAATAGGCGCGATGGGCGGAATGGGAGTTAGTGGAGCAGAGCACCGCCCCAGCCAAGCAGCAGTAGAACATTTCGGAAGGGGAGTGTAAAGAACAAATCATAAGATGCAAAAAACGTGAATATCAGGAGAACGCTAGTAGCACTTCATACGTCCATGAGACGTAACACCTACTATGTCCCTTGTCGCCGGTGGTTTCATCTCCTGTGCGACTTCATCGACAGCTGACCCCGGGTCCGGGGCAAACGTTAGGGAGCGAATGTGGCGCCAGTGGTGCCTGCAGGGGACCAGACACGCTGCGTAGTCGTGGGCGCCGGGCCGGCTGGCTTGACCGCGGCATACGAGCTCACTCGGCGCGGTCTCAGTTGCGTCGTGCTTGAGGCAGATGACGTGGTAGGAGGCATAAGCCGGACCGTAGAACGCGACGGATGGCGGTTCGATATCGGCGGGCACCGCTTCTTCACGAAGGTGTCGCGGGTCGAGCGTTTCTGGTGGGAGATCCTCGGCCAGGAGGACTTTCTGCTGCGGCCGCGGATGTCGCGGATCTTCTATGACGGCAAATTCTTCGACTACCCGCTACGAGCTGTCAACGCGCTCCGTAACCTGGGCATCTTCGAATCTATCCTCTGCGTTCTTTCTTATCTGCGGGCACGCTTGCGGCCTCCCGCGGACCAGTCGACATTCGAAGGATGGGTATCGGCCCGCTTCGGGTGGCGCCTTTACCGAATCTTCTTCAAAAGTTATACCGAGAAGCTGTGGGGCATCCCGGCCGACCAGATCCAGGCGGACTGGGCGGCACAGCGGATCAAGAATCTGTCGCTCGGAGCGGCGATCGTCAATGCCCTCAGCCCTAAGCGCGGGCGGACCGACGTCACCAGCCTGATTGAGGAGTTCCGCTACCCCAAGTACGGGCCGGGCATGATGTGGGAGGCCGCCACCACAAAGGTGATCAAGGCCGGTGCGGAGGTCCGCATGTCCACCTCGGTCGAGCAGATCCGGGTGGCCGGGAATGGCGGCCTGGCGGTCACGGCAGCCGGCCCTGACGGCCTGCGCCGCGAGATCAAGTGCACCGACCTGATCTCATCGATGCCCCTGGCCCACCTCGTCGCCGCGCTCGGTTCTGGCGTGCCCGGCGAGGTGAAAGCGGCGGCAGCCGGGTTGCGGTACCGGGACTTCCTTACCGTCGCCCTCGTGGTGGACCAGAAGTTCTCCTTCCCCGACAACTGGATCTACATCCATGCCCCGCAGGTGAAGGTGGGCCGGGTACAGAACTTCGGGTCCTGGTCGCCCTACCTGGTCAAGGACGGCCGGACCTGCCTGGGGCTGGAGTTCTTCGTGCATGAGGGTGACGAGATGTGGAACTCCTCCGACGAGGACCTGATCGCGCTGGGAACTTCCGAAATCGAGTGGCTGGGACTGGTCGCCCGGGGTGCGGTGCAGAACGGGTATGTGGTCCGGATGCCCAAGGCCTATCCGGTCTACGACACCGAGTACGCGGCCAATGTCGAGGTCATCCGCAAGTACCTCGAGGCCGACTGGCCGAGCATCTATCCGGTTGGCCGCAATGGGATGCATCGCTACAACAACCAGGATCACTCCATGCTCACCGCGATGCTGACCGTCGAGAACATCACCGAAGGCACCACGCACGACATCTGGGCCGTGAACGTGGACGCCGAGTACCACGAACAGAAGACAGGAGGGCCGTCGGCCGGGTCGGGCACGGGCCGGGACGCCCCGGTCCTGCCCGTGGCGGCCGGGGGAGTACCTGGGGGATCGCGGACGGCTAGCGCGGGAAGGTTAGGCTGACCGTGGCAGAGAATAATGCGGCCCCATCGCCGGCCGTCGCCGCGTTGGCTGCGTGGCGCGTGCGTCTGGGGGCACGGGCGCGAGTGGCAGCGATCCGCTGCCGGGTGTGGCTGACCGCGCTGCCTGGTGTGGCCAGCCGTCACCGGCTCTTCTGCGCCACCCTCGGGGCAGGCCTGGTGCTCCGGCTGATCGTCATGGCCGCCTTCCGGCCGGCCATCCTGGTCAGGCAGGACAGCTTCGACTACATGTGGGACGCCGTCCATCTCACGCCGGATCCGGTGCGCCCGGACGGGTACGCCTTCTTCCTCGCGGCGGCGCGGCCGCTTCACTCGCTCGCCCTCATCGCCGGCCTGCAGCACCTGATGGGCCTGGCCATCGCGGTGATGGTGTACGCGTTGCTGGCCAACCGCGGCGTCCCGGGCTGGGGAGCGACGCTCGCGGCCGCGCCGGTGCTGTTCGATCCGCGCGAACTCGATCTCGAGCACTCCATCATGTCGGACACGCTGGCCACGCTGCTCATGCTGGCCGCCCTCGTGGTGCTGCTCATCCGGCAGCCGCCGTCGGTCTGGCGGCCGCCGTCGGTAACCCGCGCGGCGGTAGCCGGGCTGCTCATGGGCGTCGCCGGTTTGGTGCGCCCGATCACGCTGCCGCTATTCGTCCTGGTGGCCGGGTACCTGCTGATCCAGCGGGCCGGCTGGCGCCGGGCGGGTGCCGCGCTGGCCGCCGGTGCGCTACCGCTGGCCGGGTATGCGATGTGGTTCTCCACGTTCTACGGCACGGTCAACCTGACCACCAGCGACGGGATATTCCTGTGGTCGCGGACGATGACGTTCGCGAACTGCGCTGTCATCAAGCCCCCGGGCGGCCTGCGGGCGCTGTGCCCGGATCGGCAGCCGGCCAGCAGGAAGATCGCGCCGCACAAGCCCAATGCCTATTCCACGCTGCTCGCCCGGCCAACGCCGGAGATCTTCCTGTGGAGCCGCAAGTCGTGGCTGTGGAAGCCGCCTTCCAAGGAACTGGTACCTGACCAGTACGCGTTCACCCCGGCCAAGAACGCGCGAGCGATGAGCTTCGCGATCCGGGCGATCGCCGCCCAGCCACTGGGCTACGCGCGGGCAGTGACCGAAGGCGTCGCCCTCACATTCCTCGATACCGACCGTTCACTGGCGTTCCCCAGCGTGCTGGGCGGTCCGGCCACCTTGAACTACGCCTACCAGGTCGCCGCGGTGCGCGGATACGTGGGGCCCACCACGCCACTCGCGTCCAAGCAGGGAACACGGGTCAATGAACCGTACGGGTACGCCATCCACGGCTACCAGAGCAGGCTCTACTTCCCTGGCGTAGGTTTCGCGCTGGTGCTCGCGGCCGGGTTCGTCGGCGTCGTCATGCCGAGACGGCGCTCTGGCGCGGCCATGCTGCTGTGGGCTTCGGCCGCCGTGATGATCATCCTGCCGAGCGCCGAGCACACCTTCAACTACCGGTACGCCCTGCCGGCCGTCCCGCTGGCCTGCATGGCGTTCGCGCTCGTCCGCAGCACCCGTCATGACGAGCACGGCGGTCCGCGCTTGCGAGCGCCGAACTCGCGTCGCAGCGAGCCCGCGCCCGTGTAATCCCCGGGTAACCCCGCAGCAGCGCCCGCAATGCACCCCGCAGCGGCGCCCGCAGCGCAACCCAGCAGCCACGGCGGGCTGGATCAGAGGCCGACCCACAGGGTGATGGTGGTGCCCTGCGGTGCCTGGCCGCTCGGGCTGTAGTTGAAGACCTTCTGGATCGGCCCGACCTGGTTGACGCTGACCTGGAAGCCAAGCTGCTGCAGGGTCTGGGTGGCCTTATCCACGTTCATCTGGTCCACATTGGGTATGGCGATCATCTGCGGGCCGGACGAGATGCTGATGGTTATTACTTGGCCGTGGGTAAAGGCCCCGCCAGGTGCCGGGGACTGCTTGGTGACAATCCCCTGGGGCTGGTTGCTGTTGGCGTCAGGTACCTCGTTCAGCGAGACGCCGTTCTGCTGTGCCCACTGCTCGGCGACCTGCTTCTGCTGGCCGACGAAGTTGGGCACCGGGGGACCCGCGCTGACGACGAGCGCGACCGGATTGGGCTGCGGCCAGGAGGCGCCGGAGGCCGGATTCGTGCTGATCACGATGCCAGCTGGGATCGTGGCGGACGGCTCGTTGCTGACCGTCCCCGGCACCAGGCCAGCCTGCCTGAGCGCGGTCCGGGCATCGCCCAGCATGTCTCCGGTCACTTGCGGGACCGTGATCAGGTGGGCGCCCTTGGACACGGTGACCGTCACCACGGAGCCCTTGGCCACCCGCGATCCCATCGCCGGGACGGTGCTGATCACGTCGCCCTTGGCCACCCGGTTGTCGAACGCCTCCGCGCCGTTCTTGACCTGGAGGCCTACGTTGCGCAATTCGGTGCTCGCGGTGGCTGCTACCAGCCCGCCGATCTGCGGCACCCTGGTGTACTTGCCCACGGACTGCCACCAGATCACCGCGCCGATGAGAATGATGGCCAGCAGTCCCGCGGCCAGGTAGCCGAGCTTGCGGCTGAACAGCCAGCGCTGCAGCCCGGGCTCCCGCGGACCTGCGTAACCAGTCTGCCTCGTGCCGTAGGCCGTCGCCGGGCCCCCGTGCGACACGACCAGCGTATGGTTGCTCGGCCCGGGCGAGTCCGCTATCTGCCCGGTCATCGCGCTGGCCGCGAAGCGGTCGCCGGGCGCTCCGTACGACTGCCCGGACGGGCGAGGAAGCACGTCAATGCCCCGGCGGTCGGGCGGCGTGACCTCGGTGGGCCAGGACGGCGGAGGCACGGCCGCGCCCGCCGGAGGCACGGCGGCAGCGGGCAGCCGGGCCGTCTGCCCGCCCTGCGGCGGGCCAGGAAGATCGGCGATGGGCAGGCCCTGCCGGACCTCGGTGACGGCCCGCAGGAACTGCCCGGCATCGGCTGGCCGCAGGTCGGGATTCCTGCTTGTGGCCAGGGCCACCAGTGTGTTCAGCGCGGCTGGCAGCCCGGGGACCACGCTGGATGGCGCTGGCACTACCGCGTTGACATGCTTGTACGCGACCGCTAGCGGGGTTTCACCGGTGTGCGGCTGCACCCCGGTGAGCATTTCGAACAGCATGATCCCGGCTGCGTAGACATCTGTGCGCGCGTCCGCCGTGCCGCCGGAGACCTGCTCTGGGGCCAGGTAGGCGGCCGTCCCGATGAGCATTCCGGTCTTCGTGTGGCTGGCCCCGGAGAGCAGCCTGGCCAGGCCAAAATCCGCGACCTTGACCGCATGTGCTTCGGTGAGCAGCACGTTCTCAGGCTTGACGTCGCGGTGGGCGAGCCCGGCCGCGTGCGCGGCGCCGAGCCCGGCGAGGACGCCGTCCATGATGTCGAGTGCTTCGCGGGGGCCGAGGCGGCGGCGCACGTTCAGCAGGGCGCGCAGCGTCTGGCCGGGCACGTACTCCATGGCGAGGTAGAGGGTGCGGCCGTCGGCGCCCTGGTCGTAGACGGCGACGACGTTCGGGTGGGACAGCCGCGCGACCGACCTGGCCTCGCCAACGAACCTGCGGACGAAGTCCTCATCATTGGCCAGCTCGGCATGCATGATCTTGAGCGCGACGGTGCGATCCAGCCTGGTGTCGGTGCCGAGGTAGACCGTCGCCATCCCGCCCCGGGCAACGTGGGACTCGACCCGGTAGCGGCCATCGAGCAATTGGCCGACGGGAGGGCGGGCAAGGGTCGTGTCCATCGGAAATGATTCTATGGGCGAAGGGCACTTCTCAACCTCGGAACACGTTTACGTCGTCATTCGGCCACTAGCGGTGACTGGATTCGGAGGAATTGCCATTGCCCTAGTAAGGCGCCCGCTACGCCACGGCAAAACCGGACTGCGGATGCTACCTGTGCCTGTGCCTGTGCCTACCTCTAGCCTGTGTCCTCGTGCGTATCGAGCGGATAGTGATCGCGGGGGGCGGGCTGGCCGGGCTCCGCAGCGTGCAGGAACTCCGTGGCCGCGGGTACCAGGGTGAGGTCATCGTGATCGGCGCCGAGCCCCGGCCCCCCTACGACCGGCCTCCGCTGTCCAAGAAGCTCATGACGGGAGCGCTCGATGACACGTCGCTCGACGCGGACGCGGCGGCGCTCGGCGTGGAATTCCGGCTGGCTGAGTCTGCGGTCGGGCTGGCTGGCCTGGGGGAGTCCGCGGCGGGCGGCGGCGTGCTCCGCACCGACCGGGGCGAGTACCGCTTCGACCGCCTGGCCGTGGCGACCGGGGCCGCGCCGGTCCGGCTGCCGGGTACCGGTCCGCAGCGCGTACTGCGCAGCCTCGATGACGCCTTGGAACTGCGTTCGGTGCTTCGCCCTGGATTGCGGCTCGCTGTCGTGGGTGCGGGCTGGATCGGTGCGGAACTGGCCACGGCCGCGGCGGCGCAGGGCTGTCAGGTCACTGTGCTGGAGGCCGGACCGGCGCCGGCGGCCGGGGCGCTAGGCGCCGAGGCGGGCGCCACGACGGTCCCGTGGTATGCGGAGGCGGGCGTGGACCTGCGGCTCGGCCAGGCGGTCGAGTCCGTCGAACCTGGCGGCCTGGCCTTGCCCGGCGGCGGCTGGCTCGCCGCGGACGAGGTGGTCACCGCGGTGGGCGTGCGGCCAGCAACCGGCTGGCTGGATGGCTCCGGGGTAAGGCTGGATAACGGCGTCGCGGTGGATGACCGGCTGCGCGCCTCCGCCGCGGGGGTCTTCGCGGCCGGGGACTGCGCATCGTTCTGGTCGGGGCGGTATGGCCGGCGGCTGCGGGTCGAGCACTGGGATACCGCGCTGCACGCACCCGAGGTCGTGGCGGCGAACATGCTCGGCGGCGACGAGATCTACGACCCGGTGCCCTACTTCTGGTCGGAGCAGTTCGGCCGGATGGTTCAGTATGTGGGCTACCACGGCCCTGCGGACCAGCTGATGTGGCGCGGCGATCCCGGCGGGCAGCGCTGGGCGGCCTGCTGGCTGGCCGGGTCCGAGGGGCCTGTGGTCGGGCCTGGCCGGACCGTGGACCGGCTGGTGGCGGTGCTCACCGTGAACTCGCCGCGCGATCTGCTGCAGGGACGCCGGGTCATCGCCTCGGGTGCCCAGGTGGATCCGGGCAGGCTGGCTGACCCCGCCGTGCCGGTCCGCGATGCGGCGCTCGGCTGAGCGTCCGGCTCTCCGGCTGCCCGGTGGGCAGGGCCCGCGCGCGGGGCGCGGGATGGGACTCGGATGATTCGGGCACCCCGGACGCTGTGAGTCACGGATAGTCATGTAGTAGCCGCAAATTGTTACTGAGTTCGTCAAGGCTCGCTCAGGCAGCGCCTTTGGCGGAACTCACCTCCACGCAGTCCGTTTGAGCTTCCGGTAACGCTTTCGTTGCCTCTCGGCCACACCGGTACGCACCGGACATCCAACCTGTGGAGGACCGTTGACCTGCATCGACGCCACTGGGAGAGCCGCTACGGCCACCCGCACGTTGCTGGACATCTTCAGGGGATCGGTCGCTGCGCATCCGCGGCAGCTCGCGTTGGAGGCGCCGGACGCGAGCCTCACCTACACCGAGCTCGACCGGCGGGCCCGGGAACTGGCGGACCTCCTGGCATGCCTGGGTATCGGTCCCGGTGATCGCGTCGGGATCCGGCTGCCGAGCGGGACCGCGGAACTGTACTGCGCGATCTTAGGGGTGCTGGTGGCCGGCGCGGCCTACGTTCCGGTCGACGCCGACGACCCGGACGCTCGCGCCGAATGGATCTGGGAAGAGGCGGACGTGACAGCCGTCATCGCGCGCGGCTCGGGGATCACGGCCCGCCGTGATCCGCGCCCCGCCGGTGATCCGCGCCCGGCCGGTGCTCCGCACCATGCTGCGCAGCCCCTCACAGCGGCCGACGACGCGTGGGTGATTTTCACCTCGGGCTCGACCGGGCGTCCCAAAGCTGTCGCCATCGGCCACCGCGCGGCCGCGGCGTTCGTCGACGCGGAAGCGCGGCTGATCACTGTGCACCCCGCGGACCGGGTGCTGGCCGGGCTGTCGGTGGCCTTCGACGCGAGCTGCGAAGAAATGTGGCTGGCGTGGCGTAACGGGGCGGCCCTCGTCCCCGCGCCACGGGCGCTCGTGCGGTCCGGGACCGACCTCGGGCGCTGGCTATCGGCGCGGCGGATCAGCGTAGTGTCCACCGTGCCCACGCTCGCCGCCATGTGGCATCCAGACGACCTGGCCGGGGTGCGGCTGCTCATCCTGGGCGGTGAGGCCTGCTCCAACGAGCTTGGCTGGCGGCTGGCCGCCGCGGGGCGCGAGGTGTGGAATACCTACGGACCGACCGAAGCTACGGTGGTGACCACCGCTGCCCGCGTCGTCCCGGGTGAGCCGGTCACCATCGGCCAGCCCTTGGACGGCTGGCAGGTGGCGGCCCTCGACGACGCCGGTGCACCGGTCCCGTGCGGCCAGGTCGGCGACCTCGTCATCAGTGGCGTCGGCCTCGGACGCTACCTCGACCGGGACCTCGACACGCGGCGCTACGCGCCGGTCGATTCGCTCGGCTGGCCCCGCGCTTACCGCAGCGGAGACCTCGTCCGCCAGACCGATCGCGGGCTGGAATTCGTCGGGCGCCGCGACGACCAAGTGAAAATCGGCGGCAGGCGGATCGACGTCAGCGAAGTCCAGGCCGAGCTCTCAGCGGCGCCCGGCGTCCGGGCGGCCGCGGTCATCCCCCGCCGCACCGCGATCGAGGAGCCGGTGGAGCTCTACTTCGACA
>Ga0066793_10000786_pt1 | contig 13250 bp, 7 predicted proteins | sample PersoiDNA2013189_FD_83876 | JGI IMG/M metagenome (GOLD analysis project Ga0066793, IMG submission 83876) | Permafrost soil microbial communities from the Arctic, to analyse light accelerated degradation of dissolved organic matter (DOM) -... | ecosystem: Environmental > Terrestrial > Soil >...
ATCGCCTGCACCGGCTGGAGAGTGAGCAGCGCTGAGAACGTACTCCTCTCCCGCCTGGGTTGCAAACTGGATCACATCTTGTTGTTCCCTGGACGTTTGGATGGCTGAACCTCTCGACGAAACTTGCAAATCGGACAGGTTTTTGATCCGACAGGGCCTTCCCAACAGCGACCGGATGCGCGCTTCTTCAACCCGGTTATCTTTCCAGCGGAGCGCGACTTCAAAACCGCCCCGGGCACGCAACCCCACAACATCACCTTCTTTCCAGGCGCTGGGCAGTGCCGGGAGAAGATGGATGTGTCCTGCATGGCTTTGGAGCAACATTTCGATGATTGCTGCCGTCGCGCCAAAGTTGCCATCCATCTGAAAGGGGGGATGGGCGTCGAACAGGTTGGGGTACAGCCCACCCCGTGAGTAGTTGAAGTCCGCCGGGTCAACCAATCTGAATAGATCGCTGAGAATCTTGAAGGCGCGGTCGCCATCTTTCAAGCGCGCCCAAAGATTCACTTTCCAGGCCATAGACCAGCCGGTACTCTCGTCACTCCGTAGCTCGAGTGAGCGTTTGACGGCCGCAAACAGATCAGGCGTGACACCTTCAGTGATCAAGCTGAAGGGGTGCAGGCCCATCAGGTGCGACATGTGACGGTGATGTGGCTCGCTGGCGTCCCAATCGTGGAACCATTCTTGCACATCGCCCTTCTTGCCGATTTTGCACGGATACAGCCGCGCGCGTGCCGTTTTTAGCTGTGCGGCAAACTCGGCGTCTGTGCCCAGGACCTCGGCCGCGGCGATACAGTTCTCGAAATGCTGGGCGATAATGGCCATATCGAAGGCGGTGGCCATGCTGGTCTCTGCCTTCACACCTTTTTCCGTGACAAAGGCGTTCTCGCACGACACCGACGGACAGGTCACCAGGTAGCCTTCGCCATCCTCGATCAGCCAATCCAGGCAGAATTCGGCCGCGCCCTTCATGATCGGGTAGAACTGGCGCAAGAAATCGAGATCACCCCCGAAAGCGTAGTGTTCCCACAGATGGTTACACAGCCACGGGCCAGAGAGGGCGAAGTTGGCCCAGCACGGGCTGCCTCCCCCGTAGTCGCCCACAGGCGCAGCCTGGCGCCACAAATCGGAGTTGTGATGCGAGCACCAGCCGCGGGAACCATAGTTGACTTCGGCCACCTTGGCCCCGTTAACGCTCAGGTCCTTGATGAAATCGAACAGCGCTATGCCGCACTCGGCCAGATTGGCCGTTTCGGCAGGCCAGTAGTTCATCTGAGTGTTGATATTGGTAGTAAAGTTGCTGCTCCACGGCGGGCGCATCTCGTCATTCCAGATACCTTGCAGGTTGGCCGGCAGGGTATGGGGGCGCGAACTGGCAATCAGCAGGTAACGCCCATATTGAAAGAGCAGTTCGAGCAGGGTAAGGTCCCTATCCTGCTGAAACGACGCAATGCGCTGATCGGTGGGTACTGCCGGTGGGAGGCGATCTCCTAGTCTAATCGCCACCCGCCGGAAGAGTGGCTGATATTCGGCCAGATGCTCCTGCAACAGTTCGTCAAACCCGCGCGATTGCGCCGCAGCCAGGGTTTGCGTAGTGATGGCGAGCGGGTCTTTTCCATCGAGGGTGGGTGAGCGATCGAAGCCGTTGAAGCTTGTGGCCGCGCACAAGGTCAGCAGCGCCTCGTCGGCTGCGGAAACTTGCAGAGTGGTCCCCTCGATGCGCAGGCCTCCGCCTTTGATTTGGATCCTCAGCCGGGCTGCGAAGGTCATTCCCTCATCGCCATACACAACCGCGTTCTCGACGTTCAAGTAGCTCGGCTCGACGTGCTGCGGGGCCTTGCCGGTCAGCAGGAGTTCGTTCTCCTGCGCCTGCCCCTGAGATCGCAGCGGGCTTTCCAGGCGTACGCCAAAGGTCAACCCGCCGGGCTGCGAACACGACAAACGCAGAACCAGGACGTTGGCAGGGGCGGAGATGAGGGCCTGGCGGGAATAGTGAGCCTCACCCAGGCGGTATTCGGTATGATGAATGGCCGTCGCGAGGTCGAGCCAGCGGCGGTATTCCTGCGACTCGGTAGAATGGTCAAATTCCAGGTAGAGATCGCCGAGCGGCAGGTAGCCCTCGGTGTAAGGGCCTTGCATATGTTTGACCAGTTCGTCGGCCAGGACGTAGTCGCCGGCGAAGACAGCCTCGCGCACTTTGGGCAGGTAGGGTTTGGCCAGGGGGTTGGTATGGTTACGCGGATACCCCGACCAGAGCGATTCTTCATTGAACTGCAAGTGCTCGCTGCTCGCGCCACCAAAGACCATCGCGCCGAGCCGCCCATTACCGAGCGGGAGGGCTTCTAGCCAATACCTGGCGGGGCGGTCATACCAAAAGGTACTGAATTCCGGGGAAAGAGTATTGATCGATTTCATGTGCGCTCCTGGTCTTGTCAAATAATCAGAACCGGGCCAGCAGGTTATTGCTGGCCCGGCCAATGACCCTGCTCTGGGCATATCAAACGAGAGATTCTCGGAGATCACATGCCGTGTGTAGAGCGACAGGGCTACTTCTTCAATCCGTCGTAGGCCTTCTGGTTGATCTCCAGGTAGCGCGCGAGACCCAACCCATCCAGGCCCTTCACATAGGCATCCCAGTCCTTATCCAGGCTCTTGGAACCGGTGACAAACCCCAGCGTATTCGTGTTAATGTAGTCGGTGATGTTCTGCTTCAGCAGTGCCTGCTCGTCTGCCACAGCCGGGTCAGGCCAGACCTGCCAGAACGGGAAGAGATCTTTCGATTCCTTGCCGTTGTACAGGTCGGTTGCCAAGAGCAAGCGGTGCTCGTAACCGGCATCGGTGTAGATGTCCGCCGATTGCACCTGGGCATCGCGGATCGCCACGTCGTCAAAGTACTGCGCACCGGCGCCCCATGAATTATTGACTGGGGTATTGGGGATCGCAAAATACAGCGGCTTGACCTTCTGGTTATTGGCCAACTCGCCGGGCTGCGGATCGCGCCAGTTTACGTCCTTGATACCCTGGATGCCAAACGTGTGCCCATCAAAGGTGAACATCCAGTCCACCATCTTGATGGCCGCGATCTGGGCTTCCTGGCTGGCCTTGTTCGTCAGAACAAACGTGGCCCCGGGCACCATATTAGAGATGTAAGTGGCGAACGCCGCATTCGGCCCTTGCAGTGGCGGGATGGCGTCGTAGTCATAGCAGTACGGTTTCGAGGCCGCTGTGTCGCCAACACATTGAACAAAGATCTGCGGGTGCATGCCCGCGGCGGCGCCCAACATCTCGGCGCTGGCATTGTCGCCGAACGCCTTGTAGGCATCGGCGTTATTGGTAAAGGCACTTTGATCGAGCACTTTGGCGTCATACAGGCTCTTGATATAGGTCAGGCCATCCTTATATGCCGGCTTGTTGGCGATGGTGTCGACCTTGCCATTGTTCAAGATCAGATAGGTGCGGTCGTCGTCATAGATGAAGCCGTTCATCAGGAACGGGATGGGACGCGTGCCATAGTCCATGGTCGCGCCACCCAAGACTTCGTCGGGCTTGCCGTCGCCGTTCGCGTCTTTGGTACGGAAAGCAACCAGCATGTTCTTGAAGTCTTCCGTCGTCTTGGGCATGGGGATGTTCAGGTTCTTTAGCCACTTGGTATTGACCCACATCTTGTTGGCATAGGAGCAGTGGTAGCACTGGATCAATTGTGGCAGGCCCCAGATCTTGCCGTCGGGCGCAATCGTCATGGCCTTGAAATCGGGGTACTTGTCCAGGGCCGCTTTGATGTTGGGCGCGTACTGGTTAATCAGGTCATTCAGCGGGATGACCACGCCCTGCTGCCCATATTTCAGCAAGTCAACCTGCGAGAACTGGTCTATCCAGGGGATCAGGAAGAACACATCCGGATAGTCGCCACTAGCCAGCGCGAGATTACGCTTCTCCTTCGCCGAAGCGGCGTCATAGGTCGTGGTTGTCCAGTCAAATTGGACGTTGAACCTCTTCTGCAGTTCCAAAGAGAAAGCGTTGGTAGCCATATCTCTATTTGGATCCTGCGGGGCGAAAATCTTGATCTTGACAGGTGCGGCAGCCGCGGCGGCCTGGGTCGGCGCGGCGGTTGCAGCCGGCGCAGTGGTTGCAGCCGGCGCAGTGGTTGCAGCCGGGGCCGTGGTTGCAGCCGGCGCACTGGTGGCAGCAGGAGCAGTGGTTGCAGCTGGCGCGCGGGTTGGAGCCGGAGCCTGGGGCGCAGCCGGGGCGGCCGCTCCACCGCAACCCGCCAAGAGCATGCTCAACGTGACGAGCAGCGCGATGGAAAACGAAAGTTGCTTGTACATGGTGCTCTTTCTCCTTCTGAATTTGGCGACTTCGCAAGCTGTGGCGTCGAACCCCAATCGTCATCCCCGTCGATTAGAAACTAGCCATCACCTCCTTTCATGTACCAGCCCGGACGGAGATATCCCGGAGTGGTCAACCTTTGATGGAACCGATCAGCATCTCTTTGACAAAGTAACGTTGAACGAACGGATAAATGATCAAAACCGGCAAGCTGCCCACCACAATCAAGCAATACTTTAACAAGTCAGCAAGCTGCATTCGTTCAGCCATGGTTTTGGCATCCATCGATCCACTGGCGGTGGTATTGAGAATCAGGATATTGCGAAGCACCAGTTGCAGCGGCTGCAGGCTCGAAGACTTCAGGTACAGCAGGGCATCAAAGTAGGCATTCCATTGGCCGACGGCGTACATCAGAGCCAGCACTGCAATGATCGGCGTGGACAGTGGAAGAACAACGTACCACAAAAATCGCAGATCGCTACACCCATCCAGTTCGGATGCCTCAGCCAATTCATCCGGAATGGTCGTCTGGAAGAACGTACGGGCGATAATCACCTGAAAGGCCGCCACCGCTTGTGGAGTCAACAAGGCCCAGCGGGTATCGATCATCCCCAATTGCTTCACCACGAGGTAGGTAGGAATCAGGCCCCCAGAGAAGATCATGGTGAAGGTGATTAAGAACATAATTAGGTTTCTACCGTACAAGTTGCGCCGCGATAGCGGGTAAGCCACCAAAACCGTAAACGTTACGCTGATCAGAGTGCCAAAGAAAGTATAGTAGAGGGAGTTGATGTAGCCCGTGATGATCTGCGGGTTCTGAAAGGTTACCTGATAACCTCTCAGTGAAAAGTTGACAGGGTACAACCATACCCGGCCGGATGAAACCGCCAGCGGATCGCTGAAAGAGGAGCTGACGATATAGACCAGTGGGTACAAGATGACCAGCAGAACGATTGCCAAAAACGAGTAGAGAAAGAACAGGAAAACCCGGTCGCTGAACGACTCACGGATGTGCATGGGCCGTCTCAGAGTGTTCTGTTTTATCATAGATACGCTGCCTCGTTATTTACCATAAACTGGTATCTGCTATTCGTTTGGCTACGGTATTCACCAGAACCAGCAGGACCATGTTGACCACTGAATTAAACAGACCGACCGCCGTGCCAAAGCTATAATTAGCGTTCAACAACCCAACCTTATACACATAGGTGGCGATGATTTCTGACGTGCCCAGGTTGAGTGGATTCTGCATCAGGAAGGCTTTTTCAAAACCGACCGCCAGCAGGTTGCCCACGTTCAAGATCAAGATAATCACCATCACGGGCATGATCCCCGGCAAATCGATATTGAGGATTCTCTGGATGCGGGAAGCGCCATCGACCTTGGCGGCCTCGTACAACTGCGGATCCACCCCGGCCAGTGCCGCCAGATATACGACGGCTGAATAACCGCTGTATTGCCATACACCTGACCATACATAGAGGGAGGGAAATGCATCCGGTATCCCAAAGAAGTTGATGGGTTGCGAACCGATCGCTTGCAGACCAAGATTGACCACACCCAATCGAGGAGAGAACACCAACATGAGCATGGAAACCATGATCACGGTCGAGATGAAGTAGGGCGCATAGGCGACCAGTTGTGTAGCACCTTTAAAGAAGCCAAGAGGTATTTCATTCAACGCCACGGCCAAAAGAATCGGAATGGGAAATCCCACGATCAGCGCATACACGCTGAGCCCCATCGTATTCCTGAGCAGCGTCCAGAAAACGGGATTGCCGAAAAACAACTGAAAGTACTTGAACCCGGCCCATGGGCTTCCCCAGATGCCCTTGATCACGTTGTAATCCCTGAAGGCGATCATCACACCGGCCATCGGGACATATTTGAACACGACAAAGTACAGCAACGCCGGCAGCATGATCAGGTATAACTGCCAGTACCTGCGGAAGCTTTTGAGGGCTATGGACCATTGAGACGTGCGTTTGGGAGCAGCCGATCGTGGACGTACGCCACTTTGCCCTAAAGCAGCGGACGTGTAGAGTGGCCCCGTGTCAGACTCAATCCTGGGCATGGGTGAACCCTTCCTCGTGCCCCATCGTCGAAGACAGTATCGTGGAAAGAAGTTCTACGAATCTCCAGGTAAAGTCTACCACGATTAGAGGGCGCACGGTATGAATTATCGGTCACGTTTCGGCCCGGTTTTGACCATGCCGCCGCTTGCGCGGCATGGCTTGCGCGCATGGCGCGTTTCAGCTACAGTTAAAATCCACTAAAGCAGGCGGAGGCGTGGCTTGATGGGAATTCCCAGCGTAGAACGATCATCGTACGAGCAGTTTGTGAGGTATCTGCGCAGCGCCCTGCACTACCTCTATGATCCGGTCCACTTGCGCCGCAGCCCGTTGGTGGATATGCTCGGTCTGGCCGGTGAATTCGACCGGGCCGCTGCACTGCAGCATATCCTGACCGAGGCCATTCGCGCGCTCAAGCCGGCCGAGGATGAGCCGCCGCAATCTCGCGCCTGGGGTGTCTACGATACGCTGAACTTTCAGTACATCCGGCAGTCTGCCCGTGATGCTGTGGCTACGCAACTGGGTATCAGTGAGCGACAACTGCGGCGGGAGCAGCGCCGGGCCCTGGAGGCGCTGGCGCACTACTTGTTGCAGAAATCCGATCTCGCCTCCCCCAAAGTCATTGACCGGCCGGAGCAGACTGCCACCCGGCCGGCCCTTGAGGCAGGCCAGGCGCTAAGCGAGGAGCTTGTCTGGCTGCAAAACCCTGTGCCCGAGCCGCGCATCCCCCTCAACGAAGTCCTGCACACCGTCCACAGTCTGGCTCAGCCCCTGGCCGAGCAATGGCAAGTGCCGCTGCGGATCAGCGTGCCGGGCGGGTTATCGCAGCTCCCCGTGACACAACTGGCCTTACGCCATATCCTGCTCACCATCCTCAGTGTCGCGATTCCTCACGCCGGCCAAGGGGAGGTGGTTATCGCAGCAGCTCAACTGGGTGCCGAGATCGAGCTCAGGGTGACGTGCTGCGACAGCCGCGCCGGCCAGATGCCGTTCTCGGACAAGGACGCTGCCATCCTGGAAACGGCCCAAAATCTAGCAACCTTCTACGGCGCCCAGCTTTCATTCTCACATCAGGAGTTGATGGGCTTTGCCGTCACGCTCACGCTCCCCGCGCCGGAGCGGATCCCGGTGCTGGTCATTGACGACAACGCCGATTGGCTCGAGTTGCTGCAGCGTTATACAGCCGGGTCGCGCTATCAGGTGGTGGGAACACGCCAGCCGGAAACTGCCCGTAGCCTCGTGCAGAAGGTGCAACCGGCAGTCATCTTTCTGGATGTGATGATGCACGACATGGACGGCTGGCAGGTCCTAAGCGATCTGCGCCACGAGCCGGCGATGGGCCAGCTCCCCATTGTCATCTGCACCGTCTTGCCCGTGGAAAGCCTGGCCCTGTCGCTGAGCGCCAATGCGTTTCTGCAAAAGCCGGTCACTCAAGATCAATTTCTGAAGGTCCTGGATCAGCAGGTCAGCCTGTCGGGCCGGCCTTCCTCCATCCGGCGCTGACGCGACTATCGAAAGGAAGGCCAATATGTGGCACCTGGCACGGAACATTGGGCAGTCCGAGGCTGAACGGGCTTCGACCATGTGGGAACTGCTGCAGTCCACCACCCGCAAGTTGCTGATTGTCAGCGCAGTCTGTTGCCTGCTCTGTGGGTTGTTGCTGAGTGGTCGATGGGATGGTAGTCGCATACTGGGACTGATGGCCGGCATCCTGGTTGTCGGGCTGATTTTCATACTGGCGTACCGCCTGTTGCAGCGCTACTACCTGCCGGCCCTGCTCGTCTGGTCGGTCGGGATAGTGGCCGCCATTCTATTGGGCAGTTGGCTTCTGCAAAACCCTGGCCTGGTGCTGCTGACCAGTGTGCTGCCGCTGGTTGCGGTGATCTTGATTAGCGACTGGGCTGGCATGGCGGCAGAAGCCCTTGTGATCGCGCTGGCCTGGGCCGTCACTCAGGCGCCCTTCGTCAGGCCACTGGCTATGGACCAGGCGCTGTTGGCAATCGGCGCCGGGGCCTTTAGTGGGTTGCTGGGATGGGTGACCCGTAGTGAGCTATTGACCGTGGCCGAGTGGTCAATGGCCAGTTTCGATGAGACGCGCAAGAGCCTGGATGAGGCCCAGAAGGAACGACTGGAACTGGAGCAATCCAGGGAGGACCTGATCCTGGCCAACCGCGAGTTGGCGCGTCTATCAGACCGCTTGAAGGTGCTGGAGAGGATCGCCGAGGAGGCACGCCAGGCAAAAACCGAGTTCGTCGCCAACGTCAGCCATGAACTGCGCACCCCCTTGAACATGATCATCGGCTTTACCGATGTAATCTCCAGGTCGCCCCAAGTCTACGGCGGCCGGCTGCCGCCGGCGTTGATGACCGACATTGCGGCGATCCGCCGCAACACGGAGCACCTGGCGACGCTCGTGAACGATGTGTTGGACCTCAGCCAGGTCGAGGCGGGTCGCATGGCGCTCAGTCGGGATTGGGTGTCGCTGCAACTCACGATCGCCGAGGCGCTTGCGGTGGTCAAGGGTCTGTTCGAATCGAGGGGGCTTTACCTGAGGTCCGTGGTCTCACCCGACGTGCCCGTGGTGTTCTGTGACAAAACCCGCATCTGCCAGGTGATCATCAACCTGCTCAGCAATGCCGGCCGCTTCACAGAAAAGGGCGGCGTCATTGTTCACTGCCAGGAGCTGGGGAACGAGGTGGTAATCAGCGTGGCGGACACCGGCCCAGGGATTGCTGACAAAGATCAGAAGCGGGTTTTCGAGCCCTTCCAGCAGGCGGACGTTTCAACTCGGCGGCGGCATGGTGGGAGCGGCCTGGGGTTGACGATCAGCAAACAATTTGTGGAAATGCACGGCGGCAAAATGTGGCTGGAGAGCAAGACGGGCATGGGCACTACCATCAGCTTCAGCCTGCCGCTGGAGAACCCGTCGCTGCTGCTGCCGGAGGGCGCCGGTCGGAGCGCGCGGCGCTCGTTCAACGTGTACGATGAGATGGGTGACCGGCTGCGAACGAGACGCTCTCAAGCGCCCTTGCCGTCCGTGACAGATCGACTCGTAGTGGTCGACCCAGAGCAACTCTTGCAGAAGCTGCTAAGCCGTTACCTAGCCGACGTGGAGGTAGAGGCGGCGGCGGACATAGCGGGTGCAGTCGAGGCGCTGCGGCGCTCCCCAGCCCAGGCCCTGATCATCAACATCGCCCCCTCCGAAGAAGTGCCGTCGTCGGCCTTGGGCATCCTGCCGTTCGGTACACCGGTAATCACGTGCTGGCTACCGGGTGAGCACGAGGCCGCCAAGCGCCTGGGGGTGGTGGAATACCTGATCAAGCCGCTATCGCATGAAAAGCTGCTCGCAACACTGGCAAGGCTGGGAGCAGGGGTGAAAACTGTCCTAATTGTCGACGACGAAGAGGATGAGTTGCACCTGTTCGCCCGCATGCTCGAATCACGCGAGCAAGGCTACGCTATCCTACAAGTGACGACCGGGCAGCGAGCGTTGAGTATGCTGCGCAGCCGGCGACCTGATGTGATGCTGCTCGACCTGGTAATGCCGGGGATGGATGGATTTCAGGTGCTAGAGGAGAAGCGGCGCGATCCTTCCATTCGTGATATCCCCGTGATTGTCATCTCATCTCGAGATCCGACCGGGGACCCGATCGTAAGCAATACCTTGACTGTAACCCATAGTGCTGGACTCTCCCAACGCAACCTGAGCGCCTGCATCCGGGCCTTGGGCAGAATCCTGGCGCCCTCTTCAGTGGAAGAGAACAACGGCAATCCAAATATGTTTTACACCGCTTCTTAACAACTTCTGAACACGCCCTGGCTATACTGGCTCTAGTTGATCCGCTTGTGACGGAGATCAACAAGATCCGCAAGCAATACCAGGAGGTATAGTCATGCAGTTCAGAGTAGATGTGAAGAAGAAGATCGGGGTTGCCGTCGCAGGCAGCCTGGCGGTTGCGGCCGTTGTTGCCGCCGTGGGCTTCGGCATTCCGAGCATAGTCCAGGCGCAGACGGCCACCCCGCCGGCCACGGGCACGCAGGGCGCCACCCCGCCGGCCGCCCCGAACCAGGCGGTGCAGGGCAAGACTCACGCCGCTTACCTGGCCCAGGCGCTGGGCATCAGCGAAACCGACCTGCAAGCCGCGCAGGTCAAGGCCCACAACGCCGCCATCGACGCGGCGGTTAAGGCCGGCAACATCACCCAGAGCCAGGCCGACGCGCTCAAGAACGGCAGCCGCGGCCTGCGCCTGGATCTCGGTGTCAGCGCCGCCGACCAGCAAAAGCTGCAGGCGGACGCCCTGAACACAACCGTTGACAAGCTGCAGGCTGCCGAGCTGACCGCCCAGAAGTCCGAGCTGGCCCAGGCAGTGACGGACGGCCGCATCACGCAGGCCCAGGCCGATATGCGCGTGGCACGTCAGGCGCTGCAGAAGTACATCGCCGACAAGGGCCTGTTCGCCAGCGCGGTCCAGGCCGCGGTCACGGACGGTGTCTTGACCCAGACCCAGGCCGACGCGATCCTGAACCAGGCTAAATCGGGCCTTGGTGGTCTGGGCTTCTTCAACTTCGGCGGCCGTGGCTTCGGTGGCCCCGGCGGCTTCGGAGGCCTCGGCGGCCCCGCCTTCCGGGGCGGCCGTGGCGGTCGCGGCGGGCCGGGTGGCTTCGGCGGCATGGGCGGCCGGGGCGGCGCCGCACCCAATACGGCCAACCCCACTGCCACACCCAACGCCTGAGCTTAAGTCAGGGCAAATCCTCTCCTGCGCACCGGGTTCAGGTGCGTAGGAGGGCAGGACCGGAGGGCCGGGCGAACTGGGTTCGCCCGGCCCTCCGGGTTCGCGAGCGGGCCCGATCAGCCCAAGCCGGCCCCGTTTGAAGCAGCGGGCGATATGGTGCATAATGCAGTGAATATGGCCAAAACGATTCTGGTGGTTGACGACAAGGCGGGCGTGCGTACCCTCATTCGCGATTATCTCACGGAAGAGGGCTTCCGCGTCGTGGTGGCCGAGAACGGCCGGACCGCCCTCTTCGTGGCCAGGCAAGAGAAGCCCGACCTGATCCTGCTGGACATTCTGATGCCCGAGGTCGGCGGCTACGAATTCCTGCGCGCCTACCGCAAAGAGCGTAACACGCCTATCATCCTGGTCACGGCCAAGGTGGAAGAGTCAGACAAAGTGCTGGGGCTAGAGCTGGGCGCCGACGACTACATCACCAAGCCCTTCGGCATGCGGGAGATGGTCGCCCGCATCCGGGCCGTGTTGCGCCGGGGTGGACAGGAGCTGCCGGCCGGCGAGGTGCTGCGGGCGGCGGATGTGGTTCTCGATCGGGCCAGCCGGTCGGTGCAGGCGGCAGGAGGACCGGTGAAACTGACGCCTTCCGAGTTTGACCTGCTGGCCGCGCTGATGGAGGCGCCGGGGCGCGTGCTCTCGCGCGCCGCCCTGCTCGAATTGCTGCAGGGCCCGACGGGCGAGGGCGTCGAGCGCACGGTGGACGTCCACGTGCGCAACCTGCGCACCAAGCTCGAACAGGATCCCAGCCACCCGCGCTACATCGAGACGGTGTTCGGAGTCGGCTACCGCTTCCGGGTCGAATGAAGCGGGTTGGACCGGCCCGCTGCGGCGCCGAGAGAGAATAGGAAGTGCCGGTGTGTCATTTCGTTCGCTGACCTTCAAGCTGATCCTGGCCTTCCTGATCGTCAGCCTGGCTGGGGCGGGCCTGTCCGCGCTGCTCGCCCGCTGGGCGAACGGGCGGGCCTTCGATAGCCTCGTGCTCGATCAGGCCCAGGCCGCCTTCATCAGCGAGGTATCGGCTTACTACGAGGCCACGGGCGCCTGGCAGGGAGTCGCGCGCGTCATCCTGCAGCGGCATCCCGCACCCGGCCGCCAGGCCGGCCGCGTGCAAGCCGGCGGGCGCGGCGCTCCGCCGGGAGAGGCCGAGCTGGCCACGTCGTCTTTCTCTTTTGTCCTGCTCGATCAAAACCGAGACGTGATCGTGCCGGCGAGCGGCTACCGGCTGGGCGTGCATGTTCCGGCCGGCGGCCCGGCCAAGGAAACCGCTGTAGAGATCGGCGGGCAGACCGTGGGCGCCGTTTTCGCCACCGGCCAGCCATTGACGCTCGACCCCGGCCAGGCCTTGTACGTGGCGCGCACCGACCAGGCGCTGCTCTATGCCGCGCTGATCGGCATCGGCATCGCCCTGGTCCTCGGCGGCCTCCTGGCGCGGACGCTGGTGCGCCCGCTCGCCGAGCTGACCGCAGCCAGCCGGGCGCTGGCCAGGGGCGAGCTCGGCCAACAGGTCGCCATCCGCTCCAGCGACGAGCTGGGCGAGCTGGCCGATTCGTTCAACCAGATGAGCGCCGGCCTGGCCCAGGCGAGCGAGCTGCGTCGCCAGATGACCGCCGACATCGCCCACGAGCTGCGCAGCCCGCTGACCGTCATCACTGGCTACCTCGAGGGACTGCGCGACGGCGTGCTCAAGCCCAGCCCGGCCCGCTTTGAGGTGATGTACGGCGAGGCCCAGCAGCTCCAGCGTCTTGTCGAGGACCTTCGCACCCTGTCGCTGGCCGACGCCGGCGAGCTGCCGCTGAACCGCCAGAGCGTGCCGGCCGGGTCGATGCTCGAGCAGGTCGCGGCCGCGTTCGCCCACCGCGCCGAGCTGGCAGGGGTGGCGCTGGGGGTGGACCCCAGCGCGACGGGCGCGGGCATCGATCTGCTGGTCGACCCCGAGCGCATGCTGCAGGTGTTGTCGAACCTGACCAACAACGCCCTACGCTATACCCCGGCCGGCGGGCGGATCACCCTCGCCGCGCTCCGCGAGCCCGGCACCGCGCTGCGCGAGCCCAGCGCCGTCCTGCTG
>Ga0066793_10000787_pt1 | contig 13250 bp, 11 predicted proteins | sample PersoiDNA2013189_FD_83876 | JGI IMG/M metagenome (GOLD analysis project Ga0066793, IMG submission 83876) | Permafrost soil microbial communities from the Arctic, to analyse light accelerated degradation of dissolved organic matter (DOM) -... | ecosystem: Environmental > Terrestrial > Soil >...
CAAAGCCAACGCCCGAGGATTTCGCAACTTCACCAACTATCGAGCGAGAATTCTGTTTCATTGTGGTAAGTTAGATATGAGCTTAGCCTGATAAAAATCACAGTTAATACGACGATGAACCAACAATATATATGTGGCTGATGAAAGCGGAATATAATTGTTCATAAATGTGACATACACTAGCCCAATGTGGCTGGTTTAAAACAAGAGGCGGGTATTTCTCAATCAAGCAATCTTAAGCAACGTGCTATACGGGCAGGTGCTTGGACTATTGGTGGCCATGCCATTAGTCAAGGCATGCGTCTAGCGACCAGTCTGATTATGACACGTTTGTTAGTGCCAGAAATGTTTGGTGTGATGGCTATAGTGTCAACTGTCATGGTTGGGCTTGCGCTCTTTACTGATCTGGGTATTCGTCTAAGCATTATTCAGAGTAAGCGGGGGGACGACCCTGTATTTCTAAATACAGTTTGGTCAGTGCAAATTATAAGAGGTTTTGTTATTTGGGTCGTATCAGCAATATTGAGCATTAGCTTATATTGGGCTGGTAAATTAGGGTTTTTAGCATCCAATACTGTTTATGCCGCACCATTATTACCATGGATTATCCCCGTGACTTCTCTTTCTTTTTTAATTGCAGCTTTCGAACCTACTTGGACCTCCACAGCAAGTAGGCGACTTGAACAGTCAAAAATAACCAAGATTGAAATAGCTAGTCAAATTGCCAGCATTTTAGTCATGCTTATATGGGCACTGCTCGATAAATCCATATGGGCGTTGGTTGCAGCCGGTTTGAGCGGAAGCATAGCCAGAAATTTGATTGTTTATCATGCTGTCCCTGGTGAAAGGAACAAATGGGCGCTAGAACGCGAGGCAGTAAAAGAAATCTTGCACTTTGGTAAGTGGATTTTTGCATCGTCACTTGTGGGATTTTTGTTCATGAATGGTGATCGACTGTTGCTCGGTGGCCTGATTACCACTAATGAGTTAGGTATATACACCATTGCCTTTTTTATTGTAAGCTCAATAACACAAGTTACAGGTCAATTATTCACTAATGTTGCTTTTCCAGTCCTAAGCGAGGTTGCTAGATTAAAACCAAAACAGTTAATTGATATGTATTATCGTTTTCGGGTTTTATTTGATATCGGATTGCTGTTTTTTTCAGGATTATTTTTTGTAACGGGTTCGTTGATTATTCAGATTCTCTATGATTCAAGATATGCAAGAGCTGGGCAGATGCTGGAAATTTTGTCTTTAATATTGATTGCTGTTCGATATAATTTTGCAGATCAATGTTTTGTGGCTATTGGTAAGCCAAAACTAATGACATTTTTGAATATTGTGAGAGTGATTTTTTTGTTTTTACTTCTTCCCATTGCATTTAGAAAGTTTCAAATGATGGGGGCTTTGTGGGCCATCGTAGTCAGTTATTTTATAAGCATTCCGCTAACCATTTATTTTAAATATAAGCTTAACTTGCTAAATTTTAGAAAGGAAGTATATACATTGCCAGCGTTTATTCTAGGGGGGGCAATAGGCATGTTAATTAGGAGTATTTTTCATATGGTCACCCATACAAATTAAGAGTTTTATCATAATGACAGTATTGCTTAAACGTATATTGCGCTACTACGCTTTTAAAAAAGGTATGTTCAAATTTGCTTATTTGCGATTTTGTAGACCTAGCGGAATGGAATATGCTGAATTTTTAAAACGGCCTGGTAGGTTTTATTCGATAGGACAAAATTGCAGTACCAATTTGGGTGCCAACATAACCGATCCTGAGTATGTAAGATTGGGGAATAATGTCAGTCTTTCAGATTGTACTTTATTGGGGCACGATGTGAGGTGGTGGCTGCCGGTAGTGCATATCGTTAGGCATCCTGGTGGCTATATAAATTCTTGGCTGAATCGCTTTGTGTCGTATAAGAACCCTTCTGAGGTCACAGAACTGAATCGCAGACGTCTTTTTGATATATCTGATGCAGATCCAGAATGGAAGCAACGATTTGGCGATATTGCTTCAATGGGTATGGTGGAATTGGAGTTGTGGTATTGGCGTTATGCAACAGAATTGATTGATCATTATGGCAGTAAATCGCCTAATTACCATTTGGTCGTATATGAAGACCTCGCACATGATGCGGTGTCAAAAATAAATAAAATTTATGATGCGGCAAGATTGCCATTGACAGACGATATTCAATCAAAAATTGAGAAAGAGTGTAGAAGTTCATTTATTATCGCTAATAATTGGAAAAATAAACTACCTATAGAATATCAAAAATTACTTGATCCTATTCTTCAAGATAGCCCACTCAATAAATTCTGGCATGTTTAAAGTCCCCCGTAGGGGATCCGTAAATCCCTCGCCTTTAGGCGAATGGGTAAAATGTCATGCTGACTTGTTGTGGGCGCTTGGTTGTATTACATTACTGCTCCGTCGTCTGCTCGGTCTTGGTGGTACTCGCGTTGACGATCCAGCGTGGTTTATGACAGACCTCCTTTGGGGAGACTTGAAGTCGATTTTGGTCGGTGATACCTGGCGTGTTCGGCTGTCGCAGACTCATTAACAGCTTTAGATTTTCCTAATGGATATGGACAATATAGGTATCGTCGTCATTGGAAGGAATGAAGGTGAACGGCTTTGTGAGTGTTTGAAGTCTATCAACGATGGTACTTCTTGCCCGGTGATCTATGTTGATTCTGGCTCTATAGACACGAGTGTCGCGGTAGCTCGGTCATTCGGAGCGGAGGTTCTTGAACTTGATTCAAGACAGCCGTTTTCTGCTGCGCGGGCGCGCAATGAAGGATATGCCCGTCTGATCGAATTGCATCCCTCGGTTCAGTTCATTCAGTTTGTTGATGGCGACTGCACTCTCATGACTGGTTGGCTAGACGCTGCACGTAGCGCACTCGTAATGGATTCCAAGCGCGCTGCGGTGATCGGTCATCTGCAGGAGCGCAATCGGGAAGCAACGCCTTATAACCGGCTGTGTGCACTGGAGTGGCATTCGCCGCCCGGTGATTTGACCAACTTTGGCAGTTTCGGGGGGCTTTCCATGATTCGGGTCGATGTGCTGCGCAAGCTTGGCGGTTTTAATCCGAATGTGATTGCCGGCGAAGATTCGGAATTCGGCGTAAGGATGGGTCTAGCCGGTTACAAGGTCACTAAGATTGATCAGCCTATGGCAACCCATGACGCTAATATCACCACTTTCATGCAATGGTGGATACGTGCGGTTCGTGCAGGCCATGCCATCGGTCAGCGCTCCCAGCTGAACGGAAAAACAGTGTTAAGGGACTGCGTGAGGGAACGTACCAGTACTTTGTTGTGGGGAATTGGTTTGCCACTCACGGTGTTAGTTACACTAATCCCATCCAATGGCCTGAGCGTCCTGTTGCTTGGCGGCTACCTTACGCTTTATTATCGGGTACGGCGTTACCGGCGCGGGCAGGGTGACAGTCATCGGGATGCATCTCTATATGCCAAGTTTCTACTGCTTGCGAAATTTGCCAATGGGGTTGGGCTGATAAAATTTTACCTGAATAGTACGGTGCATCGTTATGAAATAATCGAGTATAAATAGCTGATGTTGACTGATGTCGTAGTTCCGACATGAACAATACTGAGCACTATATTATTATTCTAGAATTCAACATATGAAACAACGGACTTGGAAGGTGGGTTTGCTCGGAGCCGGTTATATTCTTAAGGCTCATGCGAAAGTACTATCAATTATGCCGAATGTGGAGATAGTCGCGGTCTGTGATCTTTCCCGTACCCGGGCCCAGGAAGCGGCAACTGATTTTGGCATTCCAGGCGTATTTACGTCGCTTGACGACATGCTGAAAGCGGATCTGGATGTTGTGCATGTGCTGCTGCCCCCAAATCTCCACTATGAAGCGACCCGGATAATCCTTGAATCTGGACGTAACGTGTTCCTGGAAAAACCAATGGGTTTGAAATCTGCCGAATGCCGGATTTTGGTGGAACTGGCGACTGCAAAATATGTGAAGCTTGGAGTCGATCACAACTTTCTTTTTTTGCCATCTTATGAGAAGTTGCGTCAGCAAACCACCGACGGCACAATAGGAAAGCTGGATCAGGTCACTATTAATTGGCTTTTCCCCCTACCACTGATTCAGTTCGGACCATTCAATAATTGGATATTGCGCGAGCCGCAAAATCTTTTTTTCGAACTTGGTCCCCACCTGGTAGCATTCATGATTGATCTTGTTGGCCCACTTGATCGTGTACAAACAGATATCTTCGCGCCCATTGATTTGCCAGGTGGTAGTCGTGTTTATCGCCGTTGGCATGTGCATGGTGTGAAAGGCAGTATTGCCGTAGACCTGAATTTATCCGTAAACCCTGGATTCACGGATCGCAGCATTACCGTTCGCGGCCATGCAGCTACGGCCAAATGCGATTTTGATCGCGACCTATATTATCGCGACGAACCCAGTGGACACGGGATGTTGTTCGATAATTTCTTTACCGCCAGGAAAATGGCCAAACAGATTGAATCTAATGGGATAAGTAACCTGTTCAAATCGATGATCAGTACTCTTAAGAAGTCACCAGGTTCGAATCCTTTCGGTTTGAGTATTGAAAATAGCGTCAAGACATTTTATAAGGGCCTTGATCTGGATCTCGATCCGCGCTTGGATGGAAAATTTGGCGTCGACGTAATTACCTTCTGCGAACAGGTTACCCGGCAATGCGTTTTTGAACCGACAGTGAATAAAACCGATATTTGGCAGGTACTCCCGCCAACTCGCCAACCAACGATATTGGTGATCGGTGGCACAGGATTTATCGGTCGGTATCTGGTAAGAGCTTTGACCAAGCGTGGACTAGGGGTACGCGCGATCACGCGTGGAATGAGCTCTGCACAGATTGCCTTCGCAGGGCTTCCGGTGGAACTCATACAAGGCGATATTGGAGATCCCTACTTCATTGACATTGCACTTGAAGGAATCCAGGTTGTCTACGATCTTGCTAAAGCCGTCGGTAACAAGTGGGATGATTACTACCAGCATGATGTACTAGTAACTCAGAATATTGCTGAGCGCGCCTTGGCAAAGGGTGTCAGACGCTTCTTTTATACCGGTACCATCGATTCGTATTACTCGGCGAATTCGACAGATATTATTACAAGTGATACAGCGCTGGATGCCAAGAGCGACTCCCGCAATAACTATGCGCGCTCCAAATCCGCTTGTGAGGCGCTGTTGATGGAAATGCACAGAGAAAAAGGATTGCCCGTCGTGATTTTCCGGCCAGGAATCGTAATCGGCGCAGGCAGTCCTCCCGCCCATTGGGGTATCGGGATGTTTCAATCTGATACTCGCGTTCAGTTTTGGGGGGACGGCATGAACAAACTTCCATTGGTTCTCGTGGAGGATGTTGCCGATGCGATGGTGTTGGCGCTGGATAGGAACGATATCGATGGGGAAACGTTTCTTCTAACTGACGAACCACTTATTAGTGGACGGGAGTATGTGGATATCATCTCCAGAGAGAGTGGCACTAAGGTTCGCGCCGAGCCAACACCAATCTGGAAGTTCTATGTCGGTGACATCATCAAAGAGGCGGCTAAGCATGCTATCAGGCACCCCAATCGGAAAGTACCTAGTTATCGAGATTGGGACTCCCGCAGCCACCGCGCGCGCTATGACAGCACCAAAACCAGACAGGTTCTAGGATGGAATCCCGCCGGCACGCGTGAAGCGTTGATCGAGCGGGGCATTATCGCTGCGGTTCGCGAATTTTTACGCTAGAACTGTATCATAAGCGTTATCGAAGTTAGATTGAAAACCCTAAATTTACGGATGAGATTCGATGCGCGTTGCTTACTTTATCAACCAATATCCTAAGATCAGCCATAGTTTCATTCGACGAGAAATACAGGCATTAGAAAAGCTCGGCCTGAAGATACAGAGGATTGCATTGCGTGGTTGGGATGATGAACTGGTTGATGCCGATGATATTCGTGAGCGGGAACAGACTCAATTTGTTTTGAAAGTTGGGTTATTCAATATCCTGTTCAGCTTAATTAAGGCAATTGTCTCAAGTCCCCCCAGATTTATTACTGCGTTAAAGCTGGCTTGTAGAATGGGCTGGCATGCGGACAGACCTTTGTTCTATCATTTTATGTATCTGGCTGAGGCGTGCCAGATCGTACCTTGGATGAAGGCTTTTGAAGCAAGTCATGTGCATGCGCACTTTGGTTCCAATTCAACTGAGATTGTGATGCTGGCAAATGTTCTGGGGGGGCCAGCATATAGTTTTACAGTGCATGGCCCTGAAGAATTTGACAAGCCTATATTTTTGGGTTTGCCAGAGAAAATCAAACGTTCAGCATTTGTTGTTACAGTAAGTTCTTACGGAAGAAGCCAGCTTTTTCGATGGGTTCATCATGAATTTTGGTCGAAAGTTGCAGTGGTGCACTGTGGATTAGAAAAATCCTTTTATGAAATTGAGCCTGTGCCGGTTATTGAAAATCCACGCTTGATTTGCGTGGGTAGACTGTGTGAACAAAAAGGACAGATACTTTTGCTTGAAGCCGCTCAGGGTTTAACTAAAAGGGGAATTAAATTTGAGTTGGTACTGGCAGGTGACGGCGAAATGCGAACTGAAATTGAACACATGATTGACTTGTATGACTTGAGAGGAGTAGTCAGCATTACCGGATGGATTAGCAGTCAACAAGTACGTGATGAAATTCTGAATTCGCGCGGCCTCGTATTGCCTAGTTTTGCCGAGGGTCTGCCAGTAGTGATCATGGAAGCAATGGCGCTACGTCGACCCGTGATCAGCACTTACGTAGCGGGTATTCCAGAGCTTGTGATACCAGAAGTAAATGGCTGGTTGGTACCGGCCGGTTCAGTAACCGAATTAATTGAAGCGATGGAGGACCTTCTTTCAAAATCATGTGAGCAGTTAATGGCGATGGGCGAAGCTGCTTATGCACGCGTGACCGAGCGGCACGATATCGATAAGGAAGCAGAGAAATTGGCTAAATTATTTCGAGTTGCTGCTCATGGAAACGATTGAGTATTTACTCAACATAACAGCAATAATGCTGCTTATTCCTGTTTGCGTAATTTTTTTGCAGGTTATATTCGCTTATCTGCCAGGTTCTCGCGAATCCGTGTCAATATCCACAAATACCAAAATCGCTGTTTTGGTGCCTGCACATGATGAAGCAGAAGGAATAACAACCACAATAAACTCAATTCTGCCGCAACTCAAACCGGGCGACCGGCTGCTTGTTGTGGCTGACAACTGTATGGATAACACAGCTGCAGTTGCTATTGCGAAAGGTGCGGAGGTTATTAAACGATTTGACCATGACAATCGTGGGAAAGGCTTTGCACTTGATTTCGGTATTCGTTTTCTTGCGCAGAACCCGCCCGAAGTTGTTGTGATTGTCGATGCCGATTGTACTGTGGAAGATAATGCAATAAGCAAACTTGTAGCGTATTCAGTACGCCGCGACAGGCCGGTACAGTGTCTTTATTTAATGCTTTCTCCTCATGAAGCAGGACTTGAAGGCAAAATTATCGAATTTGCTTGGATTGTTAGAAATCTGGTTAGGCCACTTGGTTATGCTAGATTGGGCTTGCCTTGTCAATTAATGGGTTCAGGGATGGCTTTCCCGTGGTCTGCAATCAAAAATATCAATCTGGCTAATGGCAATCTTGTTGAAGATATGAAATTGGGTATAGATTTATCTAAATCCGGTAAGTCGCCCATATTTTATGAAAATGCGTTGGTAACAAGTTATTTTCCAAATACATCAGAAGCGCAATCCGTGCAGCGAACTCGTTGGGAGCATGGACATTTGGGCATGATGCTTTCTCAGGTGCCTCAGTTGTTTGGGCTGGGTATTATTAGAGGTAATAAAAATATGGTGGCGATGGCATTAGATTTATGTGTGCCGCCTCTTGCTTTGCTCGTTGTGATCCAGGGTGGATTTTTGATGCTGGTCACATTTGCCGGCACCATGGGCATTTCTTATTTACCGCTACTCATTTCGCTGGTTGCTACTGTTATGTTGGTTTTATCCATTTTCATGGCCTGGTGGGGTTGGGCGCGACATGTAATATCTCCGACTTCATTTTTTTTGATTCCGATCTATGTGCTTTCCAAAATTCCTCATTACCTTAAATTTCTGTTCAATAGGCAGAAACAGTGGGTAAGAACGGATAGAAAAAACAGGATGGATTGATGGATGATTTTGATCGGAATATTTATTGCTTGGCTGGCTTACCATTCGATGCGATCGATATGCCCAATGCGCTCTCTATACTGACAAATGCCGCCAGGAATAGAACTCGCTGCTTTCTTTCTACCCCCAACCTCAATTTTCTGATTGCATCGCAAAAGGATCCCGAGTTTAGCAAAACAGTTATTCATAGCGATCTTGTTGTCGCTGATGGCATGCCATTGGTATGGCTTGCCAAGTTGCTGAGAATTCCTATTAGAGAACGGATAGCAGGGTCTTCACTTTTTGAGGCTATGCATAAACACGATGCTTCCAAACCAATTTCGGTATATATTTTTGGCGGTCCGGACGGCGCGGCAGAACTGGCTGCACGTAAAATAAATCAAGCCAAGGATGGACTGATTTGCGTTGGCTTCCAATCTCCTGGTTTTGCTTCTGTTGAGGAGATAAGTAACGCGTCCAGGATTGCTCAAATAAATTCTAGCAACGCTGATTTCCTGGTAGTTTCCTTAGGGGCAAAAAAAGGGCAATCCTTTATATACAATAATCTTTCAGAAATTAAGACACCTATCATTAGCCACCTTGGTGCAGTAGTAAATTTCGAGGCCAATATCCTAAAGCGAGCGCCTGTTTTTATGCAAAATTATGGCTTGGAGTGGCTATGGCGTATTAAAGAAGAACCAGATCTTTGGAGACGGTACTGGCATGACGGACTTGGTTTGTTGACGTTGTTAATCACCGATGTCCTTCCACACGCACTTTGGTTAACGCTTAAGTGGCGGCATTTAATTGACTCCACGAACAAAAACAATGTCGAGCTCAAGTGTGATGGAGCGTCATGCCGATTGCTGGTTTCCGGCATTCTACTTGACCCAATTTCCCCTAGGATTCGATCTTTGCTGAGGCAAGTTAGCTTGCAAAATGCAGATGTAGTGCTTGATCTAACAAATGCGGAATATTTGGGTTCGGGATTCTTGGGGCTGTTGTTATTACTGAACAAACATCTAGATAAGAATGGGAATAACTTAAAAATTATCGGTGTTCAACCCAAAATGCAGAGGTTGTTGAGATGGAACGGCTTAACTGAACTTGTCAAGTAGATGCTACGCATCGAATTATGTCAGGAGGACGAGTATGAATTTATTCGAAAATCTTGGTTTCACGCAAAAGCCTATATGACCAAAGCTTTTCATTTCAGATGAGTGGTATACAAAATGGGATAAACGGAATCTATACACAGACAAATGGTATTGGGGAAAGACAATCGGTATTGCGGAATTTAGTATAAAGTGTATAAATGCGTGAATATTTTAAAAAGCCTTTTTGGCTTTTCTCATGTTTATTATATTTCGCAATGATGAAACCATGTTAATCAACCGAATGTTCGGATCGAGATTCGTGCGAAATTTATTCGTCTCGGCATTGTTGGCACTCTTCAGCATTGCCGGGTGCAGTGGTGGTGGAGGTTCCACCACTCTCAATAGCAATAATCCCACTGGCAACACACAGCCCGTTACACTGTCCGTGACTTTATCAGGCACAGGGATCGGAACGGTTGTTTCGTCTCCAGCAGGAATTTCTTGCGGCATTTACTGTACCGGAAACTTTACTTCAGGCGACACGGTAACCCTTAGTGCAACACCCCAAACCGGCTCCTCGTTTACCGGTTGGAGTGGCGGCGGATGTTCCGGGACAGCTTCAACATGCGTAGTCACGGTCTCGCAATCAGTGAATGTGACTGCAGCATTCACGCTTAATGCTAACCAGAACATACTCACCCTAACCAACAGTAACCTCGCTGGAGGCGCCGTCATTTCATCCCCAGGAGGCATAATCTGTGGTACTGCTTGCTCGGCAAGCTTTGCTTCAGGTAGCCCAGTTACCCTGACGGCCACCCCCGCCACCGGTTACACATTCTCTGGTTGGGGAGGAGGAACATGTACGGGGGTAGCTTCAACATGCGCAGTTACAATGTCGCAAGCAATCACAGTGACCGCAGGCTTCACACTCATCCCTGGACAAAACACACTCTCGATGACCAATGTTAATGGTGTGGGGAGCGCAATCATAAACAGTTCGGGAGGCGCAGTAACTTCGAACATTGGGGGTATATCCTGCGGTAACACTGGTACCACTTGTTCCGCAAGCTTCGCGTCTACCAGTACAGTCACGCTTACTGCAACCCCCGCCATCGGTTACACATTCGCTGGTTGGGGTGGGGCATGCTGGGGGATCGGTTCAACTTGCATCCTGACGATGTCGAGCTCGATGAGTGTGACCGCCACATTTGCGGTTATACCGGCCAGCAACAGCAATCTCAACCAAATAGGCTTGAATATAGGGACACCTCTGGATTTTATAGAGGACAGGATGTTTGCCGACATAATGAAAACCTCAAGACCGTTCTATGAGGGTACAACGCAAAGCACGCTGGCAACAGTAGATGCCATTGGGTGGCCTTCACAGGACTTTAACTTTGTTCCATTCGCGGGTATTGCTAACATGCATGGAGTTTATGCAGTTTCATTCACAGGACAAGCTACGGTTAAGGCGTTATCAGGCAAACTTTCACTCAGTTACAACGCAGGCACCAATACGACTTCGGGAACTATGATTGAGACCGCTACGGGTGCCTTCAATGAAATCTTGAGATTCTCCCAGACGAAACGTCTACCGGCTGATTCACCTGGCACTGGAATTACCAATCTTTCCATCATGCGCCCGACAGTGCCCGGATCGTCTACACCCTTATCAGCAGGAACCGTGTGGAATCCTTCGTTTTTAAGCTACATAAATAATGTGGGCACAATCAGGTTCATGGATTTCACTGCAACCAACTGGAACAAGCAAGCAAGTTGGTCAGATCGCATGTTGCCAACAAGTCCATCATTTCAGCGATATTCTAATGCTAATGGTTATGGTTGGGAAGGGTTAGGAGCACCGTGGGAGGATGTCGTTCTATTGGCTAACGCAACCGGAAAGGATGCTTGGATAAACGTTCCAGAACATGTAGACAGCACCTATGTAACTAACATGGCAAATCTGTTCAAGTATGGAAGCGACGGGGTAAATCCATATACCAGTACGCAGGGAAGTCCTGTTTATCCACCGCTCAATTCAAATATCCATGTGTATGTCGAGTATAGCAATGAGGTATGGAATTCTGCCTTTTCAGCTTTGGGGACAAATCTAACTAATGCAGGCATCGAGCTTTATACTAATGGCACTGCATCACCGATAGATTGGGATGGAGAATGGAACAGCTCTACTTATCCAGTAAATTCAACAGGATGGTCAACGGGTTCAAAAGACTGGACAATGGAAAAGCGGGAGTACACCTATCAACTTGTAAAGATTAGCAACGCCTGGAGAGCAGTATGGGGTAGTGCAATGGGTACAACCATCAGGCCGGTTTTGCTGGGGCAGTTAGGTGCAATTCAAACCTATGATGGCTTTAATATGCTGATGAATTACTATGCCAACCTGTCTGGATTAAATGGAGGGACTGCGCACCCACCAAGTTATTATATCTACGGCATGGGTGAAGCTCCTTACTACAACCCATTGACTATTGACACTGTTAATGGGATACCGGGAACAGCAGCCGCAGTTGAAACAGACCCTGGAATGCTTCCAGCAGGGAATGTCGTTGTTGGGGATATTCAATACACCACCTATATGTCTGCCGCTGCTGGTGTCCACCATATAGAGTATGAAGGTGGCCCTAACCTTGTTACCACAACAAATGCGACAATCAATGCAGCCTATGCAGCAGCCGTAGCAGCCCCTGCAATGACAACTATTGTTGAGAATATGCACAATGCGTTTATTGCTGCTGGTATGGAAAATATAATGTATCTTTCCGCCCTGGGAAATTATGCGTGGGGGTTCTCTACCAGTCTGTACGACCAGACTCAACCAAAAATTACTGCGGTAAAAGCACTGGTAGCAACACCACAAGCAGCAGTTACAACGGGAACATTGATACCCGCAACGCTTACGGTATCTGGTTCATCCTTTGGAGCTGCTTGTACCCACGGCACCGGTTGCAGTGGTACAAGTTTCACAACTGGCAATCTATCTTGGGCGAGTTACCTGTTCAGGGAACCAACGGGAGCAGCAAGGACGGTAACGCTGACATTCTCTCCGGCAAGTAGTAGCGCACAGTTAGAATTGCTGGTTGATGGGGTAAAGGTGGGAACTACCCAAAGCCGCTCAGGGGCAGGGAGTCTTACATTTAATACAACGCTTGGAGTTGGGTTGCATGGTGTACTTGTGCATCTTATTTCTGGAACCGCCACGATTTCTACGGTTGCTGTGAATTAATAATGTACTTGAATGAAACACGGAGGTCATAGGTCTCGACGCGTATTTGTGAAAAGGCTATGGCACAGCGTAATATACAAGGAGGTCTATATTTGCATGCCTATGACAGCCTTAGCACCGGCAAGGTAGAGGATTACAACGCTATGTAAAGCCTACAAAAAGATGGAATTCTTCCGCGAAACGGAGAAGGGCGGAGAAATAATCTTGGCGTTTGTTCTGCGGGAAATCGCATATGGGGTTAATCAGTCATTGTGCTTCCCATCGCTGTACGGTCTGGAAGTCTCTCCCGACCTGATCTCAACCATCACCGACGAAGTCATGACTGAGGTAGCAAAATGGCAAGCCAGTCCGCTCGATGTCATGTATCCCATCGTCTATTTCCATGCCTTGCGGTTGAAGATATGCGACGAGGGCACGGTCAGGAACAAGGCGGTCTACCGGGCGCAAGGATGTGCTGGGGCTGTGGATCGAATATTCCATTCTGTGTTGGAAAGCAAAGAAGTGTACTGCACTGTCAACGCTAAATAGAAATGTCCCCTTGCCTGCAAAGTAGAAATGTCCCCTTTCCCCTCGTTATCGGTGTTGCTGGATAACCGTTTTGCTATCGGTGGCGGACTTGCCGATGTGCATTGTTCTCCAAGGGTGACGAGCTGCTGGTTTATATCCCTTGCTGTTTGTTGTACA
>Ga0066793_10000788_pt1 | contig 13238 bp, 13 predicted proteins | sample PersoiDNA2013189_FD_83876 | JGI IMG/M metagenome (GOLD analysis project Ga0066793, IMG submission 83876) | Permafrost soil microbial communities from the Arctic, to analyse light accelerated degradation of dissolved organic matter (DOM) -... | ecosystem: Environmental > Terrestrial > Soil >...
ATTCGTCTCAGAGAGCATCTCTCTGATGAGGCGGGCGTCACCGGTGTCGTCTTCGATGAGGAGTATTCTCATGCTTACACCTCCGCATCCCTCAAGGAGAGTTAAATGCAGGGGCTGCCGTCGTTGCAGGTCCGCATCTTACCGCGGCAGGCGGGCGGTCTCGCTCATCAACTGTCCGTTCAGGTGAGAACACCGCGTCCCGGCCAAGCCTCGAGGCTTTGTGTTGCCGAGAGAATTATATCATCAACAAATCTCTGGCGCGTAGTTGCCGTCGCGGTTCCAGGGATTCCTCTGTCTATTCCATGCTCGCTTCCTCTTCCAGCTGAGCGGTTGAGAATCATTGCAGGCGGCGATGTGTACCGTTCGTTACGCCTGTAAGTTGGGAGGGAACAGGCTTGAGAAGGCCAGGGAGGTAGCGATCGACTGACCAGCTGTCAGGTCTCAGCCGCCCTTGCGGCGCTCCACCTTTCCCCACGGGCACGAGTAGATGCACAGCCCGCAAGCGACGCGGCCCTCCTGGCTCTCCCCTTCTTTGAAGTACCTCTCGCATGCCGCCGCGTCGTAGCGCACCTCACGGGGTTCATCCTCGCGGAACGGCTGTCCTGTGAACGCCTGCTGCGGGCAGATGTCCACGCACTCTGTGCACGCGCCGCATCTCTCGTCCATCGGCACGCCGGTCGGAGCGAGCGGCGCATCGGTGAGCACGGTTCCCCAGCGCGCCCTCGGACCGACCTCGGGAGTGATCAGCAGGCAACTCTTTCCGATCCACCCGAGCCCGGCCAGGTGCGCAGCGAGCTTGTGAGAGAACTGGGCGCAGATGCGCTCGCTGTCATGGCGCTCGCTCGCGGGCATGGGAAGCGTCCTGTAGCCTTCGCCCTGAAGCGCCGAGGCGATCCGCGACGCCACGACATCCAGCCTGGCGTTCACGACGTCGTAGCAGTGGTGGAGGTAGTTGATGGTGACGACGCGCTCCTCGTCTCGCATGGGGAGCCTGTCGACTATGCTGTCGAACAGCGCGATGCCGAAAGTCACCGCCCTGGGATAGCTCGCCACGTCTTCCCCGCCCTGCCGCAGGATCTCCGCGCGTGCCGGTGAGAGATCGGCGACGCCGAAGAAGTCGACACCGAGCTCGCCGGCAAGCTCTCTGATCATGTTGTCCAGTTTCATGCTTCCATCCTGGATCGGCCACTTCATCCTCGCAAAGAGATTATAGGAGAGATACTTCCCGAAGTGCGATCACGGCGCGGCGGCGGCGGCGACCCGCCAGAGAAAGGCATCGCATAATTGGATAGAATTGACGTCGGGGAACGCGAGCAACTATCAGTGGAGGGGTGAGCGGAGATGAAGATCCTGGTAACAGGCGGCGCAGGCGACATGGGCTCGAAGACGGTCGAGGACCTCGCACTCAAGGAAGACGTGGAGCTGATCACCGTCGCGGACCGAAACCTTGCCGCGGCACAGCAACTTGCCTCGCGGCTGGAAGGCTCTCCCGCTCGAGTAGTTGCCGTCGCGGTCGACGCGGCCGACCACAAGGGCCTGGTCGAGGTGATGCAAGGGCAGGACGTCGTCGCGTCCGCACTTGGCCCTTTCTTCCTTTTCGAGACCCGGCTCGTCAAGGCAGCGCTCGAAGCCGGGGTGGACTACATAAGCATCTGCGACGACTGGTCTGCGGCTCAGGACACGATCATCAGGTTCGACGGGCCCGCGAGGAGCAAGGGCCGCAAAGTGATCACCGGCTGCGGGGTGAGCCCGGGCATGTCCAACGTCGCCGTGCGCTACCTCGCGGATAAGCTCGACCACGCCCGCCGCGCGGACATCAATGTCTACATGCCGATAGAATCCGGTGAGGGCGAGGCGGTGACGCAGCACACGCTCTTCATCTTCGGCACCGTGGTGCCGGTCTTCCGCGACGGGGCCACTATCATGCTGCCTGCAGGTAGCGTCCGGCGAACCGTCGAGTTCCCCCGCTTCGGGAGGTTGAAGGTCTGGAACATCGGCCACGGTGAGCCGGTGACCGTGCCGCGTCACCTGCCCGAGCTCGAGGAGGTCAACATCATGCTGGGCCTCGGAACGGGGTCTGAGATCTTCGTGGCTCTGGGGCGTCTCGGCGTCTTCTCCTCGCCCCGCAGGATCGAGAGAATGGCGAAGCTGGCGCTGAAGCTCCCGCTGCCACACTCGAATCTGCCTGTGGAGGGCGCTCTGCGCATTGACGTCAGTGGCGAGAAGGATTCGAAGCCTGTAACCCTCACCGTTTGCGGCACCGGGACGATGCGGGATGCCACCGGCATCGCCCTTTCCATCGGAGCCCGGCTTCTGGCAGCAGGGAAGCTCACCATCGAAGAGGGCGGCGTCTACGGGCCGGAGGGATGCTTCGACCCCGCCGATTTCCTGGGCATGATGGCGGACAGCGGCATCAGGGCGTATACCGACCTTGAGATGACCGAGCCAGTGAACTAGGACGAACAGTCGCGATAAAGCCGGCGGGACGCCGGCGCTACAACCGGGCCTTAAGGGGTGTACTCGAACCAGGCAAAGACCGGGTATGACTGGCTCGGGCTGGCCATGGCCGTCTTGCTTGCTTCGGTGGTGTGGCTGGTCATCATGCTCTCGGCCGTCCCCATTGGCAGGGCGTTGGGTGAGAACGTCATGGAGATTTCGACTCGCATCTTCGGGCTGCTCATAACAGCGATCGGGGTCCAGTTCATCCTGGTGGGCCTCGCGAAGGTCACGACCATATTCAACATGAAGGCGCTCGGGCTCTGACGATCGAGAGAGGAGACAACCGTGTTCCAGGTCACGAAGAAACCCGCAACAAATAGAAGGCTGCTCTCGGCGGTATCGGTGTCCCTGCTGGTCTGTGCAGTGACACTGGTGCTCCTCGCCGGCTGCGGCGACACGAAAGAAAAGTCAACCAACGAAAGCAAGACGACCTGGGTCCAGACCGTGATCTATTTCGGCCGGGACATTCCCGGCGGCGGTGTCGTCTCGGACGAGCAGTTCGCCACGTTCCTTGCGGACGTCGTGACAAAGGAATTCCCGGCGGGCCTCACCGCTTACGACGCCTACGGGCAGATGCAGAAGGATGACGGGAGCATAGAGAAACAGTCCACGAAAGTCGTCCTCCTCGTGCACGAGAAGACCGGCGCCAACAGCGCGGCCGTCAAGAAGATAATAGACGCGTATCGCTCGAGCTTCGGAACACCGCAGGTGATGCGCACCACGGTCCCAATCGACGTCGAGTTCTTCCAGGGCGGCTCGACGTCGCCTTGAAACAGCTTCTCACCAGCTTGCGTGCCGCAGAGGATGACGCGCGGCAACCTCGAAGCCAGTAGTCGATGCGCACGACTCTCGACTCTGGAGGCGGTAGAGGTGGCCGAATTCGAAAACGGAAGACTCGAACTGCTCAGCGACCAGAACAGCGCTCTCGTCCTTATTGACTTCCAGCGGACGATGTTCAAGAGCGTCGCCTCCGGCGACAAGTCCAGGATCAAGCTCGCCGCGATCTGCGCCGCGAAGGCGGCGAAAATCCTGGGAGTCCCGGTCGTCCTGTCAGCGATCAACCCCAAATCGAACGGCGATTTCATCCCGGAGATCACGGGGCTGTTTCCCCGGCAGGAGGTTTTCGCCCGCAAAGTGCCCGGGTTCGACGCCTTCGAGGATGAGGGCACCTGGAACGCGGTCAAGGCCACGGGGAAACGCAAGCTTGTCGTTTCCGGGCTGTGGACGAGCATGTGCTTCACCTACAGCGCGCTGCACGCCATCAGGGAAGGCTACGACGCCTATGGCCTGATGGACGCCGCGGGCGACTCGACCCCCGAGGCGCACCAGTTCGCCGTCGAGAGGATGCTGCAGGCCGGCGTCATCCCCATCACAGTCGAGTCGCTCGTATCGGAGTGGATGCACGATTGGGCCAATCCGAAGGCGGGAGAGCTCGTTGCGGAGGTCTACTCGAAGTACGGCGCGATGATCGGGGAATGGACCTGACGCCCAATAGGGCTCAGTCGGTGGTCAGCTCGAGCGCGGTATCGGAGTCCGCGCCCGGTTCTCTCTTCTCCCCACGAAGGCCGGGGTACAGCCATACATAGCCTGCGCACGCGCCCGTGGTGACCGCCGCCGTCAGGATAAAGTCCCACAGCGGAGAGATGAAGAAGTACATCACGATCCACGGCGTGCAGGACGCCAGCAGCAACGAGAACTTACCGGGTTTGCTCAATCTCCGGTAACGCGCCTCGATGACCAGTCGATATTCGCCGGCCGCGTAATAACTGGCTATCCCCGCCACGCTGATTATCAGTCCATCGATGAACACCCAGAGGGTGTTGGCAGCCTCGCCCCATAGCAGAAAGACAACTCCGGCGACCGCGAGCGCAAGCGAGACTCCAAGCATGACCTTTGAGCGCCTGCCTTCGAACTGTTCCATGTTGATCGCTCCTTGACCGATTTGCACGGGTGCCGGTTGCGCGTCGGAGTCCACGCTATTGCTGCAGGTCACCGTAGTAAAGAGGGGAAGGCGAGAGCAGAGCGCCCCGAGCGGCAGCTGAACAGAATCCCCCTCTTCTGCGTACGGCAGGTTGCAAGGCTTGAGGAGCGAACAAGTCCCTGTGACGAGCCCCCGGATGAAAAGGCGCCGCAATGGACTATGACGACCGGATTCAGGGCGAGCAAGGAAATCCCGCCGGGGGACCACCGCCGGCGACGGACTCCGCTGACACGCAGGCTGAGGAAGCCGCGTGCCCACCGGGCGGCGATTGGAAGGCCTGGTGCCGCACCAGGGTGAAGAGCGTCGGTTGGGGCAAGGTCATCATTGCGGGAATCATCGGCGCGCTTCTGGTCTTGCTCGTCCTTCCCGTTATCTTCGGGGTGAATCCGTATGACCTCATACGCGGCAAGCTGAAGAACACCGGCCAGACCCAGAAGGTCGGGACGGTCGTCAGCCCCTCCGGTGGTTCCACGGATGTAACGGTTGTTGCAGGGAAAGTGACGCCTTCCGTGGTCAACATCGATATCCGCACCTCCCCGCCGCCGTCTACCACGACGGCGACCCCGACAGTCGGGAGCGGCTCCGGTGTGATCTACCGGCAGGACGGCTACATCATCACCAACAACCACCTTGCGGGGAACGCTTCCACTATCACCGTGACGTTAAAGAATGGCAAGAAGTACACCGGAACCCTGGTAGGTACCGACGCTACCCAGGACATCGCAGTTGTCAAGATTGCTGCCACAGGCCTGAAACCTATCGTGGTAGGCGACTCGAACACGATGGTTGTAGGGCAACTGGTCGTTGCCATCGGCAGCCCGCTCGGTTTCCAGCAGACCGTCACCTCGGGGATAATCAGCGCACTGGATCGCAGTGTGCAGGCACAGACCGACACCGGTCAGGTAGAACAGTTGAACGGCCTCATACAGACCGACGCGCCGATCAATCCCGGCAACTCCGGCGGTGCGCTATGCGACTCGTCCTCGAGGCTCATCGGCATCAACTCCGTGATCGCGACCCAGACCGGCGGCTCCACGGGCATCGCCTTCGCTATTCCCTCCAACACAGCCGTGAGGGTGGCAAAGAGGATCATCTCGGGAGGACCGTAGGAGCTGGGGCGCCGGGCAACCGGTCGCAGGATTTCCTGCCTGACCAGGCCTTGTCGCGCGCATCGGACAGCGCTTTCTCGGGCGTGATTCATCCGCACTTTGATGATTTTGAGAGCGAGCAGGTCGGGACAGGGACTCGGGCTAGTCCTCGATGTAATCCCTGAGGCGGCCGCTTACGGAGGGGCTTCTGAGCTTGTTGAGGGTCTTCGACTCGATCTGCCGGATGCGCTCGCGCGTCACGCCGAACACGTTGCCCACTTCCTCGAGGGTCCTGGGCCGCCCGTCCAGGAGCCCGAATCGCAGTTGCACGATCCGCTTCTCCCTGTAGGTCAGGTCGTCGAGGGCGTCTTCCAGTTGCTCGCGCAGCAGCTCGTAGGCTACCGCATCCATCGGTACCACGGCGCCCGCGTCGGGGATGAAGTCGGCGAGCGTGCTGTCCTCTTCCTTGCCGATGGGCGACTCCAGCGACATCGGGACCTGGCTGACCTTGAGTATCGCCCTGACTTTGTCTGGGGTGATGTCCATCTCGACCGCCAGCTCATCAGGCGTCGGCTCCGTGCCCTTCTCCTGCAGCATGCGCAGCTGGACCTTCGCGAGCTTGTTCATGTTCTCGACCATATGGACCGGGACCCTGATAGTCCTCGCCTGGTCGGCTATCGCCCGCGTCACCGCCTGGCGGATCCACCACGTGGCGTAGGTACTGAACTTGAAACCTCTGGTGTAGTCATACTTCTCCACCCCGCGGATCAGGCCAAGGTTGCCTTCCTGAATGAGGTCGAGGAAGAGCATGCCCCGTCCCACGTAGCGCTTCGCGATGCTGACGACCAGGCGGAGGTTGGCTTCGGCGAGCTTCTTTTTGGCCTCGAGGCCGTCCTCCTCCAGCGCCTTGAGAGCTTCCACCTCGTCCTGGTTCATGTGGCCGTTCTGCTCCAGCGAGGCCGTCGCGTTACAGCCGCTCTCGATCCGGCGCGCCAGCGAGACCTCCTCCATCGCCGTCAGCAAGGGTACCTTGCCGATCTCTTTGAGGTACATGCGGACAGGGTCGTTCAGCGAGCCGCCGTAAGACTCTTCGCTCGAAGAGCCGATCTTATGCCTGACAGTGCCCGGCGCCTCATGGTCGCCTGGTTCGACAAGTTCGTCTTCCGCTTCGTCCGTTATCTCGATCCCGGATTCCGCGAGGAAGACAAAGACGTCGTCCATCTGGTCGGGAGAAAGCTCGACGCCTTTGAGGCCTTCGACGATATCGCCTGTGGTAAGGAAGCCCTGTTCTTTTCCTGTGGCGGCAAGCTCGTGGACCTCGTCGAAGTCCGTGCTTCTCAAAGGTTCTGACATGTGGGAAATCCTCGTTGCGGTCTTTTGTGGTCTCTTGATTTGCGTGAGAGCCGGCGGCAACATGCGCCGCCGCCGTGCCATCACACATTCAGGGTCTAGTACCTGGTGAATGAACGCTGCGGGCGGTCCGTCTTGGGCCTCGCCTCGTTCACGTTCAGGTTGCGGCCATCCAGATCCTTGCCGTTCAATCCTTCGATCGCCGCTTTCGCCTCCGTAGCATCACTCATCTCGACGAAGCCGAATCCCTTCGACCTGCCGGATGTGCGATCCATGATCACGTCCGCCGAATCTACAGTACCGAACTGAGCAAAAGCCGCCCTGAGGTCCTCATCGCTAACATTGTAGCTGAGGTTTCCTGCGTAGATTTTCATATGTTGTACACCTCCTCCGAGCACAAAAAAAGCCCCGAGAAACGCTCCTCGGGACTAAACAAACATACCTAAGAACACTAAACTCTCCTGTATAGTAGCATACTTCGGCCGTCTGCGGTAGAGGTAGAGGACCGATGCGGCCGACCCCGAACGACCTGTCCTGGAGGTCCGACCTGATGTCCTACATCGACTGCTGTGACTGGGACGAGTGCAACAGGTGCGGGACCTGTCTCATCAAGTGCCCCGTCATGAAGATGAAGAAGGACGAGGCGCGCTCTGAGATCGCCTTGCTGCTCGAAGGCAAGCCCGCTCCGCGCGTCTTCAGCGAGTGCACCCTCTGCTACGCCTGCAACGCCCACTGCCCCTCGGGGCTCAAGCCCTACGAGCTCATACTCGAGCGCATCGCCGAGAGAAACAGCAAGAGGAAATCCATCTCCGCCATGGTCCCCTATTTCCTTCTGGGCATGCCGGGCAACAACTTCTGGAGCGACGTCTACGGCAGTTTCAGCGCCGGGGAGAAGAGGATACTTGAGAAGTGGTCCGAGCCTCCCGCCGGCAGCAGGGAGGTGCTCTACATGGGGTGCGGAGCGCGGCTCTTCTGCGGCGATATCGAGAACTCGCGGGTGCTCAAGGACCTTCCCAAATTCGGGCCGCAGGACACCTGCTGCGGCGAGATGCACTATCGCAGCGCTTCCTGGGGCGCCTACTCTGACATCGCAGAGCGCACATTCAACAGGTTCCGGGAGCTCGACGCGGAGAGGATAGTCTACTTCTGCGACTCCTGCTACATCTACATGTCCAGAACGCTGCCCGAGATGCTCGGAAAGGAACTGCCGTGCGAGCATATCAGCCTCTACCAGTGGCTCATGGAGAGGTACGACGCCGGCGAGATAAAGGTAGAAAATCCCCAGAGCTTCAAGGCCGCCATCAGCGAACCGTGCTACGTCTCGGAGCTGGGCAAAGACTTCTACGAGCTGATGCGCAGGGTCTACGAGATGACCGGAGCCGAGTTCGTCGAGCTGGAGAACAACCGCGACATGTCTCTCAGTTGCGGAATGGCCAACTTCGTCAAGGACAACAAGATACGCGACATGATCAGGTGTCAGAACGTGAAGTTCCGCCAGGCAAAAGAAGCCGGGGCCAGCGAGCTCGCGCTCAACTGCTACGGATGCATATTCACGATGATATCCACTGGCTGGATGCATGGCATGAAGCTCCATTTCATGCCGCAGGAAGTCCTGAAAGCGTTCGGGGACGAGATAAACACGCCGCTGGCCTCGCGCGCGCCGCTGATAGCGCGGACCATCGCCAGGCGGCTGCCCCTTCTGTTCAAGAAGATAGACCCGGAAATGCCGAGGATTCCGACATCCTGATGGGCGAACGGCGAACTTAGAGGTTACTCGCCGCCGTCCTCCGGCCTGCAGGCATCGAGGAGTTCCCAGAGCGAAAGGGAGTCCGCGTGTTCTGACAGCAGGTCCTCGAGGGCGAGGTCGAAGGCCACTTCCCTCGACGGAGTCATGTCCGAAAGTGATCCCATTGTCTCCCTGATGCGCTGCCCGAGCGCGTTGCCCCCGACGATACGCGCCACATGTTTCTCGTCGAAGAAGTCGACCGCGAGCTCCTCCTGCATCATCATGTCGTCCAGCAGTTCTCTCGTGTGCGGGTCCGCGGGGTTCATGAACAGAGAGTAGGCAACAGGCGGCCTGCTGTTGAACCTCAACAGCAGGCCCAGGATCGCAATTCCCGCGCCCTGGGAGCTCATCGTGACCAGCATGCACCTGACCTCGGGGTAGCCGACGTCGGCGGCGGCCCCATCCGCCATGCCCTCGACCGACTTGATGACCTCTCGTTTCTCGTGGACGAGAAAAGACCAATGCGTGCCGTCGCGGGCGATCGTTGGAGCGAGGAAGGCCGTCCCGTAGGGGAAGCGCATCACCATGTCCTCGAGCTCGGTCCTCTCAGCACGCGGGTTCTTCATCGATCACTTCCATTCCGGGAAAAAGCAACCGCACTCAGCGTCGCAGTCTCGATTCTTCCTGGCAGTCGCCAATCCTGCCTTCTGGCGAGCGCCCTTTGAAGCATCTTCAAATAGGATTCACGCCCGGCAGCTAGAACGAAAAAGTATGCTGACAAACGGCTTCACCTTCCAGGAGGCAGGACATTGAACGGTGAAAACGGCCCCGGTAACACACCACGCCGCGGAATGCTCGGGCCGCGGCCCCGCGAGCGGTTCCCGATCCGCCAGGGTGACGAGGAGAAGTGGTTCGATTTCCAGGGGCGGCGCAGGACCTATATCGTGCACGTCCCGCCCGGCTCCGACCGCTCCCGCGCGCTGCCGCTGGTCATCGTCCTGCACGGTGGGGTCGTCAACGCTTACTTCACCGCTTACAACACGGGCATGAACGCGACCGCCGACCGCGAGGGCTTCATCGTGGCCTATCCCAACGGCACCGGCAGGCTCGAGGACCGCATCCTCACCTGGAACGTGGGCTTCGGCTTCGCATATGCCCTTCGCAACAACGTCGACGACGTCGGTTTCATCAGGGAGCTGATCAACCGCACGTTGGGCGAATACGGCGCCGACCCGCGGCGCGTCTACGCGACCGGGATATCGAACGGCGGGATAATGAGCTACCGCCTGGCCTCGGAGGCGTCCGACCTCATAGCGGCGGTCGCCCCGGTGGCAGGGGCCTCCGCGGGGCGGCGTCGCGGCGGGTCTCCCCTGGTGGTATTTCCGCAGCCCGCGCGCCCGGTATCAGTGGTCGCCTTCCACGGGATGCAGGACCGCCTTATGCCTTACGGCGGCGGCAAGGGGTCAGGGTTCACCAACGCGGTGTACCTGCCCGTCCAGGACAGCATCAACCTCTGGGTCGGCTATGACGGCTGCTCGCCGACGCCCGACGCCTGGACGAGCCCCAGCGGCAACATCGTAAGGCACTGGTACTCGGGCGGCAGAGAAGGTTCCGAGGTCGTCCTCTACACCATAAAGGACGGGGGCCATTCGTGGCCCGGAGGAACGCAGCTCGCTGATCGCATGGGCGCGGGCCAGGGGGCCGTCCAGGGCCGCGCGCGAGGTGAACGCATCCAGCGAAGGTTCGCCCAACACATCGGCTCGACCAGCCAGGAGATCTCCGCCAACGACCTCATGTGGGAGTTCTTCAAGCGTCACTCCAGGACTTAAGCAGTCGCCCGCCGCTTCCTGGCGAGTTCCCTATTCAAGCCGTAGAGGTTATTATCAACTTCCTTGCCCACCAGGAATGGAAAAAGTTGAGAGTCCTTTTCGTACACTCTGAAGAAGATTATTACTCGCCGGAGAAACCCCTCGAGGGGTTCGAGCGGATGCAGTTCGGCATCTCGTACATCTCGTCGGTGCTCAAAGAGGCCGGGCACGAGACGCGCCTTGTCGTACCCACACCCCATACCGTCGACGTGGTCGAGGAGTACATCGAGGAGTTCGACCCGGGGCTCGTCTGTTTCACCTCCGTCTACTCGGTCTACGAGTTCATCGCCACTGTTGCGGCGGGGGTGAAGAAACGACACCCTGACCTCTTCCTGGTGGCGGGCGGTCCTCACGCGACCCTGCGCCCGGACGAGTGCCTCGCTGGCGCGTTCGACGCCGTGTGCATCGGCGAAGGAGAGCAGGCGACGCTGGAGCTCGTCGAACAGCTCGAGAGCGGGCGCGAGCCTTCCGGCATCGCGAACTTCTGCATCAAGAAGGGCGACGACGTGGAGCGCAACGCGACGCGGCCTTTCCGGGCCGACATCGACAGCATCCCCTTCCCCGACCGCGACATGTGGATCCCGTGGACGGCCAACCCGCTGTCCCGCCCGTCGGTGCTCGCGGGGCGGGGGTGCCCGTTCCAGTGCACCTACTGCAGCAACCACGCCTTGAGGCGAACGGCAGGCGGGAAGTACGTTCGTATGCGCTCGCCCTCCAACATCGCCGAGGAGGTTGAGGAATACAAGCACAAATTCCCCCTGCTGACGGAGGTCTATCTCGAGGTCGAGACCCTCGGCGCCGACATGAAATGGGCGCTGGGCCTGGCGTCCGAACTCGAGGCCCTCAATGCACGCTGGGAGGTCCCCATCGCGTTCGGTACCAACCTTCGGGTGACCCCCAACAAGGATTACGAGGAGTTGTTCACCGCCCTGGCGGCGGCCAACTTCAGGTTCGTGAACATCGGGCTCGAATCCGGGAGCGAGCGGGTCCGGAGAGAGATCCTCAAGCGGAACTACTCGAACGAGGACATCATGGCCGCGGTCAGGACCGCCCGAAAGCACGGCCTGCAGGTGGGCTTCTACAACCTCATAGGCCTGCCCGGCGAGACCAGGAAGGATTTCCTGGAGACGGTCAAGCTCAACCGCGCCTGCCAGCCGGACTGGTTCCTCTTGAGCGTCTTCTTCCCCTACCCGGGCACCGAACTGCACGACCTCTGCGTCGAACAGGGCTTGCTCGATGACATGGATAAAGTGCTCGAGCGGCGCAGGCCGGCGCTGAACCTGCCGGGCTTCAGCAAGAAGCAGGTCGGCCGCTGGTACGCCTGGTCCCCGCTGCTGTTCTACGGCGGGCAAAGGCCGTTGATGGAAGTCCTCTGGATCATGGCGATGGGCCGCATCTTCTCGCACCGCAGGCTGCTGACCCTCTGGAGGGCATGGAGCGGCTGGCGCTCGCCCTACAAGCAGTTCGACTAAAAAGCAATCGGCCCGGTCCTGCACTCCCAGGTACAGACCCGGACCGACCGATACGCTGGACGTATCCTTATCTAAAGCGGCCTGGCAGCCGCGACTTATCTAGTGGTTATCGATGGTCTTGACGTAACCCCATCCCTGGAGCATCGTCCCGTCGCTATACCTGCCCATCACCACGAACAAGACGCTGTTCCCGATCGGCAGGTCGACAAGATCGCCGCGCAGGAATGTCAGGTGCAGACCATTGCCTGTGAATTCGAAGTTGACAGGTGCCGCCTGGAAAGCCCTGACAGTCTGCGGGTTGACCGCGTAAGGGTTGTAACCGCTCTTCAGTGTTACATAGACATCGAAGACACCGCGGGCATCGACGTTGAGCGCGGTGGGCGTGATCTGCAGGTTCTTGAACTGGTTATCCCCTATTGGCGGCGTGTTCGGTGGCAAGACCGGAAGCGTCCCGGGTGGAGTCGGTTGCGTCTGCGGCGGCTGCTCGGGCTGGGTCCCCGGCGCGGGCGGTGTCACGTCGCCGGGAGGCGCAGGCGGGGTGACGTCACCCGGAGGCGCGGGCGGTGTCACGTCGCCCGGCGGCGGGGTGTTAGGCGGCGGGCCCGAGGCGAGCTCGTCCCCGAACGACGCTCCGGGGGTTCCCGTCCCGTTGTTCCAGTTAAACGTCCCGCCGGCCACGGTCACTCCCACGTTCAGGGTGTAGAAGTGGGCGATGCCTACCGGCTCGTAGGTCATCAGTGTCAGGTACTGGTTGTCGGTGTTGTCGTTCCAGCCGCCGTCCCACCAGTACCGGTTCTCGACGATCCCGACCCGGCCGGGAAGCTGGCTCCAATCGGTCGTGATGTCCGGCCCGCTCGCGATCTCGTTGCCGTGGTGCCAGACACCTGCGATCCTGAAACCGTACCCCTCAGCCTGGGCGTAGGGCCCCAGGTCCGCGCTGGCTATCGGATCGGAGGCCCCGCCCACGTTGATGTCAACCCAGTACATCTTGGGCTCGCGGATGCTCCAGTACTTCGCGTTGAGGGGGACATAGCCGTCCGCGCCCATGGAGGCCTTCAGCTCGTCGGGCGGGTCATAGTCCCTGTAGGCTCCCGTGGGCAGCGGGCATCCCTGGCTTGCCAGCTTGGTGTACCATGCCGTGTCTGCGACCCTTGCCGCCACCATCAGGTTGTTGATAGCGACGGTGTGCTCCGCCTTCTTGCGGTTCATAAGAAGAACCGGGACCGCTATCCCGACCAGGATGGCGATGATAGC
>Ga0066793_10000789_pt1 | contig 13234 bp, 13 predicted proteins | sample PersoiDNA2013189_FD_83876 | JGI IMG/M metagenome (GOLD analysis project Ga0066793, IMG submission 83876) | Permafrost soil microbial communities from the Arctic, to analyse light accelerated degradation of dissolved organic matter (DOM) -... | ecosystem: Environmental > Terrestrial > Soil >...
AGATGTTACCTCGCGCACCGAACGCTGGCGCGGCGGCTTGACCGAACGGGACGCGCGTGTCGGTTGCTCCGGCGAGCGCGGGACCTCCCGAAGAATTACCGGCTGCCACTGACTAGGCTGTCCCGCGTGTCCCCATATCTGACTGTTGCTGGAGTCGTTTTGGCAGGCGCGTTCCTCTTCGCCGCAGCGATGGGAGTCCGTCTGATACTCGCTCCACGTGCGCCCACGGCGGCGAAGCTCACGACCTATGAGTGTGGTGTTGACCCCGTCGGCGAGGGCTGGGCGCAGACCAATGTCCGCTACTTCCTCTATGCGTTCCTGTACGTTGTCTTCGCAGTTGACGCGGTCTACCTCTTTCCCTGGGCCACCGTGATCCGCAGCTCGGACCTCGGTATGGCCTCGCTGGCCGAGATGGCCATCTTCATCCTCGTGCTCTTGGTCGGTCTGGCCCATGCGGCTCGCCGCGGGCTGCTCAGGTGGGTCTGATGGCATTGGAGCTGCGGAAAGTGAATAAAGGGGTGACGCGGTGAAGGTCGAACTGCCCATGCCCAGTATCGGGGTGCTCAACGATGATGCGCCCCGCCCGATCAAGGTCGTGCTGAACTGGGGTCGGCGCTACAGCCTGTGGGTGTTCAACTTCGGACTGGCCTGTTGCGCGATCGAGTTCATCTCCGCGTCCATGGCGCGGCACGACTTTATCCGCCTTGGCGTGATCCCCTTCGCGCCTGGCCCGCGCCAGGCCGATCTCATGGTGGTGTCCGGCACGGTCTCGGACAAGATGGCTGCGGCGATCCGAAGGCTGTACGACCAGATGCCTGAGCCCAAGTACGTCATCTCTTTCGGCTCCTGTGCCAACAGCGGCGGCCCCTACTGGGACTCGTACTGCGTGACCAAGGGCGTTGACCAGCTGATCCCGGTCGATGTCTATGTGCCCGGCTGCCCGCCGCGACCTGAGGCTCTGCTGCAGGGCATCATCCGGTTGCAGGAGAAGATCGCCGCCGAGTCGCTGTCCAGCAAGACCATTCGTGCGAAGTATGCCGGTTCGCGCCGCGCCGGGGCAGGGGAAGTCACCCGGCCCCTGCTGATGCAGCCACCTGCCATTGAGCCACAGGCGACCGATCGCCATCTCGGGGCTGAGCAGTCGTGATCGAGACGCCCTGCCGCGACGTGCCACTGCACGAGTGGGCGGATGCGTTGAGCGCGGCCCGCAACGAAGGATTCGACTTCTTCGACTGGCTGACCGCCGTCGACGAGACGGACGCGCAGGAGAGTCCCGGCTTCGACCTGGTCTGCCACCTCATGAACAGCTCGACCGGACGAGGCACGTTGGCTCGCGTTCTCCTGCGCACCCGAGTGTCCAGCGGCCAGTCACCGGCCAGCGCCACGGGACTGTGGCCTGGCGCCGCGTGGCACGAACGCGAGACCCACGAGATGTTCGGTATTGACTTCGAGGGGTTCAACGACGGGACCGGACTCGGTCTGCGCCCGCTCTTGTTGCCCAACGGTTTTGATGGCACGCCCCTGCGCAAGTCCTTCGTCCTGGCAGCACGCGCCAGCAAGGCATGGCCCGGCCTAAAGGAGCCGGGCGAGGGCGCATCCACACACGCGGGTCCGCAGGCTGAGAAGCCGGGCCGGCGCAAGATCACGGCACCAGGCGTGCCCGACATCACCTGGGGACCGCGTTGAACCCCGTGCTCGAGGTTGTGCTGCGCTCGGTGAGCGTGCTGGTCGCGTTCCTCGTACTGCCGTTGGCCGTGGGTCAGACCGAGCACAAGGTCATGGCGCACATGCAGGGTCGGCTGGGCCCCATGTATGCCGGCGGATTTCACGGTTGGGCGCAGCTGGTCGCCGATGGTGCCAAGTTCGTCCAGAAGGAAGACATCATCCCGCGTGCGGCCGACCGCTGGGTGTTCAAGCTCGCACCCGCGGTCGCGTTGGTGCCATATCTCGTCGCCCTCAGCGTCATTCCGCTCTCTGCGACAGTGGTCGCCGCAGATGTCGGCGCCGGTGTGCTGTTCGTCCTGGCGGCCAGCGCGGTCGGGATCCTGGGACTCTTGATGGCCGGCTGGTCCAGTGCCAACAAGTACGCCCTGCTCGGCGGCATGCGTGCCGCTGCACAGCTGCTCAGCTACGAGCTCCCGTTGGTTCTTTCGGTGGCGTCGGTGGCTCTGGCCGCGGGGACGGTGTCGCTGACCGGCATCGCCGAGGCATGGCAGCCGCTGTGGTTGTTGTGGCAGCTGCCCGGGGCGTTCGTCTTCCTGATCGCAGCAGTGGCCGAGCTCCAGCGTCCGCCCTTCGACATGCCGCTTGCCGACTCCGAGATCGTGATGGGGCCGTTCACCGAGTACACGGGACTGCGCTTCGCGTTCTTCCTGCTCTCGGAGTACGCCGGCATCGTGGTGATGTCCCTGCTGTTCGCCGTACTCTTCCTCGGCGGTTGGCGCGGTCCGTTCTCCGACGTCATGGGCCCCCTGTGGACAATCCTCAAGGGTCTGCTCATCGCCGTGCTGATCATCTGGCTGCGCGTGGCCTGGCCCCGCTTGCGCGAGGACCAGCTCCAGCGTCTTGCCTGGTTGGTTCTCGTTCCCCTCGCGCTGGCTCAGCTGGCCCTGACCGCAGGATGGGTGGTGTTGAGCTCATGACCGAGCAACCACATTCACACAAGAACCCGCCCAAGGCACGTGGCGCCATACCGGGTCTTCTCAAGGGACTGGCCACCACGGCCAAGACCTTGGCCAGGCCGACCCACACGGCCGAGTACCCCGACGCCCAACCCCACCTGCCGCCGCGCACCCGGGGGGTCATCGCCCTGCTGGAGGAGAACTGCACGAGCTGCATGTTGTGCGCGCGGGAGTGCCCGGACTGGTGCATCTACATCGACTCCCACAAGGAGACGCTCCCGGCGACCACCGAAGGCGGGCGTGAGCGGCAGCGCAACGTGCTGGACCGGTTCGCCATCGACTTCTCGTTGTGCATGTACTGCGGCATCTGCATCGAGGTCTGCCCCTTCGACGCCCTGCACTGGAGCCCCGAGTTCGAGTACGCCGAGGTCAACATCCTGGACCTGCTGCATGAGAAGACCAGGCTCGGGCAGTGGATGCCCACGGTGCCGCCGCCGCCGGCGCTAGACCCGAACTCGGCTGCGCCGCAGGAGATCACCGCTGCGAACAAACCGGCTCGCACGGCCCCGGAGGCCCGCGCATGACGACGCTGGACATTCTGTTCGGTGCTGTTGCCCTGATCACCGCAGCGAGCGCTGTTCTTGCCGTGACCACCCAGCATCTCGTGCACGCCGCGCTCTGGCTGGTCGTCACCCTCGGCACCCTGGCCGGCTGCTACCTGATTCTGGGCGCTGAGCTGGTGGCCCTGGTGCAGCTGCTTGTGTATGTCGGCGCAGTCGTCGTGCTCGTGCTCTTCGCGCTCATGCTGACCCGCGCGCCGATGGGCAGCAGTCCGGAGCACAGTTCCAGTTCGGTTCAACGGATTGCGGCAGCGCTGATCGGGGCCGGCACCTCCGCACTGTTCGCTGCCGTGCTGTTGCCGGCCTTGGGCGGAGAGCTGCGACCGACCAGACCCGGCGACACGAAAGGGATCGCGACCCAGCTGTTCGGGACGTGGGTGTGGCCCTTTGAGCTGCTCTCGCTGCTGCTGCTGGTAGCCCTGATCGCCGCGTTGGCCGTCTCCAGGATGCCGCCCAGGCTTCCCGTCTCCGGGGTGCCGAGCACCGCGTCCGGCAGGGAGTCTGCATGATCCATCTGTGGGTTCCCCTCATGCTTGTCTGCGTCCTTGCCGGGGCCGGGGCCTACGGCGTGATGGCCCGGCGCAATGCGGTGCTGGTCCTGATCGGTGTCGAGCTGATCCTCAACGCTGCCAACCTGTTGTTCGTCACGATGGGCTCGGTGCTCTACGACAAGCTGCGCACGGGTCACGTCCTGACCCTTTTCCTGATCACCATCGCCGCCGCCGAGATGGGGGTCGCGCTTGCCGTGATCCTGGCGCTGTTCCGCGACCGTGGCCACATCGACCTGAGCGAGCCCGGTTCATGAGAGATTCAGTTTCACTGGCGGCCCGGCTGGTCGTCCTGGTTCCCTTCCTAGCAGCGATCCTGGGTCTGTTGGTGGCCAGGCGCCGTCGGCTCAGTGCGTTCGTCGCCTCCGGCAGTGCCGTGGCGAGCCTGCTCGCCGGCCTCTACGTTCTGTATGCCATCCACCACGGCCCGTTCACCCAAGAGGTCTCCACCGTTGGGGCCCTTCCCCTGGGCCAGCTGCGGATGCCGTTGAACCTCTTCGTGGACGACCTCAGCGCGATCGTCGTGGTCGCCGTGGCGATCGTGGGACTGGCGGTTCAGCTCTTCTCGAACTGGTACCTGCATGAGGACGACCGCTTCGGGGTGTTCGTCGCCTCGGTCTCCCTGTTCTTGGCGGCCATGCTCCTGGTGGTCCTGTCTGGTGACCTCGTGCTCACCCTCATCGGCTGGGAGGTCATGGGTTGGTGTTCATACCTGCTCATCGGCCACAACAGCCGCCTTGAGCCCGCGCGAAGAGCTGCCACCAAGGCGTTCCTGGTCACCCGCCTCGCCGACCTGGCATTCGTCATCGGCCTGATCATCTTGGCGTCCGGGGTCCAGACCACGTCCATCCCGGTCGTGATCGCTATCTGGCCTCATCTGTCGGGTTCGACCCTGACGGCCGCGCTCCTGTGTCTGCTCGTCGGCGTCGCCGGCAAGTCGGCACAGTTCCCCTTCCACGACTGGCTTCCGGATGCGATGGAAGGCCCGACCCCCGCCTCGGCGCTCATCCACGCGGCGACCATGGTGGCCGCCGGCACATTCGTCCTGGCGCGTCTTTTCGACATCTTCGTCCTGTCTGACCCGGCTCGCCTCGTGCTCGCGGTGAGCACCGCCGTGACCATGGTCGGTGCCGCGATCATTGCCTTTGGCCAGTCGGACCTTAAACGGATGCTGGCCTACTCCACCCTCAGCCAGATCGCGATCATGTTGTCTGCCCTGGCCGTGGCACCGAAGTCCGTCGGAGCTGGCCCGGCCGTGTTCCACCTGTTGTCGCACGCGATGTTCAAGGCGTTGTTGTTCCTCGCGATCGGGTGGCTCAGCGTCCTCGTGGCCGGCACAGCGGCGGTCAAGTTGTCGGGTGGAGTGCGCCATCACCCGCAGCTGAAATGGCCCATCGGCATCGGACTCCTATCGCTTGCCGGAGTCCCGCCGCTTGTCGGGTTCGTCTCCAAGGAGTATGTCCTGGGCGCGGCCTTCGACAATGTCAACGAGCTGGGGCGGGCCGCGGGGTGGATCGTCCTGGTCTCATTTGGGCTGACAGTGGTGCTCACTGCTGCCTACTGCACCCGAGCCTGGTTTGTCCTCACCCACCTGAATCCCCAGGAAGAGGCCTTCCGCCAGGCCACGATCGAGGCTTCGCGGAAGATCGTGGACGTCACCCTCGTCGAGCTCTTCACGGAGGCGGCACCTCACGCCACAGCTGTATACACGCCGCCACCGCCCGTCGTCGAAGTCGAGTCCGATCACGGTCATGCCGAGATATTCGCCGGTGCCCGTTTGTCGATCGGCGTCCTTGCTTTCCTGAGCGTGGTTGGCGGGCTGATCATCTTCACCCCACTTGTTGCGGTCGAACCCCACATCGTCTGGTACCTGGCAACAACCTCGTTGCTCCTGATCCTGGCAGCGTGGCTCGTGGTGCGGCGGATGGCCTCGATGAATATCAGCGGTGATGCGGCCGACCTTCTGGGCACCCGCCGAATGGCTTTGTTTGACAAGGGTTTTGGAGCGGACGGTATCTATGTCGCAGTTATGTCCCCGGTCGTCAAGCTGGCCCGGATCGTGGTGACAGCAGACCGCGAGATCATCGACGCCTCCGTCCGCGGCACCGTCGTGGCGACTCGCTGGGTCGGGGTCGCCGGCGAGCGGGTGCACACCCGCAAGCCGTCCTCCTACCTCGTGTGGTTGTTGCTCGGACTGCTGGCGGTCGGCGTATCGGGCGTGACGTTGTGGTGATCCTGCTGATCGGCGCACTGGTGATCCCGGCTGTCACGGGCACCGCCCTGCTTCTGTCTGGGCGTGGCTTCCGGCCCCAGGTCGAGGGCAACGCCAATACGATCAGCCTCGTCGCCAGCGTGCTCACGGCTGCCCTGGTCATCGCGACGGTGATCGTCCGCCCTGTACTGAACTACTCGTGGCTGCCCTCCCTGGGGGTCAGGCTGCACTTCGCAGTGGACGGCATCAGCGCACCCCTGTTGATCCTCACCGCGGCGCTCAGCGTTGCGGTCGTGGTCAACGCCCGGTCTCGGCCTTCGCACGGCGGCTCGCCCGCGTCGTTCTACGGATGTTTGCAGCTGGTCGAGCTCGGTGCGCTGGCAACGTTCTTCGCGCGTGATGCTGTCATCTTCTACGTCGCCTTTGAAGTTGTGCTGGTGCCCATGTGGGTCCTGATCGCCCGCTACGGCGACTCCCACGATCTCGCGGCACGGCGCGACGCATCAGGTCGCTTCGTGCTTTACACGGTGCTCGGCTCCACGCTCATGCTGATCGGCATCCTCGCCCTGGTGCAGGCTTCGGGCACGGCCGACCTGGACGCCCTCGCGGCCGCCCACGGCGCGGGACTCGCAAGGCACACGCAGATCATCATCGCGGCGCTGCTCCTGGTCGGGATGGGGATCAAGGTGCCGGTGTGGCCGCTGCACACCTGGCTGCCGCCTGCACATACCATCGCGCCAACTGCCGGTTCGGTGATGCTGGCAGCCCTTCTGCTGAAGATGGGCACCTACGGGATCGTGCGGTTGGCGATCGCGCCGCTGCCCCTGGGATTCGCTGCTCTGGCACCGGCGTTCGGCGTCCTCGGCGTCATCGGCATCATCTGGGGAGGCCTGGCCTGTCTGGTCGAGAACGACCTCAAGCGGCTCATTGCCTACTCCTCCGTTGCACACATGGGCTTCGTGGTTCTGGGGCTCTCGAGCGGGACGACGGTGGGGCTGCAGGCAGCGTTGTTCGCCAACATCGCCCACGGTGTGGTGTCCGCCCTGCTCTTCTTCCTCGTCGGCGGTCTCAAGGAACGCTGGGGATCAGCGGACCTGGCCACCGCGCGCGCTGCACTGCGTGAGGTCTCGCCGCGCCTCGGCATCGCCCTTGTGGTCGGATTCGCAGCCTCGCTCGGCCTTCCTGGTCTTGTCGGTTTCTGGGGCGAGTTCCTGGCCATGTACTCCGCGTGGAACCCCGCGCCCGACCGTCCCCAAGGCCTCATGCGTCTCCTGGTCATCGTGGCAGTGAGCGGCGCCGGACTGGCCGCGCTGTACTCCCTGCGGGTGCTGCGGCTGATCTGGTTCGGCGACCGTACGACACCATCACATGAGGACGCCCGCGGCGGCGAATGGTCTGTACTGGCAGTCCTGATCGCCGCCGTCCTTGTCCTTGGCGTCGCCCCGGGACTGTTGTTGAACTCGACCTTCAAGGACGCTGCCTCCATCACCATAGGGGTGTCCCGATGAGCCAGGCCGTCGTCAGCGTGAACGCCGGGATTCTGCTGCCGGTGCTCGCACCAGCGGTCGGAGCGGCCGTCGTCCTGGTCACCGATGTTGCGGTCCAGCACCTGCGCCGCGTGCACTACGTGATCGCGCTGGTCAGTCTCGTTGTCGGTGCCCTTGCCACTTTCGCGGGTCTGGGGATGGTCGGCGGATCCGCTCGCCGGACGCTCTGCCTGCCCGGCAGTGGCCTGTGCATGTACGCCGCCGACTCCGTCGCGTCGACCCTTCAGCTGGCTGCGTTGTTGGCAGCCGCCCTCACCCTGCTGCTGAGCTGGCCGGACGACAAGAAGCAGTCGCCCGGTGGCACCGCAGTCATCGTCAGCCTCGTCCTGGCTGCGACGGCGGGGGCCACGGCTGTTGCTGGGGCCCGCGACGTCGGCTCGTGGCTGGTTGCCCTCGAGCTTGCCACTCTCCCGACGGTGGCGCTGGTGGCGCTGCGCGGCGCGCGCTCTGCGATCTCCGGGGCGATCGCCCTGCTCACCACCGCGTTGGTCTCCTTCGGTCTGCTGGCGCTGTCGGCTGCTCTCTGGTTCACGGCCACCGGCAGCGGTTTCCTTACTCCCGCAGCCGGGCTGGTGGCGATCAACGATCCGGCGAGACGCCCGATCCTGGTCCTTGCCGTCGTTGTTGTCATTGCCGGGATCGGCTTCAAGCTCTCGCTCGTGCCGTTTCATGCGTGGACTCCTGAGGCCTACGACGGCGCCCCCCTGCCGATCGCCGCCTTCCTGGCTGGCGTCTCCAAGATCGCTGCCCTGGCCGCTCTGCTTGTCGTCATCCGCGCCATCGCTCCGCTGGGTGCTCCGCCGCTGGCCGCCATCGCGATCGTGTCGGCCATCAGCATGACCCTTGGCAACATCATGGCGTTGCGACAGAACGGCGTCGTCCGGTTCCTTGCGTGGTCGACCGTGGCACAGGCCGGTTGGGTGGTCCTGCCGCTGGCGGCTGTCTCCTCGGGTGCTGTACACGCCTCCGGGGCTTACCTCCTGGCGTACGCCCTGGCCACACTGCTGATCTTCGCGGTAGTCGCTGCCATGGTCCAGATCAGGGGAGCGGCTCGCGCACGCGACCTCAACGAATACCGCGGTCTCCTGGGTGACCACCCTGTTCTGGCAAGCGCCCTCGGGCTGGGCCTGTTGTCGCTGGCCGGGCTCCCGCCGGGCTTCCTGGGTCTGGTGGCGAAGGTTGCCGCCCTGCGCCCGGTTGTCACCAGCGAGCTCTGGTGGCTGGCCGTCATCGCGGCTGTCAACGCGGTCCTGGGCGTGGCCGTCTACCTGCGGTGGCTGCTCATCGTCATCTCCACGCCTGACGCCTCAGTGCAGGCCCCGGCGCCAAAGGTTCCGGATGGGACTTCACCGGTGGCTGTACAGGCGGTTCGGGCACATCCGGCGACGCTTGTCGCCGTCGGTTTTACCGTGGTGGCACTGGTGCTGACCAGCTTGAACCCGCAGATGCTGGTGGGCCTGCTCGGTCAGTAGTCCGGAACATCATCCTTGGTAGCCACGTTAGGAAGAACATGCACAACCACTACAACGGACTTAAGACCACGCTCCTCTTCAGTGGCATCTTCGCAGTCCTGCTCGTGCTGGGTTCGGTGTTCAAGGGGGGCCAGTACATCTGGGCCTTCGCCCTGTTCGGGGTGGTCATGACGGCTTACGGGTACTGGAACAGCGACAAGATCGCGATCAAGGCGATGCACGCACGGCCGGTCAGCGAGGCTGAAGCCCCGGCCATGTATCGGATCGTGCGTGAGCTCTCGAGCGCGGCGACCAAGCCGATGCCGCAGTTGTTCATCTCGCCGACCGAAGCGCCCAACGCCTTTGCCACCGGACGCAACCCGTCCCACGCTGCGGTCTGCTGCACCCAGGGGATCCTGGAGCTTCTCGACGAGCGCGAGCTACGCGGGGTCCTCGGCCATGAGCTGATGCACGTCTACAACCGCGATATCTTGACGTCTTCGGTGGCCGCCGCCGTTGCCGGCGTCATCACCAGCGTCGCCCAGATGTTCATGTTCATGAGCTTCTTCGGCGGCAGTGGCGGCGAAGACGACAACCGTTCCAACCCGGTGGCCCTGATGGCCATGGCCCTGCTCGCGCCGGTTGCCGCCACGACGATCCAGCTGGCGATCAGTCGGACGCGTGAGTACGACGCGGACGAGGACGGCGCCAAGCTGACGGGTGACCCGTTGGCTCTGGCGTCGGCGCTCAGCAAACTCGAGCGCGGGACGGCCGCCGCACCCCTGGCGCCCCAGCGCGATCTCGTCAATGCCAGTCACATGATGATCGCCAACCCCTTCCGCGGGCAGGACGTCTCGCGGCTGTTTGCGACCCACCCACCGATGGCCGACCGGATCGCCCGCTTGGAGACGATGGCCTCGGGGTACCGCGGGTACTGACAGGGTGCTGACGGGAGCGCCCATACACCGACCTGCGGCGACCACCCCCGGCCGTCTCTGAAAGAGTGCGGGCATGACCAACCTGACCCGTGTGGAAGCCGGGGCGCGATCCGCCCTCATCGATGTCACCGGATATCGTGTTGAGCTCGATCTGGCCCAGGGCCCCACCACGTTCGAGTCCTCCAGCACGGTGAGCTTCACGTGTGCTGAACCGGGGGCCTCGACGTTCCTTGACGTCAAACCGCAGCGGCTTCACCGGGTCACCCTCAACGGCGTGGATCTGGACCTCACCGGCTTCGATGGCGATCGGGTCGCGCTGAACGCGCTAGCCGTCGCGAACGAGGTCGTGGTGACTGCAACGATGAGCTACAGCATCGATGGTCAGGGCCTGCACCGGGCCGTCGACTCGGCAGACCAGCGGCACTACGTCTATGGGCACTCGTTCCTGGACGCCGCGCCGCGGGTATTCGGCTGCTTCGACCAGCCCGACCTCAAGGCTCCCTACGACGTCACAGTGACCGCACCCCCCGAGTGGATCGTCCTGGGCAACGGTGCGGCCACACGCATCGGCGAGGGAAGCTGGGTGCTGGCGACGACGAAGCCGTTGGCCACCTACTTCTTCACCGTCTGCGCCGGACCTTATGTCTCCGTGACGGCAGTGCATGACGGTATTCCGCTGGGCATCCACGCGAGAGCCTCGTTGCGGGAACCTCTGGAGCGCCAGGCCAAGCAGATGCTCACAGTCACTGCGCAGTCCTTAAACTACTACCACTCGCTGTTCGGCATCCGTTACCCGTTCGGGGAGTACCACCAGGTCTACGTCCCCGAGTTCAACGCCGGCGCGATGGAGAACCCCGGCTGCGTGACGCTGCGGGACCAGTACGTGTTCCGCGGGGCCATGACGCACGACGAGGTCCTGACCCGGTCCAACACGATCTCGCATGAGATGGCACACATGTGGTTCGGCGACCTGGTGACCATGAGGTGGTGGGACGACCTGTGGCTGAACGAGTCCTTCGCCGAGTACATGTCTCATCGAACCCTCATTGAGGTCACGGAGTTCACCGACGCTTGGGTCGACTCCTCGATGGCACGAAAGGTGTGGGGCTATGCCGCCGAGCGGATGCCGTCGACCCACCCGGTGGCCGGCTCGCCTGCCCCGGATGCCCAGTCGGCACTTCAGAACTTCGACGGCATCTCCTACGCCAAAGGGGCTGCCACACTGCGTCAGCTGATCGCCCACATCGGCGATGCCGCATTCATCTCTGGGGTGGCACAGTACCTGTGCTCCCACGCGTACGGCAACGCTACCCTCGCGGACTTCCTCGGGGCGATGGAGCATGCCAGCGGTAGGGACCTGCAGGGCTGGGCCGATGCGTGGCTGCGTACTGCGAGCCTCGATGCGATCTCGGTGGACTCGGCCTCGGATCAGGGTTGGATCACGTCGGCCACGATGCGCAGGACGCCGCCGCAGGCCTATCCAGCCGATCGTCCGCACAGCATCGATGTAGCCGGGTTCTCGCGCGGCACAGAGGTATTCCGGGTGCTGACCACGGTGGACCGGGACGAGACGAAGATGCCCGAGCTGCAGGGCAAGCCGACCGCGAACATGTTGATCCCCAACGCGACGGACCTGACCTGGGCCAACATAAAGCTCGACGCGGCCACCGTCGCTGCCGCGCCCGCTGAGTTGTCGGCGGTGCCACAGACTCAGGCCCGGGCGGTGGTCTGGACGGCCCTGATCGACGCAGTCGCCCTGGCCGAGATCAACCCCCGACACCTGCTCGCTGTCCTGGCCACATCCTGGGCAGGTGAAAGCAACCAGTCGATCATCAACCGGGTGGGTCTGTTGATGACCCAGCGGATCATCCCGGCGTTCATCCCGCCTCCCGAGCAGGACGGTGCGTATGCCGTGATCGCGGCGGCTGCCGTCTCGATGCTCGCTGAGGCGGAACCTGGCTCATCACGAGCTCTGGTGGCCGCACGGTACGTGGGGACCTCGTCGGCGGACGAAGACCTGCTGCGCCGCTGGGCTGCAGGGGAGCAACTGCCCCAGGGCCTGGACGAGGACTCGGACTTCCGTTGGCTGGTGTTGGGCAACCTGGCGCGGCGCAGTGCCGTCGGGTCGGCTGAGCTTGACGCCGCGCTCGATCAGGACCGCACGATGGCGGGGAACCTGAAATGGCTGCAGGCCAAGGCTTCTGCCCCTGAGGCGGCGGCCAAGGACTGGGCCTGGCAGCAGCTGACGGAAGAGCACGGACGATCCAACTATGAGCTGAACGCGCTGGCCGCCGGGTTCTGGCACGCGAGCGACCACGACGTTCTCCGACCGTATGTCGCTCGCTACTTCTGCGATGTGCCGGCACTGTCCAGGCGGGTCGGTGAGGACGCCCTGGCTAGAGTGGCGACGTTGGCCTACCCGGCCAATCTGGTCGAGTCGTCCACGGCAGAGCAGTCTGCGGCGGCACTGGGGCGTACTGATCTCAGCGCCTCGGTGCGACGGGCCATCGTTGACGCCGACTCCCACCTGCGTGAGGCTCTGGCATCACGGGCCGCCTTCGGCTGAGGGGTCAGCGGTAGTTGGTGAACTGGACAGCGACCTCCAGGTCGGCACCGCGCAGCATCGACATGACTGCCTGCAGGTCGTCCTTGGACTTGCTGGACACTCGCAGCTCGTCTCCCTGGATGAGTGGCTTCACGTTCTTGCCGAACTCCTCGCGGATCAACTTGGAGATCTTCTTGGCCTCCTCCTGGCTGATCCCGTCCTTCAGCGAGGCCTCGAGGCGGTATTCCTTGCCGGAGAGCTGGGGTTCCTTGTCGCCGAGATCCAGGGCCTTGAGCGAGACGTTGCGCTTGATCAGCTTGGTCTGGAAGACGTCAAGGACCGCGAGCACGCGCTCCTGCGAATTAGCCTTGATCAGGATGTTCTCTCCGCTCCACTCGATGGAGGCTCCAACGTTCTTGAAGTCGTAGCGCTGGGAGATCTCCTTCTGGGACTGGGTCAGCGCGTTGCTGACCTCTTGCTTGTCGACCTTGCTCACGACGTCGAATGATGCGTCGGCCATGTCGGCTCCTTCGGGTGTGTCGGGTGGACGGACCCTCGACGAGGCGAGGGATGTGGTGTGGTTTGTCCTGGTGCGGGCCGCCCCGATTGGACGAACCCCGTGGTCCAGTTGCTATCCTTCCATCCGCACCTAGGCAGGTTGCCCGAGCGGCCAATGGGAGTGGACTGTAAATCCATCGCGAAAGCTTCGAAGGTTCGAATCCTTCACCTGCCACCACGTGCACAAAGGGCCC
>Ga0066793_10000791_pt1 | contig 13227 bp, 9 predicted proteins | sample PersoiDNA2013189_FD_83876 | JGI IMG/M metagenome (GOLD analysis project Ga0066793, IMG submission 83876) | Permafrost soil microbial communities from the Arctic, to analyse light accelerated degradation of dissolved organic matter (DOM) -... | ecosystem: Environmental > Terrestrial > Soil >...
AGAGATTACTCATTCTTCATCATGGAAGGATTTCTCTAAACTTCAAGTTTCCTTAGATTGGTTCAATAGGTGCACTCTACGATTTGGAGATCCCGAGCGAAGGGATCTCCTACTCCCATTTTTGTCTTTAGCGAGGGATCTTTTTTACTTTAAAAGTTAAATATCATTAAAACATTTCTCTAATTCAAAAAAAGAACTAAATTTATTTCTTCCAATTAAAGGGGAAATGGGGAAAAAATTTAAAAACAAGGACCTGGCCGCAAGGCTTGGAGTTTCAGGTACTTTAGTATCTCTTGTACTTAACAACAAAGCTGATCAGCAGGGCATTCGCAAGGATACCCAGGAAAAAGTTCTAATGCTCGCAAGGCAAATGGGGTATTACGATTCACTCCAGGAGAAAAATGAAACTTCTCCTGTTGAAGAGAAACCCGGTGTTCTGGGGATGATTGTACCTTCAATAAGTGATCCTTTCGTTATTCAGATAACACCTTTTCTTCAGAAGGCTTTTTCAAGCATTGGTGTTGGATTCTCTATTGTAACGAAAGATCCTGATGATCAGAGATATGACCGGCTTGTAGGAGCTTTTAAAAAGTTTTATAGCGGGCTTATACTTCTCGGCGATGCAGCTGATGAAGCAACAATAAGGGCGCTCAGAACTACAGATTATCCATTCGTGCTTCTTGAAAGACCTTCAAAGACGTTACGTCTTAATACAGTTAGCACAGATACAGTTGCCGGAGCGCAATTGGTTGTTAATCATCTGGATAAGTTAGGATATAAAAATGTAATAATTATTGCTGACCACAGATCATCCCGTTCCGATACAACAGCAATTCAGGATATTATCGCAACACTAGGTCAAAAGTCCGGGATCAACAAGCCTGTTGTAATTGAGTTAAACAAACGACTTTCAGGTGATGATATTGATTCAGAACAATTCGAAATGTATCTTCGCCCTCCTTATCGCGCAGATGTGATGGTTATAATGAATGCAAACCTGGTTTATCCGATAATGACTCTTTTAAGGAAAAAGAAACTTCGCGTTCCACAGGATATTGCAGTAGTCTCCATGGAGGAGGGAACAGGATTCGACCTGATGTTTTCACCGGTAACATGTCTTCGCAAGCCTCTTTCAGGAATTTCTACCAAGATTGCAAACATGATCTGGACTGAAGTAAAAAATTCAGGGAAAGGTAAGTTTAAGCGGCAGGTCAATATATCACCCGAACTTATTGTAAGAAGTTCCTGCGGCACTTTATAGAATTGTTGCTGACATGAAAACATCTGTAAAAATTACATTGGCATTAATGACAATGCTTACATCCTGCTTTTCCCGGAATCATCTGATTAATGACAGTCAATACCTGGCAACCACTGAAAAAGCATTCAACCTGCGAAAGCCTCTGACAATATCAAGAGATTCGTCCTTGTTCTCTGTTTTTAATCAGCATCTTTCAATAAAACAATCAGAGGCACTTAAGTTTCTTTATGCATTCATGCCTTTAAGCGATCTGGCAGATTATAACGGCGAATTTTTTCTTGCTAATACAAATATGTCTTTAAAGGCGCAATCGGAGACAAAATGGGGAAAGGATATTCCTGAGGAGATCTTCCTTCATTATGTTCTTCCTTGCAGGATTAATAATGAAAATCTTGACTCGTTCCGGATTACCAGTTATAATGAACTTATGAACAGGGTTAAGGGAATGGATATAAAGGAAGCTGCACTTGAGGTAAATCATTGGTGCCATGAGAAGGTCAGTTATCAACCAGCTGACATAAGGACTTCTGCCCCAATGAGCACAATTCTCTCAGCAAGAGGACGATGTGGCGAAGAATCAACTTTTACTGTTGCAGCACTACGGACAGTTGGTATACCCGCCAGACAGGTATATACTCCCCGCTGGGCTCATACCGATGATAATCATGCGTGGGTTGAAATATGGATTAATGGACAATGGTACTATATGGGAGCATGCGAACCAGAACCGGTCCTCGATCGCGGCTGGTTTACAGAACCTGCACGAAGAGCTATGCTGGTTCATACAAAATCATTTGGTGCATTTAATGGCAATGAAAATGTAATAAGCAGGCAGGCATATTTTACAGATGTTAATAATCTGGCCAAATATGCTGTAACTAAGAAAATAACTGTAAAGGTGCTCGACAATAATAATTCACCGTTAACCAATGCTCAGGTAGAATTCCAGCTTTATAATTATGCAGAATTTTATCCATTGGCTATTGTTCCTACAAACGAAAATGGAATAAGTCAGTTTGAGACAGGATTAGGTGATTTATTGATTTGGGCCCACGATGGTGATAATTTTGACTTTAAGAAAATTTCAGTTGGTGAAACTGATACGTTGATATTGAGACCTGTCAGAAAAGATATCAGCAACAGCAGCACTGACCTGGACTTTGATGTACCAGTAATCCGGTCACCGCTTCCGGTACCCGCACAAGAGCTTATAGTTCAGAACTCTGAGAGACTTAACAAAGAAAACGATATACGCCAAAAGTATATTGATTCATGGATGAAACCATCAGAAGCAAAAAAACTTGCGCTAAAACTTAATATTGATTCTGGCAGATTAATGGGTGTAATAGCAAGAAGCATGGGCAATTATAAAGAGATCAGCTCATTCCTGTCAGAAATACCTGACTCATTACGTCCCTTTGGTATATCTTTGCTTGAGGCTCTTACAGATAAGGATCTTCGGGATATTAAGCGAAATGTCCTTTCTGACCATCTTAAAAATACTAAATTTCCTGTTTTTGTTCCTGGTGATTCTGATAATAAGATATTCTTAGAGTATGTCCTTAACCCAAGAGTTGCAAATGAAATGTTAGTTCCATGGAGACATTATTTCTTAACAAAACTCCAATATCAGCTGAGAATAAGCGGATCACTCGAACCTTCATTAATAGTTAAATACCTGAATGATAATATAAGAATTGCTGATAATGAAAATTATTATCAAACACCATTAACACCTGTAGGCGTTAATGAACTAAAAGTTTCAGATGCAGCTTCCCGTGCAATTTGTTTTGTCGCAATTTGCAGGACTTTTGGAATTCCTTGCCGTCTCGAACCTGGAAGTAATGTTCCGCAATATTTCGTTAATAATAACTGGAACGACGTTTATTTTTCTGATCAGAAACATCCTGATAAGAATAAAGCTTATCTTAAATTACAATCTCCTGATACAAAGCCGGTTCCTGAATATTATATTCACTTCACCGTAGCAAGATTTGAAGGAGGACGGTACAATACCCTTGAATATGATTACAATAAAAAAATCAGTGATTTTAAGGAAGAACTTCAACTTCCACCTGGACAATATATGCTCGTAACCGGGGACAGAATAAGCGACAGTAAAGTATTGTCAAATATATCGTTTTTTGACCTTATACCGAACGAACATAAAACTCTGGATGTAAAAATCAGAAAGGACGTTTCTGAAAGAAAGATAATTGGTAAAATTGATCTTAAAAAGATTAATGCTCTTTCTCTTATGACCGGCACTTCTCAATCATGTGTCAATGATAAGGGTTTGGTAGTTATATGGATTGATCCTGAGAAAGAGCCTGCCAAACATATATTTAATGATCTTCCACTTCTTAAAAACGAACTTGATGCCTGGGGAGGAAAATTTCTGTTTCTGTCTGAAGGGAACGGTCGCGACTTTTCTCAACAAACTTCTGGAAATTTAAATAATCCTGAAAATATTAAAGGGCTGCCTGCAAATACATCATTTGGTGTTGACAATCAGTTGGCCGTGTTAAAGAATTCGGTTAAACTCAATTTTCCTTCTGAAATTAATTTACCTGTTGTTGTCATGGCAGATAAGGATGGAAATATTTTCTTCCTATCAACTGGGTATAGAATTGGAATTGGTGAACAAATATTAAAATATATCAAATAAAATATTATTGTAGGGAACGGTCGAGACCGTTCCCTACATATCAATACTCCTGATATTTTAATATTTGTTAATAACTGTTGATATCTGACATAAATCAATATGTGTCGGAATAAAAATATCGATTATCTTTGTTATGTTTTGGTGTTACAATGAAATAAAATCATTGTAATGAAAAGGGAATGCGGTTAGAATCCGCAACAGTACCCGCTGCTGTGATGCCCGATCGTTCTAACGATGATGGTTTTGTGAAATACCTGCCACTGTGACAAATAAAAATCATGGGAAGGCTTCATAAAACCGGGATAAGTCAGAAGACCTGCCATATAAATCTAATATTCAAAGCTTTCGGGAAGAAAAGCGTCGGATCATTCATTGATTCACCACTTAAATTTCCTTGTCAGCTCCGGATACTGGATAATTAAAATTGTCGAGGAAATACATTTTTAAAGAGTGAAGACATATATAAACAGAGAATTCATTTATAATTTGAGAAATACCATATTATATATTGTATTCTTCCTCTCTATTCCTTTGCAGGGACAAATTTCAACCGGGAATGATACAGTTAAAATAAAAGAGGTTGTTATCGAAAGAAAAAGATCCAAGTCAGATCCGGCAGGATATAGAACAACAATTCTTGATTCGTCTGTTCTGGTAAACTATAATAATCGTAATCTGTCTGAAATGATCTCTGAAAATACCAATATTTTTATCAAAACCTATGGAACGGGAGGGACCGCAACACCAGCATTCAGAGGTACAGGGGCAAGTCATACATTGATAGACTGGAATGGTGTGAGTCTCAATAGCCCGATGTTGGGACAGTCTGATCTTTCCCTTATTCCGGTTGGGTTGATTGATGATGTTCAGATTAGCTTTGGAGGAGCATCAATGTTATTAAATGATGGAGGAATTGGAGGTACAATTAACCTTGAGACCAAACCGGAATGGAAAAAGGAAACTATAATATCACTAAATTCAGGAATTGGAAGTTTTGGACAATTTACGGAGTTTATGAAGGTAAAAACCGGAAATTATAAATTTCAGACAGTTACAAAAGGCTACTTTCAAACCTCAGAAAATAATTTCAGGTATCTTAATTCTGAAATAGGTTCAGACCCCATATGGCAGACAAGAACCAATAATCAGGTAAAACAACGGGGCTTTGTCCAGGAGTTATATTTCAATAATTCAAATAAAATTACGTCTGCAAGAATTTGGTACCAGGGCACTGACAGAAATCTGCCGGCTTCACTGTTGACTGAACCAAATTCAGGTGAAAAACAGTTTGACGAATCGTTGAGGACAATGCTGAATTATGATACATTTAAAGGAAATAGCAGCTTTTCTTTTACAGGATCCTGGATGTTAACCAGATTGAATTATTTTAATCGCCTTGCATCAATTGACTCAAGGAATCTTTCGGAGGTCCTGACTTTAAAAGCCGCTTTTGAGAACTCTCTTGGGAAAAACATAAAACTAAAAATTGTTGTAGATGAGCAGTCAGGTGTTGTAAATTCAAATAATTATGATCATAAAACAACCCGGAATAAAACTTCTCTGACTGCATCAGTAGACAGAAAGAAAGGCAGGCTTGGTGCAACACTTCTTCTTCGTGAGATACTGGATAAAAATTCCTTGCTTATTCCTGATTTTTCTACTGGTATACAATTCAGAATTCTTTATGAAAAGGAGTATTATCTTAAAGCCAATATTTCCAGAAATTCCAAAGTACCTTCAATGAATGATTTGTTCTGGGTACCAGGTGGTAATCCAGGTTTAAAAAATGAATATGCATTCATATACGAGATCTCCTATGAAATGAACCAAATTATTTCAGATGCATTAATTTTAAAATATGATCTGTCGGTTTTCCGTTATAATATTAAAGATATGATACAATGGCACCCGGGAGAATACTCTTACTGGACAGCTGATAATATTCAGAATGTAAATTCATCCGGAGCAGAAACATCTATCGCCATGGATTATGTGTTTAATAATTTAAAAGCAAGTCTTAAAGCAGGTTACTCGTTCACAAGGGCGATTGCTGGAGGATCAAAGAGCGAAAATGACATTTATGGAAGAAAACAATTAATGTATATGCCAGAAAATGAGGCAAATACTTCATTTAGAATTGGGTATAAAAACATTTACTCATTATGGGCAGCCAACTTCGTTGGAGCTAGATATATAACAGTTGATAATTCACAGTATCTTCCCGGATACTTTGTCAATAATTTATCGTTAGGCGTCAAACTTCAGCTGAAAGGCTCTTTCTCCGATTTGAATTTCGGTATCGATAATCTTTTCAATATAGATTACCAGTCAATAGCTTATTATCCGTTACCCGGGCGGGCATACTTTTTAAAGATCTTAGTTCAATTCATTAAATAGATTTAATATGAAAAATTTAGTAAAAATTGCCATTCTTCTTTTTATTGTTTCTTCATGTACAAAAACTCCGGATACTCAAAATATAAATTTTTCATTTGGAGGTGGTGTTTTCGTGATTAATGAAGGCAACTTCAGAGGCGGAAATGGATCCCTTTCTTTTTATTCATACGACTCCTCAAAAATCTTTAATGATCTTTTCAATAGTGTTAATGGCCGGCCCCTGGGGGATGTTCCAAACTCGATGGCTATTAAAGGTGATAAAGCATACATTGTTGTTAACAACTCCGGTAAAATCGAAATTATAGACCAGGCGACACTTCAATCGAAAGCAACAATCAGCGGACTAATTTCGCCAAGAAATATTTCTTTTGTCAACGATTACAAAGCATATATATCAAGTCTCTATTCAGATTCGGTTACAATTATTAATCTAACTGACAATTCAATTTCCGGTTATATTAACCTGAGAAGAACATCTGAATCTATAGCTACTGCCGGCAACAAAGTATTTATTTCAAACTGGACTTCAGGCAAAGAGATTATGGTTATTAATTCTGCCAATGATCGGGTAGTTGATTCTATCGAAGTAGGAGTAGAACCTGAAAGCATGGCCTTTGACAAATATGGTATGCTATGGGTACTTTGCAATGGTGGCTATGCAAGACAAAATTACGCTGAACTGATAGCAATAAACACTGCTACAAATTCCATTGTAAAAACGTTTACGTTTCCGACAAAAGAAGCCTCTCCGTCATGTCTTAAGACGGATGGTACAGGACAGACACTTTATTATATCGATAATGGTATCCGGCAAATGGATATTAACTCATCGGATCTGCCGAATGCTCCTTTTATATTACAGGAATCAGGACAGTATTTCTACAAGATTGGAATTAACCCTGTAAATAATGATGTCTTCGTTACAGATGCTGTTGATTTTGTGCAACAAGGCAATTTATTATTATATACTGGTGGTGGGAGTCTCATTTCAAAACTGAAAGCGGGTATAATTCCCGGATCAATGTGCTTCAAGATAAGAATCAATTCCTGAACGACCTGAACTATTCTTTGTTTATGCAGACCGGTGAAAAAATGAATGCTTTAAAATTAATATTGATCAGCACATTATTCACAATTTCAGGATGCGGGAAAAGTGATAAGAAAAGTAGTGAAAAACTCCATATCGCCGGAAATGAAATTGTCAGCGCGGAAAGATTCACCCTTAATAGCAAGAATAGTTGGGCTGAAGTTAAAATTATTAATCCATGGCAGGGGGCAACAAATGTTAACCAGGTTTATTACCTGGTAAAAAGAGGATATAAATTACCGGAGGGTATTGATTCAGAAGCTGTAATATTTGTCCCGCTGAAAAAAATAGTTTGTATGTCGACAACTCATATAGCTATGATTTCAGCTCTGGGTGAAGAAAAATCAATTGTTGGCATGTCTGGAACAAACTTCATTTATTCGCCTGATTTGCTTAAGAATGTTGATAAGGGATTAATTTCGGATGTAGGTTATGAAGCTAATCTCAACAAGGAGCTGATCCTGAAAATCTCCCCTGATCTAATAATGATATATGGAATAGGTAGTGAATCAGCCGGTTATGTTGGTAAGTTAAAAGAGCTAGGCACAAAAGTTATCATTAATGCCGATTACCTTGAAACAGATCCTTTAAGCAGGGCGGAATGGATCAAATTGTTCGGGGCCCTGTATTGTAAAGAGAAACTTGCTGACAGTATATTTAAATCTGAAGTTGAAGAGTATACAAAACTAAAGTCATATATCGGCCAAAATATCAGGAACAGGCCAACAGTATTGCTTGGGCTTCCTTATAGGGACACCTGGTATATTTCGCCGGGCAATTCATTTATAAGTAAACTTATCAGTGATGCTGGTGGAGACTATCTTTGGAAGGATACCGAGTCTTCCGTATCAATGCCATATGGTATAGAAAATGTTTATATAAAGGGAATGAAAGCGGATTTCTGGTTGAATATCGGAAGTGTAAGTTCACGGAATGAGATTGCAAATGCAGATCAACGTCTGGACGATCTGCCTTGTTTCAAAAATAATAATCTGTTCAATAATAACAATAGGGTGACTGTAAATGGAGGAAATGATTTCTGGGAAAGCGGAAGTCTTTATCCTCACCTGATTCTTAAAGATATTGCTACTATTCTGCATCCAGAATTATTCAGTGATCACAAACTAACCTTCTACAGGAAAATAAACTAAAAAAGATCATTTGAAAACTGATATAAAGAAAGGATTATTTGCTGATCTTAAATCAGCAAGGAATAACCGGATTATTTTCTCAGGTTTGTTATTACTTGTTCTCATTGTTATAATTCTGGATATTTTTTTAGGGTCAGTAAGTATTAAGCCATCAGAAGTATTAAAAGCAGTTTTCACAAATGCTGATACTAGTTTTGCGACTATTATACTCAAATTCAGATTACCTAAAGCAATTACAGCTCTGATAGTAGGAATTGCTTTATCAATAAGCGGGTTGCAGATGCAGACAGTTTTCAGAAATCCGATGGCCGGACCTTACGTACTGGGGATAAGTTCCGGGGCAAGTCTTGGCGTTGCCTTTGTTATTTTAGGTTTTTCTTCAAATATCACACCCGACAGTCTTAAGGGATTTGGGAACTGGATTCTTGTTGCAGCTTCATGGGCAGGTGCTGGTGCAGTAATGCTTTTAATAATGGTCATTTCATCGAAGGTAAAAGATATAATGACGATTCTCATTCTCGGGATTATGCTTGCGAGCGGTATATCGGCTGTTGTAACTATAATGCAATACTTCAGTAATGAGACAATGCTAAAAGCTTATGTAATATGGACCATGGGGAGTTTAGGAAATCTTACTTCGAGCCAGCTAAATGTACTTTTAATTTCGGTTTCCGCCGGCGTACTTCTGAGTTTGTTCTCATCAAAAATGTTAAATGCATTATTGCTCGGGGAGAATTATGCAGGCAGCATCGGTCTCAATATAAGGTTTGCAAGGATAGTGATATTTACAGGTACAAGTATTCTGGCAGGAAGTGTCACAGCTTTTTGCGGACCAATTGGATTCATTGGTATTGCAGTACCGCATATTGTAAGAATACTGTTTAAGACTTCCGATCATAGGATTTTAATTCCTGGAACCATTCTGATGGGTGGAGCAGTTATGCTTATCAGCGACATTATTTCACAGCTGCCCGGATCGGAAACCGTTCTGCCAGTGAATGCAGTTACCTCTCTGATTGGCATTCCGGTCGTTATATGGGTGATCTTACGTAACAGGAAATACTCAGGATCGTTCTGATGAAAATGAATCCTCATGAAATATTATCTCTCGTTTCACTGAAAATCGGATATGCATCAGGAAAAAATGAAAATGTTCTTCTTCCTCCTCTTACTGCAAGTGCAGGAAGTGGCGAATTAATTGCTGTTATTGGAAGAAACGGAATAGGTAAGAGTACTCTTTTGAGAACATTAACAGGGTTGCAGCAACCACTCGGTGGTGAAATCTTTTATAGCGGGAAAAAAATCGAAGATTTCTCAAGAATGGAGCTGGCACAAAACGTAGGTTATATTTCTACTGAGATTGTTAAAGTCAGTAATATGAATGTATATGACCTTGTTGCTCTTGGAAGGTTTCCACATACAAACTGGCTGGGCAAAATTGAGATGGAGGATCATGAGATTATATTGGATGCATTGAAAAAGACATCGATGGAACATTTTCGCAGAAAGTTTGTTTCTGAGCTCTCCGACGGAGAACGCCAAAAGGCAATGATAGCCAGGATTCTTGCCCAGAACACACAAATTATGATTATGGATGAACCGACAGCGTTCCTTGATATTGCAGGAAAATATGAAATTCTTCATCTGATGCAAATGCTCTCGCATGATAGTGACAAAACAATCATTTTTTCAACTCATGATCTTCAAATGGCTATTAGTCAGTCAGATAAGATATGGCTTATACTTGATGACAAACTTCTTGAAGGGGCTCCGGAAGATCTTATGATTGCAGAAGCATTTGATCACCTTTTCGCTTCATCAATTGTCCAGTTTAATTCTCAGGATGGTACTTTTTCATTCAGAATCGGGACTAAAGGAAGTATTTATGTTGAGGGAGAAGGTGATAAGAGGATGTGGACGGAAAAAGCAATTAACAGAGCTGGTTTTACAGTCTCAAAAGAAAAATCATTCCCCTATGTAATAATTCCGTCAGACAATAAGAAGTTTTGGCAACTTACAACTCAAACCAGTATAAAGGAATTCATGTCAATATATGAATTGATTTCATCTCTGGGCAAGGAGGTATAGATAGCTCTATTTGTAATATTTTCTGTAGTTATCTATAAACGGACCAATTTCCTCAACAGCAAGTTTCTTGGCAATGATTTTTTTGTTTTTATCAAGAATATAAATAGTAGGGGTAGACTGTACATTATAGTAAAAGTCAAAATGAGAACTTCTCTGAGGATCCCATCCGTTTATCCAGGCTAGTTTATTATCCTCTATATACTTTGTCCATTTTGTCTTGTCGGAAGTGGTGCATACTGCAAATACTTCCATGCTGTAATCTTTAGGTTTATCATAGTAAGCCTTAAGTTTTGGCGTAGCCTCCTTGCAATGCCCGCAATCGGGCTCCCAGAAATAGAGAATAGTGAACTCTTTTTCTATATCAAAAAGTGAAACAAATATTCCTTTGTATGAGTCCATTACTATGTTTTCGGCTTTCTTTCCGATAAGATTTGGTCTTATCAGATCTATCTGTTTTCGCAGATCATCCTTAAATTCTTTTGTTACCCAGTCTGCTTTCCCTGAGAGATAAATATCATCTGCGAGTTTTACAAGTACTGCATCGTGTCCCATAATTTCGCTTTCCCTGAAATGGTTAAAAAGATAGACTGCAACAAACTGAAAAATTTTATAATTGCCACTGCATTTTTTAATCAGTTTGTCAATTTCCCTGTTGATGGTATCAGGCGACTGTATTAAGACATTTGAAAAGAATGCGTCAAGTCGTGCATATAATATAGGTGTACGAAGTAATCTTTCATCCATCAGGTCAATATTGTCAAAAAAATGGTTTTTATTGTAATTGTAATTCCTTACCCATATTACAGAATCAGGGTTAGCAAATCCTATTGGAACCGGGAATTCAGGAATATCAATTGGCAATAATCCTTTCACCAGATTTGCCAGAAAGCTCCCTTCGTTTGCTTTTATGACACTTTTAAGATAGGATTTCATCTTTTCTTCCTGAAGTTTTTGAATCGGACCAAGAATCTTTAGAGAATCACTATTTTGCTTATTGTTCTGGAATCTTTTTGAAATAGCAGAAGCATGTTGCTGCATTATTATCCATTTCCTCTGGTACTCCACAAATGCAGAGTTCTCCTCTGAACCTGTAAATTTCAAAGTATTGAAGTAATCACTGAAGGAACAGTTTAGAGAAAAGTGCTGGTCAGAAGATATAAGGAATTCAAAATATTTTCTCCCGGGCAGAACGATCATATATATTCCCTGTGGCAGGGTCTCATGGCCACTGACAATTCCATGACCTGTTCTGTCGAGCTTAAGAGTATCTTTTATATACTGTTTGTCACCCAGGTGATAAGCCATGAATACCGTTGAATCCTGAAGACCATTTATGGTTATATCAATTTCATAGCCATTTTTTAACTGGCCATACAAAAATGCCGGAACCAATAAAAGCAAAATAAAAAAAATTAACCTTCTCATTTACACTAAAGATTATTTAAGACATCTGCAAAATTAGCCATTGCAATTTCTCTGCCAAAGGTTGTCAGACAAATATTAAGAAAATATATTGTACTTTTGATTTAATTACCATCGACAAAAATGAAGATTTCATTGCTGATTCCCGTGTTCGATTATGATATTGTTGCGCTTGTTTATAGCATGAAAAATGCTATGGGCAAAGTTCCTGAATTCTATGAAATTATTATTGGTGATGATGGCTCTTCGACTGAATACAGGGAAAAATACCGCTCACTTCAGGCAGAGAATGTCAAAGTTATTTCTTCTAAAAAAAATATTGGAAGAGCCGCAATCAGAAATAGGCTGGCTCTTGAGGCTAAGGGTGATTTTATACTTTTCATTGATGCTGATGTAGTGCTTCCCGGAACAGCCGAGGCATATATCCTGAAGTGGCTTCCTTTTATGGAAACTTCAAGGGTAATATGTGGTGGAATATTGTATCATGATGGTGCACCGGGAGATCCTGACAAGCTTTTACGATGGAAGTTTGGGAAATGGAGGGAACAAAAAAGTGCGGTTGAGAGGAATAAACACCCTCATGCAGGTTTTTCAACCTTTAATGTTCTTATTGAAAAATCAGTTTTCTCGAAAATACGTTTTAATGAAGAACTAAAACAGTATGGTCACGAAGACACTCTTCTGGGTTACCAATTGAAAAAGGCGGGGATTGATATACTTCATATTGATAATGGTCTGATACACGAGGGGCTCGAATCAAACAGGGATTTTCTTAATAAGACTAAACTAGGAATAGAGAATCTGAGTAAGCTTTTTGATAAAGTTACTGATAAGAAAGCATTTTCAGAGACAGTCAGGGTTCTCGGGATCTATAATAAACTTAAATTTTTAGGATTAACGCGTATAATGGCAGCTATTTTTATCAAGTACCGTGACCGGATGGAGATCAGGCTCGACTCAAGTGATATTTCCCTTTTGTTATTTGCGTTCTATAAAATGAGCATGTTTTGTACATATCGTGAGATTCATACAAGGAAACATATTCTCCCTGTTATTTAGCATTTTTTTGCAAAGCAATTGTTCATTTCTAAGGCGAAGCAGATCACAGGAAAATTTCTCTATCCTAATTCGCATTTATCAGGTTCCTGTAGAA
>Ga0066793_10000792_pt1 | contig 13222 bp, 14 predicted proteins | sample PersoiDNA2013189_FD_83876 | JGI IMG/M metagenome (GOLD analysis project Ga0066793, IMG submission 83876) | Permafrost soil microbial communities from the Arctic, to analyse light accelerated degradation of dissolved organic matter (DOM) -... | ecosystem: Environmental > Terrestrial > Soil >...
GGAGAGGCCCCTTCCAGCCTGCGCTCCAGCCGCTCCAGCCTCGCGAGCATCGCCATCTCCCCGGTGCCTGCCGCGGGCAGCAGCACATGGGCGCAGGTGAGTTCGAGCAGGAGCCGCGGCGAGGTCGTCCCGCGCATCTCGATGAGGCCCTCGCTGAGGATCTGCGCGGCGCGGGCCAACTCGGCCTGGCCGAACTGCCTGGCTTGCTCGCTCATCCGGTCGAGCCGGTCGGCCGGGAGGTCAAGCAGCCCCGTCTGGGCCGCCCCTGGGACGGCCGCGAGGATGATCAGGTCACGGAACCGGTCGAGCAGGTCCGCGGCGAAGCGGCGCGGGTCGTGCCCGCTCTCCACGACACGATCCACGGCCCGGAAGACCGCCGCGCCGTCGCCGCCCGCGAACGCGTCCGCGACCTCATCAAGCAGGCTGTCGTCGGTGTACCCGAGCAGGGCGACGGTCTGGTCGTAGCGCAGTCCGTCCTCACCGGAGCCCGCCAGCAGCTGGTCGAGGACCGACAGCGAATCGCGTGCCGAGCCCGCGCCCGCGCGGACCACCAAGGGCAGCACCGCAGGCTCGTAGCCGATGCCCTCTGCGCGCAGGATCTCTTCCAGGAGTTCCCGGAGAACCGCGGGTGGCACCAGGCGGAACGGATAGTGGTGGGTCCTCGACCTGATCGTGGCGAGGACTTTTTCCGGCTCGGTCGTGGCGAATACGAACTTGAGGTGCGGCGGTGGTTCCTCGACGAGCTTGAGCAGCGCGTTGAAACCCTCCCGCGACACCATGTGAGCTTCGTCGATTATGTAGATCTTGAAGCGCCCGGACACCGGGGAGTAGAAGGCCCGCTCGCGGAGGTCCCGCGCATCGTCGACGCCACCGTGCGAGGCGGCGTCGATCTCGATCACGTCGAGGCTGCCCGGGCCGTCAGGGGCGAGCGCGACGCAGGACTCACACTTCCCGCATGGATCGGGAGTGGGCCCCTGGGCGCAGTTGAGCGAGCGCGCCAGGATCCGGGCGCTGGACGTCTTGCCGCATCCCCTCGGCCCGCTGAACAGATACGCGTGGTTGACCCGGCCGTTGCGAAGGGCCTGGCGGAGCGGTTCCGTTACGTGATCTTGGCCTTTGACGTCAGCAAACGTGGCCGGCCGGTATCTCCGGTACAGCGCGAGCCGCGCTGGTGGCCCGCTGGGCGGGGCCTGGTCCTGAGGGGCGGTGCCGGGCACGTCGCCTGCCATGACCTCATCCTCGCCGGGCCGGGAAGGGGAGCGACCCCCCGCACACCCACCAGGGCCCGCGTACCCTTGCTGCCTTCCGGCCCTGGGGGAGTTGGCGGGGTAGCGCCGTGCGAGGGGTCTTGCGTCAGTCTAGTAGCGGACCAGACGCGGCCGTGCCCTGATCCCTGGCCGGCCGCGACGCGGCGCCTGTTCTCCGCCGGTAAGCTGACCGACGGAGGATTCGCCTAGTGGCCTAGGGCGCACGCTTGGAAAGCGTGTTGGGGGCAACCCCTCAGGAGTTCGAATCTCCTATCCTCCGCCAGATGGCTTCCCACTGGGTCCACCGGCCGGGCTCGGGCGTAGCGCGCCAGGTGTGTTGCGGTCGGAGCTGCACGACTGGCTCGAAACCCGAACCAAACAAAGCCCCCAGCTCGGCGGCGCTGAAGAAGCGAATAAGCAGGTGCCGTTTGGGCCCGGCTAGGTAGCGGACGGTCAGGCCCCCATCGGGGTGACGCTCCGTCACCCCGTGCTCGGGCCAGATATCCGTCCCCGTCGCGTTGACCCGCAGGCAGAACAGGCCGCCGCCGGCTACCCGCGCCTGGGCCGCCCGGATGTGCGCGTGGACCCGCGCGGTACTCGGCGTCCCAGGCAGCCGCGGCGCCGTCCGTCTCACCCATCTGCTCCTCCATCATGTGGGCCGTTCAGCCCCGTCCGCGCAGGGCCGACGTGACCGGGGTAGTCCGGGACGGCGATATGCGGGCCGTCCAGCCCCGTTCGCATGGGGCTGACGTGACCGGGGTGGTCCGGGGTAGCGATGTAACGGACGGTGACGGCAGTCGTTCCTGGTGCGCGTGTTTACTACCTGTTTGTCCACTCCTTTCGCGTAGTGCGGCATTGGCGACGTTTGACTGCGAGCGCGACGGATGTCCTGTCATGCTGCCTGATTGGGAACGGATGGTAGGGCCCGGCGAGAGCCGCGGGAGGTTCAGACGGCGGGCACGTTGCGGCGTTAGGAAGCTTCGTGAGTTCAGTACCCAGTGCTAGTTCAGTACCCAGTGCTAGTTCGGTACCCAGTGCTATGTCAGTACCCAGCGTGAGCTCAGTACCCAGCGTGAGCTCTGTACCCAGGCACCGCAGGAAGCGGAAGATCAGGCGCACCGGGCAGCACACGACGCCCTCTCAAACGGGGAAGGTGGTGCAGAAGGCGGGGATGGCGGCTCCGGCCGTCGCGGTGGTGGGCGCGCTGGCAGCAGCGGCTCCGCAGATCCAGAAGCCCGCTCAGGTCAGGCCGGCGGCGGCCCAGCAGGTGATCCACGCCCGCCTTGACGCGGCGGTACTCCCGGCCCGCGCGGCAGGCCGCACGTATACCGTCCGGGCCGGGGACACCCTGTCTGGGATTGCTCAGCGGTTCTACGGAAGGGCCGCCGACTGGCCCACGCTGTACCAGGCGAACCGTTCCAGGATTCGCCAGCCGGGGCTGATCTACGTCGGCCAGGTGCTGAGCATCCCGGGCGTACCCACCACGTCGCACACCACCACGTCACACACCACCACATCGCACACCACCACATCGCACACCACCACGTCACACACCACTGGTGGCACGCACACAACCGCGTACCGGCCGCGGCACTACAAGCCGGCCCACAGCGCCCCCGTCACTGCCCGGCAAGGGACGCTGAACTGCGGCAGCCTGGAAGCGTTGTGGCGTTCGGCAGGTGGCGCACCGTGGGCGGAAGTCACGGCTGCCTCCATCGCCATGGCAGAGTCCGGGGGGCGCCAGTACGCCACGGGAGCGGCCGGCGAGCGTGGCTACTGGCAGATCAACCCGGTCAACGGGGCCCTGTCGACTTACAGCGCCTACGGCAACGCACGGTCGGCGGTCATCATGTCCCGCGATGGCACGGACTGGTACCCATGGACCACCTGGGTGGACAGAGCCTACGCTGGACGCTGCTGACCTGGCCGTCTCTCACCGGGAGGGTGAGCCGTCACCAGGCCGTCAGCGCTGCCATTTGTACCAGCTAATGGTGATTTGCCGACTGCTGGTGAACCGGATGGCGGTAAGGTCCGTGACAATCCAGGAGCGGACCTTACAACCCTATGGAGCAGATTCATGACCACGAAGCGCGTTCTGATGATCATGTCTGCCGCACTTGTCGCATTTGTGACCGCCTGCGGCGGCTCATCTCCTACCTCTAATACCCCCGGTACCCACCCGGCCAGCTCACCGGCTGCGCCAGCGAGCGTGCAGAGTTCGACCCCGCCGGCCTCGAGCAGCGCCAGCGCCAGCAGTAGCAGCGGCGGCGGCGGCATCCCCCAGAACGGCGGCGGGGATCATGACTCGGACAACAACGGCGGCCCGAGCGACGGCGACGGGAACGTCTGAGGCCCGGCCGGGACACAACAGGACAGCGGACCGGGACGAGGGCCGATGCGCATTCATCGAAGCCGGGCCGGGATCGCCGGGGGCATGATGGCCGCGGGACTGGCCACCGCCTTGACTCTCACCGGCTGCGGCGCGAGCGCCAGTCACACCAGTGCCAGCAACACCGGCGCCAGCCAGACGAGCGGTGCCGGGCAGTCATCCGCCCGGCACCGCGACCCGGCGGGGTTCACCTGGTTCCGCGCCAGGCCAACCCCGAGCGGCTGGCACCGCGCGTCGCTGGCGGATGGCCAGGCCGTCCTGTCCTATCCAGGGTCCCTGCACGCGCTGACAACTGACCAGGGAACCGTCTCCGAGGGGCTCACCACGAAGTCCGGCACCGTGCTGGTCTACCTCAACGTGACCCCCAAGCAGGGCAACGAGACGCCGAGCGACTGGCCCGACTTCCGGGTCGGCCACCTGCTGGATGACGACGCGAGCGCCGCCAAGATCACCGGCCGGGCCACTGGCCTGGAGTTTCGCGGGGGGAACGGGTCGTGCGTGCTCGATTCCTACATCAGCAAGGTGCATGCCAACCACTACCGCGAGATCGCCTGTTTCGTTCAGGGCGCGCACGCCGCCAGCGTCATCGTGGCCGCCGCTCCGGCGGGCGACTGGGGAACCTACCAGGGCCTGCTTGAGGAAGCGGTCAGCGCGTATGCGGCGAGCTGACGTGGGCACACGCCGCGCAGCCAGAGAGGGGAAAAGAAGATGAGCCGCAACGCTTCGGCCCAGCGGACTCCCTCCGTCCGAAGCAGGATGAGTCCGGGCGTACTCACCGGCTACCTGCTACGGGTATGCACGGCGGCAGCGTTGATCACCGACGCTGTTGTTCACCTGAAAGACGCGCCGTTCTACGACGCCAGCACGCAGGCCCTGCTCAGTCAGGGACAGTTGTTCCGGATCCAGGCGGGAGTGGCCATCGTGGTGGCGGTCGCGATCCTCGCCTGGCCCCGTCGGCTGGTCTGGGTGATCGCGTTCCTGGTAGCGGCGAGCGCGGTCGCGGCCGTTGTGCTGTATACCTACGTCAACGTCGGATCGGTGGCCGGCCTGCCGGACATGTACGAGCCGTCGTGGGGACCGCCGGGCAAGGCGCTCTCCGCCATCGCCGAAGGGGCGGGCGCGCTGTTCGCGCTCGGCGGCCTGGCATGGTCGATTCAACGCGGACGCCGGGCCTGACGCCCGGCAGCGGCTTGCCGGCAGCACTCGCCGTCCTCATCTAGACTCGTGGCGTGATCTTTAAGCAGATCGGGGAGGGCCGCCCGTATCCCGATCACGCCCGGAGCACCCGCGAGTGGGGCCAGGTCCCGCCGCGCCCGGTCCGGCTGGACCAGCTGATCACGACAAAGGCCGTGCTCGATCTCCATTTGCTGCTGGCCAAGGACTCCACGTTCTAGGGTGATCTGTTTCCGCACGTCATCCGGTGGCGTGGCGAACTGTATCTAGAGGACGGCTTGCACCGGGCGCTCGGCGCGGCGCTCCATCAGCGCTCAGTGCTGCACGTCCGGGTGCTCGATCTCGACTCATCGCCCCAGCCGGAGAGTTCCCCCCTGTTGGCACGGGGTGCAGTGCCGCCGCGTTAAGCGCGGATGTCATCCATTCGAGCAGCGGCGGTACCAGTGCACGCCAGGTCGTCATGGTGTGTCCGCCGCCAGACTCTATATGTAGTTGCACATCGGGCTGGCGCGCCAGCAGCAGCCGCTGGAAATCGCGGGCCGCGGCCACCCCGGAGGTGTCATTGCCCCCGACCCCGAGCCAGAACTGGGGAATCCGCGCACTGACCGGCAGAGCGGGCAGGCGGTTGAGCGGTGTGTTCTGCTTCAGCAGCGCCGTATCCGAGCCGAACGGCGAGATCAGCCGCGGCCGGTTCCCCAGCTGATCCTTGAAGGGCGCGAAGTACCCGCTGAGCACTCCGGAGTACCCGTAGCGCAGCCGGTAGTTCAGGGCGAGGTTGGCGGCACAGTAGCCGCCCTCGGAGTAACCGGCGATACCCCACGCCTGGCCCGCTGGTAGCAACCGCAGGACGCTCGACAGGTACTGCGGAAGGTCCAGTGCCAGGAACGTCGCGTCCTGGGGGCCGTGCAGGACGTTCAGGCACTGGAGTGAGGTACGGCGGCCGCCGTTGGGGTCGGGCATGACGAGCGCCGCGGGCTTGACCACGCCGTCAGCCAGCAGCGTGCTGTACGCGACGGTGATGCCCACCACGTTGATCCAGTCCTGCGGCCCGCCAGGGAATCCGTTGATCAGCTCGATGACCGGAAACCGGTAGCGGCGGTAGGCCTCGCGGAAGTACTGCGGCGGCAGGTAGACATAGACGTGCCGGGTCAGGTGGCTGGACTGGCCCCGCACAGTGAGGCGGAAGGTCTGACCCTGCTGTGCCGCCTTCGTGAGGTCGATCGACCTGCCGAGGACCGCGCTCAGTTTCTGGCCGGAAGCGGCATCGACGGTCGGCAAGGCCGGCCCCTGGTTCGCGCCCTGCCCGCCAAGGTCGGCAGCTACCGCGCCCCAGGTTTGGTAGTAGCCGTAGTACTTGTTGACCGCGGCCACCCCGAAGAGCATCGCCGGGATGAAGGCGATGCAGCCGACGAGGATACGGAAAACCGTCTGCCGGGCCAGGGCAAGCCAGCACAGCAGCGCGCAGAACACCACGATGAAGATGAGGAACAGCGCCGTGCTCTGCGGCTCCAGCACTCCACTCCCCCCAGCCTGGCGGGCCGGTTACGGCATTCCCCGCTGGCCGCGCCCGGCGGTAACCACGGGATCGCGCGGCTCATGAAACTGGCGGTGGAGGTGGGATTTGAACCCACGGAGGGGTTGCCCCCTCACACGCTTTCGAGGCGTGCGCCCTCGGCCACTAGGCGACTCCACCGCGGCTGAGCCTACCCGACCCGGGCTGCTGCCTTCGTCAGCTGCCAAACGGGCCGCGCGCGTAGCGGTGATACGAGGTCACTCACGCTCGCGCCGACGCTCGGCGAAGAACTCACGGAGCAAGGCTCCGCACTCATCTGCGAGAACGCCGCCGATCACCTCGATCCGGTGGCCGAGCCTTCGGTCCCGGAGCACGTCCCAGAGCGAACCGGCCGCTCCTGCCCCCGGATCAGCCGCGCCATATACCAGTCGCTGCATCCGGGCGGCGCTGATCGCCCCCGCGCACATGGTGCAGGGCTCGAGCGTGACGACGAGCGTGCAGCCCGGCAGCCGCCAGCCGCCGATCTCCCGTCCAGCCCCGCGGATCGCCACGATCTCTGCATGTGCGGTCGGATCAGCGTCTGCCTCCCGCCTGTTGTGCGCGCGGGCCACAATCGTTCCCGCCGAATCCAGCACTACCGCCCCGACAGGCACGTCGGCGCGCGGGCCGCTGGCGCGGGCCGCCTCCGTGAGCGCAACCCGCATGGCGGCCTCGAATCCCGCGTGATAGCCGGGGGTCACGCCACCAGCCGCGGCCTCACGGGCCGAATACGACGTCGAGGGCCCGGTCCAGCGCGTGGCCGAACCCAAGCCTGGTGGCGATCTTGGCGATAGCCTCGTCGGGAAACTGGTCCAGATCACCAGCGAGCGCGCCGAGATCCATCTCGTCAATGCCCAGATCGGCGAAAATGGACATGTCCCCGGCAGGCAGCACCTGGTCGAGGTCTTCGTCACCAGGGATCGGTATGTCCAGGTAGTCAAGGACCTGCCGGGCCAGCGACCAGTCCGCGGCGGCCGTCAGATCCGACAGGAACACCGAAACCTGACCGCCGATCACCCGGAGCGCGACGAAGAAATCGTCGCCGACAGTAACCAGGCCGATGGTTCCGCCGATGCTGGGCTGCTGACGGAGAGCGTGGATGAGCCCGCTCAGGTCCTCGGTCAGCGCTGTCGGCAGGACCTCGGTATCCCAGGTCTCGTCCTCTCGGTAAACGATCACGGCAACGTCGCCGTCGCTTACGTCCGTCATCGTCAGCTCACCAGGCCCCTTCCAGCAAGGAATGGTGTCAGATCGGCGGCTTCCCCGCCTGGCATTCCCCGGCCTCGGCACCAGGCTGTGATGCCGGAAACGGTCTAGCTACCGACAGCGGCGTTATCAGCACTTATCGTAGCCGAAGGGTTCAAATCACCACGTCGGCGCCGGATAGGGATCTATTAGCGAGCGCGCCGGGCGCGGGATGCCCGCTGATGACCTTGAAGCAGGTACCGTGGTTGCCTCGGGGGGTCTCCGGCATTGGTAAAGCGATTACTCTGGGCTAAACTGAGATAACTGACCGACGCTTTCGACCTGGGAGCTGAATCCATGACTTTGAAGAAGATCCTCGGTTGGGCGGTCGTGATCTTCATCGCCTACTATCTATTCACGAAGCCCACAGGGGCAGCGAGTGCCATGCGTGGCGTGTTCCATCTGCTCAGTCAGGCGGGCACTTCGCTGGGCACCTTCCTGACTAATCTCTGAGTCAGATGAGACTGATCTCGCCGGGTCAGACCGGCCCCGCCGTGATCAGCAAGTACCTTTTGCCTTACGAGGAACGGGTCGTCACGGTACGTAAGCACCCCGCCATCCTGGCGCCAGCGATCGCCGTCACGGTGGTCGGGTTGCTCATCGCGTTGCTGCTGGCCACGACCGTCCTGGCGAGCAACACGACGGCCGAAGAGGTCCTTCTGGTCGCGTGCCTGGTGCTCATCCTGCGGCTGGGCTTCTACACCTGGGAGTGGTGGGACTCGTACTTCGTGGTCACCTCCCAGCGACTGCTTGAGGTGAAGGGCGTCTTCACCCGCCGGGTGCTCATGATGCCCTTGAAGAAGGTGACCGACATGAGCTTCGAGCGCTCGGCTCTCGGCCGGTTGCTTGGGTATGGCAAATTCATCCTCGAATCGGCTGGCCAGGATCAGGCTCTGACCAGCGTCGACCACGTCCCTTATCCCGAGCAGTTGTACCTCGAGATATGCCGTCTGATATTCCCGAGCCAAGAGGACGGCGGCGACGACTGACGGTTCAGCCCGCCGCGTGCTCCTGGCGGCTCGTCAAGCCGTGACGAGTACCACGCCGACCGCAGCCAGGCACAGGCCAACCCGCTGAACCCACCGCATCCGCTCACCGAGCAGCACGCGGGCGAGCAGCACTGTCACCCCCGGGTAGAGCGCCGTGAGCACGACCGCCATGCCGAGCAGGCCCGCCCGCGTGGCGAGGATGTAGCAGGCGTTCGCCCCGGCGTCGAGCACCCCCGACGCGATCGCCGCGAGGAGCAGGCGGCGGCTCATGCCACGCCAGGCGGGGGGCGCCCCCATCCAGACCGCGATCCCGACCATGATGAGCGTCCCGCTGATCCGGGAGGCCGCGGCCGGCCAGAGGACGCCCGATGCGCCGGCGTCCCGCAGGAAGAGGAAGAACAGCCCGAACGCGATCCCGGATGCCACGCCGCACCCGATGCCGCGGGCTGGGCTGGGGTGACCGGCCGGCCGGCTGTTCGCGCCACCCTGCATGCTCACCAAGACAATCGCTACCAGGCAGGCCAGCGCGCCCAGGTAGACCTTGAGCCCAGGCCGCTCGCCGGAAGCCAGTGCGACGCTCACCGGCAGCACGGTGGACACCAGCGCGGACACCGGCGCCACGACGCTCATCGGCCCGGCGGCCAGGCCCGCGTAGAACACGATGAGGCCGGCGCCACCCACAGCGCCTCCGGCTACCGCCCAGCCGAGCCCGGCCACGCTGGCCGGGCCCCCGAAAGCCAGCGCAGCAGCGAGAATGATGACGGCACCGGCCGGCGCAGACGCTGTCAGCACGGAGAGTGCCTGAGCACGCCGGGACGCCGCGCCGCCGAGGAAGTCGGCGCTGCCATAGAGAACCGCGGCCACCAGGCCGAAGACGACAACCACGAGCGCACTCCAATGAATACCGGTCGGAATAACATACCGCGTAGTTCACTCTACCGACCGATTCTCGTCGGAGGAAACGGATAAACTATGGCTGCGGTAGATATATCGGGCGCCCTGGCGCGGACCCTGCAGTTCCTGCGCGCCGAGCGGGGCTGGTCTCTTGACCAACTTGCCGCGCGGTCCGGGGTGAGCAAGGGAGTGCTCGTCGCGCTGGAGCAGGGCCGGTCCAACCCGAATCTCGCCACTCTGGCCAGGATCAGCGACGCGTTCGGCGTGCCGGTCACCCGCCTCGTGGACGTGCCCGACCAGCCGAGTGTGCGCATCACCGGCCCGGCCGAGTCGCGGGTGCTGTGGCATGGGCCCTCAGGCGGGACAGGCACGATCATCGCGGCCACTGACCCGCCATGGGCGGCCGAATTGTGGCGGTTCACGTTGCTGCCCGGTGAGCAGTTCGGCGGGGACGCCCACGCCCCGGCGACCCGGGAGATGGCCTGGGTGGAGGAAGGCACCCTGACCCTGACGGTGGCCGGGCTCAGGTACCAGGTGTCAGCGGGGCACTGCGCCAGGTTCCCCGGTGGCCTACCGCACGCCTACGCGAACGAGGGGGCACAGCGGGTCCTGCTGACGATGATCGACGTCGTCCCCCCCGCCTCAGGCTGACCGCCGAGGCAGGCCGGGCGGTCTCGATGGCGGCCAGGAGCATAACGAAATTGTAACGGAACCGGCATAACGTTCATCTCCGGTCATCCGTCATGCTTTGGCAGGCGTCGTACAGTAGCCGGGTAGCTTGCGGACTTCCTCCGCACTTGCTGCAATTGGCGGGTGTTTGGGGATGGCACCGCGTGCTGCGGGCCGAGGGGGGCCTTGAGATGGACGTCGCACTGATGACGGAGGGAACCTACCCACACCAGTTCGGCGGGGTGAGCGTGTGGTGTGACCAGATCATCCGGGGGATGCCTGGTTACGACTTCCGGTTAGTCGCGTTAGTAGCCACGCAGGCCGAGCCGGTGGTGTGGGTGCTGCCTGATAACGTCAGCTCGATGCTCACGGTCCCCTTATGGGGACCTCGCCCGGCCGGGCCCGCAGCCAGCCGCCGGAGTGGGCTCCCGCTCAGCCTGCTGCGCCAGTTTGTCGATGTCCTGCTCGACCCGCCCGCCGGGGCACCGGACCGCTTCGGCGGCGTGCTGCGCGAACTGTTCGAGTACTCCCAGCATGAAAATCTCAGTGCCGGCCTGGCCAGCGATAAGGCGGTGCGGCTGCTCAGCGAGACCTGGCGGGAGCGGTGGCCGGCCGACGAGCAGCCCTCGCCGACCCTGCACGACGCCGTCACCGCACTCCAGTTATTGGAGCACTCCCTTCGCCCGCTGTCGTACCCATCGGTCCGGGCGGACGTCGGGCACGCGGTGGCCAATGGGCTCGGCGTGCTGCCGGCGCTGACCGCCAAATGGCAGTACGGCATGCCCATGCTGGTCACCGAGCACGGCATATACCTGCGTGAGCAGTACTTGCTGAACCGCAGGAGCCCGTACCGGTGGCCGGTGAAGGCGCTGTACCTGGGTTTCCTGCGCCAGCTGTGCACGCTTGGCTACCACGAGGCGGCGACGATCACCCCCGGCAACGTCTACAACCGGCGCTGGGAGGAACGGCTGGGTGCGCGGCCGGCGCACATCCGCACCGTCTACAACGGCGTGGACCCGGCCAACTTCCCCGCCCTTGACGGTGAGCCCGAGGTCCCCGTGATCTCGTGGGTCGGGCGCATCGACCCGATCAAGGACCTGGAGACGCTGCTACGCGCGTTCTCCCACGTGCACCAGAAGATGCCGGAGGCCAGGCTGCGGCTGTTCGGCACGCCGCCCAAGGGCCGGGAACCGTACCTGCAGCGCTGCCGGACGCTGGCAGCCGAGCTGGGCATAGCCGAGGTCGCGACGTTCGAGGGCCGCGTCGAGAACATCCGCGATGCCTACGACGCCGGCCGGATCGTGGTGCTCTCCAGCGTCTCTGAGGGCTTCCCGTACAGCCTTATCGAGGCCATGACCTGTGGCCGGCCGTGTGTGGCCACCGATGTCGGCGGTGTCACCGAGGCCATCGGCGACACCGGCCTGGTGGTGCCGCCACGGAGCCCGCAGCCCCTGGCCGAGGCCTGCCTCGTCCTGCTGCGGGACCACGCGCTGCGGCGCCGGCTCGGCGCGGCAGCCCGGGCCCGCGCGCTGGAGCATTTCACCGTGGACGGGGCGATCAGCACGTTCGATGAGATTTACAGCTTCCTTGGCGCCGGCCGACCGCTGCCGACCGCTCTGCCCGAGCCGGCCCCCGCACCCGAACCGGAAGACGATGGCCAGGCCGGCGACCTGCTGCCCTGGGAGGCCACGGGATGAGCGCCAGCAGCACCCTGCCGGACCTGCAGTCGTTACCGCCCGCCAGCGCCGACGTCGGGCCGCGCCCGGCCGCGTCCGCCGACGGGGCCAAGCCGCGTGACCTCGGGGAACTGTGCAAGCAGTTCGCCCCAGTGTGCGAATCCGCGGTGGACCCACTGGAGATCTCCAGCGCACTGGAATTCGACGGCTTCAGTGACCAGGCGGTGCGGAAACGTTATGGCCTGGCCGATGTGTTCGCTCTGGCCGAGGAGATGTACCGCCAGGTGCCGCGTCGGCCGGCCGAACCGGAGCCGCTGCCGGATCCGTGGCCGGCCAGCAAGATCCGGCCCGCACTCCATGGCCTGCTCTACGCGCTGCCGACGGTCTGCTTCCCGGCGGCCGCGGGGCTGCTCGGCGGCCCTGGTGTGCTCGACGTCCTGATCGTGGCCTTGCTCACCTCGTGGGCGACCAGCCAGGGGCTGGCCTACCTTGGCTACCTTCGGCTGGGCCAGGCGGATTCGTGCCAGGCGCAGCGGCTGCTGCGGGCCGGCATGGTGGCCGGGCTGGCGGGAGTCGTCCTCGCCGTCGCGGTGGCCGGCCTGGTCGTGCCAGCCCGCGTCTCGGCGCTGCTTTTCTGCGTGGGCCTGGGCGCGTACATGCTGGGCGCCAGCGTGCTGCTGGTGCTGCGCGCCGAGCGGCTGCTTCTCGTCGTGCTGGCGCCCGGGGTACTGGGCAGCACCGCGTTCCTGGTGCTGGGCCAGCCGCTGCGGCTGGAGCACGCGGCGTGGGCCGCGCTCGCCGCCACCCCCTTGCTCGCGCTCGGCCTGGCCGCGACGCGCACCAGCCGGGCCGCTGGCCGCCCCGGCAGGGCCGGCCTCCGCACGGGGTTCGGCCGACGCACGAGGGCTGTCCCGGTGGCGGGCCGGCTGTTCGTGGCCGCCGAGTTGCGCGGCGCGCTGCCGAGTGCCGGATTCGGGCTGGTCGCCGCCGGGCTGCTGGTCTTCCCGGTCGCAGCGGGGGTGCGCGGCCTCGAGGGCGCCAATACCGGGGCCCTGCTCGCCTCGCTGCCGCTGGCGCTGAGCATGGGCGCGGCCGAGTGGCTGCTCGTTTGGTACCGCCGGCGCACCCAGCGGCTGCTGCGCACCCTGCGGGAGCTGCACGTGTTCGCTGTCCGGGCCCGGCTGGTGCTGTTCGCCGCGCTGCTGCAGTACCTGGCGGCCGCCACCGTGCTGACCGCCGTCGTGGTCGCGGTCGCTGCCGGGACCCGGCTCGTTCATCCGCACGGGACCGCGCTGCTACAGATCGCGGCGTACCTGGCGCTGGGTGGAGCGATGTTCCTCGCGCTGCTCTTGCAGGCGTTCGGCAGCCGCGCCTTCCCGCTGATCACC
>Ga0066793_10000794_pt1 | contig 13217 bp, 11 predicted proteins | sample PersoiDNA2013189_FD_83876 | JGI IMG/M metagenome (GOLD analysis project Ga0066793, IMG submission 83876) | Permafrost soil microbial communities from the Arctic, to analyse light accelerated degradation of dissolved organic matter (DOM) -... | ecosystem: Environmental > Terrestrial > Soil >...
AGGCCTCGGGCTGGGGCACGAAGGTGACCCTCACCGTCGCCCGCGAGCTTCCCGAGCGCGAGCCGTCGGAGCCCGAGGAGCCCGAGGACCCATCCCCACAGGCCGCGATCCCGATCGCCGAGCCCGCGACGCTCGTCGAGCCCAGCTCGATCGCAGAGCCCGGCCCGATCGCCTCAGGCCCGCGCACTGCTGCCGCCTCGGGTTGCGCGATCGGGCCGGGCTCTGCGATCGAGCTGGGCTCGACGAGCGTCGCGGGCTCGGCGATCGGCGGGATCGCAGCCTGTGGGGATGGGTCCTCGGGCTCCTCGGGCTCCGACGGCTCGCGCTCGGGAAGCTCGCGGGCGACGGTGAGGGTCACCTTCGTGCCCCAGCCCGAGGCCTTGATCAGCACCGTGCCGCTCGTCGCCTCGGCCTCCCATTCGACCATCTGCTCCGGCTCGATGCGCGTGATGCGGATCTCTCCCAGCTCCCCCAGGTGCCGCGCCAGGGAGGCCGGGTCGCTCAGCTCGGCCCACAGCTCGGGTGGAGACTTGACGAGCGTGCGCTGCACCTCAGAGGTGATCATCGCTCTCCCATTTCGAGCGATCCCGCGCTACTCCTTCCGCGAAAGGACCTAGGCGGGGGAGGGCGCCCGGGCCGCGCCGAGGAGTCCGCGCGCGTGGAGCAGCTCTGCCAGCTGGATGGCGTTCGTGGCAGCACCCTTGCGGAGGTTGTCCGCGACGATCCACATGTCGAGCGCGCGATCGTGGCCGGGGTCGCGGCGGATTCGCCCCACATACACCTCGTCCTTGCCCGCCGCGTCGATCGCCAGCGGGTAGAGCGCAGCGTCGGGGTCGTCGACGACGGATACTCCGGGGGCGCGGCGCAGCAGCTCGCGTGCGCGCTCGGGCGAGAGGGCCTCGCGCGTCTGCACGTTGACCGCCTCGGAATGTCCCGTCACGACGGGCACGCGCACGCAGGTGGCGCTGATGCGGATCGAGGGGTCGCCGAGGATCTTGCGGGTCTCGTTCATCAGCTTGCGCTCCTCGTCGGTATGGTCCTCGCCGGCGGCGAAGCTGCCGGCCTGGGGGAGCGCGTTGAAGGCGATCTGATGCGCGTACTCGCTGGGAGGGGCGATCTCGCGGTCGTGCAGCAGGGCATGGGACTGGTCGAGCAGCTCGTCGACGGCACGCCTGCCGGTGCCCGAGACGGCCTGGTAGGTGCAGATCACCAGGCGCTCGATCTTCGCCTCGTCGTGCAGCGGCTTCAGCGCCACGACCATCTGCATCGTCGAGCAGTTCGGGTTGGCGATGATCCCGTGGTGCCCCTGCAGGGCCTCGGGGTTGACCTCGCTGACGACGAGGGGAACGTCCTCCTGCATACGCCAGCGCGAGGAGTTGTCGATCACCGTCGCGCCGGCCTCGGCGAACTTCGGCGCCCACTCCCCCGAGGTCGCTCCGCCGGCTGAGAAGAGGGCCAGGTCGAAGCCCTGGATCGACTCCTCGCTCAGGCCCCTCACGACCAGGTCGCCCTCGAGCTCCCGGCCCAGCGAGCGCTCCGAGGCGAAGGCGACGATCTCGCTCGCCGGGAATCCCCGCTCGCGCAGCAGCGTCAGCATCAGCGTGCCCACCTGTCCGGTGGCACCGACGACGGCTATCCGGTAACCCTCGCTCATCGGCTCAGGTTAGCGCGGGATCTCGAGCGTCCTACGGCTTGATGGCCATGAACAGGATCGTGACCAGCACGAGCGCGCTGAGCAGCGATCCGACGGAGCTCAGGCGCCGGACGAGCGCCTGGTACTCCGCGCTCATCTCGATTTCCCCGTCGGCGGCCGCGGCCAGGTCACGCTCGGCGATCTGCTCGGCGCGCTTGGCCGTGGGGATCATCACCGAGCCGACCAGCGCGCCGATCACGACCACGATGGCGATGCCCCACTGGACGAAGAACTCGCTCCAGTGATGGCCGTCGCTGGCGAGGAAGATGCCCGCCACGAGGACGATCAGCAGGCCAGGGTTGATCAGCCAGCGCTCGATCGTGTACTCGATGCGGTGCAGCAGCGGCAGGCTGCGGGCCCCGTGGCGGGCTCCCACGGCGAACATGATTGGGTAGGCGAAGGTCACGCCGAAGGCCACCACGACGGCCATGATGTGGACGGCGAGGACGATTTCATACGCCGAGGCCGACAGCGGGGGGGCGGACACGACCGGCACCCTACTAGCACGGCTTGGCTGGCCGCTCGGGGATACTGAAGGAGCGATGTCACTGGAGAACGTGGAGGTCGTCCGACGGGCCTGGGAGGCCTACCGTGAGGGCGGCCTGGAGGCCGGCCGGCGCTTCATGCATCCCGACTTCGAGATGGTGCGCAGCGGCATCCAGTTCACGGAGTCCGGGACCTATCGCGGCGATCAAGCCGGGGAGTCCATGCAGGACTGGATCTCGGCGTTTGACGACTACCGAGTCGAGCACGAGGAGTTCATCGACGCGGGGGATCGCGTCGTGGTCGCACAGAGCGAGTTCGGCCGGGCCAGGAGCAGCAACGTCGAGCTGCAGGAGACGTGGTACGCGGTATGCACCATGAGCGAGGGGAAGGTGCTGCGACTGCAGTGGTTCGGCGACCGAGCCGAGGCGCTGCAGGCCGCCGGGCTGCGGCCATAGGCGTCGCTCAGAAGCTCGGAGCGTACTTGCCGAAGACGTCCTGCATCGCCCCGCAGACCTCGCCGAGGGAGCAGCGGTCCTGCAGCGCCTGGCGGATCGCCGGGAGGAGGTTCTCCTCGCCGCGTGCGACCTCGCGCAGCTCCTCCAGGCGGCGCTCGACGGTCGCACCGTCGCGGTCGGCCTTGAACTGCCTCAGGCGCTCCAGCTGCTCGCGCTCGGACTCGGGGTCGACGCGCAGCAGGTCCGGGACCTCGATGTCCTCCTCCCGGTAGGCGTTGACACCCACCACGAGGTCCTGCCCTATCCGGTAGCGCTCCTGGTAGCCCCAGGCGGACTCGTCGATCTCTCCGGTGATGAACTCGATCGCGTTGACCGAGCCGCCCAGCGCGTCGACCTTCGCGATCAGCTCGTTCGCGCGCGCTTCGATCTCGTCGGTCAGCGACTCGACGAAGTAGGAGCCGGCGAACGGGTCGACGGTGTCGGCTGCGCCGGACTCGTGGGCGAGGATCTGCTGGGTGCGCAGGGCGATCTTCGCCGCGCGCTCGGTCGGTAGCGCCAGGGCCTCGTCGAAGCCGTTGGTGTGCAGCGACTGCGTGCCGCCGCAGACCGCGGCGAAGCCCTGCAGGGCGACGCGCACGATGTTGTTCTCCGGCTGCTGCGCGGTCAGCGTGACCCCGCCCGTCTGCGTGTGGAATCGAAGCATCGTCGACTTCGGGTTCCTCGCCCCGAAGCGCTCGCGCATGATGTGCGCCCACATCCGCCGCGCGGCACGGAACTTGGCCACCTCCTGGAAGACGTTGTTGTGGCCGTTGAAGAAGAAGGCCAGCCGCGGGGCGAAGTCCTCGACGTCGAGACCCTTGTCGATCGCCGCCTGCACGTAGGCGATTCCCGAGGAGAGCGTGAAGGCCACCTCCTGGACCGCCGAGCAGCCCTTCTCGCGGAAGTGGTAGCCGGAGATCGAGATCGTGTTCCAGCTGGGCACGCGTTCGTGGCAGTACTGGAACAGGTCGGTTGTGAGCCGCATCGTGGGCGCCGGGGGATAGATGTAGTTGCCGCGGGCGATGTACTCCTTGAGCACGTCGTTCTGCGTCGTGCCGCGCAGCTGCTCGCTGCTGACGCCCTGCTCCTCGCCGACGAGCTCGTACAGCAGCAGCAGGCACGCGGCCGGTGCGTTGATCGTCATCGAGGTGGACACCTCATCCAGGGGGATGCCGTCGAAGGCGGTGCGCATGTCGTCGATCGTGTCGATCGCCACGCCGGTGCGCCCGACCTCGCCCACGCAGCGGGGGTTGTCGGAGTCCAGCCCCAGCTGCGTCGGCAGGTCGAAGGCCATCGACAGGCCCGTCGACCCCTTGGAGAGCAGGTAGCGGTAGCGCTCGTTGGACTCCTTGGCGGAGGCGTAGCCGGCGTACTGGCGCATCGTCCAGGTCTGCTTGCGGTACATCTCGCGGTGGACGCCGCGCGTGTAGGGGAACTCGCCGGGCTCGCCGAGGTCGAGGCTCTCGGGCAGGTCGCTCTCGGTGTAGAGCTCGGAGATCTCGATGCCGGAGTCGGTGAAGCGCCGCGGATCGTCTGCTCCGACGATCGGCGCGACGGTCAGATTCTCCTCGGTGGCTGCCACCTCCAGAAGGATAGTCCTGGGAACCACTAAGCTTCCCCGCGATGGCCACATGCCTCGTAACCGGTGGCGCCGGCTTCCTCGGCTCGCACCTCTGCGACGAGCTGCTCGCGCGCGGCCACCGGGTGATCTGCGCGGACAACTTCGAGACGGGCTCGCTCGCGAACATCGAGCACATCCGCGACCCCGAGCGGTTCATGCACGTCGGCGTGGACATCATCGAGCCGTACTTCATCGAGGAGCCCGTGGACTTCGTCTATCACCTGGCCTCGCCGGCCTCACCGATCGACTACCTGCGGCTGCCGCTGCACACCTTGAAGGTGGGCTCCTACGGGACCCATCACACGCTCGGCCTGGCCAAGGCCAAGCGCGCCCGCTTCCTGATCGCCTCGACCAGCGAGGTCTACGGCGATCCGCTGGAGCACCCTCAGTCGGAGAGCTACTGGGGCCACGTCAACCCGATCGGTCCCCGCGGGGTCTACGACGAGGCCAAGCGCTACGCGGAGGCGCTGACGATGGCCTATCACCGCCAGCAGGGCGTGGACACGGCGATCGTGAGGATCTTCAACACATACGGCAGCCGCATGCGCCCGCACGACGGCCGCGCGATCCCGACGTTTCTTCGCCAGGCGCTCGCGAACCGCCCGATCACGGTGTTCGGCGACGGCGGCCAGACGCGGTCGTTCTGCTTCGTCACCGACCTGATCCGCGGGATCATCGCGCTGGCCGAGTCCGGCTACCACGACCCCGTCAACATCGGCAACCCCGACGAGTTCACGCTGCTTGAACTCGCCGAGACCGTCAAGGAGCTCACGGACTCGAGCTCGGAGATCGTCTTCGAGGCCCTCCCCGAGGACGATCCCAAGCAGCGCAAGCCCGACATCGCGCTCGCGCGCGAGCTGCTGGGCTGGTCGCCCGAGGTGTCGCTGCGGGATGGCCTGCAGCGGACGATCGAGCAGTCGGGCGTGGAGCTTCTCATCGGCGGCGGCCCCCACTGAGCGCGTTTTCGCCGCAATCTGCTCGCAATCGGCCGCTTGACGGCCGCTCCTTCTGCGAATCTGAGGTGTTGTGAGCGTCGAGATGGACCCTCTTTCCTCGGGCACCTCCACTCGACCGGTCCCCCTTCCACGTTCGCTGCCCCCCGCCTCGCCGCCGGACCCGATGGATCGCGCCGAAGCGGTCCTCTCGGATGTCACCGAACGCCGCGAGACGTCCGATCGAGACATCCGGCGCAAGCGCCCGCCGGCGCTGTCGTTCCTGCTGCGGATCTCCACGGCCCGGCGCCTGGCGAGGGTGCTCTCGCTGCTCGCCCTCGACTTCGCCGGCGTGGCCCTCGCGATCTTCACCGCGCTGCTGCTGAAGGAAGTCGTTCACGGTCATGTCGTGCCGGCCAAGACGGTCGACGGGACCAAGGCGTACCTGGCGTTCGCCTACCTGCTCACGGCTCTGCTGTTCGCCCGCAGTGGCCTGTACGCCGAGCGGGCGCTGCGCCCCGGCCTGTCGCGGATCGTCGGGTCGCTATTCGAGGTGGCGTTCGTCGCGCTGATCTTCGCCGTCGTCAGCGGGGAACACTTCTCCAGCTACTACCTCTTCTACGGCACGCTCGCCTTCGCGCTCCTGTACGTGTCCTCGCTGCGCTCGGGGTATGAGTGGCTGACGGGCGTGATCCTGCGGGCCGCCGGCTACCGGCGGCGCGCGGTGCTGGTGGGCACGGGAAAGCACATCCGCGACGTCGCCCACGCGCTCGGAGACGCCTCGCACTCTCCGATCGAGGTGGTCGGCTATCTGTCGCTGCTGAAGCTCCCCGCCAACGGACTGCGCTCGCTCGGCTCGCTGGGTGATTTGGAGGAGGTGCTCGCCGGCGAGCGGATCGACGAGGTGATCATCGCCGACCCCGACTGCCCGCAGGTCGAGGCCGTCGAGCTGGTCGATCGCTGCCACCAGCGGGGCGTGCGCGTGCGGCTCGCGCCGTCCACGATGGAGATCCTGATCCACCGCGCCGAGTTCATTCCCGGGCAGTCGGTGCCGCTGTTCGAGCTCGGCCCGCCGGTCTTCGAGGGTGTGGACTTCGCGCTGAAGCGGACCTTCGACATCGTCGGTGCGACGCTCCTGCTGATCGTGCTCAGTCCTCTGCTGTTGACGATCATGCTCGCCGTTCGCCTCTCCTCGCGCGGCCCGTCCGTGTACCGCTCGATGCGCCGCGGCATCGGCCAGCGGCCCTTCGCCTGCTTGAAGTTCCGCACGATGCACACCAACGCCGAGGACCATCAGCCCGATCTCGAAGAGCTCAACGAGGCCTCGGGGGCGCTGTTCAAGATTCGCGACGATCCGCGTCTGACGACCGTCGGGCGCGTGCTGCGCCGCTTCTCGCTGGACGAGCTGCCGCAGCTGGTGAACGTGCTCCGGGGCGAGATGTCGCTCGTCGGTCCCCGGCCGCTGCCTGAGCGCGACTACGAGATGCTCGAGGACTGGCACCGCAAGCGCTACCTGGTGCTTCCGGGGATCACCGGCCTGTGGCAGGTCTCAGGCCGCTCGGAACTCGACTTCGACGATCTCGTGCATCTGGACTTCATCTACCTCGAGCGCTGGTCGCTGGCGCTCGACCTGACGATCCTCCTGAAGACGATCCCAGCCGTGATCTCGCGGCGCGGCGCCTACTGAGGCTCGAGCCCGTCGATGCCACCCGCCCCGGCAGGGCGGCGGCGGCTCCTCCGAGGAGCCGCGCGGGGCTCTTCGGTGACGGCGACCGCGCGGGCGTACACCCCCCAGGTGGCGCGAGCGGCGTCCTCCCAGGTCCACGGCAGTGGCGGGGGTGCCGGGCGCCGAGCGCCCTGGGCGGTGGCGATCAGCGCCTCCATGTCCCCGGGAGCCACGAACGTGGCCCGCTCGCCCAGGACCTCCCGCAGCGCGGGAACCTCGCAGGCGACGACCGGCGTGCCGCAGGCGAGCGCCTCCACGGCGGGCAGGCCGAAGCCCTCGTGCTCGGAGGGCAGCACGAGGGCGTGCGCGCCGCTGTAGATCGCGGCGAGCTGCTCGTCGGCGACCTGGCCGGTGAGGATCACGTCGGGGAGCTCGTGCGCCCAGGGCTGCGTCGGGCCGACCATCACCAGCGGCAGCTCGCGCGGCGTGGCGGCCAGCTCGGCGATGTGCTTGCCGGGGTCCGGGTGCTTGAGTCCGCCGACCCACACGAGGTAGCGCTCGGGCAGCCCGAAGCGCTCTCGAACGGCGGCGATCTCATCGCCCACCCGCGGGTACATCGACGCGTCGGCGGCCTCGGGGATGACCATCACGCGCTCGCGTTCGAGTCGCAGGTGCGTCACCGCGTCCTCGGCCACGGCCTCGGTCGGCACGATCACGCTCGGGGCACGCTGCACCGCCAGGTGGCGCAGGCGCAGACGCACTCCCGGGCGCAGATGCTCGCTGCGACGCTTGAGCGGCGCCAGGTCGTGGATCGTGACGACCATCGGGCAGGGCCGGTGGAGCATCGCTCCGGCCATCCACGGCGAGTGGAAGAGGTCTGGGTTGCGCGAGCGGACGGTCGTCGACGGGCTGTGGGTCTCGATCACCTCGTCGCTCGCCGCGGCGGTTTCGTGCAGAGCGCGCAGCAGACAGCGCGTGTAGCGCCCGACGCCATTTGGATCGGTGACCGGGCGGCTGTCGAATGCGACCTTCACGAGCGGGCTCTCCCCTTCAGGTCATCCAGCTGACGGGCACGGCAAACATATTCCCTGTGCGGAGCATTGGGTAGAGATGAGAGGATCTCTGCACGCATGTAGCGGCTTTGCCCCGGTCGGCTCACGCGACCCACACCGGCCGGTCCGCTCTAGCCTACTGGGCGATGCCCTCGCGCGAGCACCACGAAGCCCTCTGGCGCGGGCTGCCCGAAGGGCTCCAGCCGCCGGACTTCTCGCTGCGCCGGGGTTTCCTCCTGGATAACGTCGTCGCCGGCGAGCGCGTGCTCGACGTCGGCTGCGGCGAGGGGGGATTCGCGGCCGAGCTCCTGCGGGCGGGAGCCGAGGTCCTGGGCATCGACGTCGCCGAGGAGCCACTGCGGCGGGCGCGTGCGCTGCATCCCGGGCTGGAGGTGCGCCTCGTGGAGGGCGAGGGTCCGTGGGAGCTGCCCGACGGGGGCTTCGACGTGGTGTGGGCCGGCGAGCTGCTCGAGCACCTCGTCGACACCGCCGCGTGGCTCTCGCAGGCGCGCCGCGTGCTGCGCTCGGGCGGACGGCTGCTGCTGAGCACGCCGGCCCATACGCGCATGACCCTCGTGCGCCTGGCGCTCTCCAGGCGCGAGTTCGCAGCCCACTTCGACCCCCGGGGGGACCACCTGCGCTTCTACAGCCGCGAGACCCTCAGGGAGCTGCTCGAGGACTTTCGCTTCCAGGAGATCCACGTCCGCTGCGCCGGGGGGCCGCCGGGCGCGCGCCGCCTGCTGCTTGCCCGCGCGGTGCGCTCGCGCTACTGACGGTGCTCGACGCCTGCGATGCGCGCAGCGCCTGGATGTAGGCATTCTGGATTTCCACAGCCCTGGTGTTGTGCTTGGCGATCAGTTCCGGCGCGATCGACTCGGGGTCGAGGTAGATCGCGGCTTCGAGCGCACCGAGGGCTGCCGGCGGGTTGTAGGTCAGCTCGTATTCCCCGAGATGCAGCCACGTTTCCGGGTTGGACGGCTGCAGGCGCACAGCCCGCTGCAGCGTGGTCTCGGCGAGTGCCCGCTCGCCGGCGGCCTGCTCGATCGCCGAGAGTTTGAACAGCGCCTCCGCGGAGAGGGGATCGCGGTCGACGCCCGCCTGCGCCGCGCGGAGCGCCGCGGCGGTGTCGCTGCCGACGAGCGTCAGCGCTTCCTGGGAGGCGGCGGCCGAGCGCTGCGGCTCGGCCTGCGACCAGGCGGCGAGCAGCGCCGCGAGGATCGCCGCCAGGGCGACGCCGATGCGGGCGCGGCTCAGCTTGCTCAGCGATCGCCGCCAGCCGACGCTCCAGGGGTCCCCGACCGCTTCGAGGCTCCTCGCCGCCTCGCGGGCGCCGACGCCGCGGGCGAGCTGCTGATCGAGGGGCCCGCGAGCGGCCAGCCAGCCCGCGCAGATCAAGGCCACGCAGGCGTTGCCCGGCACGTACCAGGTCCAGTCCACGAGCGAGTGCGCTCCGAACACGACCACCAGGCAGAGCATGCTGAGCAGGGCGATCCGCTCCGGCGTGTAGGCATGGCGCGAGCGCCGCCAGGCCGGCGAGGAGCCGGCGGCGATCTCGCGCCAGCTGGTCCATCGGCGGTTGAACGGATGCGTGGCGCGTCCCGCCGCGGCCATCCAGCAGAGCAGCAGCACGAGCACCACGGCGAGGCCGACGAGCCCGAGGTCCGCGAGCGTCTGCACGATGAAGCCGTGTGCGTGCCTGACTTCGAGCGTCTCCGTGCGGTAGCGCAGGCGCGCGATGTCGTAGCCGCCGGCACCCACCCCGAGTCCAGGGTGGGCTTCGAAGATCTGCAGCGCCTCCTTCCAGTATCGCGCGCGTTCGCTCGCGATGGCGGTCAGCCGTCCGGGGGTGTTGGGCGGCGGTTTCGCATTGGGGTTCGTCAGCGCGCTGACGGCGTGCGAGATGCTGCCCGTCAGCCCTCGGTGGCTGTGCGCGAGCGCGCCCGCGAGGCCGAGCACGGCGAGGGCGATCAGCGCGAACAGCAGCGCGCCGGCGTTGCGGCGGGTCGCGCGCGACGGCGCGCGACGGCCCGTGAGGAAGCCGATCGTGAGTCCCGCGAGCCCGAGCAGCAGGACCATCGCGACGAGCAGCGCACCCAGCTGGTGGCCGGCGGTCGTGCGTTCGCCCAGCGCCACCCCTTCGGCGCTCAGGGCGTGCGTGGAGAAGTCCCAGCCAGCCACTCCGCCGGCGCCCAGCGTGCCGAGGATCAGCACGGCCGCGCCCCGCAGGCGCAGCGGCACGGTGCAGAACCACAGCGTCAGGCCGAGGCCGAGCGCGACGAGGGCGCCGCGCGAGTAGGCGAGCATCAGCGTGAGCAGGAGCAGCCCCATCGCCGGATAGGCGAGCGCGCGCAACAGCGCATGGCCCTCGCGGCGGGCGCCCAGCCACATGCAGCAGATCGCGCCCATCGCCGCCGCCAGGCCGATCGCGTTCCAGTAGCCGAACGGTTCCTCGAGTCGCGCGTAGTTGGTCTTCGGGGAGAGCGTGCTCGGGAAGACCTTCGTCAACAGCGCATACCCGCAGACGACGACGGCCGCCAGCGTCAGCCCGCCGATCACCGCCGGCCAGCGGCGCGGGCTGAGTCGCGCGAGCGCCACGGACGCGCCGAACACGCCGCTGTAGGCGAGCATCCGCCCGGCATCCTTGAAGCTCGCGTCGGGCTGCACCGACCATACAAGCGACAGCGCCGTGAGGGTGGTGAAGGCGAGCAGCAGGCCGACGGACCACAGCCCGTGCGCGCGACGGCCGATGGGGGTGAGCAGCACCGCCCCGGCCACGGTCACGCCCGCGCCGAGCGTCAGCGCCATCTCGGTGGCGCTCATCGATTCGAGGTTGAGTCCCCCTTTCGCATAGAAGGTGACGGCGCAGACGATCCCCGCCGTCAGCAGCGCCGAGCCCCACGCTGCTCCTCGATCCGGCGGGGACTCCCGATGTGACCGCCGGGGCGCCGTCGCGAGCGGCGGCACGATGCCGAGCGCGGGCGCGCGCTCAGCCTGGGCGGCGGGCACGGAGACGGTTTCGCAGGGCCTCGCCGGCGAGGAGCGCCAGGCAGGCGAGCAGCAGGCTGACGACCGCCAGCAGCGGCGTCGGCAGCGAGCTGATCGCCGAGGCGATGTTGGCGTGCACGACGCCGGGGCGGATCACTGCGTTGCCGACGCGGACCGGAGGCGGGGCGGCCCGCACGGCGTGTTCGATCGCCCGCTGCTCGGACGGGGTCGGCGTGATCGCGACGACGCTCAAGCCCGCGCCGCCGCCCCGTCCGATCGCAGCCGCGAGCTGGGCGGCGCGGATCAGGCTCGCGCAGTCGGAATACTCTTCGGTGACGGCATTCAGGTCTTTCAGCGCTTCGCTGTAGGCCTGCTGGCTGAACCCGCTCAGCGATTGCGCGTGCGTGCACCTGAGGATGATCGTTTCGCCGACGGACGCGCTGGCAGGAGCGGCGCTCCCCAGCAGCAGCGCCGATGCGAGCGCGAGCAGGCGCGGGCGGATGACGGAAACGCCTCTCAAGTCCCGCAACGCTACCCAGCGTCCTTGCAGGAACAGGCCGGTTGCGCCAGTCGGCGGCTAGCGCCCGCGGGCGCAGCCGACGCTCGCCAGCGCGGCAGAGAACCCCTCGGCCCAGGCCTCGTGGCTGAAGGCGCGCACGTCCTCGGCGCCCGCCGCGCCCAGGCGCTCGCGCAGCGGGCCGTCGGCGGCGAGCTCGGCGATCGCCCCGCTCAGTGCCGGGACATCGCCCGCGGGCACCACCAGGCCGTTGCGCCCGTCGCGCACGAGACCTCCCGCCGCGGCGCCGACGCGGTCGGAGACGATCACCGGCAGGCGGCGGTTCATCGCCTCGTTGACCACCAGGCCCCATGGCTCGCGAAAGGTCCGCGTGGCGAGGGAGGGCAGCACCAGGACGTCGCATGCGGCGTACACCTCGCGCAGCTCCGCCGGCGCGAGGACGCCCAGGCAGACGAGTCCCTCCCGGTCGTCCTCCTCCTGCCCGCGCGACAGCCACTGCGGAAGAGGAGATCCGAGGCCGACGAGCACGAGGGCGCCGGCGGGGGGCTCGAGGCCCGAGGCACGCCAGGCGCGCACGAGCACCTCGAGGCCCTTCTCGCGCGCGGGGCGGCCGACGAACAGGAACTTCATCGCAGCGTCCGAGGGCCAGGCCTGGCCGCCCGCAGCGGCGAGCGCCGGAGCGCTCCAGAAGTCGTTGTCCACCGACTGGGGGGCGACGTGCACGTTGCGCGCGCCGCGCGCGCGGACGTAGGCGCTGACATGCGTTCCGTAGGTGACCACGGCGTCGGCCGAGCGGTAGAGGCCGAGCAGCGGGAGGTAGCTGAGCGCGTGAGGGGCGCTGCGCGGGTGCGCCCACAGCGAGGCCCAGAGGAGGAGCGGCACGCCGGCGCGGCGCGCGCCCGCCCAGCACGCGAGAGGGGCCAGGCGCCCGCCGGTGGGGCAGACGACCGCGCGGTAGCGACCGCTAGCGGCGAGCGCGGCCAGCTGACGCTGGCGCAGATGGCGGTGTGGAAACGGCAGCTCCTCCGGGGAGCCGCCTCCCCCGTGCCTGGAGCGCCCGCCGAACAGCGCGACCTCGATGCCCTCCCGCTGGTGCAGGCACGCGAGCGCGCCCACACGGTAGGCCGGGGCATGACCGGTGACGAACAGGACGGGCTTCACCGCAGCACGTGCCGGTAGGCCGCGAGTGTCTGCTCGCCGCAGCGCTCCCAGGTGAAGTGGGAGGCCACCGTGGCCCTCGCCCGCTGACCGGCCTCGCGCAGACGGTGGGGGTCCGAGAGCAGCTCGTCGATGCGCTGGGTCAGACGCTCGACGTCGCCGGGCGGCACCAGCACCATGCCGTCACCGGCGGCGGCGATCTCCTCGGGGCCGGGCTCTCCGCGGCAGCCGATGGCCGGCACGCCCCCGGCCATCGCCTCGACGTAGGCCACGCCGAAGGCCTCCTCGGTCGAGGGCATTACGAACAGCGTGCACCGCTGGGCATGCTCCACCGCCTGAGCCGGGGGCAGCTGTCCGTGGAACTCCACGCGCGCCGCCACCCCGAGGCGCGCGGCCAGCCCTTCGAGGGCGATCCGCTCGGGCCCTTCGCCGACGATCGCGTAGCGCAGGGTGGGGTGGGCGTGGCCGAGCACCGCCAGCGCACGCACCACGTCGGCATGGCGCTTGCGGGCCACCAGGTGTCCCACGGTGACGAGCGTCGGCGGCCCCTCGCGCCTGTGCGGGCGGGGAACCGAGGGGAGGTCGGCGCCGAGATGCACCACGCGCGTCTCGC
>Ga0066793_10000795_pt1 | contig 13213 bp, 12 predicted proteins | sample PersoiDNA2013189_FD_83876 | JGI IMG/M metagenome (GOLD analysis project Ga0066793, IMG submission 83876) | Permafrost soil microbial communities from the Arctic, to analyse light accelerated degradation of dissolved organic matter (DOM) -... | ecosystem: Environmental > Terrestrial > Soil >...
ACGCTGAAGGTGCTGCGGGAGAACCTCGTGTCGGAGACGGGTGACTGAGATGACGGAAGGGCAGGCCCGCAAGGACGTCTGGATGCGACGGGCCGCGCAGGTGTGGGTCGTGATCGGAGTGATCGTGCTGCTGGGCGCGGCGCTCGCTCTGCTCGGTCGGATGACGTCGGCGCTGATCCCCTTCGCAATGGCACTCGTGATCGTGCTGGTGTTGCGCGCGCCCGTCGACCTGCTGGAGCGGCGGGGTATGCCGCGCGGCGTCGCGGTGCTCGTGTGCTACCTCGCGACGATCATCGTGGTGGGTGTCGTTTCGCTCATCCTGGTCCCGACGCTCGCGGCGCAGATCGCGCAGTTCGGCGGCAAGTTCCCTGAGTATGCCAACAAGGTGTACCAGCTCTATCTCAGCGTGAGCGCCTCGTTCACGCGGATGAAGCTCCCGGCGTTCCTGACGGTGGCCGTCCGCAACATCCTCGACTCCGTCACCAAGTGGGCCGTCGACGTCTCGGCGTCGGTGGCGAGCGGCGCGGTCGGCGTCACGAGTCAGATCGCGACCTTCGTGTTCGACGGGCTCATCGCCCTGCTCATCGCACTGTACGTGCTGATCGACTTCTCGAAGATGCGCGAAGAGGTGCTGCGGCTGTTCGGCGGCCAGCGCGAGCACGCAGACCACTTCATGAACATCACCGGCCGCGTGCTCGGCGGCTACCTCCGCGGGGTCGTGCTCGATGGGTTGGCGGTCTTCGCGATAGTGGCGATCGGGCTGTCCGTGTTGCGGGTCCCCGGCGCCATCGTGATCGCCGTCTTCGCCGGGCTCGTGAACGTGGTGCCGTACCTCGGACCCGGGCTGGCCATGGCGCTGGCCGGCGTCGCGGGACTGTTCGTCAGTCCGTGGCTGGGGTTCTGGGCGGTGATGGTGGTGGTCCTCGCGTCGCAGGTCGACAGCTTCGTACTCAACCCCCGGATCATGGCCGGCCAGGTCGACCTTCACCCTGTCTTGGTGGTATTCTCCCTGCTCACGGGTGCCACGCTGTTCGGCGTCGCGGGAATGGTCCTCGCGATCCCCGTCGCCGCTATCAGCAAGGCCGTGTTCATGTACTGGTACGAGTTGCGAACGGGACGCGGCCTCGCCACGCCGGAGGGGGTGCTGTTCTCCGAGTGCGAACCGGGAGCGTCGCCTGACGGCGAGGCGACTGCGAAGAAGACCACCCCCCCGAGGAGCATCCCTAAGTGAATTCCGCCGAGATCCGCGAGAGCTTCCTGTCGTTCTTCGAGAGCAAGGGCTGCCGGCGCTGGCCGTCGTCCTCGCTCGTGCCTGACGATCCCTCGCTGTTGCTCACCACGGCCGGCATGGTGCAGTTCAAGCCGGTGTTCCTCGGCGTCCGCAAGATGGACTTCACGCGCGCCACGACCGTGCAGAAGTGCGTGCGTACCACCGACATCGACATCATCGGGACCACCGGGCGCCACCACAGCTTCTTCGAGATGCTCGGCAACTTCAGCTTCGGGGACTACTTCAAGTCCGAGGCATGCGCATGGTCCTACGAGTACAGCGTCGACGTGCTGGGGCTCGACGTCGACAGGCTGTGGTTCTCGATCTACGAGGATGACGACGAGGCGGAGGCCATCTGGCGCGACGAGGTCGGCGTCTCTGTCGACCGCATCGTGAGGATGGGCGAGAAGGACAACTTCTGGTCCGCGGGCCCGACCGGTCCGTGCGGCCCGTGCTCCGAGCTCTACTACGACCAGGGCCCTGAAGTCGGCTGCGGCTCACAGGAGTGCGCGCCGGGCTGCGACTGCGACCGGTTCCTCGAGTACTGGAACCTCGTGTTCATGCAGTACGACCGCCAGGAGGACGGCAGGCTCGTGCCGCTGCCGAAGAAGAACATCGACACCGGGATGGGACTCGAGCGCATCGCGGCGATCCTGCAGGGCGTGCACTCGAACTTCGAGACCGACGTGCTCAAGCGGCTCATGGACGTCGCCGAGGAGATCACCGGCTCCACGTACGGCGGGGGCGGTCGCACGGACACGAGCCTGCGCATCCTGGCCGACCACGCGCGCGCGGTGACGTTCCTGATCGCCGATGGGGTCATGCCGTCGAACGAGGGCCGTGGGTACGTGTTGCGCCGCATCCTGCGCAGGGCCGTCCGGCACGGCAGGCTCCATGGCGTCACCGAGCCGTTCCTCGGACGCCTCATCGACGAGGTCGTCGAGCTCATGGGCGACGCGTACCCGGAGATAGTCGAGCATCGCGACTTCATCAAGCGCATCGTGCTGAGCGAGGAGCAGCGCTTCGGCGCCACGCTCAAGCAGGGTCTGTCCATCCTAGAGGCGGAGGTCCTGCGCACGCAGCAGAACGAGAGCCGCGCGCTCGACGGGTCCGTCGCCTTCATGCTGCACGACACGTACGGCTTCCCGGTCGAGCTGACCGCGGAGATCGCCGCTGAGGCGGGCCTGACCGTGGACGTGACCGCGTTCGAGGCGGAGATGGCGCAACAGCGCGATCGCGCCCGTGCCGCGGTGAAGGGCGACTCGTGGAGCACGTTCGGAAACGCCTTCTCCGAGATCGCGTCGCGGGTCGGGGATGTGGAGTTCGTGGGCTACGCCGACGATGAGGTCGAAGCCGACATCGTCGGGATCGTGGTCGACGGCCGTCCCGTGGAACGCCTCGAGCCGGGTCAGGCCGGCGAGCTCGTGATCAGCGCCACGCCGTTCTACGGCGAGCAGGGCGGCCAGGTCGGCGACACCGGCTTCATCACCGCCTACGACACGATCTTCAGCGTCACCGGCACGAAGATCCCGCTCAAGGGCATCATCTCGCACTCGGGCTCGCTCGATAGCGCCTCGGCCGGACTTCAGGTCGGGCAGCGGGTCCACGCGTCGATCGACCACCTCCGCCGCGAGCGCATCCGACGCAACCACACCGCCACGCACCTGCTCCACTGGGCGCTCGGGCTCGTTCTGGGCGAGCACGTGCACCAGTCCGGCTCGTACGTGGCGCCCGAGCGGATGCGGTTCGACTTCACGCACTTCGAGTCGCCCACGCTCGAACAGCTGGCCAAGGTCGAGCGCCTCGTGAACGCGAAGATCATGGAGGACCACCCGGTGCGCGCCTACGAGACCTCCCTGGTCTCGGCGCGCGAGACCGGCGTGACCGCCCTGTTCGGCGAGAAGTACGGCGAGTACGTTCGGGTGCTGGAGATCGGCAACTTCTCCAAGGAGCTGTGCGGTGGCACGCACGTGGGCCGCACGACCGAGATCGGCTTCCTCAAGATCGTGTCCGAGGGCTCGGTCGGCGCGAACCTGCGTCGCATCGAGGCCGTGACGTCATTCGATGCTCTCGAAGCCGTCCGGGTAGAGGAGGGCGTGCTCGCGGCGGCCGCTACCACGCTCAAGTGCCGCCCCGCCGAGGTCGCCGACAGGACCGAAGCGCTGGCGAAGAAGCTCAAGGACGCTGAGAAGGCGCTCGCCGAAGCCAAGCGCAGTGGCGGCTCCGGCTCGTTGGACGCGCTTGTCTCAGGCGCACATGACGCCGGGTATCCCGTCGTGGTGGCGCGGCTGGAGGCCGCCGACGCGGGTGAGCTGCGCGAGCTGTCCGACGGCCTGCGTGCGAAGCTCGGCGGGAAGGGCGCCGTCGTGCTGGCGGCCGCGTCCGCCGACGGACGCGCGCTGCTGCTCGCGGCGGGCTCCGAGGCTTCCGTCGCCGCCGGATTCGACGCGGGGGCCCTCCTCCGCGTCATGGCGCCTGAAGTGGGCGGCCGTGGCGGCGGCAAGCCGGCGATGGCGCAGGGTGGCGGCGAGGACGCCGGCGGGATCGACGCCGCGCTGACCGCGGCGCGTGACCTGCTCGGCATCGGGTAGGCGGCCCTTGAGCATGCGGGTGCTCGGCCTCGACATCGGCGCGCGCCGCATCGGGGTGGCGGTCTCGGACCCGGGTGGTCGGGTCGCCACGCCGCTCAAGGTGCTCGACGCGCGCGTGCTGGCCCGCGACATCACGCTGCTACGCCGTGTGGTGGAGGACTACGAGGTCGACCTGATCGTCGCGGGGCTGCCCCTGACGCTCGCGGGCGAGGAAGGACCGCAGGCCACCGAAGTGCGGCGGCGGGCCGAGGAGTTGGCGTGCCTCTTGCGACTCCCGCTCGAGTTGTGGGACGAGCGCCTCTCTACCAGCGAGGCGGCGCGCACGATGAGTGCATCCGGGGTGAGCGCCCGAGACTCGAAGGCAGCCGTGGACATGGTGGCTGCCGCACTGATACTGCAGGGATTCCTCGATAGCCGGCGCGGAAGCGGCTCGGACGGAGATGCCGGATGACGGATTCGAACGATCGGCCTCTGCGGCGGGCGAGGCGCGAGCGCCTTCCGCGCGCGCCTCGGCCGGTCAAACGGCGTCGCGCCAGTCATGAGATAGTGCGCAAGCCGCGCGGCTCCGGTCGGGGACTGGCCGCCGGGCTTGTCCTGGTGCTGTTCGCAACAGCGGTCGGCATCGGCGTGTGGTACTCGCTCTTCCGAAACGAGAGTGGTCTGACACCGGGCCGGTCCATCCAGGTCGTCGTTCCCGCCAAGTCGTCGTCCGCGCAGATCGCGGCCGTCCTCGCCAAGAGTGGCGCGGTCCCCAACGCGCTCATGTTCCGGATCAGGGCGCGGCTCGAGAAGGGCGACGGCAAGCTCAAGCCCGGCACGTACGACCTGACGACCGGCATGGACTACCTCGACGCCATCGCCACGCTCGAGGAAGGTCCCAAGACCGTCTACTACACCCTGGCGATCCCGGAGGGGTGGACCATCCGGCAGATAGCCAAGCGCGTCCAGACGGCCACGGGGGTACCGGCCGCTGAGTTCGAGCGCGTCGCGAAGACCCAGGCGCAGGACCCGAAGCTGCAGGCCAAGTATCCGTTCCTGCACTCGAACAAGAGCCCATCGCTCGAGGGCTACCTCTTCCCGAAGACCTATCAGGTCAAGAAGGGGTCGACGGCCTTGACGATCGTGCAGCAGATGCTGACGCAGTTCGGACGCGAGACCGACGGACTCGATCCGTCGTTCGCCGCCTCGGCCGGCATCTCCGAGCACGGGATCGTAACGATCGCTTCGATCATCGAGCGCGAGGCGTCCGTCCCGGGTGACCGGCCGCTGGTCGCCTCGGTCATCTACAACCGTCTCGCGAAGAAGATGCGGCTGCAGCTGGATTCGACCGTGATGTACGTGGTCGGCAACAAGACCCTCACGCTCGCCGACCTCAAGGTGGTCAGCCCGTACAACACGTACGTGACGGTGGGCCTGCCTCCCGGGCCCATCGCCAGCCCAGGGCTGGTAGCGCTCCAGGCGGCCGCGGCGCCCACCCGGACGACGTTCCTGTACTACATCATGGACCACAAGGACGGGTCGCAGTCCTTCACCAACACCTACGACGAGTTCCTCAAGCTCAAGGCGGAAGCGAAGAAGGGCCTGAAGTGACCGCGACCGACACCGGGTACTACTTCTACGACCGCACAGGCAAGGACGGGTCGCACACGTTCACCCAGACCAAAGTGGAGTTCCTCGCCACCAAGGCACAGGCGAAGAAGGGCCCGAAATGAGTGAGACTGCTTCCGCCGCGGCCATCTCGGTCAGCGGGGCGCGCAAGGTCTACAAGACGCGTATGGGCCTTCGCACCCGCGTCGCGGTCGACGATGTGACCTTCGAAGTCATGCCGGGGACGATCCATGGGCTGCTGGGTCCGAACGGAGCGGGCAAGACCACGACCCTCAAGATGCTCATAGGGCTCGCGCGGCCGACCGCCGGGGACTTCCGGATACTGGGCGAGCCGTCCCGTTCGCCGAAGGGACGGAAGCGTCTCGGCTTCCTGCCCGAGCAGCCGTACTTCCCTCCGCAGCTCACGGGCGAACAGGCGATGCGGCTGTACGGGCGGCTCGCTGCGGCGCCGGAGGTCGAGCTGAGGTCCCGGACCATCGAACTGCTCGCGACCGTCGGCCTGGAGGGGCGCGGGGACTCGCGCCTTTCCGCGTACTCGCGCGGCATGCTGCAACGGCTCGGCGTGGCGCAGGCGCTCATCGGGGATCCTGACGTCGTGGTGCTCGACGAGCCGGCATCGGGGCTCGACCCCGTGGGCCAGCGCGACATTCGCAACCTCATGCTCTCATTGCGCGAGCGGGGTATGACCGTCCTGCTTTCGTCGCACCAACTGTCCGAGGTAGAAGCGGTCTGCGACCGCGTGACCATCCTCAACCGCGGTACGGTCGCCGCGGAGGGTCCGCTCGCCGACTTGCTCAACGTCCACGGACGCACGTCCATGCGGGCCACGGGCCTGCCAGGCGGCCTGCCTGCGGCGGTTGCCGCCCTGACTGACGACGTCGCGGTGTCGAGCGGGATGTTCGTGTTCTCCGTGCCGGACGAGTCGGTCAGGCATGTCGTCGACGCCTTGGACGACGCCGGCGGCTCCATCGTCTCGGTCACCCCCAAGCGCGAGTCGCTCGAGGACTACTTCTCGCGGCTGCTGGAGACGACGTCGCAGACGGGGGAGGTGGCGTCGTGATCCGGCGACTGTTCGCCATCGCCGGCGCCGTGTTCCTCGACGCCGTGAAGCGCCGGATCGTGTATCTGATCGTGTTCTTCGGCGTGGTCATGGCGCTGGCGATCCCGGCGCTGCCCAGCTACAACGTGGGCGTCCAGGCGGGCGTCTACCGTGAGATCGCCCTCGCGCTCACGTTCGGCGCCGCCCTCGCGCTGACCATCGGCCTCTCCGCGAACCGCATCCCGGGCGAGATCGAGCGCCGGACCGTATACGGAGTCCTCAGCAAGGCTGTCGGCCGATGGGAGTACGTGGTCGGCACGTGGCTCGGCATCTTCGGCGTCATCGGCGTGTGCGTGCTCGGGTTCGCGCTCGTGGACATCGGCGTGGGCCAAGTCGTGTACGCCCAGTTCATGCCGCGGCTCCTGGAGGGCGCCTTCGCGATCTGGCTCGAGATGGGCATCGTGGCCGCCTTCGCGGTGGCAGTCTCGGGCCTGTCGGGCGCGGTGGTCGTGACCGTGGCGAGCCTCACGTTCTTGTTCGCGGCTCACTCCCGCGACTCGTTGTTCCCGAACGGAGCACCCCAGATCGTGCTCACGCTCTTCCCGTCGCTCGACGCGTTCAACGTCATCAACCCGGTGGCGTACGGCACGGGCATCGGACCCGTCTACGCGGGCATCATGACCGCGACGTTCTTGGGGTGGGTCGGTCTCCTACTGCTCCTCGGGTCCCTCGGCTTCGCGAGCAAGGATCTGTAGGCGATGACGCTGTCCCGCCGCATAGGCGTCGTCGCGGCGATCGCGGCCCTCCTGGTCACGATCCTTGTAGGCCAGGCGGCGACCGACGCACTCGCTCCCGTCGGGCGCGCTCCGTCGGGCCGCTCGGTCGGCCGCGCGAGCTTCGCCTTCCTCGGGGGGCTGCGCACCTTCGCGGCGGCGGTGCTGTGGAACCGCCTCGACCCGCAGTACCACGAGTACTTCACGAACGTGCCGTTCGACAAGCAGGTCTTCATCCTTCCGACGATCCGCATCGTGGTGGCCCTGGACCCGCAGTTCGAGCAGCCTTACTTCGTCGCGTCATTCCTGCTGGCGCGCTCTGGGCACAAGGCCGAGGGCATGAGGCTCGCGCGCGACGGTGTGGCCGCCAACCCGCAGTCCGGCCTGCTCATCTCCGCGCTCGTGCAGATGATCGTGATCTACGACAAGGACTACAAAGCGGCCGCTGTGGAGGCCGACCGCGCTGTCGCGCCCGGGGTCCGGTGGGCGACGCTCAACGACGAGTACGAGGGTCTGGCGATCGTCCGCGACGCGTACAAGCTCTCCGGCGAGACCGCAAAGTACGAGAACGTCGTCGCTCTCATGAAGCAGGTCGGTGCGAAGATCGACATCTCGAAGCCGACGACGACGATCGAGCATCTGCCCGACATCAACTACAGCCGATGAGGTCTCCCAGAGTCCGGCCGCACGCCCACGGGAAGGTGGATCGATGCCGATCCTGAGGCCCGACCGCTACTACACGTCGGTGAGCGCGATCGACCTCGACGAACTGCATGCCAGCGGCATCCGCGGCGTCCTTCTCGATCTGGACAACACCATCCTGCCCCGCGACACAAGGGTCGTCCCGCCCGAGACGCGGCGCTTCGCCGAGGATCTCGCGCGGCGCGACTTCAAGGCCTGCCTCGTGTCCAACAACTGGCACCGGCGCGTCTCGGGGGTCGCCGAGGACTTGGGCTTCTGGCTCGTCTCGAAGGCGCTGAAGCCTCTGCCCTTCGCCTTCCGGAAGGGCATGCGGCTGATGGGCGTCGATCCATCGGAGACGGCGACGATCGGTGACCAGGTGTTCACCGACGTACTCGGAGGCAACGTGGCCGGCACCCTCACCGTGCTGGTCGACCCGTTGTCGCGCTCCGACCTACCGCATACGCGGTTGCTGAGGCTCATCGAAGCCAGGGTGATGGCCGATAGAGTACCTTTGGCGTGACGAACGGCGTCACGCCCGTCCCGCAAACCCACCCCGGAAGGGCCCGACAAGACTCATGACGCACATCGACGGCAAGACACGGCTCGCGGGCGTGATCGGGTGGCCGCTTGCGCACACGCTCTCGCCGGCGATGCACAACGCCGCCTACGAGGCGCTCGGGCTCAACTGGGTCTACATCCCGCTCCCTCTTCGTGACGGCGCCGAGCTGCTCAGGCTCGCCTCGATCGTGAAGTCCCTGCCCGTCGTGGGCTTCAACGTGACGATGCCGTACAAGCGCGTGATGCTCAACATGTGCGACGAGGTCGCCGCCATGGCGCAGCTCGCGGGCGCCGTGAACGCGGTGCACATCATCGACGGCCGGCTGATCGGCTACAACACCGACGGCCGGGGCCTGGTGGAATCGCTGGCCTCCGAAGCCGGCTTCCAGCCCCAGGGCCGCAACGTCCTCCTTCTCGGCGCCGGCGGCGCCGCTGGGGCGGCGGTGGTCGGGATGATACTCGGCAAGGCCGCCCGCATCACGGTCGCTGCCAGGCGCGAGGAGATGTCCGAGGCGCTCGTGGACCGGCTGCAGGGTCGCACCCGCGACACCCAGGTGGACACGTGCGGAATGGGTGACGAGCTCCGCCAAGTCGTCGAGGAGGCGGACCTGATCGTCAACGCGACACCTGTCGGCATGGCCGTTGACGACGCCAGTCTCGTGCCTGCCGCGTGGATGCACGAGGGTCAGGTCGTGGCCGACATGATCTACCGCCCCGCCGAGACGGTCCTTCTGCGCGAGGCGAAGGCCGCCGGCGCGACGCCTGTGGGCGGACTGGGCATGCTCGTCGCACAGGGCGCGATCGCGCTCGAGATCTGGAACGGCGCCACAACGCTCACCGCGCCGAGGGACATCATGCGGGCGGCGGCCGAGGCGGAGCTCGCCTCGATGCCGGCCGTGGGTCAGGGGGAGTAGGGCAAGGATGGCGGCCGCCTCAGGGAAGCGGCTCGGCAAGGTACTGGTCCAAGCCGGGGTCGCGACGCAGCAGCAGATCGACGAGGTGACGGCGGATGCGCCGGGCCTGTCGCTCGCCGCCGCCCTGATCGCCGAAGGCATCACCACAGACACAAGGATCGCCCAGGCTGTCGCGGACCAGATGGGTCTGCCCTTCGTCGACCTCGGCATGTACGAGATCGACCCCAATGCCGCGACACTGCTCACTTCCGACCTCGCCAAACGCTACAACGTCCTTCCGATCGCCATACAGGACGAAGAGCTCGTCGTTGCGATGTCGGACCCGGCGAACATCTTCGCCATCGACGACCTGCGCATCGTCACCGGGTACGAGATCCGACCGGTCGTATCGGCGGAGGCCGACCTGACGCACGCCATAGAACGCTTCGCCGCGATGCAGGAGAACGTCGACGAGATGGTCGGCGACCTGGCCGACACCGTCGCCGGCGGGAAGAAAGGCGATGTAGAGGACGACGACGTCTCCGACGACGCCCCGGTCGCGCGGCTCATGAACGGCATCATCACAGAGGCGATCAGACAGGGCGCGGGCGACATCTACATCGAGCCGCAGGAGAACGACTTGCGGATCCGGTACCGCATCGACGGCGTGTGCCAGGAGGTCGTGCGGAGCCCCAAGAAGGTGCACCGGCAGCTCATCAGCCGACTCAAGATCAGCGCGGGTCTGGACATCGCCGAGCGCCGCGTGCCGCAGGACGGTCGGTTCGGCGTCGTCCTCGATGGACATGCTGTCGACTTCCGCGTCGCCATCCTGCCGACCGTACAGGGAGAGATGTCCGTCATCCGGCTCCTGCGCCGCGACTCGATCATGATGTCGCTTGCCGATCTCGGCTTCCTCGAGCAGCCGCTGTCGCGTCTGCTCAGCGCACTCAGCAAGCCGTACGGCTCCATCCTGGTCACGGGTCCGACCGGCTCGGGCAAGTCGACCACGCTGTACGCGGCGATCAACGAGACCAACGACCCCACCACGAACCTGATCACGGTCGAGGACCCGGTCGAGTACCGCCTCGAGGGTCTCAGCCAGGTGCAGGTCAACGAGAGAGCGGGCCTCACCTTCGCGTCGGCGCTCCGCTCCATCCTGCGTCAGGACCCCGACACGGTGATGATCGGCGAGATCCGTGACAAGGAGACCGCGACGATCGCGATCGAAGCGGCGCTCACCGGCCACCTGGTCCTCTCGACCCTGCACACCAACGACGCGCCCTCGGCCATCACCCGTCTGACAGAGATGGGCATCGAACCGTTCCTCTCGGCCTCCGCGATCAACTGCGTGCTCGCTCAGCGACTCGCGCGGCGCCTGTGCCCGGAGTGCAAGGAGGCCTACACGCCGACAGAGGAGGCGTTGGACCGGATAGGCTTCCCGTATGAGAAGGGCGACATGCCGACCCTGTACCGCGCCCGCGGATGCAAGAAGTGCAACAACCTGGGCTACAAGGGCCGGATGGGCGTGCACGAAGTGCTGACCATGAGCGAGGATCTCGAGCGGATCGCCGTCGAGCACGGCTCCTCGGACGAACTCATGCGGCAGGCCGTGTCAGAGGGCATGGAGACGCTCCGCGACGATGGCTTCGCGAAGGTGAAGATGGGCATGACCTCGATCGAGGAGATCATGCGCGTCGTCGTCTGACGGTCGTCGCGGCCCCGGCTCCTGTGTCGCGACCTGCGGGTTCGTTGTTGTCCCGCCCCTAGCGACGTGCCAAACTACACAGGAGGACGCCGCCGGCGCGCCGGGGGGTCTCTCTTTCGTTATGCACGGAAGCACGCCGTCGTCAGTCCCGGTGGAGGTGGCAGCATTCATGGCAGACGCAGGCATCGGCGACTACTTCATCAGCGACGTCGAGGACGTGGGCGATGAGGACGACGAACTGCTGACCGCTCCGGTGGTCGTTCCGGCCGCGGTCCCGGCGCCCCAGCCGGCTCCCGCGGTGCAGCCTATATCCATGCCGGCACCGGCGTCGCAGCCGGCTTCGACGGCGCAGCCCGCGACCGCCCACGCCCAAGCGCCGGTGCGCCCGCAGGCGTCCACGCGGCCGGCGAGCCGCGAGGAACAGCTCGTGGCGTCACTCGACTACCTGATGGAGCACTCGCCAGACATCCAGGCGGCCGCGCTCGTGAGCCTTGACGGCTTCACCATGGCGTCCGCGCTGCCTTCGGGCATGCAGGAGGACCGCGTGGGCGCCATGTCAGCGGCGATCCTCGGCCTCGGCGAACGCGCCGCGGCGGAACTCGGCCGTGGGCATCTCTCGCAGGTCTTCATCGAAGGGCAGGATGGCTACGTCCTGCTGATGGCGGCTGGGGACCGCGCGGTGCTGACGGCACTGGCGGATCCGGGTGCCAAGCTCGGTCTCGTGCTGTACGACATGCGCGAGTCCGCGGACAGGATCGGCGAGATACTGCGATGACGCCCGCGGCCCGTCCAGGGGCGCGCCAGTCGTCGCGTGAAGAGGGGAACGGTAGCGCTCCATGGCACTGCGCGGCAACCTGAGGGACTTCAGCCTGCCTGACGTCTTCCAGCTCGTGACACTGAGCCGGAAGACGGGCGTGCTGCGCATACGCCGTTCCGACGCCGAGGGCTCGGTGTGGTTCCGCGACGGCGAGGTCTTCTTCGCCCAGTCGAACTGGCACCACGAGCCGCTTGGGACCCGCATGGTCGCCGCGGGCAAGATCGCACCGAGCGGTCTGGCGCGTGCGCTCGAGGTGCAGAGGGCCGAGCCGGAAAGCGGCCGCCGCCTCGGCCAGATCCTGGTCGACGAAGGCTACGTCACCGAGAAGGTCCTCGAGGCGTTCGTCCAGGAGCAGATCCAAGACACCATCTTCGACCTGTTCCGCTGGGAGGAGGGCGACTTCGACTTCGAACCGCTGCCCGAGTTCCCGGTCGAAGAGGACATCGGCCTGTCCGTCTCCATCGAGAACATAGTCATGGAGGGATCGCGCCGCCTCGAGGAGTGGAACCGCATCAAGAAGAAGATCCCGTCGATGGATCTCGTCTTCAAGATGGCCACCGCCCCGGGCGAGGGCACTTTCGACATCTCGCTCAAGCCCGCCGAGTGGAACCTCCTGCTCAAGACCGACGGCACCCGGTCGGTCGCGCAGCTCGCTCGCGAGACGGGCCACACCGACTTCGAGGTCGCACGCGTCGTCTATGGCCTGTTCTCCGCCGGATTGTTAGAGGTGGCCTCCGACGAGGAGGTCGAGCGGCTCCGTGCCGAGCGCAAGAGACTGGAAGAGAAGGTGGCAGCGCAGCGGCCGGCGCACCCCGCAGCAGCGGCGACTCCCACGCCGGCGGTCGTCGAGGCCCTCCCTGTCGACACGCCCGAGCCCGCTGCCGCGTCCGCGGAGTCACAGTCCCAGCCGGATCTTCCGGTCGAGGCCGACCTCGAACCGCTGCCTGAGCCCGCGCCCGAGCCCGCGCTGGCGGTCGACCCCGATCACATCGTCGAGACTCCGGCGTTCTTGGCCGGGCAACAGGCGGAGCCGACGCCGGACGACATGGCAATGTTCGAGCAGATGCTCGGCGCGGTCCTCGAGGTCCCGGCATCCACGCTCGCCGCGGACGGGGCCGCAGCGGTCGCCATGTCTCCTGAGCCGACGGCCGAGGAGACCGCTACCGGGGCCGAGGAGCAGCCGGAGGCCGTTCCTGTGAAGGCCTCGACTCCCGTGGCGCCCGTGCCGGAGCCCGAGCCCGTGCCGGAGCCGGAACCGGAACCGGAGTCGGAGAT
>Ga0066793_10000796_pt1 | contig 13212 bp, 9 predicted proteins | sample PersoiDNA2013189_FD_83876 | JGI IMG/M metagenome (GOLD analysis project Ga0066793, IMG submission 83876) | Permafrost soil microbial communities from the Arctic, to analyse light accelerated degradation of dissolved organic matter (DOM) -... | ecosystem: Environmental > Terrestrial > Soil >...
ACGTGGACTCCATCCGCCGCGCCAAGGAGCTTTCGGCGGAGGGGATTCGATTCCTCGACGCGGGGACCTCCGGAGGAATCTGGGGGCTCGAGAACGGATACTGCCTGATGGTCGGCGGCGACGAGGACGCCTGCGCCCTGGCCGAGCCGGTCTTCCGCACGCTCGCTCCTCCGGACGGATACGCCCGCGTGGGCCGGGCTGGGGCCGGGCACTTCGTCAAGATGGTTCACAACGCCATCGAGTACTCGATGCTCCAGGCCCTGGGCGAGGGGTTCGAGTTCCTCCACGCGTCGGACTTCGATCTCGACCTCCACAAGATTTCGGAGCTGTGGCGGCACGCCTCGGTCGTCCGCTCATGGCTGCTCGACCTTCTGACCGACGCCCTCGCCAAAGACCCCGGTCTGGAAAAGATCGCGGGCTGGGTGGAGGACTCCGGCGAAGGACGCTGGACGCTCCAGGAGGCGATCGACCGGGCCGTGCCGATGCCCGCGCTGGCCGACGCGCTCTTCGCCCGCTTCCGGTCCCGGCAGAAAGAATCGTTCTCGTCGAAGGCCATCGCGGCCCTGCGCAACGAGTTCGGCGGCCACGCCGTGAAGGCGAAGGAATGAAGGCGGCGGCGGTCCGGGCGAAGCATCTCCCGAAGCACCCGCCCTGCGCGATGGTGATCTTCGGCGCCTCGGGCGATCTGACCTCGCGAATGCTGATCCCGGCGCTCGACCGGCTCTCCCAGGAGCACGCCCTGCCCGAGGGGTTCTTCGTCGTCGGCGTCGCCCGCACCCCGATGACCGACTCCATCTTCCGCGAGTCGATGGCGGAGGCCGTCCGGATATTCGCGCCGGAAACGCCGGTCTCGAAGGAGCTTCTGTCCAATCTGCACTACGTGACGGGGGAGTTCACGAGCCCCGCGACATTCAAGATGCTCGCGAAGGTGCTCGCGAAACAGCGCGCCGCCCGCGGGGGCGGTCCGGAGAACCACGTCTTCTATCTCGCGACTCCGCCCGACCTGGATCCCCTGATCGTCGAACAGCTGGGCAAGGCCGGCCTGGCCTCGGAGAAAGACGGCACGTTTTCGCGGGTCGTCGTCGAGAAGCCGTTCGGGCACGATCTGACCTCCGCCCAGCAGCTCAACGCCGACATCCGCCGGTTCTTCCAGGAGCAGCAGATCTACCGGATCGACCATTACCTGGGCAAGGAGACCGTCCAGAACATCTTCGTCCTGCGATTCGCCAACGGAGTCTTCGAGCCGCTGTGGAACCGGCAGTACATCGACAACGTCCAGATCGCGGTGGCGGAATGCCTCGGAGTGGGGCACCGGGCCGGTTATTACGAGAGCGCCGGGGTAGTGCGCGACATGTTCCAGAATCATCTCCTCCAGCTTCTCTCGCTGATGGCAATGGAGGAGCCGGCGCGGTTCGACGCGGTGTCCGTCCGGGGAGAGAAGGTCAAGGTCCTTCGCTCGATCCGCCCCATCGACCCGGCGCGCATCGACGAGTCGGCGGTGAGAGGGCAGTACGGGCCCGGCGTCGTCGAGGGCGAGAAGGTCCCGGGCTACCGCAGCGAGCCGGGGGTTTCGAAGAAGTCCGCCACGCCGACTTATGCCGCCGTGAAGTTCCTGATCGACAACTGGCGCTGGGCGGGGGTGCCGTTCTACCTGCGTTCGGGCAAGAGCCTCGCGAAGCGGACCACCGAGATCGCCATCGAGTTCCGCGACGTGCCCCACATGTTCTTCCAGGAGGCACGAAGCGAGAAATTCGAGCGCAACGTCCTCCGGTTGAAGATCCAGCCCGACGAGGGGATCTCGCTGAAGATCCTCGCGAAGATCCCGGGCGGAGGTATGCACGCGACTCCGGTGACCATGGATTTTTCCTACGCCCAGCTCGGCGGCGCCGCGCACGGCGCTTACGAGCGGCTTCTGCTCGACGTCATGCACGGCGACGCCACGCTCTTCACCCGCGGCGATGAAGTCGAGGAGGCGTGGCAGGTGATCTCGCCGATCCTGCAGGCGTGGGAGAAGACCGCGCCGAAGAGCTTCCCCAACTATTCGGCCGGCACCTGGGGACCGGAGGAGTCCGACCGGTTCATGGAGCGGGACGGCCGACGGTGGCGAAAGCTCTAGCCCGCTTTGCCGTCGGGGTGGATCTCGGGGGCACGAAGGTCGCGGCCGGCCTCGTGGACGAAAAGGGGCGGGCCGGTGCGGTTTTGCGCCGGTCGACCTCTCAGGAAGGCCCCGCCGCGGCGATTGCCGAGATCGCGGACCTCGTCGAGGAGGTTCTGGCGAGGGCGAAGCGGCGAAAATCTGCTTGCGCCGGTGTCGGCGTGGGGATTCCGGGGCAGGTGGACACCGCTTCCGGGCGCATCCATTACGCGCCGCACCTGGCGTGGCGCAACGTCCCGTTCGCTCGGGCACTCTCGCGGCAGATCGGGATGCCGGTCCGGATCGACAACGACGTGCGGGTTGCGGCGAGGGCGGAGTTCCGATACGGCGCGGCCCGCGGGGAATCCGACGCGGCGTTCGTATTCGTCGGCACGGGGATCGGCGGGGCGCTCATGGTGGACGGCCGTGTGCTGTCGGGCACCGGCGGGGCGGCGGGGGAGATCGGCCACACGTCGATCGACTGGAAGGGGCCGCGGGATACGTGCGGAAATTTCGGCTGCCTGGAGTACTACGCCTCCGGCTCCGGGATCGAGCGTGCCGCCCGGCAGCGGCTGGCAGCCGGCGAACCCTCCTCGCTCACCGAGACCGCGGGCCTGACGGGCTACCTCGTGGCCGAGGCGGCGAGATCCGGCGACCCGCTCGCACGCTCGGTTTACGAGGAAGCGGCCAAAGCGCTCGGCGCGGGTCTGGCCTCGCTGATGAACCTCGTCAACCCGAAAGTCATCGTGCTCGGCGGGGGAGTCATCGACGGCGTGCCGGATCTCGTCGCGCTCGCCGCGGAGCACGCGCGGCGGCGGGCGCTCGCCGCCGCGAGCGCGGGCGTGAGAATCGTTCCCTCGAAGAAGAAGGGAAACGCGGGGCTGATCGGCGCGGCGTCGCTGTGGTGGGAGGAAAGCGCATCACGGGCACGGCTGAGAAGAAAGAGGAAAGCTTGACGTGATCGCCGCCGCACTGGCATTCGTCGCCTCGCTTTCGGCGTTCCCGGCGCCCACCTTCCGGCCGGTCGGAAGTATGGCGACACCGCGCACGTACCACACGGCGACGCTGCTCGGAAACGGGAAGGTGCTCCTGACGGGGGGCGACAACGTCGTGAGCATCGTGTTCTCTTCAGCCGAGATTTTCGACCCGGGCAACGGCCAGTTCCGCGCTGCCGGGAGCATGACCGTTCCCCGCTCGGAGCATACGGCGACGCTTCTCTCGGACGGCCGCGTTCTCATTACCGGGGGCCTGGCCTCGCTTGTCGGCGCGAATGCGAGCGCCGAGACGTTCGACCCGGACACGGAGACGTTTGTCCCGACAGCGTCTCCGATGACGACCGATCGGATCTATGCGACGGCCACCCTCCTGCGAAACGGGACGGTGCTCGTCGCGGGGGGAATCACGGGAGCGCGCCCGGGTGCGCCTTCGGCGAGCGCCGATCTCTACGACCCGGTGTCGCGCACGTTCACGCCGACCAACGGCGCGATGACGAGCGCGCGGGCAAAGCACACCGCGACTCTTCTTCCCGACGGCCGGGTGCTGCTTGCGGGAGGGGAAGGGATTGCGGGACTCCTGGCGACGGCGGAAATCTACGATCCGGCCACGAAGACGTTCTCGGCCCTCGCGGGGACGATGGGCTCGCCGCGAAGCAACCACACGGCGACACTTCTTCCGGATGGACGCGTGCTCGTCGCCGGCGGCGGCGACGACAGCTCCGCCGTGGCGACCGCCGACGTCTTCGATCCGGCGACCGGCGCCTTCACGGCGACAGCCAACTCGCTGTCGACTCCGCGCGCGGAGCACGCCGCGACCCTCCTGACCAACGGTCGGGTGCTGATCACGGGCGGCGGGAGCGGCGCCGCCGTGACCGCCAGCGTCGACATATTCGATCCCGCCACGAGCTCTTTCTCGGCCGGGCCTTCGATGTCCCTCCCGCGGCGCTGCCATCCCGCCGTCATGCTTCCCGGCGGACGGGTGCTCGTGCCGGCCGGCGAGACGAGCGGCGATACGCCGATCGCGCAGAGCGAAATCTACGACCCGGCGGCGGGAGGGTTCACGGCGGCGGTCGGCATGATGAACTCTCCGCGCAGCGGCCACACGTCGAGCCTTCTCCCCGACGGTTCCGTGCTGGTGGCGGGTGGGGTCAACGTCAACACCGCCGTCAACACGGCGGAGACCTACGACACGGCTACCGGCGTCTTCACGCCAACGGCGGGAGTCATGGCGGGATACCGGGCGGGCCACGCCGCGACACTTCTGGCGGACGGCCGCACACTCTTGACCGGCGGCCAGGATCTGACGGGGCCCGTCTTCGATACGGCCGAGACATACGATGCCGTGTCGCGGACGTTCACGGCTCTCGCGTCCCACATGACGTCGGCTCGATTCAACCACACGGCTACGCTCCTCGCCGGCGGGCAGGTGCTCGTCGTGGGTGGGGGAAGCCCCGCGACGGCGGACGTTTTCGACCCGTCGAGCGATGTATTCCAGCCGACCGCGGGGCCTCCTTCGGTCGGGTCGCTGGGACACACCGCTACACTCCTGAGGGACGGGACCGTCCTCGTGGCCGGAGGGGCAGACACGAACTCCGGTCAGGTTTCGCAGGCCGCGGAGATCTTCGACCCCGGCACGTCACGGTTTTCGCCGACGGTCGGTCCGATGACGACGCCTCGCGCATACCACACCGCTTCTCTCCTTCCCGACGGCAGGGTCCTCCTTGCCGGAGGGGAACCCGCGATTCTCGTTGCGACGGCGAGCGCGGAGATCTACGACCCCGCGACGGGAACGTTCTTGGCCCTCGCCTCGTCGATGAGCGAGGCTCGCGTGGGCGCGGCGGCCGTCGAAGTTGACGGACGCGTCCTCGTCTTCGGCGGAGGAAACTGGGTGCAGCCGCTTTCGTCGGCGGACCTCTTCGACCCGGCCTCGGCCGTCTTCGCGCCGGCCGGAGCGGCGCTCTGGGCCGACAACGGCCCGCGCGCGACACTCCTGCCTGACGGAGTGATGCTCCACACCGGAGGTGAAATGACTGGCAGCTCCCGGAACACGGCCGAGCTCTTTCGGCCCGGGTTACCGTATTCGGACGCTCGGCGTCCGAGTGTCACCTCAATCCCGAGCCCGGTGTTGCAGCCGGCGGTAATCGCCGTTGCGGGATCGGGCTTCCGCGGCGATTCCGCGGGGTCGTCCTCTTCCACCAACGACAGCTCGACGGGGTTTCCTTTGCTGCGGCTCCAGCGCGTGGAGGGAGACCGGATCGTCGACGTGCCCTCCAATCCGGGGATCCCGTGGTCGGACACGGCGTTTGATTCGAAACGTCTCTACGGCCTGCCGCTCGGGCACTGGCGCGCGACGATCTTCACGGACGGGATCCCGAGCGTCCAACGAATCATCTCGCTCGGAAAGACCGGTCTTCGGTTCTCGACGATCGCGCCGTGCCGTCTCGTCGACACCCGCCGGCCGGCGGGCGAGTACGGCGGGCCGGTGATTGCCGGCGGCTCGCGTCGCATGTTCCGGGTAATCGGTCAGTGCGGAATCCCGGAGGACGCCTACGCCGTCGCCGTGAACCTCACCGCGGTCGCACCCACGGGGGCCGGCGACCTGCGCGTCTTTCCGTCAGACGCCTACGGGACGCCGACCTCCGTCCTCAATTTCGGCGCCTTACGCACCCGCGCGGCAAACGCCGTCCTCGCGCTCGGCTCGAGCGGCGCACTGATGGTCCAGTGCTACCTGCCTGCGGGGACCACCAACCTTCTGATCGACGTCAACGGTTACTTCCGGTAAGACGACGTCAGTTTCGTCGGGATCCCAGGAACCGGAGCATGAACAGGAAGAGGTTGACGAAGTCGAGGTAGAGGGCGAGCGCGCCGAGAATCGCAAGATTCCCGGCGCCTCCGCCGGCCACGGCCATCGCCTTGAGCTTCTGCGCGTCATAGGCGGTCAGGAGCGTGAAGACGATCACTCCGACCACCGAGATCCCGAACTGCAGGCCGCTCGAGTGCAGAAACATCCCCGCAATCGAAGCGAGAATGACGCCCACCAGCCCCATCATCGCGAAGGAGCCCAGGCCAGAGAGGTTCCGCTTCGTCGTTGTACCGATGAGCGCGAGCGCGCCGAACATGCCTGCCGTCACGAAGAACGTCGTCGCGATCGACGTCGCGGTGTAGGCGAGGAAGATGAACGAGAGCGTGACGCCGTTCAGGGCCGAATAGACCAGGAACGAGGCCGTGGCCGCCGCGGCCGACATCTTAAGGATCCGCGCCGAGAGGAAGACGACGAGGCCGAGCTCGGCGATCATCAAGCCGAAGAAGAGCATCGGATTTCGGACGAGCGTCTGGACGGCCGAGGCGTTCCCCGCCACGCCTACGGCGACGGCGCCCGTCAGCGTGAGGCCGGCGAACATCCAGCCGTAGGCCCGCCGCAAAAAAGCCGAGATCGCGTCCACCGTTCCGATGGGGATCGGCTGGAAGCGGGATTCGGGAGTCGTATCGTAAGGGTTCATCGCTGGCACATACCTCCGCAGTCATCATAACGCGGGGCGCGCCGGAATCCTTCCATGCTGGGTCTGCCTATTTGTGAGCGAGCCGGAAGGTGACGCCGGGCAGGACCCCGAAGGCTCCGCTCAATCTGTCGTAAGCTCCCGGAATGCGCATTCGACCGTTCCTTCTCGCCGTCCTCCTCGCCGCGCCGCTTTCGGCGCAGGCGATCGCTCCCGGTCCCAAGTCGATGGCGATGGGCGGCACGTTCGCCGCCGTGGCCGACGATGCGTCCTCGCTCTGGGGAAATCCCGCCGGGCTGGCCGACTGCAAGCTCGGCTGCTTCTCGGCCTTCGCGGGAGGCATTGCCACCGACGAGAACGAGTTCGCCAACCGGTTGAACGACGACTTCCGAGGCGTCGATTTCGCGGACTTCGCGCAGGGGCGAAACCTCGACCGCATCCCGAGGCTCGTCTCGGATCTGCACCGCTTCGAAACTCCCGGCACCGGGACGATCGCGTCGGGCGCCGGCGGCGTGGCGTACGCGATCCGCGGCTTCGGGATCGGCATCGGCGAGACGGCCTACGCCGGTGTGTACCCCACGATCGATCTCGTCCACGTCAATCCCGACGACTTCCAGCAGAACGCCACCCGCGCGACGTTTCGCGGCTTCCAGGGCCGGGAGCTGCGGATCGGCTACGCCTGGAACCTCTACGGCGACATCCTGGTCGTCGGCCTGGCCACCCGGTACATTCAGGGGCGGACGTACTTCGACGAACGCTCGATCCTGCAGGCCGCCGACGACCCGGTCGGGATCTCGCGCGAGGCGATCCGGCACAACGAAAAGCGCACGAGCCGGGTCGCCTTCGACGCGGGGGCCATCTTCCGGCCGGTCCACCAGCTTCGGATCGGCCTCGTCGCCCAGTCGCTCAACGAGCCCTCCTTCCGCGTTTCCGACGGCTCGCGAATCGAGCTTGGCCGCATCCTCCGGCTCGGAGCCGCCTTCTCGCCGCTGACCTACGAGGGCATCGTCATCACGGCCGACGCCGACCTGAACAAGCAGAAGACGCTGGTGCCGGGCCTCCGCAGCCAGCGCATCGCGGCGGGAGCGCAGATCTACTGGATCCGGCTCGGGGTCTACCGGGATCTCGAGGCCGTGGACCCGCACTTCGCCTACACGGCGGGAGTCCACGTCGGCAACAAGCTCATCTCGCTCGGCCTCGCGGGCGTCTACGCGCCGGGGAAGAAGGACGCCGGCGCCGCTGTCGATCTTCGGATCAAGCTCTGAGGGAAACCCCCGGCATGGCACCCATGTTTCCGGGCTGATCTGCTACCGATCTGCCCGGCAGTCCCTGCGGCGAGAGACACAAGTCCTCACCGTAACGCAGACAGGAACTCTTTCAGGTACGCCTGCCATAGCGCTGGCCATGAGTGCGATCCGTGACCGCGCGTCTGGTCGCTGATCGGGATCAGCACATAGCGGCCGTGTTTCAAGCGCGGAATGAGCTTCTCCATGATTCCAAGCTCCGGTGGATTGATCTCGTCGTCGGCCGAGTTGATGGCCAGAAGAGGAGCGGTGATCCGTTCCAATGCCGGCGAGGGGTCGTAGCTCCGCGAAGCGTCGATGTAGTACAGCATGTCGTTGGCGTCCACCTTCGCGGTGCGCGAACTTACTTGGGTGGCCAGCCAGCGATCGGCCTCATCGCGGGTCGGTGCCTCCTTCTGCCACTGCAGCGGTGCACTTCCAAGGAGCATCAGGAGATGCGCCGCATCGACGATGCAGCGCGGCTGGTGCGCGTACTCGCCGTGATTCCATTCCGGCTCATTGCGGATGTCGTCGATGATCATCTTCCGCCATACCCGATTGCGCCCCGCGATCTGCGTGGGAAGGCTGGCCAATGGGACGAGGCCATCCATGAAATCCGGCCAACGCTCGCCCCACATCCAGGTCTGCATTCCGCCCATCGACGTTCCCATGACCAGCAAGAGGTGATTGATTCCGAGGCCATCCCGAACCAGGCGGTGCTGGAGGTCCACCATGTCGTCATAGTCGTAGTTCGGGAAGTGTGCGTGCAAACCGTCGCTCGGTTTCGACGATTGGCCGTGGCCGACATTGTCCGGCAGGATGATGAAGTAGCGCGTGGTATCGAGCAGGCCTCCGCGCGCGAAGAGAACGCCGGCGAAGTTGGGGATGAGGAACTGATGGCCGGTTCCGCCGGTGCCGTGAAGGATCAGCACGGCGTTGCGCACGACCCCCTTGGCGTCACGCTGCACTTGCCCGAGCGTGGTGTAGTGAATCCGCACCTCGGGCAGTGATGCGCCGCTGACGAACCGATAATCGTGGATGACGTAGTCGTGCTCGACCGGAGCGACATCCTCGGCCGAAAGCATCGAGGTGGCCGCGAAGGCAAGAAGCAGGCCGGCACAGATGCGCGGGATGAAAGGGGCGTACGGGAAACGCATGCGGTCTCCTTTCGTGCGGGCTAACGCCGCTCTCTAGACATATCCGACGTCGGGTGTGAGGGCGATCGTGCTCCGCATGAAGGAACCGCTTCCGCGGCCAACCTGGCGTCCCTGCGAGTCGAGCAACTCGGCCTCGGCGATGAACAATTGGCGCGAGCGATGAACGACACGGCCGGCCGCTCGCAAGTTGCCCTCGTCGACTTGCATGCGACAAGTGTACGCGCCGGGCTCACGCCTCCGCGGCCTCGCCCCTGTTCTTGGCGTACTCGGCCACGATCTTCTCCCGCACCGTGTGCGGCACCTCGGCGTAGTGGGAGAAATCCATGTGGAAGTCGCCTCGGCCCTGCGTGATCGAGCGCAGTGTCGAGCCGTACGTCAGCATCTCGGCCATCGGCACGAGCGCGCGGATCGTCTGCCGGTCGCCCTCGGTGTCGAGGCCCTGGACGTGCCCCCGGCGCGAGGAGAGGTCGCCCATCAGGTCGCCCATGTACTCGGCCGGAGCGTAGACCTCGACCTGCATCACCGGCTCGAGCAACGTCGCGCCCGCCTTGCTCATCGCCTCGCGGTAGGCGAGCGATCCGGCGATCTTGAAAGCCATTTCCGAAGAGTCGACATCGTGGTACGAGCCGTCGTAAAGGCGCACTCTGAAATCGACCATCGGATAGCCGGCGAGGTAGCCGCGCCGGCGGGCCTCCTGGATGCCCTTCTCGACGGCCGGGACGTAGTTGCGCGGAATCGCGCCGCCGTAGATGTCATTGACGAACTCGAAGTCGCCGCCGCGCGGCAGCGGCTCGACCTCGATGCGGCAGTCGGCGAATTGCCCGTGGCCGCCCGTCTGCTTCTTGTGGCGCCCATGCGCCTCGGCCTTGCGGGTGATCGTCTCCCGGTACGGAACCTTGGGCGGATGGAGGATGACCTCGACGTTATAGCGCTTCTTCAGGCGCGCGACTGCGATCTCGACGTGGAGCTGGCCGGAACCCGCGATGTGGAACTCCTTGGTCTCCTCGTCACGCTCGAAGTGCAGCGCCGGGTCCTCCTCGATCAGCTTGTGGAGCGCGGTCGAGATCTTGTCCTCGTCGGCCTTCGACTTGGCCTCGATGGCGAACGCGATCGCCGGCTCGGGGAAGGGGATCGGGGGGAGGACGAACGGCTGCTCCCGGGTGGTCAGCGTGTCGCCGGTGGCCGTTTCCTTGAGCTTGGCCACCGCGCCGATGTCGCCGGCGTGGAGCTCCGGCACGGCGACGTGCTCCTTTCCCTGCGGGAGGAAGAGGGCCGAAAAGCGCTCCGGCACGCCCTTGCCGGCGTTCCAGTAGCTCCCGTCGCTCTTGAAGACGCCCGATAGCACGCGGAAAATCGAGATGCGGCCGGAAAACGGGTCGGAGATCGTCTTGAACACCTGCGCGACGGGGGGCCCGGCGTCGTTGGTCTCGATTCCGGTCTCCTTACCTTCCTTGTCGCGGGCGGACACACTCGCCTTCTCCGGCGACGGCAGCAGCGCCACGCACGCGTCGAGGACGCGCAGCACTCCGATCTCGAGCTGCGACGAGCAACACATCACGGGGAAAATCTTTCGCTCGACGATCTCCTGCTGGAGACCCGGGAGGAGGTCCCCCGGTTCGAGCGTTCCGTTGTTGAAGAACTTCTCCATGAGATGGTCCTCGCCCTCGGCGACCATCTCGACCAGGTTCTTGTGCTCCTCGTCGGCTCACGTCCGGTATTCCTCGGGGATGTCCCCGTCCTTTCGCTTGCCGTCCTCGAGCATGTGCGCTTCCATCCTCACCAGGTCGATCGTGCCGTGGAAACCGCGTTCGGCTCCGACGGGGATCTGGAGGGCGAATACGCAGCGCCCGTACCGCTTCTGCAGCTCTGTGACACAGCGTTCGAGAGATGCCCGCTCCCGATCCATGCGGTTGACGACGAAGAGCACCGGTTTTCCGTACTGCTCGGCGAGCTTCCAGGCCTTCTCCGTCTGCACCTCGACGCCCGAGACCGCGTCGAGGACGATCATCACGGCGTCGGCCGCGACCGCGGCGCAGCGCGTCTCGGAGGCGAAGATGCCGTAGCCCGGAGCATCGAGGAAATTGACGCGAACGTCGCGGTGCACCGCGTGGGCGACCGCGAGGTTGATGGAGATCTTCCGGTCGATCTCCTCGGCGTCGAAGTCCGTGACGCACGTTCCGGCGCCGATCTCGCCCGGACGGGTGGTCACCCCGGCCCGGTGGAGCAGGGCGGAGACCAGCGTCGTCTTGCCGACCGTGTTGTGACCCAGGACGGCCACGTTGCGCACGCTCGGCGCAGTGAAGATTTTCATCGACCAACCTCCTGTCGAAAGAGGCCGCGATTATATCGAAGCGAAATCGCCCGTTTTCAGCGGCTTTTCATCCACTCCACGCAGTCGCGGAGCTCCTCGCGCAGGCGTCGGTCGAGCCATCACTTCTCCGGCCCGCCCGGCTCTTGCCCCTCGGGCGTTGCAGCAAATGCGCTCGCCTGCCAGTTGTCGATTCGGGCGTTTTCGGCCATCCACGGCGGAAGCTCGAGCAGGAGGTGCTCGGCCAGGGCGTGCACGTACGGCTCGTAGAGCCGCCGGAGCCGGGCGAGCTCGAACCGAGCCGCTGAGCTCTCGCACAGCCGCATTCCGCCGCCGCCGAGCTCCCGGCGCATCACATCGAGCCCGCCCGCCGGCAGCCGGTCGACCGGCGGGTCGCGCGGCGGAATGTTCAACACCTGCGCGAGGTCGACGACGGCGTGGCGCGCGATTGCGAAGGTCAGCCGCGCCTGGCCCGAGGGGACTCCCTCGACGTGCGACTCGACGAATGCGCAGGCGTCGAGCACCGTCGTCAGCGCGGCGAGCCACGACTGATTATCGTGCTGGGAACGGAAGTAGCAGAGAACCGGGTACGAGAGATGGCTCTCCATCAGCTCGGCCGACCATGTCTCCCAGTCCGTCAGGAACCGCCCGAGGGCTTCGCGCGCGCCGTCGCTGCCGCCCCGGCGGAGCAGCTCGGCGGCGGTCGGCGGCGAACCGGCCCGGGCGTCGAGCAGGGAGATGTTGACTTCCCGACGGGAGAAGGCCGAAAAGATTACCGGCAGGTACCCGATCACGATCGCCAGGAACGCGAATCCGGTTCCTGCCTCGACGACCGTCAAGACTCGGGCCCACGAGGTCTTCGGCACGACGTCACCGAGGCCGAGCGTGAAGAACGACGTCCCGCTCAAGTAGAGCCGGCTCGCGAAGCTCTCGTCGCCCATCGCCCAGTCGATCAGTGCGAATCCCGCGATGAGGCCGAGCGCCCACACGCCGAGGAGGAGCAGCAGCGACATCGGCCCGTAGGCCGAGACGAACGCCTCGCGCGGGCGCTTGCGCCGGATCAGCCGCGCGGCGGCGGCGAACGCGAGCCACGTGAAATCATAGAAGAATCGCGTCAGACGGAACCGCCGCGTGACGCGCCGCGGGAGGATCACCGTCTCGAAGGCCTCCCAGAGCACGATCGCCAGGGCGAGAATGCCGGCGGCGCCCGCGAGCGTCCTCATCGACCCGGCCTAGAAGAGAAGGCGGACGGAAAGCCCGTTCCGGATGGGCACGAGTTCGAGGTCGGTCGTCTTCTTGCGTTCATCCGCCTTCTCCTGCGCCTGGTGGCGGTGGACGATCATGCGCCCCGTGAACGTCCCGATGATCGCCCCGGCGTAGACGTCGCTCGCGAAGTGTACCCGCTTGTTGACGCGGTCGAACGCGACGAGTGTCGCGGCCGTATAGGCAACGGCGGGAATGACCCAGCCGTCGGCCCGGGCCGCGACCACGGAAGCCACGGCGAACGCCTCTGTCGAATGACCCGAGGGGAACGAATCGTGTTTCGACCCGGGACGAAAAACCGTCTCGCCGTTGGATTCGGACGGGCGCTCGCGGCCGAACCCTCTCTTCAGGACGAGGTTGGTCGCGAGCGATGAGAGAAATCCGGCCTCGATCGCCTCGCGCCCCATGTTGGTGACGTTGGAGTTTCGGAAGATGAGGCCGCCTCCCAACAGACCGAGCGAGACCCGGACTCCCCAGGCCCCGCCGAGAGCCGTCGTGGCTCCCGAGACGCGGTCGGTGAAGCGGCTGCGGTTCCTCTGTGCAGCCTCGTCGATCTTCTGGTCGGCGAGCATCAG
>Ga0066793_10000797_pt1 | contig 13199 bp, 8 predicted proteins | sample PersoiDNA2013189_FD_83876 | JGI IMG/M metagenome (GOLD analysis project Ga0066793, IMG submission 83876) | Permafrost soil microbial communities from the Arctic, to analyse light accelerated degradation of dissolved organic matter (DOM) -... | ecosystem: Environmental > Terrestrial > Soil >...
GTAATAGAATATATGTTCAAGGTCATCAAGAAAAAGATACATCAATAACCAGACTCCTTTTTATAGCCTCACATCCAATTGATAGCTCTCCTTTTATTTTGCACGATAGCCGTAATCTTACAATCATCTATACAAGAATTTCTATTTTCATCCTCTATGTATAATCATAAATAGGAATAGATAGTCGACGGTTTACGTACGGAGCGTTGCAAAGTCGGAGATCATTCATCTTATTATCGTTTTAGTGTGTTCCGTTTTTATTGTAATCATGCAATGAAAGAGAAAATGCGTAGATGTGTAAACCCGACTCTTACGGACGTAGAGTACTCTACGAGAGCTTGCGGCTATGTTTCTGTAGTATAGCCTTGCTACCATGTCTGCTTGGTATAAGCGCTTTAGGCGGCTCCGGGCAGGTCAGTTTCGCGAAGACCCTCACACCTCCTGTCTATACCATTAGTGGAACAGTCTTCGACGATTATAACCAGAATGGTACTCAGGATGCCCGCGAACCTGGTATCAACGGCGTCGTTGTGACTGCCTATAATAGTGCAGGGAGCAGTGTTGGTACAGCCACGAGCAGTACCGTCAACGGTACCCTGGGCCAATATACGATTACCTTGCCAGGTGGAACGGGTGCGGTGCGGGTACAATTTAGCAATTTCGGCACCGGCGCGACGCTCCCCTCGCTCACCATTTACCAGCCCAGCAGTCATGTTGCGCCGCCGGTACAATTTGTCAGCGGGGCCAACAGTGCGAATACCGTCAATTTTGGACTGGAGTATCCCAGCGAATATTGTCAGAATAACCCGAATATGGCCACCAGTTGTTATGTGCGCGGCGATCAGACTGACGCGACTGCCCACGTCATCGTACGTTTTCCGTACAACAATAGCGGCAATAATACTCCTCCCACGGGTCTGGCAACTGCGCCTGACGTTGGTGCGACCTGGGGTCTGGCTTACCGGCGCTCCTCCGACGATCTCTTTGCAGGCGCTTACACCAAACAGATGGTGAACTATAAACCGAGCGGAAGCACGGGCGCTATCTATATCATCCATCACGCGGACAACAGCCCGAGCGTGAGTGCGACGCCGTTTGTTGACCTCAACGCCCTTTTTGGGGCCAATACAGCCGGGGCCAATACGCACACTACCACCAACAATTATGTTCCCGACCTCTCTGCCTATGATGCTGTGGGTAAAACCGCGCTGGGTGGTATGGCCTTATCGGACGACGAGAGCACCCTGTATGTGATGAATCTCGCCGATCGCAACCTGTATGGCATTCCCATTGGAGCAGCACCCAACGCGCCAACAGCGCCTGCTGCCGTGGCTATTACTCACACCATCATACCTTCCCCCGCAGATTGCCCCAGCGATGTACGCCCCTTTGCCGTCACCGCTTACCGGGGCCTGATCTACGTCGGAGCTGTCTGCTCGGCTGAATCTACAATCACCCAGGCGCTCCCCCACGGTGATCCCACTAAATTGAAGGCGTACGTCTTTGTGTACACACCAGGCACAGGCTTTACAGCCGCGCCACTATTTGAAACACCTTTAAACTACACACGTCACTGTTCCAATGGCGCATTTAATAATGCAAACACTTGTACTACTACAGCCAGTGCCTTATGGAGAGCGTGGCAACCCAACTCAACACAGGCCTACGCGGTTGGTAATTATAGTGATTATCCACAGCCTATACTGAGCGGCATCGCCTTTGATAATGGAGATCTCATCCTCGGTCTGCGTGACCGTTATGGCGACCAGACGGGACACAATGTGCCGGGGCTTCCTGACGGCATTACAGGCGGAGATACGCTCCGCGCTTGCCTCAACACAGCAGGAAACTTCTCATCGGGCTGGACGTTGGAAAACAATGGCGTCTGCGGAGCGACGACAATCACTGCCGGACAAAATAACGGGAAAGGGCCAGGTGGGGGTCAGTATTATTACCAGCAGTATTTCCAACCATACCACGATTATGTGAGCCAGGGAGGACTGGCCCAGGTTCCCGGCTTCCCCGGTGTAATGAGTATAACTTTTGATCCTACTACCGATATTGACTCAGGTGGCACGCGCACCTATACTAACGCGAATGGTACGAAAGCCAATGGCTATGAAATCTTCCAGAATAATACGCCCAATACCTTTGGTAAAGCCAATGGCTTAGGCGACCTGACAGCTTTCTGCCAGTCAGCTCCCATTGAGCTTGGCGATCGCGTGTGGTTCGATAGCAATGGCAACGGCATTCAGGATGCGAATGAACCTGGTATCGCAAATGTGACGGTCCATCTGTATGCCGCCGATGGCACCACGTTATTGCAAACGACGACGACCGATGCCAATGGAAATTACGTGTTCACCATTTCGCCTTATACCAGCTACGTGATCAAACTGAATAACGCCGCTGATTACGCGAGCAACGGTCCTCTTCACGCATACCAACTCACGACTCCCAACGAGGACAGCAGTACGCACAGCACGGATTCTAAAGGAGTTCTCCCGGCACCTGCTCAGCCGCTGGGAAATGGTAATTACCCGCAAATCATGGTTGGGAACCATAATCCTGGACAGAATGACTACAATCAAGATTTCGGCTTCAGTGCCTTTCCCGACCTTTCCATTACCAAGATTCACGCTGGTAGCGGGGCTTTCCTGATCGGCCAGACCGCCTCCTACACCTTGCAGGTTACGGATAAAGTAGCGGCTGGACCGGTTGTGATTGGACAACCCATTACCGTCAACGACACCATTCCTTCCGGCTTAAGCAATGTGACAGCGGATGGGGGAAGCTCCTGGAACATTAGCGGGAGCAGTACCATTACCGCTACCTATACTGGTAGCTATCCAGTCATTCCTGGAGCCAATCTAGCGCCGATTACGATAAGTGGAACGCTGACCAATGCGGCAGCACCAGCACTGGCCAATAGCGCGACCGTCACCACACCGCTTGATAGCAATCCATCCAATAACACCAGCACTGACACGCTTACTATTAGTAGTCCGCCGGATCTCACCTTGAGCCTGACCCATCCAAATAGTACCTGTTCGCACGTGGGGCAAACGGTCACATCCACGTTGACCGTGAGCAATCTCGCTTCGGCGGGTCCTGTCCCTGCGAACCAACTCATCACCGTCAGCGACACCCTGCCTGCTGGCTTGAATAACGTCAGTGCCAGCGGAACGGGCTGGACCACCAGTATTTCAGGCAGTACTCTCACGGGTACCTACCCGAGCAACACTGCTCTGTTACCAGGAGCCAGCTTGCCTGCGATCACTATTATAGGTACCATCAGTAATCCGCTCGGCCTGAGCCTGACGAACAGTGCGACCGTCACCACGGCCAATGATAGTAACGTGAACAACAACGCGACCAGTGATACCATCGCGGTGTGCGGTCCTGATCTCGCGCTTACCAAGCTCCACCTGGGAACCGGCCCCTTCCAGGTTGGACAGACGATCAGTTATACCCTGGCGGTCAGCAATGGGAATACTGCCGGGCCTATCTTCGCAGGAGAACCCATTACGATCACCGATGCCGTACCAACATCCGTCAGCAACCCCACAGCGAATGGCACAGGCTGGAGCATCAGTCAGACTTCTTCTCCCAACGGAACCACTATTCTGGCAACCTATACTGGCAATTATCCTGTTGCGACGGGGGCCACGTTACCCATGATTACCGTGACGGGTACCATGAATAACGCTGCAGCTCCCACGCTCGCCAATAGTGCTACGGTCTCCACGCCAGGGGATACCAACCCGGCCAATGATACCAGCACCGATATCATTAACGTAGCGCCACAGCCGGATCTCACCATAGCCCTGACTCACCAGGGAAGCACCTGTTCTCATGTCGGGCAGATGGTCACATCCACGCTGACCGTTAGCAATCTCCCTTCAGCGGGTCCAGTACTGGTGGGACAAATCATCACCGTCACGGACACGCTGCCCGCTGGCTTGAGCAATGTCACGGCGACGGGAACAGGCTGGAGCACAACGCTGACTGGCACGACGCTCACAGCTACCCGTACAGTGAATACTTTACTGGCCGCCGGGACGATTCTGCCAACCATCACCATTACCGGCACGATTAGTACTCCTGACAGCCTGAGTCCCGTCAATAGCGCGACCGTCTCCACTCCCACCGATGGTAACGTGAGCAATAACACAGCTAGTGATACGCTTCAGGTGTGTGGACCCGATCTCACTATCGTTAAAACTCACCAGGGCGGAAATAGATTCAAGGTAGGCCAGACGATCACGTATAACTTGCAGGTAAGCAACGCAGCGACAGGCGGGCCGATCTTTCACGGCGAGCCAGTGACAGTAACCGATACGTTACCTCGTGGTATCGACTCCGTTCAGGCTCATGGAAACGGTTGGCATATTAAGCTCACCAGCACGCGGTGGACCACCACAGTCGTTGCCACCTACGCTGGCAGCTATCCCATTGCATCTGGAGCTCACTTCCCGGTCATCATCGTGACGGGCAAGCTAACCAATGATGCAACGGGGTCTCTGAACAACAGCGCGAGCGTCGCCACACCGTTAGATAGGAATGGGAGCAATAATACAGGCAACACTCATATTGTGGTGGAGCGCCAACCTGATCTGTCTGTCAGCATGAACCACAATGCTGCGGGTTGCGCGAAGATCAAACAGCAGATTACCTATCAAGTACAGGTGCATGTCTTGCCCGACTCTGGCCCTATTGAGAGGGATGTCCCGATTACGGTCATCGATGCCGTGCCCAATGGACTCCAAAGCATAGTCGCAAGGGGGTCGGGTTGGCAGGTGAGGCTCGCGCCCGGCAGGGGGACGACGCAGGTGATTGCAACCTATCGCCGCAATGCTGATCTTGATGCTAACGCAACCTTGCCGCCGCTGCTCATCAACGCAACGGTCAGCAATTACTCTGACAGGCCGCTGCTGAGTATGGCGCGGGTTGATGTAGCAGGAGATAGCAATCCCGCCAACAACTCGGCCCGCGATCTGCTCTCGATCTGCCATCGCCCACCTACGCTCCCGCCAACCGGGAGCAATCCTGATACCTGGAAGGGCCTTGTGCCATTCAGGAAGTTTCGCCTCCGCTAAAAAAGTGCGTTGAGGAAAGATGGGACAGGGTGAGAACTCAATTTCTCATCCTGTCCGTTTTCAGTTCTCAATATCTCCATTCAGGCAGAAAGGTCCAAACTATGGCTCAAAAACGGCTTATATGCTACGCCTTATTGCTTTGTCTATCTCTGTTCGCGCTTGTCTGGCATAGCCCGATACACGCCTCTGCACATACAAGCGGCGCTCCACAACAAATGGCAGGTGTGCGCCTGCTCATTCCACGCATCAATGTCAACACGCCTGTTGAACGTGTGGCGGAGGATGCAAGCGGCTCCATGGCTGTCCCTATTGTTCAACAATGGACGGGAGTGGGCTGGTACATCTACGGTCCCTATCCCGGAGACGTGGGCAGTGCCGTCATCGATGGGCACCTGGACCGCCCTGGTGGCTCGCCCGCGGTCTTCTGGAATCTGCGCCAGTTGCGCGCTGGCGACCAGGTGTTCTTTGATAGTCCTGGCAAACCGCGCCTGCGCTTCCGGGTGACGAAGGTGGCAACATATACACCCGCAACAGCTCCCCTGGACGCAATCTTCAACAATACGCATGGGCGCTTTCTTAACCTGGTTACCTGCGCGGGCCAATGGATTCCTCGTATCCACCAGACTACTCTGCGCCTAGTTGTTTACACGACATTGATCTAGTAATGCCATAGTTGGTACATGCATGTCAGCATATTGAGATATGTGCTAACATGCATGTACCAACTGTGACGAAAGCAGATCCGACCACTGAGGATGCAGGATACGCTGGAGAGCGCGGAAAGAGAGGATGATCTAGTATGGAAGAACAAACGAGCTATGCAAAGCTGCGGCCTCCCGCACCCACGCCTGACGAGGAGCTGTGTCACTGCCTCGATACGCCGCCAATCAAATTGATGCACGCGCTCAGCTGGAACCCTCTCCACTGCATGCACTGCAATCTCGAAGTCCCTGCAGAACCTCTCGCCTTGTCTCCGCACCTTGTTGAGGAGATGAGCGCCTGGAATGGCATCTATCATGCCATCTACATCTTATGGCTCGACTCAGGAGCATACGAAGCATGGGCAAGAGAGCAACTCGCTGACATTACGAGCACTGTGAATACGCGAGGGAGAGAGGCTCAGCGCGATCTCAATGAGATACGTCGCTGCTACTATTGGTATTTTCAGGACCAATCAGCGGATAACTATTGCCCACTGCGGTCCTGTCCTGTCTGCGGAGACGCGCTGCAAGACTATACAGCAGGGATCTTCTTACAGCGCGTATGCGACCGGGACAGTATCGTGGTAGTGGGCGCGTAATCACGCCTCAACGGGTGTTGCAACCTTCGTTGGAGGAGTTTCTGGACGGCGCGCAGGTATCTGACCGCGACGATGTGGCAGTACAACTGTCTGATAACGGGCCAGGAAGTAGGAGCCGATGACCAGGATAGCGGCCAGCAACTGAGCGGCCAGCGTCTCGACGGTCGGGAACACGGAGAACCAGAGGCCCATCCAATTGGGTATCCATTGCAGCGCGGGCAGCGCCGTGGTGGGCAGCCAGTGCGCGAGCTGCATCTCTTGCGCCTGTTCGCCGACCATGACGAGCAGCACCGCGCCCAGCATAACGCCTGTGATGACCAGCATTTTCTTGTACGGCAGGCGACGATGCGCGACAAAGGTTAGGACCGCGACGATCGCCGAGAAGAGGAGTCCCAGCAGCACGCCCTGCAAGACGATTCCTCCGCCCATGCGCAGACGGTAGCTCTGTAAGAAGAGCACCACCTCGACGCCCTCGCGATAGAACGAGGCAAAGCCAAGCAGGCCCATGCCCAGGAGGAGACGCCGCGCCGAGGATTCAGGTGACTTCGCGTTCTTGAGAAGGTCGCGCTTCTTGCGGTTGTGCATCGAGATCCAGCCGGTCCAGTAGACCTTGTGGAAGAACCAGTTCATCACGATGAGCAGCACGATCACGGCAAGCAGGCCCGTACCCGCCTGCACGTCCAGCGCTGGCAGGCTCTGCGTCAGGTCGCTGATGATGCCGACGGCGATAAACCAGGTGACAAGCGTCGCAAAGAAACCCACAGCCACCCCCGCCGCGATCGGACGCCGATAGGATTGATTGGCACCCAGCATGCTGGCGGTGATGGCAGAGATGACCAGGATGCACTCCAGCCCTTCGCGAAAGACCAGCACGCCGATATCGAGAATGGCGACGCCCGACGACGTGTGCGACAGCGTTGGATCTGGCGCGCCCGAGGCCACGACGCCCTGCCAGACGAGCCCAGCGGCAACGATAAGTCCGGCGACGATCAACAAAATCCGCAGCACCGTGCGCCCAACCGCGAGCGATGATGTTCTATGCAACATAGCGAAACCTTCCTTGACAAAAAATGCTCCAATATATGGGCGAGCATGGATATCTCAAATTGAGCAGAGAAGGGGCGCGAGCCGCCTTCTGTGAAATACCAAGGGATGTTAATACCCTACTAAGCTACTCGGATATTAGCATAGCCTAATGTCAAAAGTCAAGAGAGAGGCATGAATGGAGTATCTGTTCAGGTGATTGGTTTTGTACCGCAGGCTGCGAGGAGGAGAAGCATTTCACGAAGGGACGTAAAAATACACCTTTCTGGTGATGTATTTTCCTTCCACTCTAACTTATACTACGTGCATGTCTTAATCGCTCCGAAGCCTTTTGAGAAAGCGGAAGACGAAGAACTACAGATGAGCAGATTGGTATACTTTCCTCGCTGGATTTCGACAGCGAGTCCCTAACTTTGAAAGCCTAAGCAGTCCACCTGTTCTCGGAAGGAAAAACCAATGGGGTCTTTAATCATCTCGTTGCTGCCCTATATTCTCGGGAGCACACTGGTGCCGGGACAGATCCTCATCAATACCCTACTCCTCAAAAACCCCCGACAGGGATTGCTCAAGGCCTCGGCCTTTGTGGCTGGAATGACTACTCTCCGCTTGCTGCAAGGTTTGATTTTTAGCTTGATTCTGAGCAGAAGTCCGGCTGCTTCGGCAGGAGGAAACGGTGGGAAGGGTCCAATTGTTTCGACGTTGCTATTGGTACTCGGTATCTTGTTACTGATCACGACGTACAAAAAGTGGCAGAAAGAGGACGATCCGGATAGCCCACCTCCCAGGTGGTTGGCAAAGATTGAGAGTTTCACGCCGCTGAAAGCGTTTGGAATTGGTTTTGGATTGATGGCACTCGGCCCGAAGTTCTGGGTTTTTACGCTCAGCGCGATTGGCACCATTAGCGAAGCGAAATTAGGACAACTATCGAGTACAGTGGCTTTTTTGCTGTTTGTGCTGCTCGCTCAAACCTCGGTAGTGCTCCCCATCTGCGTTCGGATCATCCTCCCTCAACGATCACAGAGCATGCTAGAAAATTTCTCAGACTGGTTGAACCGTCATAATCGCATCATCCTCATAACAGTTTCACTCGTTTTCGGCCTGTTCTTCTTGTATCAAGGGGTGAGCGGGCTGTTGCAATAGAATACCTGTTGTTTGCCCAATATAACGGCGAAGATGCCCTCGCCGCTCATGTTGATACGCAACAAAACGATCAGTAACTCATCTTCGTAAAGCTTTCAGGAGCTATTGAGTTACTGATCGTTTTGTTGTGTCTTAAGCAGAGCTACGAGGTAGCCCTAAGTTTGCGCCTATCTGACCGCTGCGGCGCGGCGGAAGAATAATCCCTACGCTTGCCAGCGGTTCTGTTGTAGCCGGGGCGTTTACCCGTCGATCTCCTATCGTCGGAATACGGGGCGCGTTCGGACGAAGGAGCGCCTTCTAGATCCCAGACAGGTTTCTCGCTATAGTCCTTCTGACGTTTCTTCTCGCTGTAGGCCGCCTCGCGCTCGGAGCGTTCGCGTCTGCCGCGCTCCTGACCACCACTGCGTGGGAATTGTGGGCGTTCCTGGCCACCGCGTGGGAATTGCGGGCGCTCGCTACGTATTGGGCGCTCGCGTGTCTGTTCGCTTCTCAGCTCGGATGCACGTGTCTCTGCGATCTCTGCATCTGTGAGCGGCGGGGCGATAGCGGCGTTCTCATCGATAGCGAGCCGCTGCAGCGAGACGGCCTGCCCTAAGTTGCGCGCCATGTGCCGCCACTTCGGCACATCGGATGGTACCAGCAACGTGATTGCCTTGCCCTGGCGTCCCATTCTGCCCGTACGGCCAATGCGGTGCGTAAACAGATCGCTTGACTCCGGCAGCTCGTAGTTGATGACCTGGTGAATACCCTGAATGTCCAGTCCGCGCGCGGCTACATTGGTAGCTAGCAGCGTCTGCACTCGTCCCTGACGGAACGCGGTAAGCACCTCTTCGCGGGCGCGCTGGCTCTTATTGCCGTGCAGTGTTCCCACCGTAAAGCCGAGCCGGTTGAGCTGTTTGCCCAGCTTCTCGACGCCGTACTTCGTTTTGCCGAAGATCAGGCTGCTCTCTCCCGACGTGGAATTCAGGAGGGTGCAGAGCGCCGCCATTTTCTGCGCCTGCGGGACCTGGTAAGCGATCTGCTCGAGCGTGCTTTCGCCGCCAGTGGCCGTTGAAATGGCAACCGTGACCGGATCTTTCAGGAATTTCTGCTGCAACTTCACAATCCAGTCGGGCATGGTCGCGGAGAAGAGGGCCATCTGGCGTATCTCGGGTGTGGTCGTCAGTATCTCTTCGATAGCTGGCGCGAAGCCGCTATCCAGCATCTGGTCCGCCTCGTCCAGGATACACATCTTCAACTGGTCCAGTACCAGGGTACCGCGATCAAGATGGTCCTTCACGCGTCCCGGCGTGCCTACCACGATCTGTGATCCATAGCGCAGCGCCGACATCTGGCTACCGTAGGGGCGGCCTCCTACCAGCACTGCCGTCGTGATACGTCGGTTGGCTGATAGTTTGCTCAGCACGGAGTTCACCTGGAGGGCCAGTTCGCGGGTTGGCACCAGTACCAGCGCCTGTACTTCGCGTCTATTCTTCGCCACCCGTTCCACCAGGGGAATGCCATAGGCAAGCGTCTTGCCGGAGCCGGTAGCTGATTGTCCCATCAGGTCGCGTCCGGCCATCAGCGCCGGAATAGCCTCGGCCTGAACGGGCGTGGGCTCTATAATATTCATACTTGCCAGCGCCGCGCGGGTTGCGGGCTGCAAAGAGAAGTCGTTAAAAGATGACATGCAAAAAGGAATCCTTTCAGCCAATGCGCCCTGTGTGGGCGTGCTACAGCACCCTGGCGACACACTGTCAGCAGGGAGTAACCAGGAGCAGACCGTAGGGGTACGGGAGCAATGCTGCTAGCTGATAATAAGTGCGAGCTTGTATGCAGGGAGGGATTGGTCTACAGAGGATTGCTCAGAACTCTTTAGCGTCTTTACCAGGGAACAGGGCTTACGAATCTACTAATCGCCTGTTCCAGGCCATGCAAACAATCATAACTCCGCGATTATACACCTCTGGTAGCCATTCGTCAAGCGGCATTGGCAAAAAGGTGCGTTTCATTTTTTGCAGAAGGGAGGGGTGGTAGAATAGAGGAAAAAACCAGGAGAGAGAGGCGAAAGGCAGTGAGGTGTAATCAAGTATGAGTGAGACCAATGAAGAACAGAAGGAAGGTACCCCTCAGGAGTCTTCTCAGGCATCTGCCGAGCAGCAAAAACTACCACTGAGCCACCAGCAGCGCACTGCGCGCTGGTTCGAGGTGGTCACAGCGATCATGCTGGGTATGGTGGCCGTAGCAACAGCCTGGAGCGGCTATCAGGCAGCGCGCTGGGGCGGTGTGCAGTCCACCGCGTATGCTCAAGCGAGCGCTCTGCGGGTTGCCTCAACCCATGACTCGACGCTAGCTGGGCAGTTAAGGCTCTATGACCTTGCCCTCGTCAACAGTTGGCTGGATGCGTATTCCCAGGGCAATAGCAAACTGGCAAACATCTATGAGAAGCGCTTCAGGCCTGAGTTCCGTCCGGTATTCGCGGCCTGGTTGGCAACCGATCCGTTCCACAACCCGAATGCGCCACCCGGACCACTCTACATGCCACAATACAAGCTCAGCCTGGAGGAGCAGGCCAATCAGCTGGATGCTCAAGCAGCCAAAACCTTCCAAGAGGGACAGGCAGCCAATCAGCAAGGCGACGACTATGTCCTCAACGCTGTCTTTCTGGCCACGGTCCTCTTCCTCACCGCTATCGCTGAGCGCTTCGCGTGGAACACAGTCAGAGCGGTGATCTTAGCGCTTGCCCTGGGAATGCTTCTCTTTGGTCTATATCACCTGTTCACATATCCGATCATTTGAGACCACCTGGCCGAAAAGGATTGACGAACGAGATCAGCAGGGAGGAATCGCCTGCCCTCTCCAAAATATACCCTTGCTCAGACCCCCTCTTCTGCCCCTGCGGTTCCAGAAGGAGTCTGTGCAAAAAAATGAAACGCGCCCAGGCAAAAATGTCTTGTTCTTTCTTGTTTTGCATTGCTTGTGCTAAATCGTCTCTGAACTCTCGCACGACCTTCACGTAACCAGGACAGGCCACAGGCAAAAACGGCTTGACGCTCACCCAGCGATGCTCTACAATATGGGGAGAAACAAAAGGAAGAGTATCACGCGACAAGAGGTAGCGCCGTGACAAATCGCAGCGGGCAGCAGTTGGGAAACTACACGCTTACTCGATTACTGGGGCAGGGTGGCTTCGCCGAGGTTTATCTAGGAGAACACGTCTACCTCAAGGTGCCAGCCGCCATCAAGGTCCTGCATACACAGCTTTCCGATCAGGATGACATCGAAAGCTTCCTGCGCGAAGCACAATTTGTTGCGCGCCTGGCTCACCCCAATATTGTACGCGTGCTTGATTTCGGCATTGTAGAACAGGTGCCTTTTCTGGTGATGGATTACGCCCCGAATGGCACCCTGCGCCAGCGCTACCCGCGCGGCACGCGGCTTCCCCTGACAACCGTTGTTTCCTACGTCAAACAGGTCGCGTCCGCCTTGCAATATGCCCACGACGAGCGGCTGATACATCGCGACATCAAGCCAGAAAATATGCTGCTAGGACGGCGCGACGAGGTGCTGCTCAGCGACTTTGGCATCGCACTGGTGGCACAGAGTTCGAAGTATCAGAATGAGGAAGATGTTGTCGGTGGCACGGCTGCCTATATGTCTCCTGAGCAAATTCAGGGCAAGTCCCGACCTGCCAGCGACCAATATGCGCTTGCCATCGTTGTCTACGAGTGGCTGACGGGCGAGCGTCCCTTTCGAGGTTCCTTTACTGAAATCTGTTCACAGCACCTATTCGCCCCAGTTCCTTCTATACGCGAGAAGCTACCTGACATTCCAGCGCACGTCGAGCAGGTCATTACGACCGCCCTGGCGAAAGATGCGAAACAGCGCTTTGGCAGCGTGCAAGCTTTCGCCAACGCGCTAGAACAGGCCAGTCAGGAGTATAAACCGCCCGTTTCGGCATCACAGGCGGAAACACGATACCCCGTCGCTTCGCCTCAGCCTCCATCAATCGTGCCATTAGCGTCGCAGCAGACTCCACAAGCTCCATTAGCGCAGCAACCTCCGTCAGTCATGCCAGCAGTGCAACAACAGCAGACTCCGACCTCGTCACCTTCGCCTCCGCTTCTGCCTACCGCGCTTGTTGAAACAGAGGAACAGCCGCCGCTCCGCTCAGCCGCTGAGCCGGAGAAACGGCCTGGGAGATGGAGCCTTGGCAAGAGTCAGTTTATCGCTATTCTGGTTGGCTTTGTGCTCTACAGTGTCACCGAGTACCTTTTTAGTGTTACTGCCAGCAATGGCGATAGTGCTAATCAATCACTCTTACTATGCCTTTTAAGTATCCTCATAGCTATAATCTTCATTGTAGGCACAAAGTTTGGCCCCTGGGTGGGGTTCATCGTGCCGTTTGCAGGTTCTCTGGCCCCTGAACGGCTCTTGATCCATAATTCTATCACCTCTACCCTGCCATATAGCCTCCTCGTAGCATCCTCGGGCTTCGTGGCAGGATTAGCATTTGTGGCTACGCGTGGGAACTATCGTAGCGGAAAAAGTATTGGACTCGCTATTCTTACCAGCATCCTCGGCGTCGCGGTTGCTTGCATTGGAGACTCCATTGTAGAAAGTGGAGCTAGCATTAC
>Ga0066793_10000800_pt1 | contig 13189 bp, 9 predicted proteins | sample PersoiDNA2013189_FD_83876 | JGI IMG/M metagenome (GOLD analysis project Ga0066793, IMG submission 83876) | Permafrost soil microbial communities from the Arctic, to analyse light accelerated degradation of dissolved organic matter (DOM) -... | ecosystem: Environmental > Terrestrial > Soil >...
GCCAGCCTCCGACCATGCGATGTTCTGTTTCAGATGCTCCATGTTGCCTGTGCCTATGATCGCACTCGATACTTGGGGTGGTGAAAGTGCAAAGCGGATCGCGATCTCGCCCCAATCATGGCCGTGGCTGGGGATCTCCATTGCGCGCCAGCGCAGCCAGTATTCCTCGCAGTAATCGCCAACCGGCCGCTCATCGAAACGCCACGGGTGATTGGCTGCTGGGCGTTTGGCGATGAATCCCTTTGTTGCGATATGGGGCAGGACATCGTCGATCACACGCTGATCGAAAATATTCAAGGAAGCCATGAAGCCATCGAAACGGCCGGTTGCCACCGCGTAAGCGAGATCGTCGTTATCTCCCGAGTAGGCTATCGCGCGCACCTTGCCATCGTGCTTGGCTGTCTCCAGCGCAGCGATGACTTCGCCGCGCTCCAGCGTCGCGCGCGGACACGAATGCAGATGCGCGATATCGATCCGGTCGGTGCGCAGCATGCGCAGCGCCTGTTCGATTCCGGCGGTGATGCAGGGGCCGGTCCAATCCTCGTAGCCAGCAATGCCGTAACCGAGTTTGGTTGAAAGGACGATGTCATCGCGTCGCGACGCAAGGTGACGGCCAATACGTTCCTCCGAAAGTCCATAGCTGCGTGCCGTGTCGATCAGTGTGATGCCGGCATCAACGGCAGAATTTAACAAAGCCGCGACATTGGCTTCTTCCAGGCGGGCATCGCCGATCCGCGCGGCACCGAGACCGAGTGCCGAAACCATCAGGCCGGTTTTGCCATAAGGGCGTTGGGGAATCATGGCGGCAGTCACTCCATGAACAGGACCATTTACAAATCGTTCAGGATGCGCTGCTTCTGCTGTTTGTACTCGGCCTCGTCAATCAGTTTCTGATCGAACAACTGTTGCAAGGTCTGCAGCCGCCTGACGACGGATGTATCTCCAGGAGGAATTGGCTGAGCAGGCAGTGTTTCCATGGGTTTGGCAATCGTGGAATTTTCCGGCTGCAGCAGATTGCCGATAGGAACGACCGGTTTTGCAGTGATCGAACCGGCAGACTTCTGCTCCGCAACCGGTGCGCCGCTTGCAGCGACTGGCGTTTGGATGTCATTGACCGCATGCGGTCCCCAGGAGACTCCGGTAAGATCATCCTTGGCGGTAAGCTGCCGCACCTGTTGCTCAGCCGAAGGACCCAGCATATCCACCACCGGACTCGGCATGGCGCCACGGTAGCCGAATGTGTCCTTGGGATGTCCTGCCACAGGCTGCATGACACCCAACTGGAGCCGCTCGAGCGGTGTTTTTGTCGAGGGGAAGAACGACAAGTCGGCCGGGATGGTGGTCATTGCCCCGGTAACCAAGGCCGTGACGGCCCAGTCGGTCCCGTCACTTCCGGCAAAAAATCCGGCGGGCACAAAAAAGGATATCGACTTGCCGCGTACGCTGATCCGTGTCGGGAAAAACATGGAGCGGTCGACACTGGCCTCGGTCTCTGCTTTGGTTCGATCCGGGTACTGTTCGGTCAGAGCAGCCAATAATTGCTGGCGCATCAGCTCGGGTCTGGGAGTCAGAATCACGGCCTTTTCCCATGCATAGGCCGGATCGATCTTCACCTGACGTCCTGGAAGAGTGAAGGTGTTACCCGAACCCTTGACGCGATCGGTGTCAACATAAACATCCAGATTGAATTGGTAAAAACCCTTGCGGGCGAAGTTCGCCAGGGACTCCGCACCGACCGAGTCAGGAACATTGACCGGATCGCGGACCGGGTTCTTGAATATCGCGTCGAACCAGAATCCTTCACCATCGCGGCTGATCTTCAACTGGAGCAGATCGAGATCGCCCGCTTGAAAATCGGCGCGCTGCGGATAGACCAGGTTACCGGCGCCGAAATCATCGCCTGACGGATCATTGATCGTGACCAGAGGCTGCAGCCCGGCCCAAGTACTCAGCATGGGCAAGATAAGGGCAATAAATAGTAAGGCGGATTTCATTTCACGGTCCTTCACATTTCACATGTTCCATAACACTGACATTCGATCTTGTAATGCCCTGTCAGGCTTAGAAGAAGTATACGCCGACGCATCATCCCCGCGAAGTCAAGGAAACGCCTCACGAAAAAAACCCTCCCGGATCAAGGGAGGGTTCTTGTCTCCTGAAAAAAACGAGAGAAATCGCTAGCCTTAAAAATTGACCTGGGCATAAGTCTTCATGCGATATTGCTGGATCTTCGAATCTCCACCGAGAGTTTCTGTCGGATTGCCATAGCCTTGGATCCATTGCGTCAACATGCCCACTTCAAATCCTGGCAGGTTGTAGGCAAACTTCAGGCTGTAAATGCTTTTTGAATTGTTGTAACCAATGCCACTGACTGTAATGTCGCGTATATAGCGGCCATATGAGACGGTGCCATACAGCTGGCTGAATAACTGATTGCCCGCGCTGAGGGTAATACCGTTATCGAGCACATCGCGACTAACGCCTGGAACAAGATAATCTCCATCCTTGTCACTCACCCTCTTGTACTTGAAGTTGGTATCCAAGCCGCCGATCACAGCAAAGATATGATTGAGTTTGAAGACCTGGATATTGGTCTTGCGATCCTGGTTAGCCGCAAAGACATTGAACAAAGGCCTGCCGGCAGAGTAACCGTTCCAGTTATTGTTATAGCCCACATGGGTGTACTCAAGTGACATCGGCGTATTGGCTACATCCAACTTGCCCACTGCGGTAAGACCTTTCCAGCCCACCACCGACTCTGTGGGTGACTCGTCAAAGTCCATGAAGGCATTGTCGGTCAGGCCATTTTGAGTTCCATTAGGCACACCCGGAGCTCCATACGGCGATGCCGCTCCCTGGGTATAGTTGGCAGCCGCCCCCCCTGACCAGAGCGGATTCCCCCACTTGTACCAAGCCGACTCGGAACCTTCCGTGAGCAGCACATCGGATTCGCGACGCGCTGCCGCAGTGCTGTAATAGCCCGCCCCGATATTGAAGTACTGGAAGTTAAAACCCAGGCCCGCAACCGGAGGGGTCAAGTCCACGTCCAGTTTGATGGCTTTGTCGCTGATATAGCCTGTGGGGGTATTGCCCCAATTTTGTCCGATCGAGCCGCCGGACGGATCGGACGAAGACCAGTAGTAGGCTCCACGCAAGTCAAGTGCTTCACTCGGACTGCCATCAGCCTTGAGCGCAAAAACCTGATTCTTGTAGATACCCTTTGTATTCACGCCCGTGTAGACATTCCCAGTTGGAGCCAGCGAGTGATCGACGAAGGTTTGATAGCTCGTCGCGAGCTTTGCCCCGCCCACCGGGACTTTGAATTGCGCGATATAAACCGCTTCATTGTATTGCGTAGCATCGGTACTGCAACAAACTGCGCCTTGTCCATAGTTGAACTGGAGATAGTTCGGCAAGGATATCCGCGCGAATTCCCAACTGCTGCCCGCTGACATCGGCCCCTTGAAATACAGGCCATTGTAATTGTCGCGGTCGATATAGCGGATCTTGCCCACGGTGAACGGATCGAACATGCCCCAGTCGCTGGTACCGATGCGAGCATTATTCAACCAGCTGTAACCCGGTGTCAGCTCGGCATAGGCGCCGCGCAATTTCATGAACTTCATATCGTTGACGTTGTTGTTAACACCGCCCTCATTGCCGAAGCCGCCATAGTCGGTCCAGTAGGATGCGCTGCTGCGACTCTGGACACGTCCACCCGCCTCGACCTGGGGCGAAAGCGTTGCCTTGAACACCAGGTTCAATTCGGTGAACTGTCCTATATCACTTCCGCTGGCCGTATCGATGCTGGCGGTGGATGCCTTGTGCTGATTGCCATCCAGGAACTTCATGTAAATATTCGAACCGCTGAAATCTACCGTGGCAGCAGAAGCAGAGCCCGCGAGGGCCAAACCGATGGCCAGGCATAATGGTTTTATTGTGTACTTATTCATTTCAAGCTCCCTTTAATGAATGATTACGAATAGGTGAATTTATTTCCTGATCATCTTCAGCGTGGCCTTCTTGACCGACTCGCCATTTGGGCCGCAGGTGTAAGCCAGCATTTCTGATTGCTTGGCATCGGGCCCATCCAGCACATCCATCGTGTGCGGATCGCAATCGCCGTCATTGCCGCCGCCGAAGCGGTGCTGGCCTTCATACTCGTTGACCTTGCGCGTCAGCAGATCGCCCGCTGCAGGGAAGCCTTCATTGGATTGCATGACCACCTGGTAACCCCAGGCATCGACGTTGCCGTCACCGCCCAGTTCGCTCAACGGTACCGAGCCCTTGATGGTGCGATTGTTGCCACGGGTGGTGTTGGGCACGACGATGTCGGCAACGAGCTTGGGAGCTTTTTGCTGGGCTTCGCCAACGACGCGGGCTTTTTTCTGCGGTGACAGGATCACCACCTTGTTCCACTCGCTACCCGGAGCGAACTGGATGTTGAGGCCGGGGAGACTTTCTGTGTGGCCGCCGGGCGCATTCTTGATAAAGACAAAAATCATCTGTACCGAAAAGCCGACGCCCATGCCCCACGGATCTTCCAGCGAGCTGTTCACGTCGACCGCGAATTCGGCCTGATCGCCGTTCTTCGTGATCGCGATCTTGGTAAGATCAAATGAACCCGGCTTGTAGACGCTATCGGTGGGATAAACATAAGTGCCCGGGCCTTTGTCGTCGCCTTTGGGATCGTCGAACACAACAGCCTGGGCGGAAGTGCCTAGTGCCAGCAGGGATGCCAGGCAAACGGCGAGTGCGGTCTTGTTATTGTTCATATGCTTTCTCCTTCTCTCTATCAAGTATTACAGTTAGTTGACACTTCCTGTGGTAACCCGAGATTCAGATACTTATACAAATACAACAAATGCAAAAACAATATCACCAGCGGAAGTGAGACGATTGCCGAACCTGCAGCGAAGTACTTTATGCGAAGAGAATCCGCCAACAAGAAAATATTACCTGCGGGGATGCGAGAATCTTACTCCCCTGTATTACATTTTGTAACAATTATTTAACACTGCCCGCGGTCAAACCCGAGATCAGATATTTTTGCAGTTGCAAAAACAATGCCACCACAGGAAGCGAAACGATTACCGAACCGGCCGCGAAGTACCCCCATTGCGAAGTGAATCCGCCGACAAAAAAGCGCAGCCCGACCGGGGCTGTGTAGTTCGCCTCCGATTCCATAAAAATCGAAGCGAGGATGAATTCATTCCAGGCGGTCATGAACGAAAACAGCGCGGTGATCGCGATCGCGGGCTTGGCCAGCGGCAGGATGATGCGCAGGAAGATCGTCAGCCTCGATGCACCATCGATAATGGCGGATTCCTCGATATCGTAGGGGATGGTGTCGAAGTATCCCTTGAGCATCCAGACACAGAAAGGGATCGCGGTCGTCGCGTACACGATGACGAGACCCACATAGGTGTTACCCAATCCCATCCATTTGACGATGATGATAAACAGCGGGATCAGCATCAGCGTGCCGGGGAACATTTGCGATATCAGGAACATCAGCATGCCGACGTTACGACCGGGGAAACGAAACCGCGAGAAAGCGTAGGCCGCGATGCATGCGAGAAACACACCCAGCGCGGTCGTCATCAGCGAGACCACCAGGCTGTTCCACATCCAGCGGCCAAAATCCTGCTCCGTCCAGACTTCGGTGAAATTTTTTACCGACCAGTGTGCCGGCACCGGCAATATGCCCCTGAACCGCTCGAGGAAACTCGGGTCTTTCGGCAGGTCGATCAGGCCCACGCTTTGCTGGCCGGAAAACGACAGCGCCAACACCCACAGCACCGGATAGATCGCCAGCACGGTAAAGCTGATCAGGACCACATGCAGCCATACATGATTCCTGGTTTTTATATCTGCCATGTCAGAATGACTCCGTCGCTTTGGTTATGCGGGTCTGGAAAATCCCATACACCAGCAAGATCATGAAGATCACGGTCGAGTAGGCGGCCGCGTACGCATACTGGTAATTTTCAAATGCGATCTTGTAAGCCTTGGTGATCAGGATCTCGTTGGCTCCTCCCGGTTCGCCCCCGGAAACCAGGAAGATGATGTTGAACATATTGAAGGTCCATACCACCGACAGCACGATGGCCGGGATCAATGTCGGCCGCAACAACGGCAGCGTGATGTATCTCAGGCGCTGCCAGCGATCGGCTCCCTCGACCTCGGCAGCTTCATACATGTCCTTGGGTATGGATTGAAGAGCACCCAGTATCACCACCATCATGAACGGAAAGCTCAGCCAGCCGTTCGTCGCCACCCCGGTGAAGAATGAACTGAAGACACCGTCGAACCAGGCGACGGGTTGCATGCCGAACATCTGCAACACCTGATTGATGACACCAAACTGCGGATGGAACATGCCGCGCCACACCAGTGCCGTGATGTAATTGGGTATCGCCCAGGGAAGTATCAGCAGCACGCGATAGATCGCCTTGCCTCTCAGCCCCTCGGTGTTCAGCGCCATCGCCAGCAAGAAACCGACGGTGACGCCGATCGTGACATTGGATATCGTCCAGGCCACGGTGACGAGCAATGTCCAATAGAAGTTCTGGTAATTCCAGATGATCCCGCCAGCAGTTCGCTCGTACAAATTGACATCGCCAAGTATGGCCTTGAAGTTGGCCCAACCTATCAAGCGATCCTGAAACGGCAAAAATTCGTTGAACAGTGTCGTGTCGGTGAACGACAGCGTGATGCCGTATGCGAACGGGAAGAACACCAGCACCAGCATGCCTATCATTGCGGGGGCCACATAGGTGTATGCGTCGGCGTGTTCCTTCAGTGCTGCGAACGTGCGCGCCACATAACCGTAAAGGAACATCAGCAACACGGCCGCGCCAAGCAGATCGATCGCACCAAGGATACGTTTCAGAAATCCGCTGCGCTTGTCGAAATACGCAGCTTGGGTTTTGGCTGAAACGCTGCCGTCGGCGGCGATCAGGCCGAGGGGACGCTGGTAATGATCGGTATCCCAAAGATTAACGGATGAGTTATCTCGCGGCAATGCCAAATAGCCCAATCGGTCATACTGCTGGGCCGCAGCAAGGTAGTTCGCCGCAATTGCCTGATTGGCTTGAGTCACCGTCCGCTCGAGCCGCTCTAGCCGCTGCTGCTGGAAAAACAGCGCAATCAACAGAAACACGCCCAGCGCGAGCAGTTTGGTGAAATCGACTTTCCGCTCCGTGCTCATGCGGAACAACGAACCCGCCAGCAAGGCTGCCAAAAAAAGCAATGCAGGCAATGTGTATGAATCCGGCGCGGGACTGAAGATATCTGCGCCGGAGACATCCGGCCCGGTCGTGTTGAATTTCATCTGCAAAATTCCGGCAAACTGCCCATCCGACAGGTAAGGGACCGTGACCACGATATGGCCGATCGTCTTTTCTTCGATCTGGACGGTTTTCTTGCGAACCACATCTTCGCCCCGGTTCGTCTCGCGGGCGGTTCGAATCTGGTCGCTCAGATCGAACAAGGCTTTTTCTTCGCGCCCTAGCTGGCGCGGTGCCGCATCTTCGGCGCGGGTGGAGGCCACCAGCTGCATGCCACCGACGATGATCACGGACTCGATCCGGGGATCGAGTTTCTGGATATCACTGACCCGCTTGCCCGTTTCTTCGACGTTGGTGTTGGCGACGGCCAGCGCCAATGCATTGGCATGCATCACCGCCAGACGCTGCCTGTGCTGCAGGCGGAGATCACTCTCCTCTGCGCGAAACATCCAAGTGCTGAGCGCGAGCGTGATCAGGATGCTGATAGCCAAACCCAGCACGGCGGATCGCTTCAGGTGTTCGGCAAAGTTCATGTCAGTTATCGGCCTGGGCTAATCGCTGCAACGAATCAGCGTCCCTTGCGCAATGCGTTGATGCTTTCCTGTATCGCATCCGATGCTTCCTTAAGCGCCGCCTCGGGGGTGGCATTGCCCTTGACGACCTTGTTCATCGCTGTCGTCGCCGGCGACCACATCATGGTCATTTCCGCGCGGTTGGGCATCGGCTCGGCACTGCTCAACTGATCGTGGAAGGCCTTGAGCACGGCATCGCCGGAGACACGCTTGTCCTTGTAGATCGTGGCGTTGGTGTGCAATTGCCGGCCTTCCAGAGCCAGTATCAGACCGGCTTCCTCAGAGGTAAGGAATTTCGCGAAATCATAAGCCAGCTCCTTCTGCTTCGAACTGGCGGACACGTATGCACCCTCGATCGTAAGCCATGGTCGCATCGGCTTCTTGCCGGCTTCGTCTATCACCGGCAGCACCGCCAGACCATAATCCACAGAGGGGGAAATCTCGCCGATGAACCACGGCCCGTTGAACACCATGGCCGCCTTGCCCTCGTTGAACATCGAAGACACCAAAGCCTCGGAAGGCTCCGTTGGCATGATGCCATCCTGCTTGTACCATTTCATCATCTGCTTGATCGAGGCGATCGTCTCCGGCGAATCCAGCACCAGTTTGCCATCCTTGTCGAACACGTGGCCGCCGAAGGCATTCATCAGCGCGGCATGAAAATAAAAGTTGGTGTACCAGTAAACCAGTCCGTAGCGGCCCGATTCTGCATTGGTCAATTTCTTGGCGAGATTGACCAGTTCTGTCGAAGTTTTCGGCGGCTTTTTCACCAGCGCCTTGTTGTAGATCAACGTGATACTCTTGTAATTCAGCGGCAGCCCATAGACCGTACCCTTGTAAGTCATCGCATCCAGCATGCCGGGCAAAAACTGTTTGCGGGTCGCATCGTCCATATAGAAACCGATCGGCTCCACGGTCTTGCCGGACTCGATCCAGCCGCCAAGGCGATCCTGTGCATAAATGAAAACATCCGGTCCTTTCCCCCTGGGCACGGATGCGCTGATCTTGTCCGCGTAAGCATCGTAAGGAATCGCCAGCGTCGTCACCTTGATGCCCTTGCTCGCCATTTTTGTTTCGTACAGCTTGGCGACTTTTTCAAAGGCGGACTTTTCTGCGCCCCGATAGGCATGCCAGACCACCAGCTCGGCCGCCTGTGCTGCGCTGAAAATACCGGCAATGAACAGCGTGCCGGCTGCAAAGAACGTTTGTGATCGTTTCATGATTTCCTCCTCGAAAAATGTTTAGCGCAAGCGCAACTCGGTGACCTTGTCAAACAAATGGATCGCATCGCATTTCAACTGCATGCTGACCGTGTCGCCTACAGCCGGCAGGCTGCCGTGGCTGTGCAAACGACCTGTCAGAACGTGCTCTCCCACCTTGAAATGCAGGATGGCTTCGTGACCCAGCAGTTCAACCATTTCCACCTGGCCCTGCAATGTCTGCGTCTGAGCCCAATCGATCTCATGGGCAGCACCGATGTGTTCCGGACGGATGCCGAGTATCACGTCACGACCGCGCATCGCAAGTGCCCCTTCCTTGAACTGGGCGCTGACCGGCATCCGTCCGCCCAACAACTCCACTTCCGTGCCATCGTCACTCAAACGCGCGGGCAAGATGTTCATATGCGGTGTGCCGATAAAGCGGGCCACAAAGACGTTGTCGGGCCGGTCATACAGATCCATCGGCGAACCGCATTGCATCAGGTTGGTATCGAGGGAGCTCGCGCTGTCGCAGGCGCGCAAGACGGCGATGCGCTGACCCATCGTCATCGCTTCGACCTGGTCATGGGTCACATAGACCGTCGTGGTGTTGAGCCGCCGCTGCAGATTGCTGATCTCTGCGCGCATCTGGACACGCAACTCGGCATCCAGATTGGACAAGGGTTCATCAAACAAAAACACCGATGGATTACGGACGATGGCGCGCCCCAGCGCGACGCGCTGACGTTGACCGCCGGACAATGCCTTGGGTTTGCGATCGAGAAATTTATCGAGCCCCAGCATGTCTGCGACGCCCTTTACCCTTTGCTGGATCTCGGCGTTGGGCAGCTTGCGGATCTTCAGGCCGAAGGCGATGTTGTCGAACACGTTCATGTGGGGATAAAGCGCGTAGCTCTGGAACACCATCGCAATGTCGCGATCCTTGGGATGGACATCGTTTACCACGCGATCACCGATCCAAAGCTCGCCGGAAGTGATGGTTTCCAGCCCGGCGATCATGCGCAAGACCGTGGATTTGCCGCATCCGGACGGACCGACGAACACCATGAATTCCCCATCGTTCACGGTAAAATCGAGGTTCTTGATGACCTCGGTATCGCCGTAACTTTTCCCTATTTTGTCGAACCGGATTGAAGCCATCAGTGCTCTGCCTTTCCTGAAGCCAAACTTAGAATGCGCACCGACTTCGGGGCCATGATCAACTCGATACGTCCCGCGGCAACCGTAACCGGCTTGCTGGTCAATTCGTCCACAACCGGCTTGCCATTCCAAATGTCTGGCCAAATGCCGGGCAGCATGAAGTCCGCCGCCGATTCCTTGTCATCCCGATTGACCAGAACCATCACGTTATCGCCGCTCGCCGCGTCATGCCGGATGTAGGCAAGCACTGCATCCTGAGGCCCCGACAGCAGCGTGTAATCGCCGCGGCTCAATGCCGGGTGATGGCGCCGGATGTGCAGCAGCGTCTTGTAATATTCACGCATGGACTCATCGCGAGGCAGACCGTTTCCCGGCTTGATATCGCGATCACCCCACGGCATGTCAGTGCGGTTGAGCGGCCATACACTTCCGGCGCGCGCCACCTCTTCACCGTAATAGATCACTGGCATTCCGATCGACGTCATCTGGATGGCCGCACAAATTCGGAATTTGGCTTTATCCCCGTTCAAGTCGTACAACGCCATCGGTTCATCATGACTGGAAAGATAATCCGCCAGCAAATAACCTTTGCGTACCTTGTGTCTAGAAGCCAGGTAGCTGCCGTAAGCAACCGTGCGACCGCGACCATTCACAAAAGATTCGCAGCTGCCCTTGAAACTGAAATCGAATCCGGCGTCGATTTCGTCCCGGGCAAAAAAAGGATCGAGCGAACTTGCATTTCCGCCCCAGTACTCGGCCAGCAGAAAAAAATCCTTGCCGAGCTCGGCTCGCGTGCGGCGGCGATGCTCCAGCCAGAAATCTGTATCGACGTGCTTGAAAGTATCGAGGCGAAAACCATCCACCCCGGCTTGCTTGGCCAGGGTTATGTTGGCATTGAGGAGGTAATCCCTGACCTCGGGAAGCTCAGTCTTGAAGTCGGGCAGACCGCCCACACGGCACGTGATCGGATCGACCTCGCAATTGCCTTCGCCGGAGCGCATCCAGCTCTGCCCGTCAGAGGTCCTGCGTGATTCATAGCTGGAGCCATAACCGGCGTGGTTATAAACCACATCGAGCAATACCTTGATGTGCCGCTTGTGCGCTTCCTCAACGAGATGCTTCAGGTCATCGAGGCTGCCGAACTGCGGCTCCATCGCGGTGAAATCATCGATCCAGTAACCGTGAAAACCCCAGTGCTTGAATTCCGGAATGCCGAGGTTTGCCGGGGCGCTGGCATAAAAACCCTGGGGCACTTGTTTCTGAACCGGGTTGATCCACAGCGCCGTGATTCCCAAGTCGGCGAGCTCGTCCAGATGCTGGGTCAAACCTTTCAGATCGCCGCCGTGATAGCCACCCGGATTGCTGCGTTCAACCCTGCGATTGTTCGTGCTGTCTCCATCGGCGTAGCGATCGATCAGCACGAAATACAGAATGTCGTCCGACCAATCCGGTGCCGCCCACGAGAACGCAGGCGATAATAAAAAAATGCACGATAAAAGAAACGGCGCGAAACGAGCCAGTGCAGGACGGGATTTGCGTGTTCTGAATTTCATTTCAGAAACCGGGACAGATTTCCAGCCGCAATTGCATTCTCCTCATGCTGCGCTGACGCCATGCAGACGGCGCGAAGCCAATCTTTATTGAGCGCCGGCCAGCAGCGCCTCAGGTGCTAATGCAAAACTATTGTCTCACCGAACGGAACGTTGTGCCACTTAAAATGATTACCCGCCGATTTGCTTTATGTACGTGCCAATCAAGAAAAAACATCAAGAGTAATCGCAAGCAAGAATCGTTTGCGGAATGGCCATATACGCGGCGCAGCCGTGCTGGTCATGGAATAGAAAATTGCGTGGACGCGCAGATGATGCGATTGCTGAATGTCTCAAAAACTGTCGGTTAAATTCATTCAGCGCGAACCAATAGCACCGGGATCGATGCCCCGCGCACCACATCTTCCGCGACACTGCCCAACAGCATGCGGCTTAAACCGGAACGCCCGTGCGTGCCGATGACGATCAGGTCGGCCTTCCAATTCAGCGCCTCGTTGTCGATCACACTGGCGACGCGCTCACCGCGCACATCAAGCAGCGTAGTTTCCGCCGTGATGCCAGAGCGCCGCACCTTTACTGCGGCCTGCGCGAGAGTGCGCTCACCGGTCTTGCGCACCGCTTCCTGCAGCGCGGAATAATCGATATAGGCATAACCCTCGGCATCCAGCGGGTAGGCTTCCTCGACCACATAAACCAGACGCAATTGAGCCTTGCCAGCCGCCAGCTTGATCGCTTCCTGCAACGCACGCTCGGAAGTCGCACTGCCATCAATTGGAACCAGAATACGTTGATACATGATTACTCCCGTTTATTCCTGCTCGACGCGCAGGCATGTTTTAATTCTATGCCTGTTTTGAAAATGAATGTGGCACACGGCATAAGTATTGATTTTCGAATGGTCGATCTTTTAATCGGCACAGACTGGAAGCGATTGCCTGTTACCAACCAAAAGTAAACGTCAATGTGCGACTTTACCAATCTGTATATGTGTTCCGCCTTCGCAGGTCCGGTTGACTCGGGAACTACGCGTCTCCTCAGTGCGAAGCGCGCTCGCGAACGAAGAGCCAACCATAGATTGCAATGTTGACGACGATGACCACAGCAGCAAGCGCAAACTGGATGTCCCCGGTGAGGCCGGCAGGGTAAATGATCGCGACGAGATAATGCTCGACAAAGCTCTCGGTATAGCCCGACAGGCCCGCCTTGATACGAAGGTAGTTCTCCAGGTATGTGAGCGGACAAACGCGACCGGTGAGCTCAACGAAGAAACCCCAAGCGGCAGCCGGAAGATGGACAACGGGTATCCAGCGCCACCGCACCGCGATCGCGGCGCCCAGCAGGGCAAAAAGGATGAACGCCAGATGGGCTAACAGGACAGCTTCAGCGGCCAGTCGGAAGAGCATGTTCGTGCGAAA
>Ga0066793_10000801_pt1 | contig 13189 bp, 13 predicted proteins | sample PersoiDNA2013189_FD_83876 | JGI IMG/M metagenome (GOLD analysis project Ga0066793, IMG submission 83876) | Permafrost soil microbial communities from the Arctic, to analyse light accelerated degradation of dissolved organic matter (DOM) -... | ecosystem: Environmental > Terrestrial > Soil >...
ACAGCCATCCGACCGTGGTGACCGTGCTGATCGAGAAGAACCCGTCCCCGCCGGTGGGCGGAGTCCCCGACGTCACCACTGTCACCCCGTAGACGTTGCTCACGATCGCCTGCAGGACCGAGAAGATGATCAGGTCGACCACGAGGGCGCCGAATCGTCGCGTGCGGGCTTGGCGGGCCTGCGCGGCTCGCGACGGTATCGCCACCCGTCCCCAAGCGGCCACTGCCACGGAGCCGTGATCATCGCACCAAAACCGGTCGCGTAGACTCGAATCGATGGAAGTCCTCAAGATCACGCCCCGCGGCTATTGCCACGGCGTGGTGGACGCGTTCCGGATCGCCAAACGAGTGCGCGAGGAGACGAACGGGCCGGTGCACATGCTCGGAATGCTCGTGCACAACACTCATGCCACCGACGACCTCCAGGCCCAGGGCATCGCCCTGGTGGATCAGCCCGACCGGTTCGCCGGGTTGGACCAGATCAAGGAAGGGACGGTCATCTTCACCGCGCACGGCGTGTCGCCGCAGGTCAAGCAGCGCGCTGTCGAAATGGGACTCAAGCCCGTCGACGCCACATGCTCAGATGTGGTGCGGACCCACGAGCTGGTTGCAGACCTCGCCAACAAGGGTTACGACGTCGTCTACATCGGCCGCAAGGGCCACCCCGAACCCGAAGGTGTCATGGGCGAGGCCCCGGGCAAGGTTCACCTGGTCCAGGATCCCGAGGACATCGACGCGCTCGACCTGCAGGGCGACCGGATCGCTGTCACGTGCCAGACGACGCTCTCCGTCTGGGACACGGAAGACCTGATCGATCGGGTCAAGGCACGCTACCCCCAGGCCGAGGTGCACAACGAGATCTGCCGGGCGACCCAGGAGCGCCAGGAGGCGGCGGTCGAGGCGGCGCAGGACGTCGACCTCGTGATCGTCGTCGGCAGCCCGCGCTCATCCAACTCGCTGCGCCTGGTCGAGGTGGTCAAGAAGCTCGGCAAGAAACCGGCCTACCTGGTCGACCAGTTCGAAGACCTCGACCTCACGTGGTTCGCCGGCGCCAAGAAGGTCGGCGTGACCAGCGGCGCATCGACTCCGACCCAGCTGACCAGGCGGGTGATCGAGTTCCTGGAAACGCTCGAGGTTCCCGCCTAGAGGCCTGGGCGCCGAAGATCCGCCGATGGCTTTTCCGGCCGTGCCTCTACGTTCGTCTCGGTTGGCGCAGCCGCCGGATGACCCCGCTCAGGCCGCCGCGCTCGGTCGCGGCACCGCTCGGCGGGGCCGCCGCGGCAGCCGGCGGAGGCGCAGGTTCGGCCGGGGACGGGGAATTCCCGCCAGGTTCCCCTTCGTGGCTCGACGCGCCGCCAGATGGCCGCCGACGCCGCCGCCTTCTGGGCGCCCCAGCGGCCCTTTCAGGCTTGGCGACCGAGGCGGGTGGCGCGGCGACTGGAGGGGGCTCGGGCAGCGGCCCAGTGGCGCCCGCCGGGCGGCGCCTTCGGCGCCTGCTGCGGGTGGCGGCTGCCCCGCCGGCTCCCGTGGAACCTGCCGCCGCGGGCTCCAGGGCGCGCTCGCGCTCCGTCGGGAGCAGGCGGCGCCTGACCTTGGCTCCCACCTCGCCCTCGGCGCACAGGGCGCCGTCGGCAGTGTGGACGTCGACCCGCCAGACGACGATCGAGGTCGGCGCCCCGCCGATCGGGGGCCGTTTCTGCGTCAGCGTCCAGCGAGCGTAGATCGTGTCGCCGGCATGCACCGGGCGGGGAAACTTCCAGTTGAGCCACTCCCACTCCTCGACCGAAGGCACGGGCATGTCGATCGTGCCCAGGCCGACCGCGATCGCGACCAGGAGCGTGGGCGGCGCCAGGCGGGCGTGGCCAGGGGCGGCTTCGATCGATAGGGGCGAGAAATCGCCCGAGACACCGGCAAACAGCGCGATCTCTGATTCAGAAATGGTGCGTCGCCGGGTGGTCCATTCGCCACCTAGCGGGAGGTCGTCGAAAGAGAGGGGCTCCAGATCAAAGCGAGTATATCCCGACGGGCCAATTCAACCCGAAGCTGAGTGAAGCTTTAGGCCGGATTTACTCCGGCCGTCACCCAAAACGCGTCACTTCCAAGCGACTCCATGCGGCGCTGAGGAGAGGAGGGGGTCCCGCGGAGGAGCGATCAGGAGGCCGAACCTTAACGCGCTTGCGCGCGACGGCTGTCCTCCCCCGCGCTTTATCCCGACTCAAGTTCGGGGCTCGAGCGTTAACCTATGACAACTTCAGCCCAGGGAGGGTTTTGATCCCTTGGATCTCGCGGCCGTCCTGCTTGTCACCTCTGTCCTGCTCGTCTTCGCGTTCCTGCTCCTGACAGTGTCGCTGATGCGGCTCCGGGGCACGACCCGGGAGTTGCAGGCAGCCCTCGACGACGAGAGCGGTGCGCGAGACCGAGCTGCCCTCCTCCTGGCGATCGCGTCCGCCGTCAACTCCTCGCTGGCCCTGGAGGAGGTCCTGAACGTCGCGCTCACGCACGCGGGCAGGATCATGGGCGCCGTCGCCGGGGCCATGTACCTCGTCCAGCAGGACAAGGCGATGATGCACCGGGAGGCCGAGTACAACCTGACCGCCCGCGCCCGCGGAGGAACCCGGAAGCTCGATGACGAGCCGGTCCGCACCGCCATCGCCGCCATGCGCCCGCTCGTGGTCAAGCTGGACGAGCGGACCGCTCCCGGGATCGAGGGCGGTGGCCATCCTCAGCATGTGCTCGTCGTACCCGTGCAGCGCTCGGGCCAGCTGATGGGAGCGATGGAGCTGTACCTGAACGCGTGGCGCGAGCTCACTGAGGACCAGGCGGACCTCCTGAACGGAGTCGCCTCGGAAGCCGCGATCGCCATCCGGCATGCCCAGCTCTTCCAGGCGCAGGAGGAGAACGCGCTGACAGACGAGCTCACGAAGCTGCCGAACCGGCGCGCGCTGGCCCAGCGGTTCTTACAAGAGATGCAGCGCGCGCGGCGCCACCACAACGCGATCGCGTTCATGATGATCGACCTCGATCACTTCAAGCAGGTCAACGACACCTACGGCCACCTGAACGGGGACGCCGTGCTGGCGGAGCTGGCCTCGATCCTCGTCACCGGCGCACGCGAGTCTGACGTTTGCGCCCGGTACGGCGGCGAGGAGTTCGGCATGATCCTTCACGAGACGACTGAGCCTGGCGCACGGACTCTGGCCGAACGCATCCGGGCGAAGGTCGCGGCGGCCACGTTCCCGGGCGGGCTGAAGCTCACGATCAGCATCGGAGTCGCCGCCACCGACGAGCCGGCCCTCTTCACGACGTTGATGGAGCGCGCGGACCAGGCTCTCTACGCCGCCAAGCAGGGTGGCCGCAACCAGGTTCGGGTCGCGGACATGAAGGCGCCGGCCAGGCCGCAGCAGCACACAGCGCCCGCGCAAACGTAACCTCGTCCGGCCGTTACAGTCCAGTTGGTAATGGGGCATTTCTGCGTCAACTGCGGCGGCGCGCTAGTGCCCCGGGTCATCGAAGGTCGCGAGGTGGAAGCCTGCCCGCGTGACAGCTTTGTGTTGTGGCACGACCCGAAGGTCTCCACGGCGGTGGTGGTGGAAGCAGAAGGCGGGATCGTGTTGGGGCGCAGGTCGATCGAGCCCGGTTATGGCCTCTGGTGCCTGCCCGGCGGTTTCGTCAACGATGACGAGGACCCCGCGCTTGCGGCCGTGCGCGAATGCCGCGAGGAGATCAGCGCGCCCGTCGAGCTGACTGGGCTCATCGGCGTGTACCACATCGCGAAGACCGACGCGCCGAGCATGGTGGGAATCGCCTACAAAGGCAGGCTCATCGATGGAGCCGTGCCAACAGCAGGCGCGGAGATGCTCGAGGTCGCTGTCTTCCGGCCGGACTCACTGCCTCAACTCGCTTTCCCCAGCCACAAAAAGGTGGTGGCTGAGTACCTCAGGTCCCTGGTGCCGGGGGAGGCAGAGGCGCCTCGGCCCGCCCCCGAAGCGGCTCCGCGTGCAGCGCGGCCATCACGAGCACAAGCGCCGACGCAACCGCGGCAGCGCCGGTGAACCCGGCCGCATAGCCGAAGCTCTGCACCACCGGCCCGAACACCAGGGGGCCGACCGACAGCCCCAGGAACAGAATCGTGCCGTAGACGCCCATCGTCACTCCGCGGGTCGAGGAAGCAGACAGGTCGCCGAAGACGACTCCCATGGCGACGAAAGCCGTCGCGATGAACGGAGTGCCGACCGCCAGGACGATGGCAGGACCGACAAACCCGGTCAGGTGGCCGAGCACGACGCATGCGGCCGACCAGCCGAGCACGCCGACGAACACGATCGGCCAGCGGTGCCGCGCGCGGTCCACCAGCCGGCCGCCCGGCAGTCGTGAGAGTCCGTTGACCACCGCCTGCAGAGCGAGCAGGTAGCCCACCTGTGCGCTCGGCAGACCCAGCCCCTCACGCCCGAACACCGGGAGGTATGCCCCGACGGTTCCCATCACGAGCGTCGCCGCGACCAGCCCGATCGACACCGGCACGAACGAGCCGTTCCCAAGCAGGGCCTGGAGAGGGGTGCGCAAGTTGAGGCCTCGACCCGTGTGCTGCCGAGTCCCGCTCGCGGCAAAAGCGGCCGGGGCCGCAAACAGCAGAAGCGTGGTCGTCACCGCGATGTCCGTTGGCAAGTCGATCCAGCGCAGCGCGACGCCGGCGATCGACGGTCCGAGGAAGAAGCCTGCCTGCATGGAAAAGGTCAACCACCCCATGGCGCGTCCAAGGCGGCTGCCAGACGTGGATTCCGTCACCGCGCTGAAGAGCGCGGCCTGCTGCGCCCCGGCGGCCAATCCACCGATCACCTGCCAGAGGAACAAAAGAGCGACGCTATGCGTGAATGCCGTCGCGAGCTGCGATCCCGCCGCGAGCACAAACGAAATTCCCAGCAGGGCTCTGGCGCCAAAACGATCGACGAGGATTCCAGATGGCAGCGACAGCAGTGCCGCCGCCAGGGTCGAGACCGAGAAGAGAGCGCCGACCTCGATCCTGCTTGCGCCAAGCTCGTGCGCGTACAGCGGCACTGTGAGGCCGCGAGCGGAAAGAGCCGCGAATGACGCGCCGGCGGCAATGTAAAGCACAACCGTCCGGCGCGAGTCCGGGACGGTCACGCGCACGAACCTAAGATAGCGGCGCATGGTCCGCGAGCGGGTGGGCGACTGGCGCTCGGCGTGGCGTTTCGCACTCGCCGGCCTGCTCGCCGGATTCCTGGTCGTCGCGACCTCTCAAACGCTGTCGTCGCGCCGCTTTTCTTTGCTCTTCAAGACCAGCTGTTTCCCTCGCCGGCCCCTTCTTCTCAAGTCACCCTGGTCGCGCTGGACTCGACAGCGGCCAGGCCTTTCGGTCCCTACCCGTGGGGCAACGACATACACGCGAAGGTGATCAACTACCTGGCAGGCCTCCATCCCAACGTGATCCTGTTCGACGTGATGCTCGACCACTCGGGCCCTGGCGACGCGCAGCTCGCGAAGGCGACCGCCGATGCGGGCAACGTCGTGTTGGTCTGCAGCGCCGACGACAGCCCGCTTCCCATGTTCGCCGGCGCCGCCGCGGCAGTCGCCGGCCGCGAGCTGGGAGTACCCGATCCCGCCAACGCGGTGAGGGGTGTCCCGATCCGAATCGCGAAGTCGTGCGCTGACAACCCGAGCCGTGAACCGGCATTCGTACAGGCGCTGCGCATCGCCGAAGGCATCAACGACCCGCTGACCACGACCGGAAATGAGGCTCACTTCGGGCAGCACACCATCCCACTCGTCAATGGCGAGATGCTGATCAACTTCACCAACGGCAAGAGCCCGACGTGCGGCTACCTGCTCGCGTCCAATGGGCGCTGCCCTGCTCCCACTCTGATCACAAACCACATCGTGGTCGTCGGCATCAAGCTCGTCGACGCCGACGATGTCTACTCGCAGGCGGTGAGCTTCGGCCACGATCCGAGCTTCTGCCCGACCAGCCGGCCGAGATGCATGGTTCCCAACCAGAACTACGGCTACCGGATCATGGGCGACGCGATCTCCACAGTGCTCGCGGATCGCTATGTCCGGCCGCAGCCCGACTCTTCGGATTTGCTCGCAACTCTCCTTATGGGGACGCTGATCGGCGTGGCGGTTTACCTCCTGTCGTTTCGCCGCGCGATGCTCGTCATCGCCGTGGTCCTGGCCGCCTACGCGCTGCTGGCCATCCTCCTCGGACGATCAGGCTGGCTGGTGGATCCGATCTACACGCCTGTCGCGATCGTCCTCGCCGCCGGGTTCTCGCTCGCTGCGCGCTATGTCCTCGTCGAGCGCGAGCGCCGCAAGGTGGAGCGCATCTTCGGTTCCTGGGTCGATCCTCGCATCGCGCAGCAGCTCGCCGCGTCGCGCTCGGTCGAGGACATCATCTCGAAGGGCGAGCGCCGCGACATCACGCTGCTGTTCGTCGACATCCGCGGGTTCACCGCGCTGTCCGAGGGATTGTCCGCAGAAGACGTCCAGGCGGTTATCCACGAGTACCTCGATGACATGAGCACCCTGATCCTCAAATGGGACGGCACGATCGACGAGTACGTGGGTGACGAGATCGTGGCCCTGTGGAATGCGCCGGTCGCGCAGCCGGACCACGCCCTGCTCGCCGTCCGCTGCGCCTACGACCTGGTCAATCACGCGCCGATCCTCGAAGCCAGGCTCGCGGCCAAGGGATTGCCGGCGATCAGCTGGGGCATCGGAGTCAACACGGGGCCGGCGGTAGTCGGGAACATGGGGAGCAAAGACCGCCTGCAGTACACGGCGCTCGGCGACACGGTGAACACTGCGGCGCGCTTTTGCGGTGCAGCCCCCGCTTTCAACCTGCTCGTGGGCTGGACGACGTCCCAGGCGTGCTCGGATTTCATCGCGGTCGACGAGATGCCCGGCCTCCAGCTCAAGGGCAAGTCGGCGGAGACCTTCCGGCTGTTCAACGTGACCGCGATCCGGCAGGAGAAGACCTCGCCGTGGGTGGAGTTTCCGACCGCCGCCGCGATGGCCAGCTATGCCGATCACCGCCGGCACAAAACAGATAGCCCCGTGGCGGCCACGACGCAGGACGGAGCTTGACCGTCCGGCAGGCCGCCGAGATCATCGGTAGCGCCCGTCATGGCCTGGCCTTGACCGGCGCCGGAGTATCGGCGGAGAGCGGCATTCCAACGTTCCGGGGAGCGGGCGGCCTCTGGACGCAGTACGACCCCATCAAGGTCGCCTCGATCGAGTACTTCATGGCGGACCCGAGCGCCTATTGGAAGGTTTCGAAAGAGCGTGGACGGGTGGCTTTGATGGCCCGCCCGAACGCCGGCCACCACGCGCTCGCGGCGCTCGAGGCTTCGGGGCGCCTGGTCGCCGTCGTGACACAGAACACGGACGGGCTGCACCAGGACTCGGGCAGCCGGATGGTGATCGAGATTCACGGATCCGGCCGCACCGTCGAGTGCCTCGACTGTGGGAAGAGGGAGGCGCGTGGCGAGGTCCAGGCTCGCCTCGAGGTGGAGATGCCGCCCCGGTGCAGGCTCTGCGGCAGTGCGTTCCTCAAGCCGACCGTGGTCCTGTTTGGTGAACCGATGCCCCAGGCGGCGATCCAGCAAGCCTTCGCGCTTGCCAGGCAGGCTGACGTGATGCTCGTTGTGGGTTCTTCGCTGGCCGTCTACCCGGCGGCGGGCATCCCCCTGGTCGCCCTGAGGTCCGGCGCACAGCTCATCGTGGTCAACGCGGAGCCGACGCCGCTCGACGGGATCGCGACCGTCGTCGTCCGCGGTAAATCAGGAGAGGTCCTGCCTGAGATCGCGGGCCTCATAGGTGCGTGACGCTGCCGAACGTCACCGGCGTGCCGTCGACGATGAGCTCGCCTCCCGGTCCGATGTCCTCCGCGGTGCCTTCGATGACGCGTTCCCCAAGGGCGACGCGAACTCGCCTTCCCAACGTGTCGGATAAGGCTCTCCAGATGGTGAGGACCTCTTCGACGTCTGCGGAGGTCCAGCGGTCGACCTCGTAACGGAGCCTGTCCAGCAGCAAATCGCGGTCAAGGTTCAGCTTCGCGGCGCACGGTGGCGCCCAGGTCAAGTTGATGCCGATACCGCAAATCGCTGTGGCCGGTGTCACCTCGACAAGGATTCCACCCACCTTGGCGCCGGCCAACAAAAGGTCGTTGGGCCACTTGAGCCGGACCCCACCCCCACAAGCCTGGGCGGCGGCGACGCCTGCCGCCAGGCTCAGAACCGGGTTCGGGCGCAGCACGAACGAGACCAGCAGTGCCGTTCCAGGTGGAGCCTCCCACCGGCGATCAAGGCGGCCGCGGCCCGCCGTCTGATGATCCGCGACGACGATTGACCCGATCGGCATCTGGCGCGCGACGTCCTGTGTCGATGTGACCGATTGGAGTCGCACGACCCTCCGGCTTGGCTGGCCCACGCGCCGGTAAGCTAACAGCACGATGAGGCCCCACCGCGCGATCACGCTCGTCGTGATGATGCTCATGGCCGCGGGTCTGGTCGTCGTCATGACCGCCGGCGCGGTCAGGAGCTTCGACCGGCGCAGCCTCATCGCTCTGGCCGTGGTCGTTGTCGTCAGCGCGATCAGTGGGGTCGCATTCAGCTGGGGCCGGTATTACCGGCGCGTTCCCCGCGCTGATCGTTAACGATGCTGCGCCTCGGCTATAAGGCGTCAGCCGAACAATTCGGCCCGCGTGAGCTGCTGGATTTCGCCGTCACTGCTGAAGACAACGGGTTTGAGAGCGTTTTCGTCAGCGACCACTTCCAGCCGTGGCGCCATTCCGACGGGCACGCGCCTTTTGCCTTCGCGTGGCTTGCGGCCGCGGGCGAGCGGACCAAACGCGTTGCGCTCGGCACCTCGGTTGTGACTCCAACCTTCCGTTACCACCCTGCGATCGTCGCGCAGGCGTTCGGGACACTTGGGTCCTTGTTCCCAAGCCGCATGATTCTCGGCGTCGGCACCGGCGAGCATCTCAACGAAGGCGCGCTCGGAATCGAGTGGCCCGACAACAAGGAGCGCTTCGCCCGGCTGCGCGAGGCGGTCAAGCTGATCCGCCTCTTGTGGACCGAGCAGTCGGTCACTTTCGACGGCGAGTACTACCACACACGCAACGCGACGATCTATGACCGCCCTGACCAGCCGATTCCGATCTACATCGGCGCCGGCGGACCGCAGGTCGCCAAATACGCCGGCCGGGCCGGGGATGGGCTCATCTGCACGTCGGGCAAGGGAATGGAGCTCTACTCGGAGCAGTTGCTCCCGTCGTTCGCGGATGGGGCTAAGGAATCAGGTCGTGATGCGAGCGGGCTCGACCGCATGATCGAGGTGAAGGTGTCGTACGACACGGATCGTTCGCGTGCGATGGAAGATACGAAGATCTGGGCCGCGCTGGCGCTGCCGGCCGAAGCGAAGGCCGGCGTGGACGATCCTCGCGAGATGGAGCGGCTGGCGCGTGGCGTCGAGGATGTCGCACACCGGCGCTGGCTCGTGTCGAACGACCCGGATGAGCACATCGAGCAGCTGAAGCCCTACCTCGAGCTGGGCTTCGATCACCTCGTCTTCCACGCACCAGGCGACGACCAGGAGCGCTTCTTGAAGTTGTATGGCTCGCAGATCCTTCCGCGCTTGCGCGAGCGGTGGGGTTAGCCATGTCCAGCTGGGTGATCGTTCTGATCAAGGACTTCGGTTCGGCCAAGCAGCGCTTGCAACCCGCACTCGGGCCGCAGGCGCGGCGCGACCTCGCGCGGAACAATGCCCGGCTCGCCGTGCGAGCGGCGGCCGCAGGCGACAGCGTGCTGGTCGTTGCCGGAAGCGATGAGGTCGCCGACCTGGCGGAGAAATGGGGGGCGAACGTCCTGCGCGAACCACGGCAAGAGGGACAGAACGTTGCCGCGGCGCGCGGCATCGCGCGAGCGGTGCACGGCGGCGCCGACGCAGTGCTCCTTCTGTCGAGCGACCTGCCTCTCGTCACGATCGACGCCGTGCGCAAGGTCCTCGAGTCGGCTTCGCGCCTCAACGCTCCCGTGGCGGTGGCGGTGCCGGCGGTCGGGCGGGGCGGCACCAACGCGCTCTACCTGCGACCTCCAACCGCGATCTCTCTCCATTTCGGCTCGGATTCTCTGGCGAAGTTCCGCCAGGAGGCGCAGAGCCTGGGCGTCGAATTCGTCGTGCATCACTCAGACGCGATGGCGCTCGACCTGGACGAGCCCGGCGACCTGGCGCGGTTGCGGCGTGCGGTGTGACGCAGCTCGAGCTGATCGGCGTGGAGGGCCTGCCTGAGGTCCGGCCGGGAGACGACCTCGGTGAGTTGATCGGCTCCAGATCCAGGCTCGAATCCGGAGACGTGCTGGTGGTCGCGCAGAAGGTCGTGTCCAAGTCCGAAGGGCGGCTCATCAACTTTCGCTCGGTGCAGGCGAGCGACGAGGCTAAACGCATCGCATCCAGGCTCGTGGCGTCGCCAGATCCTCGGATCGTGCAGGTGATCCTCGACGAGAGCGTCCGCGTTCTTCGATCGGAACGAGTCCTGATCACCGAGACCCGTCACGGCTTCGTGTGCGCGAACGGTGGAGTCGATCACTCCAACGTCCCGGGCTCGGACGAGCTGGCGCTGCTGCCCGAGGATCCGGATGCGAGCGCAGGCCGCCTACGCGACCGGCTGCGCGAGCTGACAGGCGTTGAGGTGGGCGTGATCGTCTCCGACACGTTCGGCCGGCCGTGGAGGCTCGGCATCGTCAACGTGGCTCTGGGCATCGCCGGCCTGCCTGCGCTCCTCGACCTGCGGGGCAGCCCCGACGACACCGGCAAAGGGCTCCAGGCGACCGTCCTTGCGATCGCGGACGACATCGCGGCCGCGGCCGGACTCGTGATGGGAAAGACCAATCGAGCCCCGGTCGTAATCGTCCGGGGCCTGGCATTGCAGGGGACGGGGACCGGCCGGGACCTGATCCGGCCCGCGGCCGAGGATCTCTTCCGCTGAGGACGGTGCTTCTGGCCGGCGGAACGGGCGGCGCCAAGCTTGCCGCTGCAATGCAGCCCTTCCTTCCACCCGGACATCTGACCGTGATTGCGAACACCGCGGACGACGACGAGTTCTGGGGCCATCTCGTCTCACCCGACGTTGACGCGGTGATCTACCGGCTGGCCGGTGTGTTCAACGAGTCAGCCGGCTACGGGGTGGAGGGGGACACGTTTCACGTGCTCGACGCGCTGGCCCGCCTTGGCGAGCCAGCGTGGTTTCGCATTGGCGACAAGGACTTCGCGACTCATGTTCTGCGCACGGAAATGCTCGGCCGCGGTTGCACGCTCACGGAGTGCGCGCTGGCGTTGAGTGCCCGCTTTGGTCTCGTCACGCGTGTCCTGCCCATGACCAACGAGCGAGTGCGGACCCGGTTCCTCACCGAAAAGGGAGAGTTCTCATTTCAGGAATATTTCGTGCGCGAGAGGCTCGGACCTGCTCTGCGCGGCATCGAGCTCGCCGGCATCGATCAGGCGCGGCCGACCAGCGAGGTGGTGTCGGCGCTGGACGAATCGGAGCTCGTCATCATCGGGCCGTCCAACCCGCTGATCTCGATCGCTCCCATCCTCAAGGTCATCGGTGGGCTTATGCCGCGCGAGCGCACCGTGGCGATCACTCCGATCGTTCGCGGCGCATCTTTGAAAGGCCCGACGGTCGAGATGATGCGAGCGGTCGGTCCTCAACCCACCCCGGTCGAGGTGGCACGCATGTACCGCGAGGTCGCCGCCAGCTTCGTGCTCGACAGTCGCGACCAGGAGCTGGCTACGGACCTGGATGAGCTGGGATTTCGAACGCTCGTGCTCGACACGGTGATGGCGGACGGAGGCGCCGCCCTGGCGGGCAGGATCCTCGAGGCGTTTATTTGACGGGCGAGCCGGCCACCATGATCAGCACCCCGATCAACACCGCGATCAACCCGACCACGAGCACCGCGTACTGAGCGATCGCGACGGCCTGGCCCGGCGGTTTGACCACCCCCTCCTCGGGTTCATCGCCTGGCGCGTTGCCTGAGGCAAGGGTCCATGAGCCGCTGGGGGCGGCCTCCTGCTCTTTGCCCTTCTTTTTCTTCGGCTGAGGCTCAACTGTGGCGGCTGACTCTTTTGCTTCGCCCACGACCGACCAGGCGCCCGGCGAGGCTGCGGCTGCCGCCGGGCGGGCGGGCTCCACAGGCGTCGCCGGCTCGGCCGGCGCGGGCGCGGGTGTCCACACGGGCTCGCTTGGGGCGGGCTCATAGGGAGGCGCCGCCGGCGGGGCTTCGAACCGGCCCGGCACAGGAGCGTCGAACTGGCTCGGGGGTGCGGCGGTAGGGCCGACGTCCCACGGCGAGCTCGTCGGCGCATCGGGGACTCCTCTTACAGACGGCGCTGCGGCGGCGGGGGGCGGTTCGTAGGCCGAAGGCTCGTACGTCGCGGCCGGGGCCTGTGTCCCACCGAATGGGGAAGCCGGCGAGGCTCCGGCCGCAGCCTCCTCGAGCTTCTCAGCCCTTCCGTGCGGGGTGAGCGTGCGCTGCCGGGCGGCGCGGACCTTGTGCTCGATCTGAGACCTCCGGGCGGAATACATCGAGCGCTTGTCCACCGACTTGCGCCGCAACACGAAGAAGATCGCCGCGATGCCGATCACGGCAGCGGCCGGGCCGATGGCAAGAGCCCAAGGCATTAGGCGCCGATTATCGGCGATCGCTCCATTTGAGACAATCGCAGCCGTGCCCCTCTATGACCGCATCCAGTCCGAGCTGGTCGAATCACGAAGGCGCCGCGATAGCGTCACGCTCGACACGCTTTCACTCTTGAAGAGCGAGCTGGTGAAGGCGAGCAAGGAGAGTGGCGCGGGGGGAAGGATCGACGACGAGCTCGTGGTTCGCCTCGCACGCAAAGAGGTGAAGCGGCGTGAAGAGGCGATCGAGGTGTATCGCAAAGCGGGTCGCGCGGACTCGGCGCGCCGCGAGGAAGCGGAGATGGAAGTGTTGAAGACGTACCTTCCCGCCGCGATGAGCGAGCAGGACGTGGAGGCTGAGGTCGCTGAGGTCATAGCTCTTCTGAAGCCCGAAGGTCCAAAGGGTTTTGGGATGGTCATGAAGGAGGCGACGGCGAGGCTCGCGGGCCGGGCCGAAGGCGCGCAGGTCGCCGCCGCGGCGCGCAAGCTCCTTGGC